>Ga0209092_10000974_pt1 | contig 28990 bp, 46 predicted proteins | sample FraStrMetagenome_FD_187446 | JGI IMG/M metagenome (GOLD analysis project Ga0209092, IMG submission 187446) | Marine eukaryotic phytoplankton communities from Arctic Ocean - Fram Strait ARC3M Metagenome (SPAdes) (version 2) | ecosystem: Environmental > Aquatic > Marine > Oceanic | place: Fram...
TTTCGAAGGTATAAACCCCTTCGATATATACCTACAAATGGCACTTTCTAAAAATGGCGACCTAACTAATCACCCCGTTTATGACGTTTTACCTAACGGACTAGGACTTACCGAAGAAGAAATAGATATAACAAGGGTCGAAGAAATACGCGACACTTTCTTTTTTAATACGTTCTTTAAATTATACTTCTATAATACCGACAAAACTTTACGGTGGTTAGAAAACGAAATATTTAAGGCGACTAATACACGCATATTTTCCGAAGACGGTAAAATAACAATGGCGGTATTAGACCAAGCCGACCCCGCGGGTACTGTACCGGAGTTAAACGAAAGTACTATTTCGGGCGTACCTACTTGGTCGTTAGGAAGTAATAAAATAACTAACGTAGTTAGGGTTACTTTTGATTACGACGAAGCAACCGGCAAATATTTAAAAACCATTACCGAACGCGACGAAGACAGTATAGCGACTTTCGGAGAAAAGAAACCGCTTGTATTTAAGTTTAAAGGCTTGTCCGAAGATTTTGACGGTAGTTCTTTAGCCTTTAGCATGGCCACAACGTTACTAGGTCGGTTAAGTTCGCCGCGTAGTACTATTAGAGTTAACGCACAATTTGACGCGTCTATTTATAACATAGGTAGTAAGGTCGTTTTAAATCATAGGTACTTGCCGAAGCAAGGGGCGGGGTCGGGAATTTACGACCAATTAGAAGTAATGTCCACGGGTGTAAACTTAAAGAACGCTACGACTACCCTAACTTTAGAATATACGTCTTTTACGGGTGTAAGAACCGCGTTTATTTCGCCTTCGCCTTTAATAACTAGTGTTATTAATCAAAATACTTTCGAAGTACCCGACGGGTCTTGTTTTGCCGTGGGTTACGGGCTTCTTTTATGGGACAATATAAACGGGGTTTACTTACCCGACCCACTTAACAGAATTGTAGACATTACCGGTAATATAATCACAATGGAAGACGCTTTTTTGACTGTTTTAGATTCTAATATTAAAATAAAAATGTCAGACTATAACGAGACTAGTAAAGAACAAAAGGGGCGTTATAGCCATATTGGGTTTAATAGTGGTTTCTTTGCAGACAATACTAAATCATACGAAATACTACCATAAAGGAATAATAAAATGGCTTTAGAACCTGAAATATTACCAGAACAAACCGACGCAAAAAGTCCTATAGACCAAGATTTAATGGACGGCATACGCTTAAACCTTGAAAGGGTTAGCGACGAAGTTACTTTAGCGAAAGGGCCGGACGTTTCCTTTAGAGTTAACGGAAACTTATCAGTTTTAAACTTAGGAAGTACACCGGAAACGGGCGTAGAAATAGACGGGGCTTTTGTAGCGCAAGAAAGTATTGTACAAAACGCTACGGTTTATTTAGCTAAACAAGGGGCGGGCGGTACTTTAGAAATTAACGTTAAAAGATTAAAGTATTTAAGCCGGTCAATTAGTGGAATTAAAAATATATTTACAGCTAATACCGAATCGGTAGCGCGAGGGTCGGGGGCTTTACCTACGCAGTCAATCACGAAAGCCGAAAGTGACTTAGCTACTTTATCGGTAAGTTACTCTAAAGGTACTATTTCAATAGATAGTATTATACAAGTAAACGGCTCACAGCTTTTTAGAATAAATTTAGAAGACCCTTTAGACGCTTTAGACGAAGACTATATAGTAGGTAAGTACATAAACGTAACTGGTACGGACTCCGCTGCAAACGTTGGGTTTTTTGAAATAAAAGAAATTAACAAAGATACCGGTAAAAATATAATTGTGGAAAACGTTGCGGGCGTAGCCCAAACAAATGTAAACGGAAGTATTCAACTTTTACTAGTTAGTTATACTTTTGTTAGTATTGTGCCGGATAACTTTGCAGCGGGGGAAAACTTTGTAGCTAACGGACATATTGACGGTTCTAACGACGGTACTTTAGAGATATATAAAAAGAATATAGGTGGCAATAATATTCAAGTATTTATACAAACCGCATTAGTTAACCAAGTAGGCGCGGGCGGACAATGCGAAATTTTACGTTACCAATATAATTTTTTGACTGCGGTTTTAGGGGCGTTTGAAGTCGGCGAAATAGCAGAATTTACAAGTCATTCAAGTGTTGTAAACGACGGTTCTTTTGAGATAAAACAAGTTAACAATAATTTCGGCGACAATATCGTAGTATATAACCCGACGGGTACTTTGCAACCGGTTGTTTCGGGCGACGTAAATACTAATCGTTTTGTATATGCTTTAGACGTCGACCCCGCGGGCTTTTTTGTCGAAGGTGATATAGCTATTTTTACAGGCCATGACAACGTTTTAAACGACGGTAGTTTTTCAGTCGTAGACGTTAAATATTTAGCGACTAATAATATCGTAGTATATAACCCTAACGGAATTAATCAACTTACACCCAACGGAATAACAGACCATGCAGAAAAAGCAATAACATTTTTCGAAGACTTTAGCGAAGACTTTCAAATAGACAAAAGTAGCGTTAATATTAGTAATACTTTTAACGCAATAAACGACGGCGACTTTATAGTAAAAGATATAAACCGCGCGGCGGTAAGTCCCTTTAATATTGTTTGCGAATTGACAAGCGGAATTTTACAAGAAAACCCAGACGGTCAAATAACAAGCGAAACGAGAAGTATTTTTACCGAAGGTTCTTTAATTATGGACGTTGTACAAGATAAACAATTTAAAACAGTTAGTATTTTAGAAGGCGAAATAATTAACGAGGCGGTAGCGTCCGATACTATTATTTTACTAGACATTTTACAAGCACCGTTAGAAAGTATTAACTTAGCGGTAAACTTAAAATAAAAGGAATTATATGACTACATTAGTTTCCGGCGGCGGCGTACCTGTAGGGGCAATCTTACCTTTCGGCGGGACTATTGCGCCCGAAGGTTTTTTAATTGCGGACGGTTCTTTACTTAATAGAAATGATTTCGCCGACCTATTCGCAGCAATCGGAACGGGTTGGGGTACAAGTAGTGCGGTCGATTTTAGAATACCTACAACGCAAGGGCTTCTTTTACGTGGCCGTGCTAACGGTTCGGGTTTCGACCCCGACCGCGCAAGTAGAACGGCAATACAAACCGGTAGTAATACGGGCGACAATGTAGGAAGTTACCAAAGCAACCGGTTTGGAAGTCATAATCATGCGGGTAGCGGAAGTCATAATCATACTTTTCAGTGCGTCGATAGTTCTAATACTAGTGGCGGGGCAGGGGTAAACGGCCCGCTTGATAAAACTAATTCAGCAAAATACGGCGGTACTTATTCAACTTCTACTAGCTCGGTTTCTATAGCTGCGCAAGGTGGTAATCAAACTGTAGGTAATAACGTTGCAGTAAACTTTATAATTAAAATTTAATAGGGAAAATGACATGTATTATATTTATGACGAACAAACTAAACAATTTAATGGTATGACTCAAGGGCAAAAGAACCCAAAAAGAGAAGGGTTTTTACAGCCGGCTAACAGTACGTCTGTAGCCCCGCCCGCGGAATTTTCTGTTAACGAAGTACCTGTATATAATATAATTTCGGGCGCGTGGGAATTAAAAGTAAGTCAGTATAAAAAAGACTTAGACAAGGCACTAATTAACGAAGTTAACGGTTATGGGGTAAAACTTAATGAAGAAGTAGACGGCGCGGTAGTACCAAAGGCGCAGAATGTAGTGGACACCGAAACGGACAATATTATTTTAGTACAAAACGAAAAAGAATTAGAAGAACAAAAACAAAACTTAAAAAATATGATGAATTATAACATAGAAATAAAAGCTCGACTAATTACCGGCGGTTCTAGTTTAGAAAGCATACAGGCTTTTATGTCCGCATTTAGTTTGCGGGCGTTTAGTCCTAGTTTATACGCTAACGAAGGCTTAGTAGTTTACTACGCTATAGAAGGTTATACAAAAGGCGAAGCGTTAGACACTGAATTTAAAATTACGGACTATTATACTAAAGTTTTAGTAGAAATAGACTTATACCGTAACGCCGAAATAAATACTTATTTACAAGCGTTAACTAATCTTTAGGTATATAATTGATATGAGGTAAAGTATATGGAAGTTATTAATATAGATTCATTAAAAAAACGTAATGCATGTAAAGAAGGTATAGAAGCTTGGTTAACACTTTTCGGCGTAGACTACGAGTGTACTATAATAGAAATGATAGGGCTTTCTAATACAAAATGGGAACACAGAAAATTTTTACTTTTTGGTAGTAACATTTCTTTAGTTAGCGAAGAAGTTAAAAGAGCTTTCTTTTTATTTTGCGGTAGCCGTTTAGACAGTCATAAAGAAGAATTTTTAAAAGCTTGTTATAGTACCAAGCCGTATAAAAAAACAGACTTTTCTAAAGAAATTATAGACCAAGTAGAAGACAAAAAAGCAGAAGAACTTTTACAAAGTGAAACTTTAAAAGACTTTATTATAAACGGCGTACCTACTAAGTACTTACATAAAGGGCGGTAATTGAAAAACTTATTTTTAACGATAATCGGCGGTATGGGTTTATTTATAGCTACGATTTTTTTAAATGCTTTTGTTTCTTCGCCGCCGTCGCGCGCTGAATTTAACAGTTTTAAAGCCGAACAAACTTTACAAAATAGACATATAGAAGGTAAATTAGACGAAATAAAAAAAGGGCAAGACCGCCTTATCGACAAATTACTTTAGGGGTATAGAATGAAAAACAAAATTTTAAAAATGGTTATTAAGTACTTTAACATTAAAGGTTTTATGTCTGAAATGATTACGGAAGTATTAGACGAAGCTTTAGACAATGTAGTTAAGGGAACTAAAAACCCTATGGACGATATGGCAAAAGCCGCTTTGTGGCCTGTACTTGAAGAAGAAGCGAAGAAACTAATCGAAGAAAAATTAGACCTAGCTAAAATTTTCAAGCTTGAAGAATAATTTTATACAAAGAAATAAGGGCGTTTTAATAGACGTCCTTAAATCTTTAATTCTACACTTTCTAAAAATGCAAACAATGGGCGGTTTTAAAGGTTGGTTAATAGCTACTTTAGTAAAAGAATTTTCCGAAGAAGTAATAGAATTTATAGAAGTCAATTTAACAAATATACAAATAAAAAGAAAAGTACAAGGCACGGTTAACAATGAAAACAGAAATGAAGCGACTAGCGACCTTAACGACGTTTTTAATAGTTAGTTCGTGCGGAAGCCTTACGAAATACCGCCCTTCTATATATGGCCATGACTACCGAAATCAAGAAATAATTACACCCGTAACCTTTGAGCGTATAAGCTGCGGAAACCCTACTTTTAACGAGTACGCAAGCGTTAGACTCGACGACCTTGTAAAGTTAGCCCTTGTTTTAAAGTACGCTAAATTACCTTTTAAAGTACGTGTTTTAGTAGACGAATTTACTAAGGAAGTAGAAACGCGTAATAAACAAAACAAGACTTTAAATATTAAATAAATTACCATTACTGTAATACTAGATTTAACTAAGGATGGTTACTATCAAGATTACAGAATTTATAAAACCCACTAATATTCAAAAGCTTTCGGTTCTCGTATTATCAGATATTCACAGCGAATATTGCGACGTAGACGCCTTAGAAACCGTTATACGGTTCTTTACCTTAACCCCTAAGAAACGTCGGCGTATTGTATTGTTAGGTGATATTTTAGACTTCGAAGCTTTCGTAAGTAAGTTAGAAAGTTTTCAAGGTGCTAAGAAAAACAAAGATTTCGACGGGTACTTTTTACCAGAAATACAAAAAGAGATAGATTGGTTCGATTGGTTACTATCTAAATTAATGCCATTATTACAAGACTATTCGCACCTATATTTCGTCGAAGGAAACCACGAAGAAAGGTTACGACGCCCTAACTTAGATAAATTTATGTTAGAAGAATACCGACATAACTTCGATATTCAAAAGCTTCTAAAGATAAAAGAACGCGGAATAAACTTTATATATTATAACGATTGGTTAAGAATTAAAACTAAGTCAGGTAATCTAATGTTAACCCACGGTATATACTGCGGGGCTAACCCTATTAAAAAGCATGTAGACGTCGCCCGTTGCTCGGTAATGTTCGGTCATACTCACGAAAGGGGTGTACGAAGTTTTAAAAATGTCGAGGGTACTTTTATGGGCTTTAATAACCCGTGTCTTTGTAATACGCAACCGCGGTATATGGAAGGACGCCCGCATAATTGGTCGGTCGGTTTTAGTACTATACAGATAAGCGACGAAGCTTTTTTCGTTAATCAATTCACAATACATAATGGGTTACTATTAGACGCCCACGGTAGGAAAATTTAAATATGAAAAAGAAGTTTATAGAAGGCAAGTTATACAAAATTAGATTTTATGACCACTGTGTTGGCAAGTCCGAAAAAATGGTTTGTGAGGTCGTCGGCTGGTGTACTAAAAACGAAGAAGACTTCGTAGTAATTACCGCTTGGCAAGTTATAACCGACGACATGGAAGTAAAAAGGGACAATATAGAACCGGTTACGTTAATAAAAAGCTGTATAACTAGCGTGCGAAAATTGCTTTAAGTTTGTCTAAAATTAAATTCCACGTAAGGGGCGTAACTACAAAACCTTCGCCCCCCGCTTGTTTGATTTCTAGTAATTTTAAAAGCTGTAAAGGGGCTATAACCCCGTCGTCTGTTTTTAATTCTAAAGCTACAAAAGTACCATTAAGACAAATTAACCTATCGGGCGTTCCTATCTTACCGACTTGCTGAATATTTTCGACCCATATTTTTTTGCCGAAAGTTTTCTTTAATTGTTTGTCTATCTTTTCGGCGAAAATTGTTTCCGGTTTTTTACTCATAGGTTTAGCGCCGCTACTAAGTCTTTTCTATTATTAACGTGTCTAATTCTTACATAGCCTAAGTCGGTTTCTACACGACCTTCGCCGCCCGCTTCTATCATTTGATAAGTATTTAACCCCACGGCGACATGGCTAATTTGTTTTTTACTTTTACCGAAAAATAAAATTGCGTCTTTTTGAACCGCCGAAAGTTTTGATTCATCTTTTAAAAATTCGTAAAGCCCTTGCGCCGTTAAGTCTGTTTTACCTAATTGCCCTATAGACCTAAGACCTTCACAAACTAGCCCGCTGCAATCGAAACCCTTCGGAGTATTACCGCCCCAAACGTAAGGGACGCCAATATATAACATCAATATAGTACTTAAATTCATTTATAACCCCTTCGGTACATGTTTATATTTTATTTTATCAAACCAATTTTTATTGGAAAAGTCTACGCCCGCCGTAAGTGGTAAACTGTTTTGGGGGTAAGTAGTTTCCATAACTTTTAAAATTTGCGGTATTAGGTCTTCTTCGCCGTATTTCATTTCTATTAATAGTTCGTCGTGAATTTGTAAAAGCATATTACTTTTATGCGGTTTAAGTAGTTTACTAATTTTATTCATGGCCATTTTAACAATGTCGCCGCAACCGCCTTGTATGTAATGGTTAGGCATTGTATAAGGTCTATTTGCATCTAAGTAAATTCTACGCCCTAACCAATTAACTATAAAACCGCGTCTTTTTGCCGTGTCCGTTAGTGCTTTAACGAGCGCGGAAACAAACTTTAAAGTTTTAAAGTAATCTAACTTTAGTTTTTTAGCTTTGTTAATAGCTATTTTTAAAGCTGCGGCAAGTTTAGCCGGGCCCCCGCCGTAAAGAAGCATAAAGTTTAGAGTTTTCGCGGCTTCGCGTTCCGTTCCCATACCTTCCGCCGTGGCCGTATGTACGCACAAACCGTCTTTTATTCGTGCTATTAGTTCACTTTCGCCCGCAATATCTAGTAAAAGTCTGTATTCCATCTGGTCGAAATCGACCATAATAAAAAAGTAACCGTCGCGAGGTATAAAACATTTTCTAACGGGGTATTTACTTGAGTCTTCGCCACGTTTCGGAACGTTTTGTAAGTTAGGTTCGTTTGCAGACATACGGCCCGTTACCGTACCGTCTTGTCTAAAATTACAATGTATAACGTCGTTTTCGTCGGCAAGGTCTAAATAGTTTCTAAAGTAAGTACCGGCACGTTTATTATGTTTTCTATAGCCTAAAATTAGTTCGGTTACTGCGTTTTTCGGTAAGTTTTCTTCGCTGTAAGAGTCGTTACCTAAAGGCGTTTTACCCGACTCTAAACCTAACTTTTTAAAAGCTTCTTTAAAACAAGTAGGTGAGTCGTTAAATTCGATACCTGTATAACCTTCGAACTTCGCCGCGTATTCTTCCGCGCTTTCTTTTTCGTAGTTATAAGCTTCTTTTATGTAATCAATATCCACTTTTACGCCGGTTTGTTCCACGTAGAACAATGTATTAGTTAACTCGACTTCGTTATTAAAGACCCCACTAATACACGGTAAACCTTCGCTTAATTGTTCTTGTTTTAATTCTTCGATACGTTTTAACTCGTATTCGCCTAATTCAAAAGTAACCCGCCCGTCTGTTAGGCCATATTCACTTATCAAATTAAACGGGACTAAATCAAAATGTTTGTTTCTTTTTGGTTTCTTTTTACCTACGTCTACGTCTGTATAAAGTTTATGTTTCATTATGTACGCGTCTACTTTATCGTCTTTTTTATGCCCTATTAGTTCGGCCACTTTAGAAAGGCTTAACGAGGGTAATCTATTATAAATTAACCTAGCTATTGACTGCGTACAATAAATTGTACCGCCTATAAATAGACCGTCTTGCGCGAGTATATGCATGTCGAACTTAGCGTTATGTAAGTACCAAGTATTTTTTGGGTCTTCTAACATTGGTTTAAAGTCGTCTAACCAAGACTTAGGTAAAATATTTTCGTAAGGAATAAAAGCCCCTGTATTATCGGGGCGTGTATTAAAGTTAAAATAGTAGTCGTTTTCTAGTGTAGAAATTATTATAGAAAAAAGACGGTCGCCTAAATATGCTTTTAAACCCGTCGTTTCCGTATCTAAAGCCCGTCGTTTATGTGGGTTATTTTCTATTTCTTTAATACATTCTATAAAAGTAAAATTAGTAACGGTTATTCGTGCCATGTTTCCGCCTATAAATCTAAATTTATTTGTACTTCATTTTCTTCTATACTTGGTAAAGGTTCTATTGCTAGTTCTTCGGGTTTAGCTTTTATAAAACCGTGTCTAGTTAGGGCGTTTATTGAATCAATAACCCCGCCTTGTTTGTTAATATGGCACGTACTTAATACGTCTTCTAAAATTGTTATAGGACATTCGATTTTAATTTGTTTTGACATTCTTTTCCTTTGTTCTAACGTCTGTTATTAACGTGTCGACAAACTCCGAAAGCGTAGAATAGCCATATTTTTTATATGTATTCTTTATATATTTACGGTTTGTCTTAGTTATATGTGCGTAAAGTATTTCTGTTCTTTTCTCTTTTTTCTTTATCACTTTTTACGCCTTCGACCGAAAGGGCCATATATATGGTTTCCGAAGAAAAACGTTTTTAACCGTAGGGCGTAACGTTTAAGAACTTCGTTTGAAGTCATGTTTCTATTTAATGTTATTCCTTGTTCGTTTAACTTTAATGCTTTGTTAAACCTTACGGAATTAAGGCAAATTATACAGGCTAAACGGTTAACCCCGTTAGCCTGTACGACTCTAAACGTACTAAGTTCAAAACAAAATTTACAGCGTAGTACATTATTAGTTTTGTTAACCTTACTTAATTTATGAAAGCGCATTTTAGGGGCGGCTTTAATTGATTTCATTATTTACCTTTTTAAAAGAAGCCCCCGTAGTCAGTCCAAAACGGGGGCTAATTAATTAAGCGTTTAGAGCGTTTAATTTATTGTCTAAAAACTTAAAAGTTTTCTTGTTCTTAACTGCGAAAGCCTGTAAAGATTCAGCTTGCTTTTGTGTTAATGTAACGTTCTTAGTTACTTTCTTAGCTACCGATTTAGTTACTTTCTTCATTACTTTTTTTGTCTTAACTGCTTTTGTTTTTGTAGTCATTTCTTACCCCTTTAGGCTTTATATGTTCTAAGTTATCTTAGAATTTTTGGTTACTATTTACTTCGACCGCTTCGGCTTCTATGTCTTGTACTGTAGTACCTTCCGTTGCGTCGCTTTCGTCCGCGCTGTATTTATTTGCGTTAGTCGCTAATTCTCTAACCCAATGTTCTACTGCGACTAATTCTTCTTTTTCAATGTTACGGCCTAAAGAAACTTCTTTTACATAATAGTCGTAGTCATTAGAAACAAACTTAGATTTTAGATTAAATACTTTAGCATACGAAGGAAGCTTAACCGAACGCATTTTAGCGAAAGTACTTTCTAATTGAGTACCGGCGGGGTAACTAGTTCTTTTAAAGTCTACAAAGTACGGGAACGCTAAACCTTGCATAACTTCTTCGACAAGTAATACACTAAAACGTAAAATTCTATCCGGCTTTAGTAACATTTCTTCGGTTACGCCCTTTTCCGCTGCTTTTTCTTTTAACTCGTTAGGTATGTAAACAATGTCTTTAAGGTCTTTATTATCTCTATTATGTTCTATAGTTCCTAAGTACTCTTTAGTAACTTTTTTACCTTGTCTTACTTCGTAGTAAAATTGCCATAACTTAACTTTACCAATTACGAACATGTCCATTTTGTCACTCATTAAAGACTTATCGACGCTATTCATATAAGAACCGGCGTTAATAGGGTTTTTACCGTCTTGCGCTTCGGGTGTAAGGGCTTGCGCTAAATGTATTTTCGGTATTACAATGTCGTCGTTATCAATGTTTTCGCCCGCGCCTAAACCTAAACTACTATCGAATTGGTTTGCGAAGTCGTTACTTACGTCGAATTGTGTTTTTACTACTACTTCGTTTTTGTTTTCACTCATGTTTTTTATTCCTTGTTTCATAATGGCTTTATGCCATTTCGTTATTTGTTATTTTCTATAAAATCTAAATACGCTTTAAAGTTTAAGTCTTCTTCTTTTACTGTTATCGGTTCTTGTCTTCCGATTATAAAAAACTTAATATAACTTTGTTCGTCCATTTCTATAAGCTGTACGGCTTCGACGCGTTCTTGTTCTATGTACGTTTTAACTTTCATTATGCTTTTTTACTTCTTTTACGAATACCTAAAGACATACGTTCGTGAGGTTTTAACATGGGTAAAGACCAATCGAATTGTCCTTCGTTAACTTTCTTTTCTTGTTCGGCATTGTAAAAAGAAGAAAATGTCATAGCGTTTATAGTAATCATATCGAACAATACGCTTTCGTCGTATTCGTTTTTGATATAGTCGAATAAGTCTTGTTTAGCTTTATGGTCTTTAGGTACTGAAACCGAAGACTTTAGTTTTAAACTAACTGTACATTCGTCGCCTTGCATTTTGTCTACTTCGGCTTCTTCCATAATTTCGGCTAACATATTCTTAGCGTCTTTAAATTTCTTTTCCGCTACTTCCGCCAATAATTTGAGGCTATACACTTCATCGACTAGATTTTTAATTTTGTTTAGTTCTTCCGCTGCTTTACTCTTTGTTTCCATAATTCCGCCTTAATTGAATGTTTTTATTAGGAATTAATTTTATATATTGTTAGATATAATAATGCAAGGTTTTTTCTTGTATTTTATGGTACAATGTAAAAAAGATAATAAAGGGGTAATTATGGAAAATAAAATAAAAGTATTAAAAAGAATACATTTAGTAGCAAGCGAACTTTACTTATCAAATAGGGACGAAGAACTAAAGGAAACTTTAAGGCTTTTAACTTTAGATATAAAGGAACTAACTAAAAAATGCGCCTAATATTGTTACTTCTATTTATAAGCTGCGGTAAAGAAGACCCTAACGGGCGACGTTGCTATACAAAGGAAGAAGCAAAAACCGCGTGTATTGTAGAACAAATTACAACTTATAACCAAACTAGCGACTTAGCGGAATTTACTTGCGCGCCACAATTTACAGTGGACTATTGTTATTACTTAGATTAAACAAGCCCCGTAAGAACTAGAACACGGGGCTAAATATAAACACAGTTAATTTTATGCGTCTAGTACACGGTTACTTTCTTAATAAACCTAAAACTTCTTTTCTACTAAATTCTTTATTTTCTAAAATGTTTTCAGCGGTAGCGTGTTTTTCTTTTAACTTCGCTAATACATGTTCGTCTATAGTCTCCGGCGTAACTAAATCTATACGGGTAACTTTTCTTGTTTGTCCGCCCCTATAGTTTCGCGCTTCGCTTTGTAAGTCATGGGCAAGGTTAAAACTACGGCTATAATAAATAGAGTAATTACCGCCCGTTAAATTTACACCCGTACCGCCCGCACCTTGGTTTGCAATTAATATCCTAGTATTAGGGTCGTTATTAAATGCGTCTTCCGAAGCTAACTTTTCGTCTTTACTTTGTAGGCCTGTAATAAATACCGGTTCTATACCTATTTCTTTACAAACGTTTTCTAATTGTTCGTAAGTACTTTTAAAGACCGTCCATATTATTATTTTATTTTCTTTGTTCGCTGTAAGTAACTCTAACGTATCTTTTAAAGTTTTTAACCTAGAAGAATCGAGTAACGTTACTTCGCCTTCTTCGTTTGTGAATATACCGCAGATTAATTGCTGTAATCTAATAGTTTTTACTATAGCTAAATCGGCACGCATAACGTCGGGTATTTCGAAGTCGTCTAAATCTAAGCTTTCTAACATTGTTTGAGAAGCGTCTTTACTATCTAAAAATACAACTAAGTCTTTTTTAAATTCGTCGTACATTTTACGAGTCTTACTATTTAAAGGAACGTCTAAGCGTTGATAAACCATGTCGGGCAAGTCTAAAACGTCGTTCTTCATTACTCGCGAAGCATGTTTATAAATTATTTCGTTTAATGTATCTTCGTTACCGTCATGTCGAGGGTCGAAACCAAAACGTTTAAAATATGCCTTGTCTTTAGGTACAAAGTTCGGAAAATGTACATGGCTAGGCATGTTTGCGTTTTTATCATAAAAGTATTTACTTCTAAATGCGAAGTAGTTACTTCCTAATATCTTAGGATTTAATATATAGAATTGACTCCAAAGGTCTAAAGCGTTTTGTAATACAGGCGTACCGGTTAAAATATACCTGTACTTTAGTTCGGGTCGATTAGTAAATTTATGTAGGGCCTTAGTTCTTTTACCCGTCGGGTTTTTAAAGTTATGTACTTCGTCAATAACTAACATTTCAATAGGTAGCTTAATAAGTTCTTGCCATATAGAGCCGGTTTTGCCGTCGACCGTTTCCGTACTAATTATAAATATCTGTTTACCCTTTTGTTCTAACTGTTTAAGCTTTAAAGTTTTGGTAGGGTTTTTATTCTTTTTACCGTCTATTTTAGTAATACCGTCTATTACGGCCACGGTAGTTATAGGTATGTTAGTATGTAGCTTTATTTCACGTTTCCAATTTTCTAAAACTACAACCGGACAAACTATTAAAGTATATGGTACGGCGTTCTTTTGAAAACATGCTATTCGTAAAATGTCGCAAGCTTGCTTTGTTTTACCCGTTCCCATGTCCCATAGTAAACCGTAGTAAGGTTCTTTTCGTTCTTCGCTTAAATACTTAGACGTCTTTAGTTGATGCGCCCACGGTTTAGTTTTAAATTCCATTATTTATTCCTACGGACTAATTCTTTATTAATATTATACTCTAAATTACTATAAGGTTCTTGGTCTAAAACCCATTGTAAATAGCTCGTAGGTATTTCTGATAAGTCTAAACCGAAATATTTACCGAAGGTCATTGTAGAATTAGATTTTTTATTTTCTTCTATTCCTATTTTTTGTATAGCTTCTATTTGTTCTTTTGTTGTTTTCATTAATAACCCCTATTTTTAGTTAGCAGTTTGTAAATAGTATTTACTTTAATATACATGTTTGTATTGTCCTTAAAGTCTTTTTTAAGTGACTCTAATAGCTTTACAGCTTTAGCCCTATTTTCTATTACTTCTAATTCTTCTAACCTTGCTAAGTCGTTTAACTTGCGACTAATTGACGCTATTTGTGCCGCTTTTACACGGTCTAAGTAGTTCGGGTTAATATCTTTTTTAGCTTGATAAGCTTGCGATAATTCTACTTTCTTTATTCTTAGTTCGTGTATTTTTTTACTATCCATTATTGCCCTTTCATGGGAATTTTAAGTAAGTCGAAAAGATTAATTATAGTTAATAATTGGTTTTTATCACATTTTTGTAAGTCCGCGCTTTGTATTAATTCTACTATTAATTGAAATTCACTTTTTACTTCCATTATATATTCCTTTGTTAGTTTTAGTATGAAGCTCGATTTTACAGTTATAGTCTTTAAAACCTTGCGCGAAAATTAGACTTAAAATTTATTCTATTACTACTTCTTCAAAAGCTTGTCTTGCCAAAAAGTATTGTTCTCCGTGTTTTCCATACTCTCTTACTTCGCCATGTTCTAAATAGTTCCCTACCGTGGTTTTTATAACCCCCGTGTCTAAATCTAAAATAACTTCCGTATCTATAGGAAGGTTTTTTAGTATAACGGCGTTAGTTCCATAACTATCAGTCTTACGAAATAAATGTTCACTTTGTTTTAAAGCCGGTTTAGTAAAAACGTATTGTCCGTTTTTCTTTTGACTTAGTACGCCCATAACTTTAGGTTCGGCGTCCATACTTGTACGGTATAAAGTATTACCTTTAATTACGATACTTGTTTTAAAAGTTTCGGCAATTGGAAACATATCTTTAATCTTCATATTGTCGACCTTAACCCTTCGACTTTATAACCGGCTTGTTCTAACAATACGGTAAAAGCCTTTTTGTCTGTATTAAATAAGTGAATTGCAGCGGCAAGAAAACCCCCGCCGTCTTTATGCTTCTTTAATAGTTCTTCGTTAATAATAGTTGATAGGTATATAAAAGGCGTTTCTTCCGTTATAGTTTTATCTAAACTAAACGAAGCGAACCCCTTCGCATTTTCCCTAGACTTCTTTAATTGTTCTTCCGCTAAATTTGTTTTCATTCATTGCCTTTATTATTTAATATGTCTTCAAAGATACGCAATTTGTGCATAGTATTGTTAACTTTTGTGCGCCACTTATTGTGTATAATAAAAGATTTTTGAAAAGATTTTTTCTCTTTTTTCTCAAATCTCTTTAGTTCTATTTTAAGGTTTGCAATAGCTAACTTTAATTCGGATGTGGGAAAGCCTTTGTAATACATTCTTTCAAATCTGTTCACGTTTACTACTCCGTATTTAGTTTTCGTATTTAGTTTTCGTATTAAAATGTACTACGTCCTAGGTTAACTTTTATAAAAACTTAACTAAATAAAAGATTCCTTTGTAGTTGGGACGTAGTACAAAACGTTAAATATAATTCGTAAAGTTAGGTACTCTTTGTTTTCTTATTTCGTATTCGCCAAGCATTGCATTTACCTAAGTTAGTAAACATTACTTAGCCGCCTTTTTCTCTATTGATAAAATTTGTTCTTCTAAAATACATTTGCCGTTTTCGGTTATGTAGTGCAGTTTAACTACGTTATTTTGATTTATTTTTATTACAACCCTATATATTTTAGAATATGAATGTCTTTCTTCTTCCGAGTGTTTAGTGGAATACTTAAACTTAATTAAAGTACCAACACATAGGTGTGTATCAGCTTCTACACTTATGTTATTTTTTAATTTAACTAACATTACTTAACCGCCTTTTCTACTATCGAACGTAACCATTTTATTTCTTCTTTGTATTGTTCTTTTTGTTGGCAAACAAGTTCTACGGCTTCTTCGTAACTTTCTTTAAGGTCGTTATTAGCCTCTTTAAAACTTGCGTTAGCTTCTAAAGCTTTTTCTAAATTCTCTTTTAATACTTTTATGTCTTCGTTAGGTACTTCGTTAAAAGTAGGTTCGAAATGTAATCTAAATAATTGTTCTAAAGAGTCGGTAGCTAGTTTAGACATTTTGTTTAATGCTTCGTCGGTTGGTAAGTTCTTAACCGCTTCGCTTTCTATCTTTATTATGTTTTTTACTTCGGCTACTAAATAACCTTTACTCATAGTTCCCATTAATTCGCCCCTAGCATATTTTTAAGTTGATTTAACATATCTAATTTACCTATAGTTATATTATCCGTTGCTATATTAATTAAACTTTCTATTTCAGAAACTAAACTTTCTTTTACATTGCGTTCTCTTATAAACGCGTCGTAATTATCTTTACTAAGTTTTTTACTTACTTCTAATTCTTGGTTTTGCGTCCAGTATTTTGAAGAAGAATAGTTTATTTCGTCGGTTTGTTTTATTAACCTATCTAAGATTACATTTACAATTTCGTATTCATTCATCTTTACCCCTTCGGTTTGTCGTTTGTTCAAACTTAATACAGGGCTTTCGTTAATGCAAGGTATTTTTTTAGATAAAATAGCGGGGTGTAAAAATTACCCCACGGAAGACATAAAATTTACACCCCTAAAGGCAGAATAACCGTATTAAAAATACAGAAACATTTTACAAATATAGAATAGTCTGTTTATATCTGTAAAGGCAATTAACCAACAAAAATACAAAGGCAGTCAAAATGATTCAAGTAATGAAACTTAGGACATTCGTCCCTAAAGACAGCGAAACCGGCGAAGAAATAGGTTATTTTAAAGCAATTAAGGGGCTTTCTTACCCTTCATTAAAGGAATGTTTTTCTAATATCGAACAAGACTTAAATGATAACATAGGCGAAAAAGAACGCTTTAATTTATTCTATACAGTCGCGCACCATTTAGAAGGCAAACGAACAAAAAGTTCTTGGCAAGCTCAAGACATAATACCCTTCGACCTAGACGGTATAGACTTAGCTAGAATAGACGAATACCCTCCGATAGTAGCGAAGGTATTAAATATTGATTTAAGTAAATGCGGTATAGTATACACTGGAAACGGTTGTCATGTTTTAATTCAAGTACCAATTATAAAAGACAAAGACTTTATAAAAGATAAAAAAGCGGGCTACAAAAAACTATTAGACGAAATAGAAATTGAATGTTCGAAAGCTAACTTACCACTAGATAAAGACTCGACCGCATGGGATTACGCCCGTATCTTGAGACTTCCATTTACTCGTAACGAGAAAATAAAAGAAGGACAAATAGTCATTAAAGAAGCCCGCCTAATTCAGAATAGTTTAGAAGAACAAGACTTGCAAATAGAGTCAATAGCTAAAGTAGACGCTTCGCTAACAATGCCCCGCGGTTCTTTTCCATTACCCGACGGCAAAACTATCTTAAAAGAATGTAACTTCTTTAAGTGGTTAGCAGAAAAACCCGACGAAGTACACGAACCACACGCCTACGCAATGCTTTCTATAAGTGGTTACTTCCAAGACGACCAAGAAACAAGTAAAGCATTATGGGAAAACTTTTCTAGCCCTTCGATTAACTCTAAAGAATTAGAAGACTTTACAATGCAAGCCTTGAACGCGTCCGGCCCGCGTACTTGTAAAGGTATAGAGCAAATTTTTGACGGTTGTAAAACGTGTCCTAACTATAATAAAGTTACTTCGCCTATACTTATTAAAGACGAAAAGTTTATCGGTTCACAACATTGCGGCTTTAGTTTGAAAGGGCCACGCGGCGGCGTTGTAAGACAATACGGCGATATGCTTTTACATTTTGATAATACTTATAAACATAAATCAGTCGGCGCAATTGGTAAAGTTTACCTATGGAATAAAACTCATTACAGGATTACAGACGAAACATTTATTAAAAACTTCGCGCAAGTAAACTTTGAACCCCTTGCCAAAACAGACGAAAAAAGAGAATTTTTACACTTGGTTCGTGATACGGAATACACCGACGTAAGTTTTTTAGAAAATGAAAAGTGTAAAGACAAAGTAAACTTACTTAACGGTGTATTAGATTTAAAAAGCGGTTTAGTTACTGCGCACGACCCCGCCTACGAATTTTTATACTGTTTACCGTTTGAGTACGACCCCGACGCTACTTGTCCACGTTGGGACGAATTTATACAAGACGTAACTTTAGGCCGTGAGTGTTTACAAAACATTTTACATGAGTACTTAGGTTATATAATTAGCGGTAGTAATTACAAATACCAAAAAAGTTTAATACTAGACGGGTCGGGTAACAATGGTAAAACTACTTTCTTAAAAGTTATGAAAAAGTTAGTAGGTAATACAAACATATCAAACCTATCTTTAGACAGCTTACAAAACAGTGTATTCGCGTCCGCGGGGTTACATGGTAAGTTATGTAATATTTCGGAAGAAGAACCGCCTAAGACCTTTAGAGAGTCTAACGGGGCTTTTAAAAACTTAACCGGCGACGGCGTGGTAAACGCACAATACAAATACGGAAACCCTTTTGAGTTTGAAAACAAAGCTAAGATAGTTATAACTTATAACGAAATGCCTTACATAAACGATACTACTAAAGGAATGTTAAGGCGTTTAATGATTACCCCTTGGGAATTTGACATATCTAAGAACCCCGACAAAAAAGACCCTGACATTGAGTACAAACTTTACGACGAACTAAGTGGTATTTTTAATAAATGTTTAGAAGGGTGGTTTCGTCTTGAGAAGCAAAAAGGTTTTACTAAGTCAATACATGTAGACAAAAAAGTTAATGAAGTTCACGAATACAGCGACGTAGTTTTTAGGTTTTTAAACCAATGCGTTAACAAAACGGACGACGAAAAAGACCGCATAGACTTCGGTATTATGTATGAAAACTATTGTAAGTTTCACGAAACGGAAGGCGAAGGCGGCAAGAAATTGACGACAAACACTTTCGCGAAGCGTCTTAAAAAAGAAGGTTTTGCAAAAGAGATGCGAAAATCTAACGGGGCGCGTAGCTATTATTTTGAAAATGTAAAGTTTAACCCGAAAACACTACCCTTCTAACCGGTTGAAATGTCGTTTTTTAGGGCACTTGGGGCACCTTTTTCTCTATATAACTTTGAATAGTATATATAAGAAAAGAAGAAGAAATAATAATATATATATATATATATATAGGTATGAGAGAGTAGGACGGCTAAAAAGGTGCCTTAGTGCCCCAAAAAATAAATGTAAGAAAACGAACGTCGGTTAATAATAACACGGCGAAACAATAAGGTATTAAAATGAAAAAAAATAACAAAGATGAATTAGTATTGAAGTTTATAGAAATATTGACTTCTAAACAAAATAGAACTAATAGACCGCAATTATTAGAAGGGACTATACAAAATGCAATGATTTATGCAGAAATATTTTTAGAAGCGACTAATGAAAACAGAAATGAAGTATTATATAAACTTAGTAAAGAATTATATATTGGTTAATTCGTAGTTCTTCGGTTAATCTAAAATAGGGGTTTTAAAATTGACTACAAAAAAGAAAGTGACAAAAAAGAAAGTATCAAAAAAGGCGACTAAGAAAGCTTCGGTTAAACTTAACGAAAAAGGTCGACCAATTACGACCAAGAAAAAGCCCGTCGGAAGACCTTCGGAATATGACCCCGCTTTTTGCGAAGTAGTTATCGAACAAATGGCTTTAGGTTTTTCTAAAGAAGCCGCCGCCGGTTATATTGGTATTTCTAAAACCACTTTGTACGATTGGGCCGCGAAACATAAAGAATTTGCGAACGCCATTGCCTTAGGGGAATCGAAAAGTCAATTGTTATGGGAAAAAACTTTAGTCGATTATAGAGTACATACAAAAAACGGAAGTCAAATTAATTCGCAAGTATTTAATCTCAATATGAAAAATCGTTTCGGTTGGACTGATAAACAAGAAACTAAAACGGAAGAAGTAAACCCTAAAAAGAAAACGTTTGCTTTTACACTGGAAAATAAACCATCGGAAGAATAAAATGCAAGACGCGGAACGTGCTATAGTTTATTTACAAAATGGAATTGTACAATTAATTATAGTAGCAGTAGCCCCCGACGAATCGTTATATGAAAAAGTATTATTAGGCGACCGAACTACCGCAACGTTTTCTAAGTTATCGCGAGAAGGTTATCCGATTTATATTCAAGACAATATTACCCCTAAAGGAATTTTTTAAGCGAACGCACGATAATATAAATTATAGTGCAATGCGTTGTAAATAACTGATTTTACATTAATCAATAAAATAGGTAAAAAGTATTATGAATTTTATTATAGGTGTATTAATTGTTTGGTTTTTATTTACATTACCTATTGTTATAACAGTAGCTAAAGATTTTTATAACGATATTGTGAAACGTAAGTAATGGCAGAAAAAACAAAAGTCGGCACGACTTCGACCCCTTCATTCTTTGAATTCGACCCGACTGTTATTCCTTATCAGTATAGAGTCGTTTATGACATTAAGAAAAAGTTTTTTAAATCAAGTGACCAACCCCATTACATACTACTTTCGGGGTCGGTAGGTTCGGCTAAATCGGTTTTAATGGCATGGCTTATCTTATCGCATGTTACAAGCTTCGACGGCGCAAGGTGCATGATAGGGCGTAAAACCCTACCCGATTTAAAAGATACTATATTTACTTTATTACTAGAAATGTTATCGGGGTCTTTAGAAGAAGGCGTCGACTTTTGGGTTAACCATACAAGCGCATCTATTAAGTTTGCTAACGGTAGCGAAATAATATCTAGGTCGTGGCATGATAAGAAATTTAAAAAGTTCCGTTCCCTTGCCTTGTCTATGATATGCGTCGAAGAATTAACGGAAAACGATACTAAAGACTGGGAATTTTTTATAGAGTGTATTGCGCGTTTAGGAAGATTGCCCCACGTGCCGGAAAACCTTTTTTTAGCAGCAAGTAATCCCGACGACCCTTCTCACCCCGCCTATACTGAATTTATAGAAGGCGCAGTAAAGAAAGGTTTTTACTCTCAAAAAGACGCAAACACTCATTGCTATTTTTCAAGAACGCATGATAACCCTTTCTTACCGTCTTGGTATATTGAGAAGTTAAAAGAAAAGTACGACGACAAAATGATTAGGCGTTTACTTTTTGGGGAATGGCTATATATTTCTACGGACGTTATATATTATAATTACGACCCCGAAAAACATGTTAGTAAAGAACCTTTACCACTGATTAAGTCTTTACCTTTAAGAATAGGTTTTGATTTTAATATTGCTAAAGGTAAAGAAATGAGTAGCGCACTTTTTCAATTTAATAAACATGCTACTAATACGAATCATACTAATAGAAAATTTAAAGTACTTGACGAAGTAGCAATAGACGGGGCGCGAACATTGGACGCAATGGAAGAATGGGCCGGACGCGGTTACTTCGATTTAAAACATAACCCCACTATAATTATACACGGCGACGCGACCGGCTTTAAAGGCGATACGAGAGGCCCTAAAATGCGTACCGATTTTTCTATCATAGAAAAGTTTTTAGCTAACTACGAAAGGAAGGACGGCGACGTAATAGAATACGACGTTAGAGTACCTTCGGTTAACCCTAGATTACGTGATAGACATAACAATGTTAACGGGGCTTTACTAAATGCGAATAAAGAAATATCTATAGCTATTAACGATAAGTGTACTTTTGTAAAAGCGGGTTTCGCTAATACTCGTTTAAAAGAAAACGCGGGCTATATAGAAGACCAAACTACAAAGGGACAAGATATGTCCAACGCACTAACTTACGGCTTTAACTATTGTATTGAATATGAAACTATTGACGCCGAAGACATAAAATTTATGTAGAACGCACTTTAACGTTTATTATCGTGCGGACATTGTAAAGAAAAATAACATTCACTGTAAAAGGAATAGACAATATGAAAAACGTAATTAACCTAATAATTCTATGTACTGTAATAGCTTGCAGTACAACGCCGGTTAAAACTCCGGTAAGTAATAACGACCCTGTATTTAATTCAGATACGAAAAGTTTTGTAAACGTTATTAAGTACACTAATTTTAGTGAAGAAGAAAAAGTAAAGGCTTCGAAATATATTCCTTTAATGGACAATGTACTAAACTCTAAATGCTTCGAAGAATTTATGATAGCCCGTGACCTTAGAAAAACTAACGGCAAGACTAATAAAGAAGTAGTACAGCATATTAGAAAAAGTACTGTAGACATTGAATTAATAATGTACTTTAAAAGGTTTAGTAAAGTAGCCGGTTATACTAAAAAGGGCGCAAATTGGATTAAGCTCAACAGAAAATACCATGCGGGGGCTTCTTTTTGTAGCGAAGCGTCTAACCTTGCCCACGAATTAAGTCATAAAATCAATTATGAACATGATTTTAATGCGACAATAGACAGACCGTTAAGCGTACCATATTCTATTAACGCGGCTTTTAAATCATGCTGTAAATAAAGGAATTTTAAAATGGCTTTAGATGCACGACAAATAGACTTAACTAATACCGAACATATTAGAACACTAGTAATTGATATAGAAAGCGACCAAAACCGCGCAAGAAAACGAAGCGCATGGAAACTTAATCAAACTTTAGAGGGTAATCAAGCGGAATATACTAGAAAGTTATTAGAAACTACTTACCCTAAAACTCATAGCAAATTTAGATTAGGCGATATTAATATACCTTTGAAAGTTGATAACAAAATTAGTAAGGCATATAAACAAAGTCCAATTAGAGCATGTAGTACAGAAAACGAAACGAAAGCTTTAGAAAATATCTATAACGAGTTTAAATTCCAAAGGGCTTTTAAAGAAGCCGATTCGATTTTTAATTTACATAAATATGTATGTCTATGGTTAACATGGCAAAACCCCGACCCTAAACTTCGTATAATGGAAGGGTCATATGTACTTCACGCATTAAAGCCTTATGAATATGATTTAGTTCGCGACCAAGTAACGGGCGAACCTATTATATTTATACAAAGCCATGCGGATACTGAAATAACAGAATTATCTGGGCGTTCGGACGGTATAGAGCAAACCATTTCAGAAAACCAAAGCGATACGGCGGCACAAACTGTTATATATTATTTTTGGGACAAGGACTTTTACGCGGAATACGCAGTAAAAAAAGCGACTACTCTAACAGATAAAGAAAACATAGAAGTAAAGTTAATAGATATTAAACCGAATTTATTAGACTGTTTACCGGTAACATATTTACAAGCCGATTCGAGCGTAGACTATCCAGTAAAAGCGAACATTGCCGAACAAAGTATAGACTGGAACGTAGCATTTTCAGACTTAAAAACAGCTGCGGCGACTCAAGGACACGGACAATTATTATTAACCCACCCCGAAGGACAAAAATTAAAAGACGTTCACATGGGTATGCATACGGCCATAAGTTTACCCCAAAGTAACAAGCCGGACGCAGCACCTACCGACGCTAAATACATTTCAGCAAACCCTGACTTAGCGGGACAATTAGACGTACTTAAATTTGATATTATAAACATATTAGACGACCACGGTATTAAATCTAAAGGCGCAATAGAAGGCGGGGTTGATAAGTTCGCAAGTGGTTTTGATAGACTACTAAGCGAAGCGGACGTACAAGACGTTGTAGAAGATAATCAAAGCTTGTATAGCATTACATTAGAACAAGGTAACTTTAAAGTTTTGAAGGCTACCGAAAAAGCAATGAATCAAAAAACATTTTCTGAAAATTCAGAATTAGAAGTAACGTTTCAAAAGCCTAAAGTTTTAATAAGTGACAAAGAAACTTTAGAGAACATAGAAAAGCGCGACGAATTAGGTTTAATTCTTCCGTGGGAAAAACATATAATTATGAACCCTAATTTAACGGAAGAACAAGCGAAAGCGCGAGAAGAAGAAATAGCAGCAAGTAAAGAAGAAAAACTAAAAAAACAAATGTCTTTAATGGAAGGCGACGGAATTGACGACGACGACCAAGACGAAGAAGACGACGAAATTATAAAGGAAGAATAACTAAATGGCTTCTAATACAGTAACTTCCGAAACGAAGTTAATGCACTATTTAGACTTAGAAGAATATGGTTATGACGAAGTACCGGACGAAAGGAAACAAGACGCTAAAGAAGAAGTAGCGGACTACCTACTAAACGAAACATTAAGGTTTTTATCTAAAGGTACTAGTCCCGTAAAGGGCGAAGGTCGTTTCCGTATTCTTAATCAGAAATACGCTAAGAACGAAAAAGGCGGGGTAAGGACTGCTAACCTAGAATTAGAAGGCGACTTAAAAGACTCTTTAATTAGTAAACCCGCAGACGGTTCTTTTATTAAGTACGGACATAAAGGGACTCAAGTTCCTAAAGCAGACGGACATAATCAATTGAGCGAAAAGGCACAAACGTGGGCGGTTTCAAGTGGACACCCGAAAAGGCGTTATATTCCTAACGACGGGCAAACTTTTGTTAGTGAGATTACAAACGAAATACGCGCAATTATAAACGACTTCAAACCTACACTTAGTTCGACTTCGGAAGAAGATGTAGACATAACCGCTTTTATAGATAGTAATACTAATCAAGACTTAAATATTAGCGAAACGCAAGAAAACGAAAATAATACTTTTGTAGGTATTGACGACCTTTTCGGCGACGATGCAATAGAAGCTTTATTATTAGATGCAATTCGTAGGGGGCGTTAATGAGTTTAGAAGTTGATTTTTCGGAAGACCTAAAGAAACTTTTAAGTACTGTTAGAAACGACGGGTTAATACCTAAAGTTAGAAAAGAATTTTCTAAGAAAGCTTTAGTACCTATTAAGAAAGCTATAATTCAAGATATGATTATTGGTGTAAGTCCGGTTCGAAGCGTTGGTAATTGGGTTAAATATTCACAAAGCTACAAAGACGTAATAAGTGGTAAGGCTACCTTTAGAAAAGGTAAGACCGGTAAACTATACGTTACAAACGAAAAGGACGAAGAATTTTTTCGTAAGTCAAGTCCTACAAAGTTAATAAGTCCTGTAAATCTAAGACACTCCGGCGGGTTACATAAATCTTTATATACAAGAACTTTCGGCGGCGTAAAACAAAGATTTAGATTAATTATAGGGTTCGCTAATTTTTTAGCAGACATTCATAATAAAAGGGGTTCGGGTAAATCTAAAGTAGTTCGTAGAATGTTACCGACCGAAAGGGGCGAAAAGTTTAATCGACGCATTACGTCGAGTATTGTAGACGAATTAAACAAAGCCGTTAAAACCATTGTAAAACAATTTAATAGACGATAAGTTAATTTTAATAAATAATAACTAGACGAACCCAACGTAGGTTAGTTCGTCAACAAATACGCCCAACGTAGGTTAGCGTAAAGGAAGAATAAAATGCCAGAAATTACGGACGAAGAATTAAAAGCCTTAAAAGAAGCTGCAAACGAAGCGGTTAGTTTAAAGTCTACAAACGAACGTTTATTAGACGAAAACAGTAAAACCAAAACGCGAGCGCAGGAAGCGGAAGAAAAAATACAAGCCGCGGCAAAAAGAAAGTTAGAAGAAGAAGGTAAAACAAACGAGCTATTAGAACAAGAACGTAAAGAAAAACTTGAACTACAAGCGAAGTATGAAAACCAAACGAAACTAGCTTTAAAAGAAAAGATTCGCTCGGAAGTTTCTAAACATGCTAAAGACGCTTTAGACGTTGACGACCTTTTAAGTATTAAAGATAAGGAAGTTAGAAGTCTATTAAAAGCAAGTGAAGAAGACTTAACGGTTCTAGGTGCGGAAGAATTTGTAACGAAAGTTAGAGAATTGAAACCCCACTTTTTTGGACAAAAGAAATTACCCGACTATAATAATAAGAAAGGTAAGAACGAAGACGAAGAAGGTAACAAGTCTAAAGACGACCTATACAGGGAAGCTTTAAAAAAGGTAAGTACAAGACAAGAACTAGCCGCGGTTAGAAAAAAGTTTGGTAAAGACCTAGACAGTTACAACAACAACTATTAAGCTTTAATAGTAAGTAGTAAACTTAACAACTAACAAAGGAATAAGAAAATGGCATTTACATTAAACTTGTCGGGGACTGCGGAAGTAGATGACTCGATTAGAGAAGAATTTGACAGTGAATTTAGATTATCTTTCGCAGAACAAGGGGTAGCTTCTCAATTCGCAACAATTATGCGTGACATTGGTTCTAAATCAATTTCACTTCCAAAGTACGACCAACTTGATTTAGCTATCACGCCTTTACAAGAAAAAGAAGACGTAACAAGCGAAGCAATGTCTGACAGCGCGATTATCATTACTCCTCAAGAGTATGGAAATGTTGTGACAACGACGAAATTGGCGTCACTTCAAACTGGAAATATGGCCGATAGAGCAGCGGCAAGACTTGTAGGAATCAATGCGGGACGTACAAAAAATAAACTTGCTACTTTAGCAATGGACTTAGGAACTAACGTTCTTATCGCAGACGGTAAAGCAGTAATTGCAGACCTTGAAGCGACTAGCACAATGGACGGTTCTTTACTTGGTAAAGCATTTAACAGACTTGCAAGAACAAACGTACCCGGCCTTTCTGGTGGTGATTATTTTCTAATTGCTCACGACGATGTTATTCAAGATATTAGAGAGCAGTCAGGGCCTAACTCATGGATAGACGCAAGTAAATATTCTTTACCAGAAAACCTAATGAGAAATGAAGTTGGAATGTACAAAGGTTTTAGAGTAGTTAGAGATAACTTTTCTACTATCATTACAGACGGCGGAGTATCGGGCGTAGACGTTTACCACTCGTATGCGGTTGGTTTCAATGCTTTAGGTTATGCGGTTTCTCAAGAGGTAGAAATGAAAGCGACAGGGCCTTTCGACAAACTAGCTAGGTTTGTTAACCTTGGTTGGCACGGTTGTATGAATTATAAAATCGTAGAACAAGAAGCTTTAGTAGTTATTAAATCGGCTTCTTCGGTAGGCGTTAACGTTTAATTTTTAAATACTGCAAATAAAAAATACGAGGGGCGGCTGAATAGTCGCCCTTTTTTATAAGGGGAATAACATGTCATTTTATTCGAGTATGAAAACAACTTTTATAAACGAACCTACGGAAGCAAAATTACAAGCTAAGATTAGAGAAGTCGAAGCGCAGCATGACAGTATGATTAAAGTTATCACTGTATACCCGTCAACGCGCGGTTTTACGTGTTGGTATTATCACGATATAACTAAAGCGGGCTACCCTTCTAATAAAAAGAATAAAGAAGAACCGTCGGTAAAGAAAAAAACAACTAAAAAGAAAGTAACGAAAAAGGTTTAATTTATGGACACGTTCGACAAGTCGACTAAATTACAAATAGCCTATGAAGACCTAGAACAAGCTAAATTCGATATTGTAGGCGGTAAGATAGTCGTTAGGACATTATCAAGGGGCGACTATCATACGAACGCCCTATTAACTTTACAATTCTACACGGCTAAAGGTTTAACTTTAGAAGACGTAGAAAATCAGTATAATATAGACTTTGTAGTAGGCGCGAATTGCGTTCCTGTATTAAAAGAGGGTAAACTAGTCGTAATAAATAAAGGAAACTAAACCATGACTATACAGCATAAAGAAATAGAAAGCGAAGAAAGGCACGAAATAAAAGGTTTCGAAGAAGCCCCCGTAAATACTTTTCATACTAAAAACTCGCAAGGCCAAGTCGAATGGGTCGACCTTGATACTTTAGGCGGAAACCCTGTAAGTCACTCGACAAGACATTTACCGGAAACGGGCGAAGATAAGTTACCCACTGTAGAACCGCAAACGACGGGCGAAGCTAATAACGTAGGAACTTCGGACGACTTTGTAAGGGGCGACCACGTACATGCGCACGGCGAACAAACTTTAGGTAATATGCACGAAGCCGTTTCACAAACTAAAAACGGTTTTATGAGTAAAGAAGATAAAGTAAAAATAGACGGTATAGAATCGGGCGCGACCGCAGACCAAACGGCTTTAGAAATTAAGTCACTTTACGAAAGTAACCTAGATACTAATGAATTTAACGACACTGAAAAAAGTAAACTTGCAGCAATCGAAACGGAAGCAACGCGCGACCAATCGGCAAGCGAAATTAAAATTAGTTACGAATCAAACCTAAATACCAACGCTTTCGAAGATTTAGAAAAAAGTAAATTATCGGGCATTTCTGCGGGCGCGGAAGTAAATCAAAACGATACGCAAATAAAAAACCAATACGAAGCAAACGCAAATACTAACGCATACACCGACGCAGAAAAAAGTAAGTTAGCCAGTTTAGAAACTTCTAAATTTTTAGGGGAGTACGTTTCTTTATCGGCTTTACAAACCGCCCACCCTTCGCCGGTTGTAGGTTCATATGCTAACGTAGACAATGGTGTAGGTAGTGACGTAGTTCGCTACTTATGGGACTCGGACGACTCTAATTATGTTTTACAATTAGGACAAAGTACAAACCTTACAGACGCACAAATTAAGGTTCAATACGAAAATAACCCCGATACTAACGCCTATACAGATAGCGAAAAATCAAAATTAAACAACATAGAAGCGGGCGCGGAAGTAAACCAAAATAATACAGAAATAAAAGTACAATACGAATCTAATGCTAATACTAACGCCTTTGAAGACTTAGAAAAAAGTAAACTAGCCGGTATAGAGTCGGGCGCGGAAGTCAATCAAACCGACGCAGAAATAAAAGCACAATACGAAAATAATGCTAATACTAACGAGTTTAATAACACTGAGAAAACTAAACTAAGTAACATAGAAGACAACGCTACTCGCGACCAAACTAGCGCAGAAATAAAAGTTAGTTACGAAAGTAATGCTAATACTAATGAGTTTAACGACACGGAAAAGTATTTATTAAGTAGGCTTGACGTAGGTTGGTTACAATATAGAAATAATAACGCAATAACTACTACCGCCACTTCTCCAAGTTATACACTTTGTAATTTAGGTACTGACACAGATAGTTTTCCTAATGGGCTTTTTACTAAGTTAGGTAGCTCAGATTTTAGAACGGACTTTACGGGCTATGTACAGATAGCAATTGCCGCGACGGGGCAAAATACTAGCGCAAACGATAGAACTTGGTATATAG
>Ga0209092_10000975_pt1 | contig 28989 bp, 18 predicted proteins | sample FraStrMetagenome_FD_187446 | JGI IMG/M metagenome (GOLD analysis project Ga0209092, IMG submission 187446) | Marine eukaryotic phytoplankton communities from Arctic Ocean - Fram Strait ARC3M Metagenome (SPAdes) (version 2) | ecosystem: Environmental > Aquatic > Marine > Oceanic | place: Fram...
GTAGAGTTAATGTCCCCAAAATACCTAACATTGAAGTTGGTGAACCTACGGGCCCTAGCTATTAGTCTACTGCCGTTCATGGAAACACCGAAAACATTACAGCCACAAACAAACAAACAAACAAACAAACACACTTTTCGATAAATTTTCAATCTTCATTTGGGTCTCTCAAGTTTACTTACAGATTGAATGCTTTAGTTGTTTTGACTCAAGTCCTATCTTAATATTTTACTCTCAATTAATCATAATGCTATCTAATTTTTTATTAGAGCACGATGATCTAAGTAATCTTTATTCATGATCACTCTATCTTTTCTTTCCGTCACAAACAATTTTCTACGTACATGCTTTGGTTTGTAGCAATGCTCATATGTTTTCAGATCAAAGAGTGCTTGGTTAATGATTCCATTTGTTATATTTGCTTCAAAAATGGCACCTTTCACTTTGGCGTACTATAAAACAACAAAAGAGCTTGAAAAATCTACTTTCTTTTACAATTAACTTCCAAACTTATATACAGACGAGATTGCTGGAAGTGGTGGTGTTTTTTTCTATCATAATACTGTTAACATGTTTCCATAATTTGCCATAATTTGTACAAACTTTACTTTCTACAGCTATCATACTTTTTATAAAAGTGCATTTCTTCACTCTTGATATTCTTTTGCGATCTTTGAGACTATACTTGTGAATAGCAACTAAATTGACCTGGAATGATTTAAATTATAAATATTGACAGCATTGTTTTCTTTTTATATATGGCAAGGTGGTGATGGATTACAAAGAAAGAGGCTCTCTTTTTGACCCGCTTGGTCTCTCTGATGTATCAGCAGCTCAGAAAATATTGATTGGAGGGTTTAAATGATCTTTCAATAATAATGAACATTGAAGACATTTTTATCACCGTCAAAATATTTTGTGACAAGAATCTCTGGTTCGCAATGCCTATGTATCCATTCTTCTGGTGCGCCAAAGTCATGCGACAAATTTAATTACCATTGACAGTTACACACTGTTGCAATATCTCATAGGCTAGCGACCGTGCGTTAGATTTATGCGTAAATATGAAATAGCTTCTCTCTCATTTTGTATTTTAACGTTTTGAACTTGTCCGTATCATGTGTTTTGTTATAATAGATAAAGAATTGCTAGTCTCATCAACGATTTAATTTTTCAGCCAAACGTTTGAATTACTGTATGTGGTTAATTTTTTGAATCAAATTAGTCTCGAATTGTACAAAAATATATATGTGTATACACTTTAATAGAACATTTGGTACTAAGTAATATTTTTCACATAGCATTTAACCACTCATCGATTACATAGAGATAGGATTTGAAAACAAAACGTGGAAAATGATAATTAGAGAAAAAAATGATCATACGAATTTGAACAGGATTCACTTGACAAAATATCGGCTTGAGTATACGCGATATAACCATCTCGCTGGAGCTTATCTTTCACATCCATATCAATCAAAAGTTCGAATCATTTACACATCCATCAAGCATTTTTTTCGGATTTTGCTTTAGGTGTGAAAGTAACTGTCCCGGTAAATCGATATATTTTCTTTCTTTCAAGAGTTCTTGGCCCTATCGTCTGTGTAAAATAAAGGCAAGTTCAAAGTATTCACAGTAAGACCTTTTCAATATGGCTTCACAGGCTAGAGGATTACAGAACTTCATATCTGATCTTAGAAATGCTAAAAGCAAGGTAAGAACTTTTAATATTATTTTCTATTTTGAAAGATATTGGTCATAAAACTTGACTCAAGATCAAATCTTATCCTTGGCACATATTCCTAAATATAATGCCTTCTTTATTGAATGCTCACTGATCGACGACAGGATGAAGAAACAAGAAGGGTTGATAAAGAACTGGCAAATATTCGTAAAAAGTTTTCGTCCAATAGTTCTTCAGCTTCAGCAACATCATCGAACCCTTCACTCTCGTCTTATCAACGAAAGAAATATGTTTGGAAGCTTGTTTACATACATGTGCTCGGTTATGATGTAGACTTTGGTCATGGTGAAGTCATTAAACTTGTTCGCTCTACCAAATTTGCAGAAAAACAAGTTGGCTACGTTGCTCTCTCTATTCTTTTCAGCTCCGGAGATCCAATGATGTTTGAAGTTATACCTACACTCAGAAAAGATCTTGCAGTAATTACTTCTGGTAAATCTCAATCTGATGCTGCACAAACTTTAGCACTTTGTTCCATAGCAAATATTTCAGGATTAGAGCTAGTCCAAGCATTACATCATGAAGTACAACAAATCCTTATATCCAAACATCCATCTACCACACCATGTGTGAAAAAAAAAGCAGCATTATGTCTTTTACGTCTGGTGCGGTCTTCCTCTAATATAATAGTGGGTAAAGATTTTGCGCCACATGTGGTGAAATTATTGCAAAATCAACATTTGGGTATCGTTATTAGTACAATGTCGCTTTTAATTGGATTAGCCTCTCGTCACACTGAAGAATACGAAACATTGGTTCCTTACGCAGTCCATATCTTGGGCAATTTAGTACTGAAAAAACAATGTCAACGTGAATACTTATATTATCGAACTCCTAGCCCTTGGCTTCTGATTAAATTGCTCAAATTTCTTCAGCTCTATCCCAATGCTATAGTAATGGACGATGAAAAATTACGTAATAAACCTTACATAACACAGTTGGAGGCTGTAGTCGGGAAAATTTTATCAGAAACGGATGTCTCAGATAGTATCAACAAAAGTAATGCAGATCATGCAATTTTATTTGAGGCAGTCAATTTGATCGTTGCGTGGGGAGGTGCAGGACCAGCACAGTTGCGAGATGGGGCCATGCGCTTGCTGGGAAAATTCATATCCGTTCGGGAGCCTAATATTCGTTACCTTGGACTTATGACAATGGCAAAACTTGCTCAATTAGAAGGAAGCGCTGAAGGTGTCAAAAAACACCAAGCTACAGTTTTAGTATCACTAAAAGATGCAGATATATCTGTGCGAAGGAGAGCATTAGACTTGCTTTTTGTTATGTGCGATACAGATAATTCTGAGAGAATTGTAGATGAGCTTGTCGCTCATCTCATAGTTGCAGATGCAGCTATCCGCGAGGAGATGGTATTAAAGATTGCTATTTTGGCTGAAAAGTATGCAACAGATTTAAGATGGTATGTTGATACGGTTTTAAAACTTATATCCATATCTGGAGATCATGTTTCAGATTCGATTTGGCATAGAGTAGTCCAAATAGTAACAAATCATCCACAGGGAGATTTACAAGCATATGCAGCTGCCACCCTATTAGTTGCTGCGAATCCTAGGCGATGTCATGAGACAGCAGTAAAGGTTGCGGCGTATGTACTGGGTGAATTTGGATTTTTGGTCGCTGAAAGACCTGGTATGAGTGGAGAAGATCAATTTAGAATTTTGCACCAGCATTGGCCAACAGTAGGTCCTAAAACGCGAGCAATTTTAATCTCGACATATGCAAAGTTAGCAAATTTATACGACGAATGCAGAACACTCGTTGCACCAATATTTGCAAGGAACAAAAACTCTGTTGACGTCGAAATACAACAAAGAGCCGCAGAATATGCTGCAATGAGAGAAGCTTTTAGCCCTGATGCAGTTGAAGATCTACTGCGTGAAATGCCCCCTTTTGAAGATCATAAACAAAGTGCTTTAGAGGCAAGATTGAAGCAACAAATAAATGAAAATGAAAATGAAAGCATCGAAGAGGATGTGCACACGAGAGAGGATGAAGATGAAGAAGAAGATGATGAAGATGAGAGTCAAGACATGCAAGCATTGCACTCGTTGAAGGAAGATGATGATGAGGCTGAGGAAGACGAAGAAGAAGTGGAAGATGAATCTGATGGTAAGATTTTTGTCGCAATTTCTTATTCTTTTCAATTCACGTAGGATCTAAATGTTTTTCACATACCATGGTAAAGGTCCCGATTCTCCTTCCAATAACAACCATTCAACTGGTCCCCCCCCTTCAGCAAGTTCAACTGAAAATAATGACATCATAGGCATCCCAAGAGCAGTCGTACCCGCAATGCGAAAAGCCTTCTCTAATTTGTGTTCAAGCCCATCCGGTGTACTTTTCGAGAATAAAATGCTTCAAGTGGGCGTTAAGCAAGGTTTTAATGGTTCAAAGGGCAGAACTTCTATATTTTTTGGCAATTTATCCTCGTCACCTCTTTTAAATTTTCGTGTAAATATTGAGGACTGCGACCACTTGAATATACAAAAGCAAGGAACCGAAGGTCTTCTAGAGGATGGGTGTACTGTCGCTGTACGAACTCAAGCAAAGCTACTACTCCTGGTGGAAGTGACCGCTCCTTTTGATGATGCACCCTCCATTATGATATCCTTTACCACTAGTGACAACATCATACATCAATATCCAATGCGTCTCCCCATTGTAGCCACTTGTTTCATGGAACCTGTTACATTGGAACCTAGTGCTTTCATGCAACGGTGGAAATCACTTGATGGGCACAGTAGAGAGTGCCAAGAAATTGTTGCTGCACCCGCACATGCCAAACCAATTGATGAAGAATACATGACAAAAGTAGCCGGTATTATAACAACAGGATTGAAGTTTGGAAGATGTCGTGGAGTCGATCCTACTCCATGGACTGTAAGCGGAGCTGCAACCTTTAGGACAGGAGCCTTAGATTCTAATGGAATTAATATAAATGTGGGCTGCTTGATTAGAGTAGAGGCTAACCCAGAAGCAGGAGCATTTCGGTAAGTCGTAAGAAACTTTTAATATAATGACTTGCACTACTTTCCCAATTATCATCTAACCTTGATTGCCTATCTTTCGACAGTGTAACAACAAGAACCCTTCATCCAACGTGTTCAAAGGCCGTGAAAAACGTTGCCATTGTTAGTATAAAACTTTCTTAATAGTAATTTTATTTTGATAAAAATCTTAAATTCGGCATGGATCTTTTAAATAATGCAAGCCTTATTTAGTAACAGTTGCTCCGATTGTTATTTCAGTGCAAAGTTTCTCGCACGGAAGCCATTCTTGCATTCAATGGAAAAAGTTTTTTTACCAATTTCAGTTCATACAAATATCAGAGATGAATATCTCGAAACAATACTATAATTTTCCTTTGATGAGTTTGCGATAATTTTTTCAATGCTCTTTTGGAATGTGGACTTGAATTGGTTTACGATATTGCTTTGACTTCTTCTGTTTACATATCCTTTCATTCTCTAAATTTCTCTTTTTTTTAAGTTGGGAATTATTTTTGTTGTTTGTGGTGTTAGCATCTCTTGGCATTTGTTCTTTGTGTGTACTTTTAGCTGTCTTTCTTTGGAGATCTAAATCATCAGAACGTTCCAGATGCATTGTTTCATTTTTTTTCATGTCCATATAGGCTTTTGAATCAAACCTTATTCTTGCACCATTTTTTTGTACTTCAGGAATGAGCTTATTTTTGTCGATTCTAATCCTTCCTGGATTAGTTTGTTCGATTTCATGAATATTCATGAAGCTCAGCAGCAATCTGACACGTTTAATCATCCCATCATCTTCTTTCCTTGCTCCACGCCATCTACTTTTTCCGTATCCAGTTATAATATCAATATATCTAAACACGCGAAATTCCTCAATGTTTTTATAATGTTTTACCATGTACTTCTCAAACCACCACAAAACAGCTGCCTCACCAGCTCCTAAGCTTAAGAAATGCAAATCCAATTCAAGATGGTCACAGTCTAATGAGACAACTTTATCATAAAATCCTTTGTGAATTCCTTCTTGAAATATTTGACGAGCCACTTTAAATTGCGTGCACAGCGAATCCAATAAAGAATTGTAGGTTACGATGTTTTTCTCAATGCCTTCTTGATCCATCTCATAGAATAACTCTAGACACTTTCTCCATTTATTTAGTTTTGCATGTACCAATATAGCGGAGTTGTAAGTTTGAACATTAGGATGTATACCTTCACTCTTCATTTTTTTCATAAGTTGCATTGCAATCTTTTCCTTCAAACACTTTTCCATACAACTCATAGCTGAACCAAAAATATTAATATTTTTGGCAATTCCCACCTCTGTCATTTCATCAAGAAGGGACAAGCATTTTCCCCATAGAAATCCTTTTTCACACGCTGATATCGCACATCCATATGATACAACAGTGAGTTTCAATTTTTTCGTTTTCATTTCATCAAATAGATCCAATGCCTTTTCCCATTGCAGACCCCTTTCTAAAGCAGTTATTGTGGCATTGTAAGCTATAACATTAGCTTCTCCAAATAATTCATCCATTTCACGTAACAACTCCAAAGCCTTTTCCCACTGTCGAGCTGTAGATAATGCTGATATCATTGCTGAATAGACAATTGGATCAGAATGGTGACCTTGTAATTTCATTTCATTGAATATACTCAGGGCTATTTTCCATTTCCTTTCTTTGTTACATGTCGAAATTATCGAGGAATAGGTTATATTATTAGGTAGCAGTCCTTCCCTTTTCATTTGACGGAATAATTCAAGCGCTTTTGACGTGTTTAACGCCTTCTTTCCAAAAGGACAATATGAACAAAATATGAATGGAAGAATATGTGACACAATGCAGGCATACATCATTAAGTGTAAATACTGACCTTTACACAGACTGAAATAGTAGCATTATACAATGAAGTTGATTTCGGTAGACCATCTTGTTGAGTTATTTTATCTAGTAACTCAATTGCTTTTTCCCACATGCCACTATTTTTACAAGCTGTAATAATAGAGTGGTATGTTGTTTCATTTCTTGTAATTTTTTCTCGATCCATTACATCAAATAACTGTAAAGCTGCTTTCAAATCAAGTGCTTTTCCCAGAACTTAAAGTATGAAAATGTGCAATAAAAAATTGTTTATTGAGCGCTGATTTCAAAGTGTATATTAACGTGTGCTCAGAAAAAAAGTTCTTTCTAACTTACCACTGATCATTGCATTATAGTATTCAACATTTCGTTCCATTGCAGCGTCTTTCATCCATTTCCATACTGATAAAGCTACCTTTTTCTTTTTTCGGTTTCCCAAATCGTTAAGTATTTTTTTCATTATTGATGTATCAGATAGTAACAAGGTATGAAAAGACGTGTTTTTTAAAATCTTCGGAATATTCGCATTTGGACGACATAAGGTTTGAATAAGCTTTTGAATTGCTCTATTTGAAACTTGATTGGTTCTTGCTTTGGAGTAGGGTGATGTATTTAGTGATTTCTCTTGTTTCATTCCAATAGCCTATAACATAAATAAACCAAAACTTTTAATATCATATGAATCTACATTTTTAATTGGATAAGCTCTCTTACCTCAACCGTTTGAGAATTGCTCCTACTGGAGGAAGTGCTACTTTCACTGCTTGAACTGGAACTACTTGAACTGGAACTACTTTCACTGTCACTTTCGCTATCAAAAGACTTTGAACTTATGGGCGATAATAATATGAAAGTAAAGTTTAGGAAAACAATAGATTTGTAAATTGTTACATTCTTGCGGTTTGATGATGACAAAAACTCACCTCATTTTTCAACAATGGAAATATTCTTTCGTGGGTTTCGAATTCTATGAAAATGATTTACAATGGATTGGTGACAAATCAAGGGCGAGGAATATCATCTACTATCTTCTACTGAAAGCAAGTGACGATATTTTTCGTTTGGAAAGTGTATGCTGTTGCCTTTTTTGTTCTGGGGAAAATGGTGATGCTTGGGTTCAGAAGAAGTTGATAAATAATAAATAATAATAATAGATACTCCATGATTTTCATGGATTTGAGCCCCTCTGCGTAGGAGTCTACGATTGTTTGTATTCGAGCAGTGGCAGAAGGAGTTCGCGCAACCTAAACTTCAATGCACATTTTTAACCTGTTGCTGCAGAAAAGAACATATTCAAGACAATAAATTTGGATTTGATCATGCTAATATCTCAGGAAAAATAAAATTTACCTAGTTTGAATATGTTTGGCATCTTTTTATTCTATCATTGCACAGTTTAGAATGTTCATTTACATATTCAAAGATAAATGATGATGAATAAAATGAAGGAAGGGAGAATGTACTACAACTTATTGTCATTAAAAAATCAGTGTTAATGGGAATTGTTACTGAATACATCACATCCCACAGATCAATCCAAACTTTCGTTCCATTCCCAAAACCTTATGTATGAATTCGATTATCCTTTCGCTGAAGATTATTCACGATCTCTCAAGGCCTCAATAATTTTTCTAGTTCTTTTATATTCTTTTCGTTTATCGTTGTCACTGAAACTTTGCCATTCCTCATCTTCTATTTTTAGTTCTTCTGTCCTGGAATCCTCCTTCTTCTCATCATCATCATCATCATCATGGTCATTTGCTTCTTTATTTTCTTGTTGTTTTACAAAGGACTTATACCGAACAATCCTTCTTGATGCATCTGTCACGATACGATTTATTAAATTTTCACTTTGGATACCACAGATATACTCTGTACATAATGCAAAGGTCGATTTGGGTATTTTATCGGAGTTGTACATGTATCTGATAAGCCAAGATTGTGTATTTTTATTAAATTTCCAAGCGGTGGGATCAGAGGTACTTTTAGAATGTTTCCATTGAGATAGATATGCCAATACTTCGGAAGGGTGTTTTTCATGTTTTTTGGGAATTGTGGGCTTGTCGGTTTCTGTTGGGGTTTCTGCAGTATTACTTGGATGGGTGGGTTGGGCTTTGAGGATATGTTTGCTGATGCGTTTTTTCCGTCTAGTTTTGTTCTTTCCAGCACCCATTTTGACTTTTTTATTATGTGTAAAGCTTGAGTGGTATGAATTCTTTATTCTTCTTACTCACAAGCCTTCAAGCTTTGTTTGAAGAAGAGTACTTACTTCTGTTATTCAGTTGGGGTGGTGTTTTTGTTTTTGTTTTTGGACATTCATTCTTTCTTATATCGAAATTGATAGATAGGTATTTTGTAACGTAGAACAAATATTTGATTTTTCGTATGAATCTACAAGAATGCAAGTAAGTACGTGGAAATGGTGGATGGAGGATTGAAGCTTTCCTCACACAAAAAAATGAAGAAAAAGATTTGAGTGGAGGTGAAGCTCTTTGCAATTATTATTTATTTATATTTTATGAAAAAACTTTGTTCCGTTTCATGTCCATAAAACGATTATCATTACATTTATAATCAGATCTTTCCTATTTAGCATCGTGAAACCAAAACAAACAGATTTGCAAAAAAGAACTTTCACACATAACAATGACATCACAAACAAAAGGGTTTTTGGCAGGCATTGCCACTGCTACATTGTCCATCTATTGTTTTCAACAAATGACACAGTCTAAAAAAACATCCACGAAAAAGACAAAGCTAAAACAAATATCGACTCCAAAAAATACTGAAATCTCCAGCATAACCAATATCACCTCATCGCCATCGGAACCAGTCATGGATTCACCTGATTTACCTCTTCGAATGATTCGAAAGGCTGAAACGGCCATAGTTCGACGAACATCTCAAATTATTGTTGTTGTGGAACGATGTACTAATGAACATAACTACTCAGCCATTTTACGCACAGTTGAAGCTTTGGGAATACAATATGTATGGCTTATTTCTCCCCCAACACCCACATCTTTACCAGACAATCATCGTCATCGTAACAATGGTGATAATGATGATGAGAAAAAGAATGACGATGATAAACTACATCTACAAAATGGTTCCAAAATTCAAAGTAATACAGGAAAATTCTTAACATTGACAGCTGCTGAAGTAGAAACTCGAGTAAATCATCATATATTTGCCCAAAAGGCTGCTGAATGGTTGACGATACGTGAGTTCGATACCACAAAAGAATGTTTACAGGCGTTACGGGAAGATGATCGAGAGATTTGGGCAACTGATTTAAGTCAAGAAGCTATTTGTTTGACAAAAGATGCATTATTGAAATCTAATACAAACAAACAAAATTCTACTGATGATTTACATGACAAGGATATCAATGTTATTCCCAAAAAATTAGCCATTGTGTTCGGAACCGAAGCTGTAGGATGCTCCACTGAAATATTACAAGAGTCTGATAAACGTGTCTACCTTCCTCTTCATGGATTTGCAGATTCCTTAAATTTGTCCGTCGCTACAGCTCTTTGTCTACAACAATTATTCCATTTATCCTCCTCTTCTACTCATGATTTTGATAGTACTATTGTCGGAAACATGCCCGAAGAGGAACGTACAGAATTACGTTCTATATGGTATCCCAAATTAGCCAAACAACGTATCATGACCAGTGGACAAAAGAGACATCGAGGAAAACTAGTTGGAAAAGTTAAAAGATTAGAAGCAATGGAACGTAAACATCAGTTGTATCCTGATGAATTAACTAAGCAGCAAAATGAAAAATTAACTTCCTGGCAAACATTCCGAACTGAATTACAAGCCTTTGATAAGGAAGTAGAAGCAAAAGCCAAGAAATCAGTCCAGCAATGGATTCAAAATCCTCCTCTACCATTGTCTGATATGAGACGAGCGGATGAGCATCGTATTTGTTATGTTGGTAAAAACACAAAGAATAGGAATAAAGAAGAATGGAAGGAGATGCCAGCTGTTGTGAATACTCCAACTCATACGAGAAAAGGAATTTCAGCGAGTTACTTCCGTGAAGTCAATTACAATGATTAAATTACAACACTCCACATCGTGCTTAATTAAAGAATGACGAAAGTTTGCATTATTTTAAGATCAATGATAATTAAAAATTTCTTATATTTGAATAATACCTTCTTTTACTAATTGTCTCACAATAAACCCCGATATAAAAGTAGCCTTTGGATCAATAGTACTAATCTTGGAAGTTTCATCCTTTGCATCATAGTCCTGCACTTTCAAATCTTCCAAAGAGACCCATTCGCGATCAATGCGTTCTGTCCCAAATGGATTCAAAGCAGGAGGAATGTCAATATCATCACTCTCAAAACTAGAATCAGATATTAAATCTGTAACATCCATACACAAATAAATCCCATGAATAGTATTACTAACATTGGAGGTTGATATATGAGTATAGCATCGTCCATATTTATCTTTATGGGGATCTCTTCCAGTCTTTTCCATCATCATCGGACGTGATCGAATTTCCTCTGTCAACTCCTGGGAGGATGTAGAAGGCAATGGTAATGGATCGGGCATTTGTGGAAACATTGTATAGATTCTCATTTTGTCGGAAATGATGGTTTTCGGATCAAGTCTTGTTTCGTCAAGATTCACATATCGATTCGATTTTGAGATATTATTAGGACCCGTATATTCAAAAAGACCACTCATTCGCAGTGAGCCTTGAATAGCAGCAACGCAATTGGATTTATGGATGAAAGATTGAATAATGGAAATGGTTTGGGAATAAAAAGAATCATCATTTTTATTCTCCTCTATTTGTTGAGAGAGATTATGTAATAATTCCTGTTGAATGGATTTAGCATAATTTTCCAATTCTTCATCCTTGAGTGATGGATTGTATTGAAAAGCATCCACCTGGACTTCTATTTTAGTATATTTCCAAGAGGATTCTTTGCACGATTCTGGAAATTCTGGAAAATTCTTAGCATCAAATGTAAGAATTGGTTCTACAACTTTGTATCCCTGAGGCATATTTTCTTTCAGTACTTGGGAAGAAGCTAACCATCGGGTTAAGGGCATACCAGTCCCAAGCCCATATTTGGCTGTCCCATTGGAAGATTTTCGTACCAAAATTTGGGTCGTGGGTATTTTGCGTTGAGATGATTCCTTTTCATTTTGACGACGATATGGAAGAATGAAAAATTCGATTGGCCATAGATCTGGATTCTTTTGATATTGATGAATATAATCATCTTGAGGTATGGGTGGATATCCGGGTGTTTCCTTGTCCAAATCCTGTGGTGACCATGATATGATAGTACTGTCAACCTGTTCTTTTTTGTGGACTGCATTGAGTTTCAGTTGCAGCCTATTTGTTCGAAAAAGTGCAGTGTGGAGATGTTGGGTAGAAAAAGACTCGACATGACAGATAAAAGAAACGAAAATGAGCAAGTAGGACCCATTCTTGAATCCTGGGGACATGATTAACATACCCCTATGAATTTGGGCGCTCTCTGCAGTTTCCAAATGACAAAAATAAAATTGCAAACACCACGTACTTAACGTTGAATTCTTAAAATTATCTCGAGAAAGCTGCAAAATGCACATTACATGTTCATAGACATCTTTCCACAGAGAGGCGTTGAGATCATTGCAAACGAATTAACGAATAAAAAATAGTATAACAACAATGCCAGATAAATGATTTTCCTCATTATATCATTTTTATTTATTTTTTTATATAAAATAACACATCTTGCTCAAGTTCAACATTACAAGTTAAAACCCTGATAAATTTCACTGTTTCTCACTATTAATGTTAACCATCATTATGATACTGGTGATTTTATCCCTTTAAGTACACTATCATTGCAACAACAACAGCAACAACTGCCAATTTTTGTTGCAATGCTTGTCCTTGTACCTTTTTATACTCTTCCTCTGTCTTCTTGATTCCCACAAGCATCAAATATATTCCAGGAAGATCAAACCAGTGCAGTCTCTTATAAAAAATCCCCCAATCTTTCATAGTACTTTCCACACCCTTCCTATCTGTATCATACCAAGTAATTCCATTTTCCATTTTTCGTGGTTTTCCGAAAGTACGCAACAATTTCAAATTGCATGCCATTATCATAGATCCCTTTGCAGCATTTGCATTTACTTTTTCATACAGTTCCACTTCTCCTTTGGGTGGAATATACATTGTGAGACCCTCCAACACAAAAATGGTGGGTTTACTTGGATCAAAGCCAGCCTTTTTTTTGGCAAAGCTATCCCACTCTGTCACTTCATGATATTCCAAGGGAATGATGGTGCGTTTGCATTTTGGTTTGAATTTTTTCATACGTTCTTCTTTGTATGCAAACATGTTGGGATGATCTACCTCCATCACATGCATATCTGGATAATTGTCGAATAATCGAAAGGCACGGGTGTCTAATCCAGCACCAATGAAAATACATTGACGACAATTTAATTCAGATGCCGCTTTTAGAATCATGGAATCATAATAGGATGTGCGATGTAGAATTCCTTGGTATAGAAATGGCATGGTAGTTTTAGTCTTGACTTGTTGTTTCCATGCCCAATCGCACATTAATTCCTCTGCGTAAGGATCTCGGATTTTAGATTCTTCTATAGGTTTTCGGGTTTCTAAAGCACGAACTCCACAGATCCAGAAGGCTGTTGCTGCGGCATTGTCGTTGTCTTCTCCAAAAGGAGGCTTATCAGGATTTTCTTGATTGGGTGTGGAATCACTTGGCATGTTGATGAATGAGAATTGTTGATAATCGATGATGTTGTGGATCTCAAAAATTATTTTTATGTGCTGTTTGAATTAGGTTGAAGTCAAAAAACAATGCTTCTCTAAAATTTCAATATATGTATCATGTAAAAAGAAATTCCATTATTGAAACGTGTAGAATGTAGTTATGTATGTTGTTTTCCACTGTGAAAATGGATACTTTCAACAATGACAAAATTGTGCAATATTTATTAATTAGTTAGTTAGTATGCAAATGAAGTGGGACTCAAAGCACGATCGATATTTACAAACATTTGCTTTTCACAAGATGTCACAACAAGGAGGAATAGAATAAATCTAAACTTCGATTGTCGTTGGGAACATTACGATTCATTATTCGAAATTAAATTCATATCAGAAATTTACTATGATAGATGAGCATCCATAAAATCAAGAAACCTCTGAGCATAATATTTTGGATCAACACAACTAATCGCTTTTGTATCATACCCCAACACCCCCTTCATTTCTCGCTCTAAAAACTTTTTGGTAGTCCATGGCTGCAAAAAATCAATCACACCCAGATAGTATATCGCACGTCGACCCATTCTTGTTCCATGTATGACTGATAGTCCACCACCGTCCACAACACTAAACCCTGCACCATAATACGGTAATGGTAGCGTCAAAATTGTAGATAAGGTTTTTTCACCTAAAGAAATACATTGATTCGCTAGATACCGTGGTGGTGCTGTTGCAATCCGAAGTGGTGCATAAATGGAAGATAAAAGCCTGCGAAAAGCTTTGGTTATATTTTTTTGATTAGGATCCACTCTCAATGAGGATCCATCAAATATATACGGAGATGAATTTCCCTCACTTTCCATATCTACAACTCCAACTAAAAGACTATAATCCATAACTCCACATTCAATCAATAGGCCAACATCTTTACGAAGTTGGTATAAAAGCGATGCTTTGTTCGTTGCCCCAACATTAAAGCCGTAGGAATTTGCTTTTTTGGTAGATTTGACTTCATTTGCAAGATTTAAATCTTTCAGAACAGCGTCAGAACCCTTTCTTTCACGTTCTTCTATTGAGCATTCACTTAATCAAATTATTCATGGTGCAGCAAATGAGAAGGATCTGATTCGAAAATTCATTGCAATTGAAGGACTTTCCGTCCGAATGGAACTTACCGGCCAACTGTTGATCCTTTCAAATCGTATCTTTCGGAAATAAATTTCGATCCCTCTGCTGGAAAGACAGAATTCATAACAATGAAGACATAATCTTGATCCTTGTTAACTTCAAACTTTTCACTTTACGAATTCGATAATGACATCATAAATTAATATTTAATGAATGGACAGATCAAAAAGTTATCAGAATTTTTCACATTTAGACTTGGAGTATAATTTTATGTTTGATGCAAAACTCACTCTGATTTTTCATCGATAGATGAATACTTTTCTCCTACCCGAACCTGATACATTCCAAAAAATCTTGTTAATAAGGATCTGCGTGAATTCCTTTTCATGTATCTATAATATCGGGGTAGTATTTCCAATAGTTTATCGGCTTCTCCTCTCTGGTGACGTCGAAAGAAATATTTAGTCAAATATTGTTCCAAGTGGTGAGCCCTCACTTTTTATCATCATTGCTTACCTTTACTGTTTTTACAAGATATGCTCCATCTCTCGAAAAAAAGAAAAATCCACCTGAATAATAAATGATCAGTTAAATGCAAATTGGTTTGAGAATATAATCATATATTAAAATATTGCTTTACAAAAATTTACCTGATCGAGCGGCTCCCTTGGAATTACTTTGAAAGGATACATATGGGCCAGTCATGGACTCAAGGAAATCATCTTCTTTAATTCCAAAGTGAGTGCGTAATTTTGCAAATGTTTTGGGTGCATAAACTGTAATTTCCGCTGCTTTTTGTTTTTGTATTGGATCTTTTCTATCACTTTTATTCTCATCAACAATTGTTGGAATAGGAATGACTTTTGATTTATTTTTTGAAAAGTCTAGTTTTTCACGTTTTTCTATCGTAAACAAAAACTTTTAGTAAGAAAGTTGTAAACAGCAAATGAAATAAAAATAGTTGGAGATTGGATCTGTAACAAACCTGGAGAATAATCGTGTATGGCATCAATTCTTTTTGTTTTCGACTTTATATGAAATTGTTTGTTCCACGTTTGTTTCCAATCTACAGTAGGAAGAGAATTTAGTTTCTTTAATGGATTTGATACTGCCGAAACAAATTTAGATTTTGATGAACCAAAAAATGAAGGAATATCATTCACTCTCCGCGTTTTCTTTTTGTTTTGGACAATTGATGAAGTTTCTAAAAGTATCGAAGAATGTTCATGTGATTTTGTGGTTGTTTCATGTCTTGAATTCATTATTACATCATTTCGATCTTCAATATATTCATTTTCCTCCGACGGGACACTAGTTTTGAGGCTTAAATCCTGGTAGTTCACATATGGGGACAACGAATAAAAACTTGCTTCTGTTTCCATTTCGTCCCGGAAGAGCACCTCATTTAACTTTGCTTTCGCTTTTAAGAAGAATCCTTCTGAGCGGCTTGATATTCTGTTGCGAATTGATGTTGTTTTCCTTTCATTGGATCCACTAGTTTGCAAAAGTGAAACATCATCCTCATACAAGGGTATTATTTCGTTTGTAGAAACATCATCCAAAGCGAAGGAAACAACCGACTCAAAACTAAAAGCTGCTTCCCATAAAATCGAGTCGGGGAGTAGCAATGGTCCGTCTACTTGCCCAAGCACACCGCCATTTTGAAATAAATATTTGGCTCTCGATCCAGCTCGAAGAGTGGCAACAAAGGTTAGTAGGTAGCTTAATCCGGCAATAAACGAATTTGGGTTTGGGAAGGGGATCATAGCATTCTATGTTAAAATGTTGCACAGATACTTGTTCAAGTGTATAGAAGTTGGTGCTTTTATTGTTGAGAGTTTAATTAACAAGTTCCATCATACAATTTATAAACCAATAAATTGCCTTGCGTTTCAAACCAAGTGCTGAAGCTGGAATTTCATGACATGCATTCCAATTATAACTTAGACGTAGAATCATATGCTCAAAAACTTTGCTGATATGAATACACACATAATACCTACGTCATTAAAATTGTGTTGGCTCTGATAAATAAGTCATACTTTTATGTTTATTTCGATCCAGCGACCTTTGGACGGATATGAATTCAATCAAGACTTTAGGTTCTGACATCATACATACATCATACGTACATACAATATTACATTTTTATTTTATTATTCGAGAAATGAGGCTATTGTTGAGAAATTCCTTATTTTGCTTTGACACAAGATCAATTCGCAATTCTTGAAGTAAAGACTGTTGTTCACATCTACTACACCTCCTGGCTGAAGAAGCAAACAGAAGCCACTGCTTCAATTTTGAAAGAAATTTTGTAAAAAAAAACGATATAAGATTTCATCATAGTACATACCATTCCGTTCAAAGCGCTTACTATCGAATCTGAAAAATGTACAAATCATTCCAATTTGGAATTCTAATATTGACATCAACACTGACTGTCACCTTCATCATACTTTCCACTCATATATTCATCAATGGCCCAAATTGGAAAACATTATTCAAAGCTGCTTTGGATGAAAGATTAGAAAGTGTTTTGCAGAATACCTGCAAAGAAATTCCTGGAAATGCAGTGCGAAAAGAATTTCGCAGTATGCATTATTTCAAGCACAACATTCCTCCTAAATCAATGCGCAATGAGGAATGTGTTCAGGCATTTCAAAGAAACCGTGATGCAACTTACACTATTCTAGAGGAACAAATATGTCGGCATCGTTTTATTTTCGTGACAGGAATGCACTTTAGTGGCACTTCTACATTGAATTATATACTTCAATTTCATGGTTTGGCTTCAGGTCATTCTGACACTGGTGCTCCTGAAGATGAAGGGATGGTGAGTGGATTAATGTTTGACTTGAGTGCACATAAATTTTTGAAATAAAATTGATATTTCATTTTTGACAACATAAATTTTAGTGGCTTCAAAATGAATATCCACAAGATTTTTCCTTTGGTGGACCTTGTTTATTCGAATTGCGAGGAGATGCCTTTCTTCGTGCAACTTCGGCCAATGATCATAAGCGACAATGCATCTTTTCTCAATGGGCGAAATATTGGGAAAATATGACTGTTCCTCTTCTCATCGAAAAATCACCACCAACCATTATACAACTCGGTTTTAGAGAAGCTTTGTTTCCAGGAGTATCTTCTAATGTAATAGCAGTTCGTCATCCTCTTTATCCTTGCTTTTGGAAATTTGTCAAAAATTTAGATTGGAGGCAAGGATCAAAAGAAATGATTGGAATACAGCAAAAATTGACCATGGCGTTGGAAGCATGGTTACAAACACATGAATTTTTAATTGATACTTCTTTGAAAGGACTAAAAAAGAGCACACAAACAGCTATTTTTATGGTGGAAGATTTCTTCTACAAAAAAGATGCTATAGATACAATACTGAACATCCCTGAGATTTTCTTTCCTGAGTTAAAAGTGAATTATCCCAAAAAATTGAAAACGCAAGACATGCATCGCAGGCGTTTAGAATTTCGAGGAGAAGGGAATAATGCAATTAAGGAATTCAATCCAGCACGCATAAAATCATGGATGATAGAATGGGACGAAAAAATGATTGAAAAAGATTTACTGTCAACATGGAATCTTTTGGGAATACTAAAATCTTATGAAAATCGAGTAAACAAGTTTGGATACAGCTTATTGCATGTTTCACGTATTGATCCCTATGCCTTTCATGAAGCGTTTTCGTTAAACGAAAACCACATATTCCAAGAATCATGACAAATGAAAAGGGCATGTTTATTTGGTCTCATTGAGTTTTAATACATGACGAAAATTCCTTTGTCGCTCTTGTTTTTAACAATTTCCTCTTGCTTCTTTTGTAAAGAAAATCTACTGCACGAGCTAGTGAAGGAGGTGGTTGAGTATGCTCATTCCTAAGTAAGAAATAAAATATTGCTAGTGTGATCAAATTGATTACCGATTGTGTTTGCATTTTTTAATGGAATAAAGCAAAACTAAAGAAGTATTATTATTTTTCTTTCGATGAGGTTTATTTGTATTTTAAACACATCGTGAAAAGTTTAGATTAGTACCAAAAACAACTTAAGCCCACTAGCTAGAGAGAGAGAGAGAGAGAGAGAGAGCTCTTCTCAAGTAATTCAAATGAGAATTATTACATAAACTGAAGAATGTCTCTGACAACTATTTTTTTTATCGTACGATGATTCTGAGTGTTTTGGATATCACAGCAGTTAATGGTTTACGTATGTGCGTGTGTGTCAATTATTTCTCGAGGGACAGTTTTCTTTACTTTGTCCACAAGAACCGCATGCAAGTCCTACAAAGATTCAAGATTCGTGGAAATAGTGTCGACGGTTGGAACTAGACTCTGCACGCATCACATGCCATGAAACCCATCACCAAGTTCTACTTTATGATACTTGGAAAGGGGGGGGGGGCAAAATAATTTCGATTTTTTTCAGTCAATTAAATGGACGAATCGTGAGCATTGCATTTCAGTTTGGTAACGGCGAACAACTGGGTATTATTTCCGTATATGCTGTAGCTAGAGGAGGAGGTTCAGCTGATGACTGGACACAAAGGGATCAACTAAGATGCACCACAGTAACCCTAGTTAAATATCAACATAAAAAATGGCAAAAGCAGTTCCCAAACCTTAAAATTATGATCATGAGCAACATGCAAGAAACCATATCTATGACAGCAATGGTATAGTCAAGGCGTTTCAAAACACCCACATCTCCCTGACCAAAACCCGTAACGCCCACATCCCATATTTGACGCGAATGAGAGGAGAAGGCGCCTGAGGTATTGATCACATACTATTTCCGGATCAACCGACAGCGCAAGCACTGATTAAGCACACAATGGTACACGAATATCTTGGTTCTACACTTCCCCCCTCGGACCATAAACTAATACATTCCGAAATTGATTAAGAACGGGGAAAATTTACCGTGGTCAATAAAACAGGCGTTTATAAAGGCACACGTGAAACATACCTCTGAACTATTCCGTGCCCCCTTAAAACCACACAAATCTTTATATTATCCATTTTTTCTAAACTCAAGTGATGGTACAATGAATATAGGAGGGGATTTTAAGGAATCGTTTTGGAACTCTATCACGTCGGTTCCAGGGAAAGCAAGATTCGAGGGTTTTCATCTCGCAGTTGTAGGCAGGTTCGGTAGGAGATGGCAGAAATGCCTGTACAATATAAGCAAACTCATTTTGATTATGAGATACATACCACGCAAATAAAAGCACTAGCACAATTCCCGATTCCAAAACCAGGCAGTGTCAACGAACATAGGCCTATCAGCCTCTGTCACGACCTTTATTGTTTCATAAACGCAATAAGTACGTTGCACACGAGTCGTGGCATAGAAGATGCTAAAATCCTGCACGAAGGGATCACCGCATTCGTGAAGGGAAATGGCTGTACAACCCTAGTGGGGGTCGAGCAGGCAGTACGAGAGGGTTGCGTAGAAAGTGGGATTCCAACCTCTCAAACCGACGAGGACGAAGAAAAATGCTTCGACAGGATCCCCATGGAGATTTTATTAGCGGCAATGAAAGTGAATGGGTTTCCGGATCAAGGCTTTTTGGAGCTAAAGGCCTCAGCTATGGAAGCTAAATCCGTACAAATCATTACAACGAAAGGAATCACCCACATAAGGGTTGTGTGCGGCTTGGAACAGGGGAACCCAGATTTCCCCACAATCTCAAACCTTGTGATTAAGTTTAAACACGACATATGGAAACATATTATACGTGAAACAAAGCCAATTAATCGGAATGATCTAAAGACAAACGGGAATGAGATAAAAAATAAAGAAGCATATAAATTTCATATCTTCGACCCTAAAGATGGCCCAATTCACATAGACCGAATTGGGTACTGCAACGACAACACAAGGTATACATTGTCCTATGATGAGAATGTAGTTCTGGAGGCAACACAGAAATTTATTCAACAAGTAGGCGATTTATCGCTAGTCACAAAAATTGGACGGAAAGGATCCAAATCAGAAATTCATTATTTCAATCTAAAGGCAGGAGAGACGGCATTGAAAATCAAGAAGATAGAATTGCTGGCATGGAGTTTCTCGATTGATGCACCTAAAGTGTAATGCATACCATACAAAATTTTGTTACAGCCATCGGAACTAAGCAAAGATTATCAATTATCAGACTTCAGCAATCTAGTGACAGAGGACCACGAGAATATCCTTAACATATTCCAATCCAAACCACATAAACACCTCGGTTTAACCAACACTTTGCAAGGTGTAACAATATCAGCAACACGAGAAGTCATGAACAAAATTAAGGATAGATTGCAAAAGTTAAATTTATATAACCTAGAAAAAGGAGCGCAATAGAGGGCAGCTAATTTATTATGCTCAACGGTTCATTTGTACGCCACGCTACAGATGGGCCACATTTACAAAGATCCGGAAGAGTGCAATAAGTTACTAGTAACTCAACAAGTTAGCAGAAAGCATGGTTTATCACTGTCAGACGCAAAACATCCCTTGTTCATCGACACGGACAAGGGAGGTTACGGTTTCCGGTCTTTTTTAGACGTTGATCTGATATCCACTATGCGAGAGTTAGAGATTGTGCTAAATAGCTACATGATAGATTCACAAGTATCACGATCGAGACTCAGAGCGCATATTCTCAGAAGTGGAAAACATGGAGACAGGATTACACTAAATTTCATCTGCAACATAGTTCAGAAAATAGCGAGATATGAATTTCACATACTAAGAGATAAATATGATGGAGTAATACCCGTTATAGAACCAGAAAGGAATGGATGGTGGAGGAAGACATCGATAATTGGCAAGAGATGTTAGGCAGCACTATACCTATATATAGTCATATATTCGGATTCGAGCCGGTAATGGAACCGAATCTAAGTTCGGATCTAGATATTAACACTTCCCTATGTATACCTTTGGGAGTTATATCACGCGAATTAGACAACATAATTATATCAATGGCAAAGGGACTTCAAAAAATTTTTCAGATAAGAAATGGTGTGATTCAACAATAGCAACCTACCAACACCTTTGGGGGGAAATAAAGGAAATACTTTGGTCAAAGGTAATGGGCATTCATAGTATCATCGGCAACACTAGTAAAAAGATGGAATTAGAATATGAGAAAAGGAAGAAAAAGACAGTGACGACTCCACTCACTTCACTACGGCGAATTTGTAAACCCAAATCAATTCTTTGAACCACAATAATAAGAAGCAATCCCCAGCACCAAGTATATCCTTTCAGCAGGAAAAGAAAGAGAGTGGAATTCGAACCCAAAACAGAATCCAGGAAAAAGTGCCAAGGCACAACATGTAATCACCATCTCAATTATTCCAAATTCATGGGCAAGTCGCCCAGTATAATCCACTACAAAAAGAAACATTGTCAACGATGCTCGAGACAACATTCAGCATTCCGCAAGGGCGTCAAAATTCTACAAAACTTCAACGATACCAAATCCCAACCTGAAATTTCAAAATTAGTCCAGCACTTCGACGCAACGGCGAATGACATTCATTACAAGGAATCCGTCAACCAACGAAACTCTTTTCATCGCCTTTCTCATCCAAATACTTGTCGATTGAGTCATGCAATTTCATTGCATGACTCTGCCACTGATTACGGAGCACCGTAGACAAAACCTCATTTTTTAAGTCAATCACAGCTTTCTTCATGTAGATCTGACGGATCTGCTTGTTAAAAAAATACGAGATTCATTGTGTGGAAGAATCATATTCTTCCACACAAAGACACCTTGCATCTTGTTATACTTCTTTCGATTCGTGTATCGGATTGATACACGACCCGATTGATTGAAAGACCCACCGTCCCTTGTACCAATTTTTTCATACTCTTCGGGAGAAAGTGTACTACCAGGATTGTTCTTTAGGTAATTAGAATACTTTTCACCTAAAGAACATGGTCCATTATACCCGCTCGAAAAAATATTGTAAGAACGATGCTTCTTCGCAAAGTTATAGCTATCTCTAGTAGAAGACCATGTGCTTAACCTATGATAAATAAATTGATTCATAGGTCGAGTATGATTACTCTGAGTGGATGCCCTCTTCATTTGATGACCGCGAGGAGGAAAATGAGCATTCGGATGTGAAGAACTTCTTGCGACTTCAGTAGTGGTGTTGATGTTTGTTGAAACACCAACACCACGATTATCAGTACTAGCGTTTCTACTAGTGTTGACACCTTTGTTAGTAGAACGGTCAACACTAGCTTTGGATGCAGAGTTCGAAATCGAAGATTGATTACTCGATTCCGAACGGTTCGGAAGTTTCCGAGGCACTCTCATAGTCTTATCAGACATCTGAAGACCACGAGTCTATGGAGGAAGAAAACATCTTTCGTCGAAAACTGCTGCTGCTGTCAATTAAATGAATCGTGGCCAAACAAAGAAATTTCAGCAATATTTCATTCGTAGAGATTATATGATACCAAAAAACGCAAGCAGAATTAAAGATTTCAAACTTAAAAAAAAATATGAAACAAAATTGATCAAAAACATGATATAGTGTACAGGTCACGGATACTGTTTGGGGAAAGTCGGTAGACGCGGTCTATCTCTTTCAGGCGGTTGTCGATGTAAGTCGCAGACTTTCTCGAGCGGTTAATGTGGCTCTATAACCTGATAAAGTGTAATAACTAGATTAAGCTTATGAAGTGAGATAGGTTATTACTACTATCTCCTACATACGACATGTACTACAACAAAACACCCCCCATTCGATTGATAAAAAAAACTTACAACACCTCAAAACACCCCATTCGCGATTAAAACGTTCTTTTTTTAGTCTTGCATGCACCGAATAAAAATTCGTAACAATAAAATCTGCCTGCAGCGTAAACAAAAAGGGAGGGGAAGAACATTTATCACAACTCAAGTAGGACAATCAATGATTCAAAGAGATATTCATATGCAGCGGCTTAAAAAGAAAAATCTTCGAAACGCTCCATTTGTAATCAAAGTATTGGCCATTTGCGGAGTGATCCTTCTGTTCGATTCATTTAAGTTCGATTTATCACCGCTACACACTACATTTTCCAAAGTTTTCAATCCTTTCGATCCTACAAGCCCACAAGAAATTGGACCAACCGCTATTATTCATATAGGCCCGTATAGAAGTGGAACACATTTGATTCAAAGATCAATAACTTCATTGGAAAAACAATTGAAAATTGATGGATATGGTATTACAGGAGATGGTGACACTGGAAATAATCTTCTCGCATGCTACATGAAAGCTATCTCCAAAATACTGAATATTGATTGCAAAACAAAGATACGAAAAAAAGCTGTTCAATTAGGTTCACAAAAATCTAACGTGATTCTGAGTTCACAAGTACTATCAAACCGAGTAGTTAATACAGGGAGAAACATGCAAATACTCGATAGGTTTCTCAAACCTTGGCCTAATAAAAAGTTCATTATCGTTTATAAAAGATTCTTCGAGTATGCGCTTGAATCACATTTAGATAAGATGAGACAATTGACCTCACAAAAACGTGTCTCCTTTGCAGACAAATACAACAAAATGAAATTTGATTGGATTGATTTCACAAAAGAATCGTGGACAAATCGTACACTTTCGATATTTTCAGAGCATTTTGGTAATTCTTCTGTGCACGTGATTAATCTGCACGATAAAAAGCATTCTTTGCTTGAAAATTTATATTGCAACACAATCAAAGATACAAGAAATGCATGCCGGAAAGTCAAAAAAGATAAAATCATAAAGCCTCCAAAAGAATTCCCGCTGGTATATCATGACCTGGTTTATGCCGCGAAGGAAAAAGGTATCTACAAGCCAGAAGTAGATACATGGGCACATGTTAAGGAAGTTGCTGTTAAAGTCAAGAAACGCCAGGAAAAAAGCTTAGGTTTGACTGAGTATGACTTTCCAACGAAGGACTGCCTCAGTGAGACAAGACAATCAAAGTTGCTCAGTGTAAGTCTTGAAATGGAGAAACATTTCTTTCCTGACTTTTTTGCAACAAAAGATGGCGAGAAAGCCATGAAAGATGAATTTGCAGAATTTCAAGAAAAAGGATTATTCTGCAATATTGATTTTGACCAAATTCTTGCAAAAAACGGCACCGACGATGATTCAAGATGGTATAATTTTTTCAAAGAGCTAAGTACAGGCAATGGGAACAAATAGTCTTGGACACGAATTCGTTGGTTTTATGTACTTGCTTATATTCAGTACATTGCGTCTACTTTCATATAATGCTAAGAGAGACAAAATGATATCGAGGTCACATTTCTTTTGTATATGGGCTTTATTTATGTCGTTTGCATTTACTTGATTTTATTTGATTGGAACAATTCATAGAACCTTGTTTTCAGGCGCTCAAATTTCAAATTGTTAATGATCAAATAAATTAGAGTTAGTCAATTACTTACTGCAATCCTATTTGATTAAAAAGTGATTCTTAATTTTAAAAAATAAACTGCAAGTTATACGGTATTTCAGAAAATTCAAATGCAACAAAAGCAAAAAGTAGATTCCCACATAGATTCATTAAACACGGTAGACTCTTAAAGGAAAGCAAATGCAGGAGCAAAATTCTGAAAGCAAAGCTATTGTAATCCAATGTTGTGTTCGCTCTTATCTATCAAGAAAATTTGCTTGCCAACGCGCACAGCACATCATTGAAAAGATTTATGATCCCAAAACTTTTTCCCACTACTATTACAACTCAAAATTAGACACATCACGATGGACTGTTCCTTTTTTCTTATCATATGCTCATACAGACATATCGAACATTTCAACATCCTACACTCAAACGGAAGCTGCTTGTTTGATCCAAAGACAGATGCACAAAAATGATGCGAAATCAAGAAAAACTATCAGTGACAATGAACTTTGTGATGCTTCCGTTTGTGATAATGAACTCAATGTAATAAATTATGCAGTTCCCAACCGATCAAAAATGCAGCAGCTCATTGATCAAATCGAAACCACGAGACAGCTAGGTTCCACTTTGAATCTATCGAAATTATCTACTCCACATATTTCTCACAGAATTTTTAAGTTGGAACCATATCTCATTACCCTTAATTTGAGTCACAATCAGCTAACCAGAATAAGTAAAAGAATAGGATTATTGAAAGCCCTCATCCATTTAGATTTGAGCTATAACCAAATTCGGAAACTTCCAATTGAACTAAAAGAACTTAGAGAGTTAAGAGAACTGTATGTTGGACATAACTTCATCAAAGAATTTCCAATATCTCTATACAAGCTTCATCAATTGAAGTGTCTAAGTGTGAGTCATAATAAAATCGAAGAAATTGGAATAGGGGGCGACTTATCATTGATTGCTGAGGAAAAAACTTGGGAATTTGGTATTGGGCTGATGAAAAATATCGAAACCTTCGATGCAAGTGACAATAATATAGCTGATTTTCCAAAACATCTTGAATTTTGCGAAAAACTGACTCAAATCAATTTATCAAAAAATAATTTGGAGGCAATTCCTGATTGCTTTGGTAACTTGTGTAATCTCAAATTTCTTAATATGTCACAAAATCGAATAAAACTTATTCCGACTACATGCAAGCTCTGGTCTAATATTGAAGACTTGATTTTCAATCGCAACGATTTCGATATATTTCCAGGCGAGGTATTGACGAACGGATGGAGAAACTGTTTGAATACGTTGGATCTTAGCTTTAACAAAATAAAAGAGATACCGGAATCTGTTCAAAATTTATTGAAGTTAAAAAAGTTAAATTGTATGAATAACAATATATCAAAAGTATCTGAAAAAATTGATCGGTTGGGACGATTGCAGAGTTTGGATTTTAGTGTGAATATTCTTATTGATCTGCCTTCTTCAATATCTTTCTGCAAGAAAATGACAAGATTGCGTCTGGATAGAAATAGACTGCGTCATCTACCCAATGGAGTCTGTCAATTGTTTTCATTGAGTTTCCTAAGCGTCTCCAACAACGATATAGAACAATTATCAGTAGGTTCTTTACTGTCATTGCAATATTTAAATGCTTCAAGTAACAAGTTGGAGGAGATGCCTTCAGGTTTATCTGGCAGGACTACACTGCAGGTATTAGATTTGTCTCACAACAAAATTTCTATCATTTCAAATGGAGTTGGTAACTTAAAACATTTGAAACATTTGAATCTCGCGTACAATTTCATTGAATTCATCCCCTTAGAAGTGAAACATTTGGAGAAACTTCAGGTGTGTCAACTCAATAATAATAAAATAAAGTACAGCGACTGTTGGAATATCCGTAAATTCAAAGATGCTGTGAGTCTGGATATGAGTGGAAACTGGAGTACTAACCAAGAAACAGAGAAAACCATATCAAAGAAGATAATGAATATATACGACTTGTTCTCCAAACAAGACGTCCTTCAGAAAGCTGAGCTCGAAATGTTCCTGCTTAATTTACTAAGCCTGATTCAGAAGGTAATTACTGAAGTAGAATCTAGTAATTACTATATTACAAACAAAAAATGCTGTGAATCCATTGAAGCCAATCCCTATTTTTGTCACGCAATTGTATTGACTAGAATTGCAAAATTTCATATGGGAATGAAAATGAATAATAGCTCTCATGAGGGCAACCACCTAAGCAACAAGGAAATTTGTTTTTCAGGAAAGAAACACAATGATATTTATCAGTGGCTAATGAAAGCGTTGGATGCATTTGATAGATGCGAATTATATTGTAAAGAGTTCGTGAAGTTGAGTTCAAGAGAAGATCATCGACTAGGTGGTCATATCTACTTTAACAGGGCAAAGTGTTACTTAAACCTGGCTGATCAAATTCATCCTGAGCAAAGCTTGTTTGATCCTAAATCATGTACCAAATACTCATTCATGGACTGTTGTGGGTTTGCTTTGCGTGATGTTGACGAATCCATTGCGAGGTGTCCAAATAATTATGGATTGAAAAGGCTCAGAACTCATATTTGCATGAGGATCGGTAAATTCAATGAGGTAATACTCAATGCTCCTTCACAATTGTCGGATAAATATATCACAGAAACGTCTACAGAAATCGATTACGCATCTGGTGTTTTTGTGGACGCAAAAGAAATAAATCATTGTTTGGAAAAATTGAACATGAACATTCATTTTTGCACAAAAAGACTCAAAATTCATCGCGATTTTGATAATTCGCCCCAGCACCTATGTATACGAAAAGAACGCAAATCATCAAGCATTGCGAGCATTGAGTCCTCGAGGGAGATCAAAGATGCGCAACATTTGCAAAGCATAGTAAAACTGAAAATCTGGCGATCAAATGAAATCTTATATTCGGCAAAACAATTTCGGCATCAGCTGGAAACACATTCATGACGTACAAGAATGATGGAATATAAAATAAAAAAACTTCTAAGGTAATTGTGATATCTATAGTGAAGTAATCCCCCTCAGCCCGGTATGGATTACTTTTGTAATCCTCAAATTTTTATTTTAGTCTCTTAAGTAAATTTAATTTTTTGTTAAGTAATTTTTTATTTAGAATAGTAAAATAGTTTCCACAGGAGTAATCCATTTCGTATTTTGAGAAAAAACAGCATGGAAGTTCAAGCATTCGGAAAAAAGGATGAAAAAGAAAAATACGTAATGGAAAAGAGATTGAAACGACGATAATCATGAAGAACGAACATTATTTTTTGTGAGAAAACGATTTTGGCATGAAAAAATTTATTCATAGTGTATAGTTTGACTTGATTGGACTTACGTATTGTTTTATTTCATTGCCGTTTCAAAATTATCATCATTTCGCCCTGTACAATATCCGCTTCATCAAAACCGTATCATAGTGCCACTTCTGGGTTTCCACAATGATGTCGAATAAAATCATGAACATTTTGCAAGGATCGCGGAAACCCATCCAATAAAACTCTCCGTTTGGGAAATAACCTCATCCTCCTCCGTAACAACGCTGTCATTACCTCACTCGATACCAATTCTCCCCGTTTCATAATCTCCGCACATTCCTTCCCCAACGGAGTTTGACTTTGAACTTCATCTCGTAATAATCATCCGGAACTAAGATGCACACTTCCGCATTCCACTTATACAACCTGACATGAATCAAACGAAATAAAGAAAAGTGAGTGTTATAATGCATCAATTACCAAAACCGTCGCCAACCTTCACTCACCATTTTTGTATTTCTTTGATTTTGGAAACAAATGAAATTGTGAATTCTATTTTGAAATCTAACTTGAGTTCTGTTTCAAAAAGTATGTACCAATTTATGTAGAATTCAACGTGTCATAGAATGTTTCGAAATAGAATTAACTCTAATTATATAGCTGGGACCCTAAAGTAAAGCAAATCTAAAATAATTTTGGATTACTTTGTTTTGCACGTAATAAAAATTTGGATTACAAAATCCGATGAACAAAGCAATCTAAAAATACCTAATTGA
>Ga0209092_10000976_pt1 | contig 28968 bp, 22 predicted proteins | sample FraStrMetagenome_FD_187446 | JGI IMG/M metagenome (GOLD analysis project Ga0209092, IMG submission 187446) | Marine eukaryotic phytoplankton communities from Arctic Ocean - Fram Strait ARC3M Metagenome (SPAdes) (version 2) | ecosystem: Environmental > Aquatic > Marine > Oceanic | place: Fram...
CCTCGATTTCAAAAGCGGCATCGTGCTCTTTGATGGACCGGATGGTCAAATCGGCTGTAACGAGGGCTGGTGCCGCTGCATCTTGGTCAATCACCATCCCCGCACTAAAAGCGGCGCCTTTTGCTGTGGCCACAAGCAAAACATCTTCCTCGGTGGTCAAGTCAACGATGGTGGCATAAGCACCGTCATCTCCAAGCTCAATGGCTTGAGCTCGTCTGCTCTGGGCGTATCTCAGTTCCAAAGCAATGGGAGTGCCTTCTAGCTCCTTTCCAACATCCAGTTGGCCTTTGACCACGACCGAGGCACGGGGTCTTAAGTCTTCTGGAAGGGACCAGGTCAAGATGTCCAGCCCTTGGGTTCCGGGTCTGCGACTGGCGAAATAGGCCGTGGTGCCGTCAGAGGAGATCACCAATCCATGCTCATCTCCTGGGGTGTTCAGTGGGCTGCCCAAATTCACGGGTGTAGACCAGCTTTGCGATAGAAATGGAGATGCGGCACTGTCCAGTTTGGACATCCAAATGTCATAGCCACCGCCGCCCGGTTCTCGGTTTGAGGAGAAATACAGGGTACGGCCATCTGGATGGAGGAAAGGCGCTTTGTCGCTGTAAGTGCCGTTAATGGGGGAAGGCAATGTCTGAGGCGCCGACCATTCTAAATCTTCGGTTCGGAGGGAGGCCATAATGTCGATGGAGGGTTGACCATTGAGGTCCACCGTTGTTCCCGGCCTCACTGCAGCGAAAAAGAGGGCACTGCCATCGGGGCTGATCGCAGGCTGAGACTCCCAACCGTCGGAAGAATTGAGGGCGCTTAATGGGGTGGGGTCGCTCCACAAATAGACCGAACCCGATTCGGTTTCTTCGAGCAGTTCATAGCGGGTTGAATAGAGGTCTATGTTCTCTGGATTCGAAGGGTTCGGCGTTTTAATGGCCAGGTACAAGGATCGATTGTCAATGGAAATTGAAGCGCCGCCGTATCCGATTGTTTCGTTGAATGGGGACTCAAGGGCCTCGCCTTGGTCAAAAAGAGAGGAAGGGCCTTTTCTCCGCGCCCAAGAAAAAGTCTCAAAGGGACGACTCACCAGGTCACCTTTTGCTTTTCGCTCTCCTGCACGGGTAAAAAAGAGCAGGGTGCCGTCGGCCGAGAGCGCGGGAAGGTACTCAGCGTCTCGCGTAGCAACAGCGCTCAACACAGCAGGTGCAGGTGCGTCTGCATGGGCATTGTACTGTTTTAAAAAGGTCAACTCAGGGATCACCGATTGCACTTGTGTGACCCGTTTGAGGTTGCGTGGAGAAAGCGGGCGCCCTGTGAAATGCTCCCACCTCAGAAACCGGTCAAACCAGGTCAAGGCACTGTTGTAGTCTTCCTCTGAATAGGCGATGGCCCCTAAGGTGTAGGGGACTTCTGCAGCGTAGGCTTTGCAGGTGTTATGAACGTGTTCCAAAGCGGTTTTAGCTTCCGAAAAGCCGGTGCCAGCTTTTCTGGCTTGGCCAAAAGACAGCAGACCCAACTGGAATGGCGCCTCGAGCGTCTCTTGGTCTTCTTCAATGGCGTTCTCCAAATAGGTTCTCCTCTTGTCCGCGTCGTACTTGCTTTTGTTTGTGCCTTTTTCTATCCACTTGGCCGCTTTTTCCGATGGTTGGGTTAGACAGGGGTTGGGCTGGCCTAGGCCGGGGGTACTCCAAATGAGAATCAGCGCTGACCAAAGCCAAGCGAAGTTTTGAGCAGGTGTCATGCAGTCTCGGCTGGGATGTCGAGTTCACCTTCGCTGTGTGCGATGAGGGTGGACACTGCGCCATCTCCTGTGACGTTGACCACGGTTCGGCACATGTCCAAAATCCGGTCAACAGGGAAGATCAAGGCAATCCATGCGGGATTGAGGCCGACACTTTCCAAAACAATGATCATCAGGACAAGTCCAGCGCTGGGGACAGCCGCGGCTCCAATGGAGGCCAGGGTGGCCGTCAACACAATCACAGCTTGTTGGGCCAGACTGAGGTCGACCATGTGAAACTGAGCGAGAGAAACCACTGCAACGGCCTGATAAAGGGAGGTTCCATCCATGTTTACAGTGGCTCCGATGGGCAAGACAAAACTGGTTGTGCGTTCGGACACGCCAATGCGGTTGCGCACGCAGTCCATCGTGACGGGCAACGTGGCCACGGAACTGGAGGTGGAGAACGCCGTGATTTGAGCGTCGCGCATGCCCTTCAGAAAACGCCGAAACCCGAGTTTGCGAATCAGCAAGGCGACCAGGGATGGATAAAAGACAAAGACCATGAAGGCCAGACCCAACACGACCACAAGGCTATATTGAAGAAGGTATTCCAAGAGCTGTTGGAACATGTCGGGATCGCTTCCCGCGGCATTGACGATTTGGCCTGCCATGAGTGCGAACACGAAAATGGGCATGGCCTTCATGACAATCCAGACCATCTGGACAAAGACTTCGTTTAAAGCGTCTACAGCGCGCATCAAGGGGCCTGCTTTTTCTTTCGGCATGCCCACCAAAACGATGCCGAAGAAGACAGCAAAGAAGATGATTTGAAGCATGGACATGTCGGCCAAAGCTTGAAAAATATTGGTGGGCACCACATCGACAAGGGGTTGGAGTGGACCGCTGGACTTGGTCCGCTCCGCCTTGGTCAACTTGTCGGTGACCCAGTCGTTCATGTCCACCTGTTCAGCCGTGATTTCAACGACTTTTTCCGCCATGGCTGGATCGGTGAGGAGGGACACATTGTCCAGCACTTCGATGCCGTTTGCATCCCGCCACAATTCGTATCGAATCCGGTTTGACTCGAGTAAATCTTGGGAGACACGTGCACCGGGCTCAAACAAGTTGACCAGGACCAAGCCCACGATGACTGCGGTCATCGTGGTGAGCAAATAGGTCACCACAGTTTTGATTCCAAGCCGCCCCAATTTTGAAGGGTCACCCAAGCTGGCTACACCTGAAATTATGCTAAAGAGCACGAGTGGTACTGCTATGAGCTTCAGTGCATTGATGAAGATGTCACCAAAGGGTTTGATGTAGTCTATGGTGAAGTCGTTCCAACCAAAAGTGATGGACAGCCAGGCGTACAAAATGCCGATTGCGAGGCCGATGAGGACTTGCCAGTGGAGAGCGAGGCGCATGGTGTGTTGTGTTCGATCCGTTGTGAATGCAATCTACCAATTCAGAGACGCGCAGAGCGCTGTCGTAAAGCGTGGTCTGCCAAAACAAGCAGAACCATGGCCTCGGCCAAGGGAACTGCCCTCGGCAAAACGCAAGGATCGTGGCGGCCCTTTCCTTTGACACGAACCGAGTCGCCTGTTTTGTCCACGGTGTCCTGGGATTGGACAATGGTGGCAACAGGTTTGAAGGCGATGCGAATCGTGAGGTTTTCGCCGTTGCTGATGCCCCCTTGAATCCCGCCAGAGCGATTGGTTTGGGTTCCCATGCCCTTTTCGTCGTGAACAAAGATGTCGTTGTGTTCTGACCCTTTCATGAGGGTGCCGCTGAACCCGCTTCCAATCTCCATGCCTTTCACAGCGGGGAGACTCCAGAGCGCTTTGGCGAGGTCAGCTTGAAGCTTATCGAAGACGGGCTCTCCCCATCCGGCAGGCATGTTTTTTGCGACGATGACGAGGCTGCCTCCAAGGGTGTCTCCTGCATTGCGAACGTCTGCGATTCGGATGGCCATCCGGGAGGCGGTTTCAGGTTCGGGGCACCGCGTTGGGCTGGCATCTACCCGGGACCGGTCGTAAAACTGAGGAGGGGTGGCCATGCCAATGTCTTGCACCCTTTCAACATAAGCGCCGACTTCGGGTGCAGGAGATGAAGGGTGCATTTGTTCGAGCAATTGCCTTGCAATTGCACCGGCTACCACACGGGAGACTGTTTCTCTTGCGCTGGCCCTTCCGCCGCCTCGGTGGTCTCGGATGCCATATTTGGCATCATAGGTATAGTCCGCGTGACTCGGTCGGTAGCGGTCTTTAAGGTGGCTGTAATCTTCGCTTTTGGCATCGCCGTTGGGCACCAAAAAGCCAATGGGTGTGCCTGTGGTTTTTCCCTCAAAAAGGCCAGACAGGAAGGTCACTTGATCGTCCTCGTTTCGCTGGGTGGTCAATTCAGATTGCCCAGGTCTTCGGCGCCCAAGTTCTTCTTGTATCCTGTCCAAATCAAGAGTGAGGCCCGCGGGTGTGCCGTCTATAATGCCGCCCATGCTTGGACCGTGAGACTCACCAAACGTGGTCAGTCGAAACGCACTGCCTATCGAATTTCCGGCCATGGGGCAAAGGTACGCGGGCACTCCATTCAGATGTGCGACCTTCGGGACCATGGAATCCGGATTTGCACAAGGCCGTCTGCTCATCAAGGACATTGGCCATTTGGTCGGGTTTGGCCCGGCCCCGATACAGCGGCTTGAAGGGTCGGAAATGCGATCGCTTCCCGTCATTGAGGACGCATGGTTGGCCATCGAAGATGGTCGGGTAATCGATGGAGGAAGCATGGTGGATTTCCCGGGGATTGTGGACTGGAATCAGTTGGAAGTCCTCGATGCCACGGGGCGTGTGGTTTTGCCCTCGTGGGTAGACAGCCATACTCACTTGGTCCATGCGTCTTCTCGGGAAGGAGAGTTTGTGGATCGAATTCGGGGCTTGAGCTACCAAGAGATAGCGGCACGTGGAGGGGGCATTTTGAACAGCGCCAAAGTGTTGAGAGAGATGTCAGAGGACGACCTTTTCGACGTGTCATTGGCACGCATGGAGCGCCTCATGACAATGGGAACAGGTGCCATTGAAATCAAATCGGGGTATGGTTTGGATTTGGACTCAGAGCTCAAAATGCTGCGGGTGGCTCGTCGATTGGGGGCGTTGGATAAAATCCCAGTCAAGACCACATTCTTGGGTTGTCATGCTGTGCCCGACCCGTGGGACGGTCCGGCATCATATACCCGATATATGGTGGAAGAGGTATTGCCGGCTGTGACAGAGGAGGGCTTGGCCGATCATGTGGACATTTTTTGCGAAGACGGTTACTTCGGTTTGGAAGAGACCCGATTGCTGTTAACCCAGGCCAAATTGCGTGGCCTTCCGGCCAAAGTCCACGTGAACCAGTTTACAGCGGGCGGCGGTGTGGGCCTTTGCGTTGAAATGGGGGCGCTTTCTGTGGACCACCTGGAAATTCTGGAAGCGGAGGATGTGGCGGAATTGTCGAGTGGACAGACCATCCCTGTGGCATTGCCGCTGTGTTCTTTGTTTTTGGACTTGCCCTTTACGCCATGCCGCACGCTTGTGGATGCCGGGTGTGCTGTGGCCATTGCTACAGATTTCAATCCTGGATCAGCTCCATCTGGGAACATGCATCTCGCAGCTTCGCTTGGATGCCTCAAGATGGGTTTGGAGCCTCTGGAAGCCATTGCAGCGGCCACGGTTAACGGAGCGGCTGCGTTGAACCTCCAAAATGAGGTGGGTGGACTGGCAGTGGGGCAAGAGGCCAGCTTGATGGTGACCCGGCCGTTGAGGTCTGTAGAAGAGGCCATGTATGCCTTTGGCGATCCCTTGGCTGAGCGCGTTTTGTTGCGCGGAAATTGGATCGTTTGAACCCTTTGTATCTTCCATTGTTCCCTTAAGACGTCTAAGGTTTGACGTTCACATTGGATGGCCATGCGACTTTTTTTGACCACAGTGATGGGGCTCGTGATGGGCCAAATGATGGGCCAAGCCCCTGAATTTGAGGACCACAGCATTGCCGCTGGACTCCTCGGGAATTACCTCAATCACACCGCCTCTGTTGCGGACTATGATTTGGATGGGGACTTGGATGTCTACATCGGAAGTCGATTGGCAGCCAACACATTGTATCGGAACGATGGCGGCGCTCAATTCACAGCGGTGGAAGCCGGTGTTGAAGACGATGGGTTTACCATGGCCTCCCTGTTTTTTGACTACGACAATGATGGAGACCCGGATTTGTTTGGCTGCAATCTGAGCGAGGTAAATCGGTTTTGGCGGAACGACGGTGGAGAATTCACAGAAATTTCCAGTGACTTGTGGCCAGGGGCAGAGCGCCAATGTCGCAGTGCGCATGCGGCGGATGTGAATCAGGACGGTTGGCTCGATCTCTATGTGGTCAACATGAACGAAGCCAATGAGCTTTGGATAGGCGATGGCAATGGAGGATTTACAGATGGTTATTTGGCCTCTGGGGCGGTGGACCAACTTGTGGGAATGGGGGCGTTGTTTTTGGACATTGAAAACGACGGGGATCTGGACTTGTACTTGACCCATGATGCCAATCAAGCCAACAAGCTTTACATCAATGATGGTTTGGGCACATTCGATGAGCAGGCAGCGGAGTGGGGATTGGACCTCGAGGCCCAAGGAATGGGGGTTGATGCCACCGACCTAAACCACGACGGGTACATGGACTTGTTCATTTCGAACAACTTGCCCAACGCTCTTTTTTTGAGCCCTGGGCCACAGCCTGATTCAGGAGAGATTCTACCCTACACAAACGTGACAGAGACCGCGGGTGTGGGAAATGTAGGGATGGGTTGGGGCACGGTGTTCATCGACCACGATCACGACGGCGAGCGCGATTTGTACGTCGCCAATGAATTCTTATTTAGCCCGATCTCGAATTTGATGTACCACAACAACGGAGACTTGTCGTTTACGGATGTTGCAGAGGGAACCGTCTTGGAAAGTCCATACAGTGGTTACGGAACAGTGGTTGCGGATTTTGATGACAATGGAACAGAAGACATATTGGTGGTCAACCCGCTTTCTGGCATCAACCCGGGGTGCCAGTTGTTCCTCAATCAAGACACCTTGAACCATTGGATTGGTTTTGAATTGGAGGGGGTGATGTCGCCGAGAGATGCGGCAGGGGCAAGGGTGGTGGTTTATGCAGGAGTTGACTTTGTGCGGACCGATCAATCTTTTTTAGGCAACAGCTACAGTTCTTGCGGTCCACTCACATTCAACTTTGGTCTCGGTCAACGCACCTCTGTAGACAGCGTGGCCTTCCATTGGCCAAGTGGTTTGGTGACCATGCTCTTCGATCCCGAGGTGGATGAGTATCACACGGTGTTGGAATCGCTTTGTGCCATAGATGCACCTGATTTTGAGTGGTTGTCATCCATGGAGATTTGTCCAGGAGACGAGGTGATTTTGGCTTTGCCAGAAGGGTGGGTGGCCGAATCTTGGACAGGTGGCCAAGATGGCCCCGAAGGACGGGTGTTTACCGATGCGGGTGTGGCTCAAGCTTTGTTGTCCGATGAGAACGGATGCGGTCTTCTTTCTCCTGCGGTGGTCATTTCAGTTGTCGCGCCTGTTCCTCCGACGGTGGTGCTAGATGGCCCCGCCGACTTTTGTTCGTCTACAGTGCGTGCTTTGACTTTAGCCGATCCTGCGTTGAGTGTTCAATGGTCCACTGGGGCGATGACGGATACCCTGTGGATATCGCAAAGTGACACGCTGAGTGTAACCACCACCAACGTGTGCGGATACACCGACACTTCTGACCCCGTGGTACTGGAGGTCTTTCCCTCTCCTTTTGCGCCCATTGTAGCGCAGGGGTTGACTGTGGTTGGCGATGGCCACACGTTTTCTCCTTCCCTCAATGAAGACGCGGAGCTGTATTGGTTTGAAGGGGATGTGGCGTCTACAATGGCCTCGTTTATGGCCACAGACGTTGGGGCGCTGATCCAGCAAGGGGACTCCTTTGTGACCCCGCCTTTGGGACAAAGCCAAGGGTGGTGGGTTCAATCGCAAGCCCAGCGAAATGTGAATGTGGTGACCGGTGGAAAGGCCGAGACTTCGAGTGGAGGATTCATCAACTCAGACACCTATGGTTTGGAATTTGAGGTCTTCGAGCCTTTGGTGATTGAGTCAGTGAGAATGAGGGCCGAGGTGCCCGGCCCGCGGTTGATTCAAGTTTCGGTGCCTCAATTGGGCATGATTGACTCGAAATGGGTGGATTTGGTGAGCGGTTGGAACGAGGTAGAGCTTGGTTTCACTCTCAATCAAGGCGTCCACAGCATGGGGGTGGTAGGCGAAGACAATTCGCTCTGGCGGGACAATGTGGGGGCAGAATTGAATTACCCTTACCTGATTGGGGACTTGGCTGCCATCACAGGGACAACGATTGCGAGTTCCGCAGGCTTGGGCTATTACTATTTCTTTTATGATTGGCAGGTGCGCAGCCAAGGTTTGGCTTGCTCAAGCGCCCCTGTTGCTGCATGGGTCGAGGTGGCAAATGTCTTGGCTGGGTGCACGTATTCCTTTGCAGTGAACTACCTCCCAACGGCGACTTTGGATGACGGAAGTTGTTTATTGGCAGGGTGTTTGGATCCTGAAGCGCCCAATTTTCAGCCCTTGGCCACAGTCGATGATGGCAGCTGTTCAGTCTTGTGTGAGAGTGACGTGAACGGGGATGGAGTCGTAGGGGCGCCCGATTTGTTGTTTCTGCTTGCCGATTGGGGCAGTGGGTGCGAGTAAATCGCAGTAGTTTGGCGGCCGCAAACCCGCCATCATGAGTATCCGCTTAATCGAATGTGTTCCCAACATCAGTGAGGGACGTGACCGCGCAAAAATTGACGCCATTGCTGCCGTCGTGGAGACTGTCGAAGGTGTGCGTCTTTTGGATGTCGATCCAGGAGGGTCGACCCACAGAACGGTGATCACCTTTGTTGGCCCACCTGAAACCATTGTGGAAGCCGCTTTTCGCTTAATGTCGAAGGCGGCGGAACTGATAGACATGTCCAAGCACCACGGAGAGCACCCGCGGATGGGGGCGACGGATGTGTGTCCATTTGTTCCGGTGGCTGGGGTGACCATGGAGGATTGTATCGCTGCAGCCCATGCTTTGGGCGAGCGAGTGGGTCAAGAATTGGGCATCCCCGGATATTTCTATGAGGATGCCGCACGAAGGCCAGAACGTCAAAACTTGGCGCATTGTCGAAAAGGAGAATATGAGGGATTGGAGAAATTGTCCAATCCAACTTGGGCGCCTGATTTTGGTCCTGCCGAATTCAACCAGCGGGCCAAGGGAACGGGGGCGACGGCCATCGGGGCCCGCGACTTCTTGGTGGCGTACAATGTGAACCTGAATACCACATCGACCCGACGTGCCAATGCAGTGGCGTTTGATTTGAGAGAGAATGGACGAATCAAGCGGGAGGGAGGACTGACTGGGAAGGTCATTCAAGATGCCAATGGAGAGCCAGCGCGTGAACCGGGCATGCTCAAGTGCGTGAAGGGGATTGGATGGTACATTGAGGAGTACGGGATTGCGCAGCTGTCCTTGAACTTGACCAACATCTCTGAAACGGCTGTGCATACAGCTTTTGACGCAGCTTGCGATCGCGCCATTGTACGCGGAATGCGTGTAACGGGCAGCGAGATTGTGGGCCTCATTCCCAAGCGGGTTTTGATGGATGCCGCCGATCACTACTTGCGCAAGCAAGGGCGAAGTTTGGGCATCCATGAGGCTGAGAAAGTAAAGGTGGCAGTGAAGTCGCTGGGATTGGACGACTTGGCTCCATTTGACGCCAGAAAGCGTGTGATTGAATACTTGCTGGAAGATGGAGGAGGAAATTCAGCGCCATTGGCGGAAATGAGCTTGATTGGCTTTGCCAATGAAACCGCGAGTGAGAGTCCGGCTCCAGGTGGCGGGTCCATCGCGGCATATGTGGGGGCGCTCGGGATTTCCTTGGGCACCATGGTCGCCAATTTGAGTGCCCACAAAAGAGGTTGGGATGACCGATGGGAGGCCTTTAGTGACATCGCCGAGCAAGGCATGGGGCATCAAACCCGCCTGTTGGCATTGGTCGACGAAGACACATCTGCGTTCCACGCCATCATGGCGGCCTTTGGACTGCCAAAAGGCAACGAGGCGCAAAAAGCGGAGCGGAGTGCGGCGATTCAAGCAGCGACACTGGGTGCCATGAAGACTCCGCTTGAGGTGGCAGAAGTGGCTTTGGCTTCAATGGAAGTCATGGCAGACATGGCCAAGCAAGGGAATCCAAACAGTGTGACCGATGCAGGTGTAGGCGCGTTGTGCGCGCGTACAGCGGTCTTGGGTGCCGTGATGAATGTGAGGGTCAATGCAGCCGACCTCAAGGACCGATCAAAGGCCGAAGAAATGCTCAAGCGTTGCACTGAATTGGAGTCTTTGGCCGAAGCCAAAGAGTTGGAGGTTCGTTCTCGTGTTGCCGAGGTTCTCTCCGGGCATTAAGCGGAAGGAAACCACCCGAGAATCAGGGGGTTAAACTTCCCTCGGTGTCTTCTTCTTCGGCGGCAATGGACCGGTTAATGGACTTGACCAAGTGGGCGACCCTTTGGGCATCCACGGGGTAGATTTCGCCTTCGAACCAACGGCCTTCGTGGGCCACGCCACCACTTTTTCGAGCGGACGCCCGGAAACAGGACAATCCAGCAGTCCACATTCGGCCCGCTCCACCGGGCAAAACGGCGCCTGAAGCGAAGATGTCGAAATCGACTTGAGACTGCCAGTCCACCAGCTGCAGGTGGCCCTTGATGGCGTTTCCGGCGCCGGCACTCGATGCGAGCGCTGCAATGGGGAGTTCGGCCAGCCTCTCAAAATCGCGAGACGTCTTCTTTGCGCTGTCCAGTGCGCGGTTGACCATGATCTTGTCGCCTCCAAATCTGGAAATTGCAGTTTCGATCAAATCGAAGTCAAATTCCAAATGGCCAGTGAGTCCGCCGATGAGGACACCGGAAGCGCCTTTCTCTAGGCTCCATGCGGCATCATTCAGGATGATCTCACGTTCGGAAGGGCTGTAAACCAGGTGTCCCTCTCTCGGACGCATGGCGACCAAAACGGGCAGATCCGTGGCGGCAATGCAAGACTGAATGGAGCCAGGAGAAGGGGTGACACCGCCAGCGGTGTAGCACGCCGACAATTCAATTCGCGTGGCGCCTCCGCGTTGTGCGCGGGCCACATCTCCAGGAGTGCTGCAGATGATTTGGAGGTCGAACGGGCTGTCCATCAGTCTTCTGGCAAGATACAGCGCACATTAAGTCCATAAACAACGAAGCCGGACCTTAACTGGACCGGCTTCGTTGTGCTCGTGAAGAGCGCGAAAATCACGTTGTGCTTCGGAAAGAACGCTTCTCCTTGATTCGAGCTGACTTACCCGTGAGGGCACGGAGGTAGTAAATGCGCGCACGGCGAACCCTACCTGCCTTCATCACTTCCACGGCTTCGAGGAACGGGCTTCCCAGTGGGAAGACACGCTCGACACCGACACCGGAGGCCATTTTACGAACCGTAAACGTCTCGGTTGGGCCTTCGCCCTTGCGTTGAATGACGGTTCCTTGAAAAACTTGAGTACGCTCTTTCGAGCCCTCTTTAATTTTGTAACTCACCTTGACTGTATCGCCGGCTTTGAAGTTCGGCCATTCTTTCAATGGGTTGAGTTGCTGGGAAATTTGACGAAGACGATCCATGACACTGCGTTGTGGGTCCGTTGAAACGGGGTGCAATATTACGACATTTCACGCCTCGTCCAACAGGTCAGGGCGAAGTCGTTGTGTCCTTTCCATTGCTTGGTCCATTCTCCACTGGTCAATGTCGGCGTGATGCCCGCCCAGTAGGACCTCTGGAACCTTGTGGCCATTCCATTCTGCAGGTCGAGTGTAGACCGGTGGGGCCAAAAGTCCATCTTGAAAACTGTCTGTTAAAGCACTGACGCCATCTCCAATGGCGCCGGGGATGAGTCGCACAATGGCATCGGCCAGCACGGCTGCTGCGAGTTCACCTCCGCTTAGGACATAGTCACCAATGCTGATTTCAAGCGTAACCACATGATCGCGGATGCGTTGGTCGATGCCTTTGTAGTGTCCGCAAAGCATCAGTAAATTTCCCGAGAGGCTCAATTGGTTGACCCGAGGTTGTTCCAGTCGTTCTCCGTCAGGAGTGAGGAAAATCACCTCGTCATACTCTCTTTGCGATTTTAAATCGGCAATGGCATCAATGATGGGCTGGATGGCCATCACCATGCCGGCGCCTCCACCAAATGGGGTGTCGTCGATTTTGCCGTGTTTGTCGGTGCTCCATTTTCGGATGTCGTGGACTTCAATGTCGACAACACCGGCTTTTCTGGCGCGACCAACAATGCTTTCACTGAAAGGACCTTTGAGCAAGTCTGGGACGGCGGACAAAATGTCGATTCGCATGGATAGAGTCTAGGCAATCATCTGGACATGGCGGGAGCCAAATGTCAGAATGGGATTCAAAAGCGAAGGTACAGGGCCGGGGATTGGAACAAGCTCCGGGATTGGATTGTAACTTCCCAGTGCCGGCAATGCTCCGGTGCCATTTCACTCGACATCATCATGGAGCATTCGAATTACGCCGAGGCGGTTGCCCGCCCCTTTGAAGTGTACAACAGCATTTTTTTGACACTGCCCTTGGATGGCATCCGGGGCACAGGACTGCGTGTCCCCTTGTTTGCAGAAGCCTGCAGAAAGGGGTTGGTTGAAGGCCGGTCGCCTATGGATTTGCTGACCGAGCACATGGCCGACAGCAATGTGGCTTTGGAGGAGCGGATTGGATTGCTGTTTCGATACGTTCAGTACATCGAGCGTCAGGTGGTTCTGGTGGACGCGCTCGAGGATGCCCGTTACGACCGGCTGAACGACCTTGAAGGGGCCGAATCTCTGTCGGGTGTGCTGCCCAGGATTGCGCGTCGCGGGCTTCAAGATGATTTAAAGGCGGCGATTTCAGATCAAAAAGTGAGGGTCGTCTTGACGGCCCACCCAACCCAATTCTACCCGGGTTCAGCCTTGGGTATCATCACAGATTTGACCAATCAGGTCCGTCAAGGGGATTTAGAATCGGCGCACAACCTGCTTCACCAGTTGGGCTTGACGCCATTTTTTCAAGCCCAAGCGCCGACACCATACGAGGAAGCTGTCCGCCAGACTTGGTATTTGGAACATGTCTTTTTTCAAGCGTTGCCCGATCTGGCTTTGCGTGTGGCCAAGTCAACAGGGGTGGCTCCAGAATTGGCTGCCGATGCCTTTTCCTTGGGCTTTTGGCCTGGGGGAGACAGGGATGGAAATCCATTTGTGGATGCAGGAACCACACTCCGTGTCTCCCGTCGCTTGCGTTTGACGCTCCTGCGTTGTTACCGGAGGTCATTCAGGGAGCTGAGACGCCGCATTACGTTCAAAGGGCTAGAGGGAGAGTTGGATGCGCTGCAATCCAAAGTCGAAGATGCGATTTTGGCCATGGATGCGCGGGTGTTTGATGACGAAGAAGTCATTCTGGATTTGCAAAGAATTGAAGCCAAGGTCTGGTCAAATTTTGGGGGGCTTCATGCGGAAGACATCACCAGATTGCGCCTCTCACTGGTGATTTTTGGCCGGCATTTTGCATCGATGGACATTCGACAGGACAGCCGCGTACTGCGTCGTGCTGCGGATGCTGTGGGCTTGCCTGAGTCTCCTGAGGAGCTCTTGGCGGTCACGGCTCACAAAGAGATGCCCTCCGATGCCGATGATGTGGTCAAGGATGTGGTGGAAGTCATGGGGACCATCCAAGAGATTCAGCAGTTCAATGGTCCTCGAGGGTGTCACCGGTTTATCATCAGCAATTGTCGTGGAGCGAATGACGTTTTGCGTCTTTATGCCCTGGCAAAATGCGCCCATCAGGGGAACCCCATGCTGTTGGATTTTGCTCCGCTGTTCGAGACGGTGGACGATTTGACCGGCGCAGCTAACGAGATGCGGCGCCTGCTGTCCATGTCGGCTTACCGAGATCATCTCGCCACCAGAGATCACATTCAGCATGTGATGCTGGGCTTCAGTGATGGAACCAAGGACGGGGGGTATCTAATGGCAAATTGGTCCATCCATCAAGCCAAGGAATCCCTTTCTGCGGCCTGCGCAGAACATGGTGTCGAAGTGGTCTTTTTCGATGGGCGAGGAGGCCCTCCGGCACGCGGAGGCGGAAACACCCATCGTTTCTACGCATCCTTGGGGCCGGATGTGCAAACGAAAGAAGTGCAGACCACCATTCAAGGGCAATCCATCAGTTCCAATTTTGGTACGCCGCAGAGCGCGTCTTACAACATGGAATTGCTTCTCACGGCAGGTCTTCAGCACCGATTGATTGATCCCGAGCAAGCTCAGTGGACAGCAGATCAGCGGACCTTGATGAACACGTTGGCCGATCGCAGCTATGCCGCATACTCGGATTTGAAGGCCCACCCGGCGTTTATGGAGTATCTGTCCACCTATGGAACCCTGAGCCACTATGGTGCAACAAACATTGCCAGTAGACCGACCCGCAGAAAGAAAGAAGGCCCATTGACCTTGGATGATTTGCGGGCCATACCGTTTGTGGGATCGTGGAGCCAACTCAAACAGAACGTCCCTGGCTTCTTCGGCATTGGGGTCGCGTTGGCCTCGCTAGAGGCAGAGGGTCGTTTGGAAGAGGCAGCGAAGTTGTACCGTGATCAACCCTTGTTCGCAGCGTTGCTTGAGAACAGCATGCAAAGCATGCGCAAGTGCAATTTTGAGCTCACCGCCCACCTCGAAGGAGATGCTCGGTTCGGGGGTTTGTGGCGGCTAGTGAAAGCAGAATTCGAGCAAACAAAGGCCCTGTTGCTTCGCATCACTGGACAGCGAGAGCTCATGGAGCGTTCCCCTGCGATTGCAGAATCCATTGACCTCCGAGAATCCATCATTTTGCCGCTGTTGGTCATTCAGCAGGCTGGACTGCAATGGTTGGACGGACAAGGCGATGCACCGGCACCAAAAGCAGCGCTAGAGAAGCTGGTTGTGCGCACCATGTTCGGCATCGTCAATGCTGGAAGAAACGCGGTGTAAGTGTTTGTCTGTTTTTCAATGACGGCATGAAAAAGCCCCGCCTTTTGAGGGCGGGGCTTTTTCCTAAAAAAGGAAACGAGAGACTCAGCGTCCTTTCTCGACAGGAACGGTTTCCTGGATCGGGGCAGCGGGCTGCACCTCTTTGGATGTGGTCACAAAATCAATCTCGTCGATGAGGTTCTGAGCACCGGCCATCTTGTCGATGACCCACATCACGTAGCGAATGTCCACGCTGATGGTGCGCTGGAGCTCTGGCTCAAAGGCGATGTCGCCACTCATGGCTTCCCAGTTTCCGTCAAAAGCGAGGCCGATAAGGTCACCATCTCCGTTGAGAACGGGGCTGCCAGAGTTGCCTCCTGTAATGTCGTTGCCGGAGATAAAGCAAAGCACCAGATTGCCATCCTCGTCTGCATAGCGTCCGTAATCCTTGTTGCGGATGAGCGTCTCAAGCGTGGGGTCGACCACAAACTCGGGGTTGCTGTTGTCCTTCTTTTGGAGGATGCCTTCTGCGGTGGTTACAAAATCATAGTGGACCGCATCTGCAGGGTCGTAGTCGCCCACTGTTCCGTAGCTCAACCGCATGGTGGAGTTGGCGTCTGGATACCACATCTTTTCCGGCTGCATTTCGCGAAGGCCAGCTGTCAAGAGGCGGTAGCCCTTGTCAAACTTGCTTTGTTCTGGCGAGGCGAAGTAACCCCGGTAAGTTTCGATCATGCTCGAGGCAGCGGCCACAGCGAGGTCTTTGTCGAGCACCTTCTGACTTGGATTGGCGAGGAATTCAGCGAAGCGTACTGGGTCGGTCAAAACGCTTTTGGGGTACATCTTATCGGCGTACCGATTAAAGTCTCCTTTGTACTTGTCTCTGACCGTATTGAACAGCTCAGGCTGTTGTTCGGGCGAGATGTCGTTCATGTATTTGGTCATCAAGGCCACGAACAAGTCGCGGTCGGTTGCGGCGTCGTAGTCCTTGAAGAACCCCTCTGCGAGACCTTGAAGTCCAACGGTGGCTCGGGCGGCTCGGTCGGCATCCTCACCGAGCAAGCCAGGTGCGTTGGCGGCAACACGATAGGCAAACAGCATCAGGTCGCACCCAATCAAACCGGCCTCCAAAGAGTAAACCTGGCCTTTCACTGTGGCGTCGGTGTTGTTGTAGTACTCATCGAGAAGTCCAAGGGTCTCACCATAGGTCGACTCACGGTTGGGGTCTTCCGACATCCACGCCGTGAATTGGTCTTCGAGGCCTTTCTTTTGGCCATAGACGTCCAATGCTTTCAGTCCTTTGGATTGTCCGATGTAGTACTTCCAGTAGTTGGCCGTTTGCGCATACTTGGCTGCGTACTGAATGCGCACGGCGGGGTCCGCGTCCATGTGCGTCTTCATGGTCTTGAGCTTCAAGTCGCGCACCTCGACAACGCTTGGGTTGTAAAGGTCCAAGGCCTGCTCCACGCCATAGCTGCTCAGGAAGCGATCGGTGCTCCCTGGGTAGCCCATGATCATGGTAAAGTCTCCGTTGTCCACGCCGTCCAAAGACACCTTCAAGTGGCGCTTGGGGGCGTAAGGAATGTTGTCTTCGCTATAGTCTGCAGGGTTGCCGTCTGTGTTAGAGTAGATGCGGAGCAAGGAGAAGTCTCCGGTGTGGCGGGGCCACATCCAGTTGTCGGTATCTCCACCAAACTTTCCAATGCTCTCTGGCGGGTTTCCGACAAGGCGGATGTCGCTGTAGTCGCGGTAGACAAACAAGTAAAACTCATTCTCGTGGTAGAAGGATTTGACCTGCGCACGGAAGTCAGGGTTGATGGCCTTTTCTTCTTCTTCAATTTGTGACATGGCCGCTTGAATCGCCTGTTGGCGGGTTCCCTCATCCATGTCGTCGGTCACATCGGCCAGGACGCGTTCGGTCATGTCTTCGATGCGCTGCAAAAAGGTCACGCTAAAGTCTGGAATGGGCTTTTCCTCTTCTGTGGACATGGCCCAGAAGCCGTTGGTGAGAATGTCGTCCTCGACCGTGCTAAATCCCTGAATCGCACCATAGGCACAGTGGTGGTTGGTCAAAACCAACCCTTGGTCCGAAATGATTTCTGCAGTGCAGCTGCCGCCATTTAGGGTGATCACTGCATCGCGAAGGCAGGCTTGATTCAAGGAGTAGATGTCTTCGGCGCTCAGGTTGAGGCCCATCTCTTGCATCTCGGCTTCGTTAATGCGTTGGAGCATGTGCAGGAGCCACATGCCTTCATCCGCCTTGGCTGTGGTGGATGCGAGTTGAAATGCTGCGAAAAGCAGCAGGAAAATGCGTTGCTTCATGGTGTTGTTCATCGTTGTCCATTGCCCAGAATTAAGGAGCAATGTGCGGCGCGAAAATAGGAGGAGAGAGGGCACTCTACCACATGTGGTTTTGAGAGGCGGGGTTAACGCGGCTCAGGTGACCATGTGGTGGTGGCGATGAGGCTGTCCAAAAGGACATACAATTCTTTTAAATCTGGCCCGTCGATCCGGTCCAAAACTTGGTGGTTACCGAACCTCAACCGTGTGGAGGGAAGGTCCATGATCATTGGGTTGTCGTAGGTTCCTGCCTTTTTGTCGAGCCGCAAATTGGCTGCGGTTTGGGCCAGTTTTTGAAGGTCAGATTCCGGCCATTGGGCGCGGTACTTTCCCAAGGGTTTCGTGTGAGCTCGACCATTGAAGTACACATGGCCATCGGCTTGAATGTCCAATTTGAATGCGGGACATGATCCAAAGCACATTGTGCGTTCGTATGTCAAAAGGGGCGCGTTCTCTCCCTTGAAATAGGCTTGAGGGCCGTGGCAACCGACAGCCATCAAGGCTGCAGAAAGGAGCCAAGTGCCGAGGGCCAAGTCCTTGCCCAGACGGGTGAGACGCGTTGCCCTCACTTTTTTCTCTTTTGATTCCGCGACTTCCGGGATTGGTCCCTTTGCTGCTTCATCTCATCGGCCCGTTTTTGTTGGTCTTTCTGCATGGCTTCGAGACGCTGGGCAAAGCCTCCTTTCTTCTTTTCGGGTTTTGGAGTGGCCTGTTTCTCCTTGATTTTCTCGCGAATTTTGTCCTCATCGATGAAGAAGCGCTTTACAACGCTCACTTGTCCGATGGTGACCAGGTTGGCGATGAAATAGTAGAGGCTCAATCCACTGGCGAATTTGTTGAAGAAGAACAACATGAAGAAGGGCATGACTTTGGCCATGATTCTCATGTCGGGCATACCGGGTTGCGTGGGTGCGGCCTGTTGGGACATGGTTTGTCCCATGTAGAAGAACATGGAAGTGGCCATGAGCAAGGTGAAGCCGGATACATGTGCACCATAGAAGGGGATCTCAAATGGCAGGTCAAGAATGCTGTCGAATGCGCCCAAATCGTCTGCCCATAAAAAGGACTTCCCGCGCAATTCGATGTTCGCAGGGAAGAACCTGAACATGGCATAAAGCAGGGGCATCTGAATCAACTGCGGTATGCATCCAGCCAGAGGATTCACGCCACTGTCTCGATACAACTTCATGGTTTCTTGCTGGCGCAACACCGCATCGTCTTGATCGGGGTACTTGGCGTTGAGTGCCTCCATGTCGGGCTTCAGCACCTTCATTTTGGCGGAGCTCACATAGTTCTTCCACGTGATGGGGGCGAGCAAGGTTTTGATGCACAGGGTCATGATCAAGACGATCAGTCCTGCAGAGCCAATGACCTTGGCCAGAAGTCCGTAGAATGGGAAAATCAAGTTGCGGTTGATCCAACCAAAAATCCACCAGCCAAAATCAATGACCCGTCCAATTTCTCCCCATCCCGAAGTGCTGAGCTCGTTGGCGTCGTTGGGTCCGAAGTAAAACCTCAAGTCTGCAATTTCGCGGCCGTCGATGTCCGAGGTGGGCATTTTGACGTCCATGCCGTAGCGCATGGTCCACGAGGTGTCCGAAGACTCAACGGGCGGCAAGCTGCGAAGGGTTCCCGATGTAAAACCGGCATCGGTTCCCACAATGGCCGAAAAGTAATTTTGCTTGAAGGCGACCCACTCCACAGGTTCCTCGATGTCTTCCGAGTTGTCTGACCCTTCGCCCAAGTAGTCTCGGCCGCGTCCTTGTTCTCGGTAGTAAATGCTGCTTTTTTGGCGTTCAACGTCTATGCCTTTTTCGTTGTGAGCACCATCGGCTTGCCATTGGAAACCGACCTCGCCACGGGCGTTGGCGAATTCTGCGCGGACGTCGAGCAAATAGCCATCAATGGTGTAGGTCAGGCTGCGCAACGGACCGCTTCCCCTGTTTTGCATGACCATTTCGGTTCCGTCGTTGGACACGAGATCAAACTGTTGATCGTAGGACCCTTCACCGCGGGCAATCCAATTCATGGCAGAGCCTTCGGGCGTCCAGAGTTGAATGGGTTGCTTGTTCCAATAGTCCAGATATCCGTCTTGCAGTTCTGCCAAGACCGGCACGCCGCCGTCTGTGGTGAGCTCAACTTTCAGTTTGTCTGAAGCCAGAACGCCAGTCTTGGCTACATACGTGCTGTCTTGGACATTGTTGGAGGCTGTGGGAATTTCGGTGGCATCATCGGTAGCCTCTGGTGTGACCGAGGTTTGGGATGTCGTTGCTGCTTGGGGCTCCGGTGCAGGAACAAAATAGAGCTGATACACGATGACCATCGCGAAAATCAGCACGAAACCGGTAACGGTGTTGCGATCCATAGGTTGGCAAACTTACGCTTTCACCACGCGTGGGCGAGCTCATTCATCCACAGTCCTTTCACTTTCATGGCTTGTTCGAGAATATCTCTCACACAACCATAGCCTCCATCGATCGGACTGATGTAATCGCAGACGGCACGAACTTCGGGGACAGCGTCATGTGGACAACAAGCGAGTCCTGATGCACGCAGCACAGGGATGTCGGGAATGTCGTCGCCCATATAGCAAACCTGATCCAGGGAAATGTTCCATCGCCCACAGAGGGCCTCGAGTTCGGTGATTTTAATGGCGGCTCCTGTGATCACCTCGGTGACCCCGAGTCCATTCATCCGGCGGATGACTTCATCGCTTCTTCCGCCTGTGATCATGGCCATTTTCACACCGCATTTTGCGGCATGCTGCACAGCATAACCGTCTCGGGTGCTGGCGGTTCGAACTTGTTCTCCACCGGGCATGAGGTAGACGGTGCCATTGGTAAAGACCCCGTCGTTGTCGAAGACAAAGGCTTCAATCTTGTCCAGTCTCTGCTTGAAATGGGGGGAAGGGGAGGTGTCCATGGTGGGATAAGATGCAGTTGGTGAGGTGGTGGTGGAGCAGGGCAAGTTCAGGTTGAACTTCAGGGGACTGAAGCAAATTGGACTGCGCTGTCAAAGTCGCTCTGTCATTGCGAGCTGCTGGCCCAGTGACGGTATCCAAAGCAGCGCCTTGGGTGGCTTTTTCAACGCTGGCCTGGACCAAAGGCGAGAGAATGGAGGGGTCCAGACTCATGCTCTTCAGGTGTGCTTGAACCGTTCCGACCCACGCTGCGGTAAGGTTGCCCAGGAGCACGGCGCCAAGATGCAGATGTTGACGCTGCTCTGGATTGACCGAGAAAGAGCACGGAGCGAGCAAACGGGTCCATTCTTGCAATGGGCCATGAACGGTTTCAACGGCCATGGGCAAGGTCTGCCAGTCGGGTGTCTCGTTGCTTTGAAACGTCATTGGAGGCCAAAGCACGGCCGTTTGGCTGGGGTTCCAGGGCAAAATGTTGCGCGAAACAGATCCGGCGTGATGAATCAGACAAGCCTTGGAGGGCAGGCTGGGGCAGATGCGGCCCGCAACATCTTGAATGGCGCTGTCCGAGACGGCAAGGAAAACGGCATCCAAATCGTTCATGGCCTCCCAGTTCTCAAGGGCCTTGGCTTTGGGGTGAGCAGTGCGGTTGTATCGGCTCACTTTGACGCCCAGAGATTCCAGCCGCTCGGAAAGGTGAATTCCCAATCGACCCATTCCAATCACATGGGCGTTGCGGATCATGGTTGAACCGGGGTTCGTTTTCGTTGCACGCGTCGGGTTTGACGGACCGACATTAAGGCGCCGAGGGTCATGATGATGCAGCCGAGCCAAAGCAAGTTGATTTGAGGGAACACCGTGGCTTGCATGACGATGAAGTCTCGCCGAATCGACAGGTTCTCCCACACCACAGTTTCAAAGGTGGCTTCAGCCGGCCGAAAGCCATCAATGCGCACTTTGACACCTCGATTGTCCAGGGTTACCATGTCGGGAATGACCAAGCTGTCACGCACAATGTACAGAGCGGTGAAGCTGGTGTCGGGCCCTTGGCCCGTGAGGCGGAAGTGAGCGGCTACGCTAAGGTCTTTGTCGAGCAAGCCAAACAGGGGCTTTTGATCCATGGTGACAGCAGAGATGGAATCCAATGCCAAAACGCATTTGCCAATCATCAAACTGTCTCTCCGCATCATGTCGTGCTTGCGGCCATCCATCCAGCCCTCTTCGTCGGCTTCAGGATCGGACACGCGCCCCCATTTGATGTGGGTATACAGGTCTTTGTTCCAGAAACGTTTTGTGTCGGGTTCTGGCGCATTCCCCATTTGCTCGTTCAGCTGGATTTTGGGGTCGAGGGTAAAGAGGTAAGGTCCAGGGCGCCCTGCAGACCAAGGTTGAGCTTCTTGTTTTTGCCGGTCATTTGGAATGGGCACAAAGGTCCAGTGCTCTTCCATGTCGTCCTCGAAGTTGGGAAGAGCAGTGTGACTTGACGTGCATTGAAAGAGAAACCCGTCTTTGGCGACCACTTCTCCCTGGGCGTAGTCTTCGGGAAGCGTTTCAAAGTAATCCACGGAAAACTTGGCATGAATGCCTTCTTGTCGCCGTTCGCGATAGCAGACGTAATAGGGCCCCATGGCCAAGGTGTCTCCTTCCAAAAGAAGCAAGTCTTCTTCGTTGGACAGGGCCTCGTTCAGCATGGCCAGGTCGCCAAATTGATTGCTGCTGATGACGTCTTTTTTTGCGTTGGATACCACAGCGCCCAAGATCACAAGGGCAAAGCCGATGTGGGCCACACTGGCGCCCGCGTGGTCCCATTTCCCCTTGAGGACTTGAACGATGTAATCTGCGTTGGCGATGACCGACCAAAGGCAGGAGAAAATCAAGGCGACCCGCGGAGCTTCCCAAGCTTGAAAGTCAAATGCCAGCGCAAAGGCGAAGGTGAGAACCACAGCAGAAATCAAACTTCTCAGGGGCTGGAGAAAGCGCTTTTTGCTGGGTGTTTTCCCGTAACGCAGGTATTGGGTAAAGGCGGTAATGCCAATGAACAAGAAAGCCAAGGGCACTTGGATGGCATGGTATGTGGCGTCGAAATCGGTTCCTGGTGCCAGATTGTGGGCAGCCAGCTTTCTAGCCAAATTGGAGCCGGTGGATTCATAAAGTGCTTGGAACAGGCCACTGAACGGGGTCAGAAAATGATTGAAAACGGGAAGGCTTGTTTGGAACGTGATGTGGACCGCCGAAGCAAACATGAGCATGCCGCCAACAAACATCCAAAACTCGCGGGTCCAGAGGGGACTTTCTTGATCTGTTCGGGGCAAATGATTCAAGTGTCCACGCAAACCGGCGAGTGCCATGACGACGAGCATACCCAAGAGGCAGAGAGCAGGATTCAAGACCACCACGCCAATGGCCAGTGCAACTTGGATTGCGCAGTAGATTTTGCGTTCATTTCCCGGTGGAAGGAGCATGGCGGAGAACAGACCGCTGCAGCCCATGAGGAAGGCAAGCAGCTGAGGCAGAATGCCGCTGTCGACAAAGCTGTGAACGGAGGTGTCCCCCAGGATGCCACTTTTGGTCAAAAACGTGGAGTAAACCACCAGAAGAAAGGACAGCCCCACCATGAGATAGGTGGCCGTTACGGCGGTTCCTGGCTTGCTGCGGTTGATGAGCAAAAGGTGTGATCCAGCCACCAATACCAGCCACGGGACCAAGGAGCTGTTTTCTACAGGGTCCCAAGCCCAGAAACCACCAAAACTCAGGGCCTCGTATGCCCAAGCGCCTCCCATCAGAATGCCAGCCCCCAAAATGGCCACGCCGAAGAAGGACCATCCGATGGCGGCCCGCATCCACGTTTTGTGGTCTCTCATCCACAGACCCGCAATGGCCATTGTAAAGGGCATCAGCGTGCTCGCAAAGCCCAAGAACAAGGTGGGAGGGTGGATGACCATCCAGTAATTCTGCAGCAGAGGATTCAATCCTTGACCGTCGGCAAATTGAGGGATTAACGCGAGGTAGTCGGGGTTAAAAGTCCAGGGCATCCCCACATTCTCAGGGGCTTCACGAAGCATGAGGAAGGGGTCCATACCAAACTGGAAATCACCGAAATACAGGCCGAGAAGCATGGAGCTTAACGCGGTCAAAACCCCACTGTGAATGGCCATGACTGGGGCCTCCAATTTGCCTGGAAGACGACGCAGAAAGACGATGGCAAGCAACAGAATCCAGAACATCCACAGAAGGAATCCGCCTTCTTGACCACCCCAAAAACTGGCGAAGGCCAGCTTGGTCGGCATGGCGTCATTCAAGTGCTTCCAGATGTATTGAAACTCATAACGGTGAGAGAAAATCAGCAAGTAGATCAAGCCGATGGCACCGAAAATCCCCACAGCGTGGACTTTGAACCCCCACCGTCCAAGGGTCATCCAATTGGATTTAGGCCGCGCTACTGCAGCAACATAGCCGATGGTGGAAGCCAATCCGCCAGCAAAGGCCAAGGCGAGAAGAAGGCGGCCAAATGAGGCAGCCCACGTCCATTCATTGAGGTAAGTAATCTCCACGTTTTGGAATCAATTCAGTTCGACAGCCTCAGCGAGGTCGTGCGATTGTTCGTTGTATTTGCTCGGGCATTTCATCAGCATTTCTCCTGCGATGAATTCACCGTTTACCACCTGGCCATAAAGGTCAATAGACTCACTTTGTTCCAGCCCAGTAGGCTTGGCTTCCCGCAAGATTACGGGGTGGGTAACCCCGTCTTTGTCCCGCATGTGGAATCGGGTCTCCGTGACGCTCACCTCTGGATCGTACAACACAGGGTGATCGGTGTTCAATGTGCCCGAGATCTTAAACTCAACTCCAGGTTCGGCAAAGGCGCGCTCAAAGACAACCGATTCGCTGTTTTGGCTAAACACACTGAAGAGACTTCCCATGAGGATGGCCACGAGCAGAATGACAAAAATGTTGGTGCGGCTCATGGTTTAAGATTGTGGAGCGTTGAGGTCGTCTTCCATTTTGGACAGTCGCCGGTCCATTCTCCACAAGGACAAGGCAAGTCCCGCAAGGATGACGAGCGCGACACCCGTCACGACGTGGGCTTTGCCACTGCCAAAAAAGAAACCTTCCATGGAAGAGGAAAAGAGGTGGAGGAGCAAGGACATCTTCATTGAGTCAACAATCGGTATTCAATGCGGTTCATGCGAAGGCGCAGGGTGTAAATCCAATAGCACAGAGCGCCCCATCCGATGACCGCAGGATAAAAAACGGCGCGGAGGCTGTTGTCCAAATCATAGCTGTTGAAGCCAGGATTTCCATCCTTTCCGGGATGCAGGCTTTCTGTGTAACGGGGCAGAACCATCAAAAGGATCACCAGCATGACAAATGCAAAGACGTTGTAGACAGCCGAGAGGCGGCCAACGCGGTCGTCATCGCCCATGGCCGCCCTCAAAATCATGTAGCCTGAATAGAGAAGAACGGTCACCAATGCACCATTGAGTTGGGGATCTGAAACCCACCATGCGCCCCATGTCCAGCGCGCCCAAAGTGAGCCAGTGATCAAGCCCAAAATGCCAAAAACCAGGCCTGTGCGAACGGCTGCTTCGGCCCGATGATCCCAATTGACGTTTCCTGTTCGAAGCTGGGCCAAGGATGCAACGAAGCCAATGCCCATCACAAAAAACATGGCAAACCACATGGGCACGTGCCACAGCAGGTTTCGGATGCTCTCCATGATGTTGGGTTGGTAGGGAAAACTGAATCCCAAATGGGGTTCTGATTCCTGTGGAATCGAGGCGGTCAAATGAGAAGGCAGAGGTCCTTTTTCTGCGTCTTCAACAAAAAAAGCATTGCCCAAAAAGAGGGTGCCGGCAGAAGGCGTGAAGAGATAGGCGTCCAGTGCCGGTGATGGCAGGGTCGTGGGGACTTCTATTGTAGCACTGACCCGGTGAGCTTCTACAGAAGTCAACTCTGTTTTGAGCAAGGCCGTGCCTGACTTCAAAATGAGTTCGAAAGCCTCCATGCCTTCACCTGGGCGGAGAAAGGGCTGACCGACAGCTACGAAAGAAATGTCTTGGGTTCCTGCGGAAAGTGAGTTCGGCTCTGCTTCTACCAAGCCCGGCTGAAGCGGGGTCGAAAACCCGCGAAGGATAACGTAAGCAAGGAGTAAGAGACTCCCGAACTTCCAGAGGCGATTCCAGTGGTTCATGCCCGCCAAATGTACGGGAAGAGAATGCACGCAATCACGCTGGTGCCTGCACTCAATGCAGCGAGGAACAAAGGAAGCTCACCGAGCATTCCCCAGGGTGTTCCGTCCAAGGCACCCCGCGTCAATCTTGTGACCAAAATCAGTTGAGGAAGAAGCAAGGGCAGCCCCAGAACAGCTCCAAGAGCGCCATTTCCGGATTGAATTTGAGAGGCCATTGCGGTCACAAAAACCAAAGTGGTTGTCATGGAGAACCCCCCAAGCCAGGCACTCAAGATGAGCAGCCCAGGCTTGCTTGCGGTTTCGAGCCCACTGGGCCATCCCAGGAACAACACAAAGGCAGCCAATACCAGTGCGGTCAGCGCCGTGGTTGTTAAGATGGCGTGGGTCAATTTCCCCAAAATCAACCCCATGGGGTGAATGGCCCATTGTAAGTACTGTCGAGTGGCGGAGCGTTCTCGGTCAAACAGCCGGCCGACGGCGGTGAACCCGCTAAAGAGATAAACCAGCCAAAGCATGGCCGTCCATGCACCTGCAGCGGTTTCCCGATCGGCTGCTTGAAAAGCCACATAAACTGAAGCCACGGCAAACAACCCGACGGAAGCAAGCTGGTGACCTTGGCGCCACTCTAATCGCCACTCCATGTTGGCCACAGCGATGGCCGTTTTCATAATGCTGGGAAATCCGGTGCCCATCAACTGAGTTTCAGGCTGGGAATTTGGCCTGCGACTTTGCAAAACAATTCCGCCATGTTTCTGGCGTCATCGATGGCGCGGTGCTCAGTGCCAGACCACGAAATGTCTTCCGATTCGAGGGCGTTTTTCAAGCCGACCTGATTTTTGGCTGCTTTCCACTTGCCATAGTGCTTCTGGAAGCAGACATGGGCATCTAGCCAATCCAATTTCATGTTGTGGAGTTCAGCATCTGTGTTGAGCTGACGTTTGTCGAACTCACCCCAGCTTAAGGGGATCACATCCTTTGATCCGACGCCCATCCAGTCCTCGTAATCTTCCATGACTTCGTCGAACTGAGCAGCACCGTCTACATCGAATTGCCGAATGGAGGTCAAGGATGTGCAGAATTTGCTGATCACAGGGTGCATAATGGGCCGGACGAAAGCACAGAATTCACTGACCACTTCGAGGTTTTCGTTGACCTTCACAGCCCCCACCTCAATGATTTCTACTCGCTTTGGACGGCTGGTTCTCCAGCACGTCGCTTCCAAGTCATACAGAATGAACGCCTTCTCCATGCTGGTCAAAGATAGCGAGGGAGGAGAGGGCATGGGCGCGGTTTGGGCACGCCAATTCGCAGCTCATTTCAATGTGTCTGCAATTGGGGGTGTTTTGGGCTTGGTTTGGTCCAGTCCGTGGGATTGAATGATGTATTCAATGGTGGCGTCTTCTCCTTCAGCGTCGTATTCACTTTTGAGGTCATGGCCAAAGAACCTGGCCAGCCCTTGCCACATGAAGGCGCTAAATCGCCCTTTCAATTCTTGTACCACGCCAAAGGTGGTTCGTTGTGCTTGTCTGTCGATGAGCCTAATCAGGATGATGCCCTCTCGAATGGTGAGGCGTCGAAGCTCTCCTTCGAACTGTTTTTTGAGCGCCTCTTCTTTGGAAGCAACCAAGGACTTCCTTTCTTTTTTGGATTGAATGCTGGCCAGTTCTTGCTCCAAGGAATCCATGGCTAGTCCGGCAAATTCAGCGTAAGGCCAAACTTTCAGCACTCGTTTTTCGAGGCGGTTGAACCGCCTCGACCCGGGTTGATGCTTGGGTTTTTGAGGAAGGGAGGGCCTTGGCTGTATCACCGCAGTTTCGAGAACCACAATGGCAGGGATGCTGTCCGTCGTTCTTTCTGATTGAGCCGCCGCGCCCGACCCCAACAAGACCAAGCTCAACATGATGAAGAAAGGCAGGAGGCGGCACATCGTGAGAATTCAACGCAAATGGGGCCGATAAGTTGCGCTCCAATCCAAGAAGTCAAGCGTCGTGTCGTCCTTTCCAAGCGGATGGAGTGGGGTTGGACTTGCGTTGGGTTTGCTTCGTCGTGTGGGCAGTGAGGGCCGCTGTGACCGCGGACCAATCCATGCCTTCCGCCCGCTTTTGACGGTACAGTTGAAATCGGTCTGAATCGAAGTGTGTGCCAACAAACCCAGTGTCAAACTCCCCCGAGACAAAAGCGCCGTGGTCCAGAACGAAACGCCCAAACTCCAAAGTGGTTTCTAGGCCGTGAATGTGATACTCATCAATGGCCCGTCTCAATCTTTCGATCGCTTGATTTCGATCCATCCCGTGTGCACAGAGCTTGGAGATCATGGGGTCGTAATGAATGGAGATTTCATCTCCCTGTTCTACGCCGGAGTCTACCCTTATTCCGGGCCCTTCGGGCACCACATGGGTGACCAAAGTGCCGGTGGAGGGAAGGAAGCCTGCAGGAACATCTTCTGCATAGACGCGCAGCTCAATCGCATGGCCTTGAATGTGCAGGTCTTCTTGACACATCCTGAGTTTTTCTCCTTTGGCTATGCGAACTTGTTCTTCCACCAGGTCAACGCCCGTGATCATTTCGGTAACCGGGTGTTCAACTTGGAGACGGGTGTTCATCTCAAGAAAGTAAAAGTTGCGTTGTGCATCGACTAGAAACTCGACAGTTCCAGCGCCCACATAGCCACAAGCTTTGGCACATTCTAATGCGCAGCGGCCCATTTTGTCGCGCAATGCGGGGCCCAACAATGCGCTTGGGGCTTCCTCTACAACTTTTTGGTGACGCCGTTGAATACTGCACTCTCGTTCAAACAGGTGAACGCCGTTTCCGTGAGCGTCGCACAAGACTTGGATTTCGATGTGCCGAGGTTCTGTGACGAAGCGTTCGAGAAAAACGGCGCCGTTGCCAAAGGCGCTTTTGGCCTCACTCATGGCGCGTTCTGTCTCTCCCCTCAGCTTGGATGGATCGTGGACCACGCGCATTCCTTTTCCACCGCCACCGGCGCTGGCCTTGACCATGATGGGGAATCCGATTTCTTGTGCCAGTTTTTCGGCGTCATCTAGGCTCGTCACTTCACCCTCGGATCCCGGCACCAAGGGGACGTTTTGTTTGGCCACTGCTTCCTTGGCCGACAATTTATCGCCCATGGTTTGGATGCTGTCTGGGGTTGGGCCGATGAAAGCCATTCCTGCCCGTTCCACGGCAGCTGCGAACTTTGCGTTTTCACTAAGGAAGCCATATCCTGGGTGAATGGCATCGGACTGGGTGTCTCTCGCGGCTTGAAGAATGCGCTCAGGAATGAGATAGCTTTCGGATGCAGTCGCCGGCCCAATGTGCACCGCTTCGTCTGCGTACCGGGCGAATGGCATTTGTGCATCAACGTCAGAATAAACAGCGACGCTGCGAATTCCCATGCTACGGAGGGTGCGCATGATGCGGAGTGCGATTTCTCCGCGGTTGGCCACAAGGACTTTTTGGATGGGGCGAAGGCCTTCCATCGCGGTATCGGATCCGGTCATGTTCCAAAGTTGGGGAAGAAGGGGCTTTTCATCTGCGTCAAAGGGGATACCGTCTCGCAATCAGCCATTCAAACGTTCGCGGGGGCAAACACCTTTTGAGCCAGATGGCCAATTTCTGCATGGGCGGTGCGACGGTCAAGTAAAGTGGAGGACGTTCCTGACCCAACAGTTTCAGCACAGCTCTCCCCATG
>Ga0209092_10000977_pt1 | contig 28967 bp, 21 predicted proteins | sample FraStrMetagenome_FD_187446 | JGI IMG/M metagenome (GOLD analysis project Ga0209092, IMG submission 187446) | Marine eukaryotic phytoplankton communities from Arctic Ocean - Fram Strait ARC3M Metagenome (SPAdes) (version 2) | ecosystem: Environmental > Aquatic > Marine > Oceanic | place: Fram...
AGATTCTTGATTAAGCATATCAAGAAATTCATCAGCCAATTCCCAATCTCCATTTGGTAAATTTTCCTCATGATCAGAATCTTCATGATCTGCAACGAAAGAATCTTCGGGTTCCTCATTAATGGTATTACTAGTAGCAGGAACCTCATTTATAGACAATCATTCGTCTTCTCTCACAACCTGCAACGACCTTGCTGCACATTTTTTTATCCGCCCATCAATATCAAAAATGACTTCCCATTTATTACTACCTATTGCCTTTGAAACTCTTCCATCAAAAACATCACGGATTCTTCGATTGTGACCTCTTGGATTGGGAAGGAAGTCTCCATGGGACCCCTTGACCCTGCATCCAGGAGTAATACGATTTGTCCTTGTCATTGAAAAAAGAGGCAATTTTATGACTATGGTAATTCATAATTATGAGCACTTATACAAATGAAAAACATCAGTTGCACAAGTACTAACCTTAGTTAAACTTTTCCAAGAATATTCGGCGCGCGCCGAAGTCTATGTGAGTGTTGCAAATGGAAGATGTAGTTTGCTGCCGTTTCGTTATTGTTGATTATCTTATCATATTGAAACGTACTTCTGATCCTACGTAAATGTAATCAAATACAACGTATCTCGAAAAAGGAGCAAAATAAATAAAAACAAATGTTCAATGACTGACACCACGTAACTTCTGAACTACTGAACATATCAAATCAATTAGATAAAGGAATAAAAGAAGTGATGGAAGACTTAAAATTGAACATACCTTGCAATAGTTCAGAAAAATCCAACACGAACCGATATAGGCTTATAGCAGGCGAGGGCTTCAGCTTATTCCATGGGTTACCAAATCCGACCAAATTAAGATATCTACGAGGACATGTTTTGAAAAAAACAAGAGAAATAAAAGCAATCAAGAAAAAATTCATAAGGAATCTACAAGCAAATGAGAACGGATGCAAGGAGGATGATCAACTAGAACAATTAATTTTATTTAATAAGCACACTTCTGATTTTGATTCGATCGGGATTCAATTGGAAACATTGATAAAAAAAGGCACATTTGAAAAGAAGGCAAAAAAAGTACATTCGGAGATTTTAAAAGAAGAAGAATAATGGAAAAAGCACATCAATGCGATAGATCATTTCCGCACCGACTCCGCGATCAATAAAACAGTCAATGATGTTCATAACGATAGCCCTTATTCATTCGAAGACCATAAATTCATTCCGAAAATAAATAGAGCCATGACAGATTCTGGATGTAATCAAATTTTCCATGACCCATCGGAAAGAACGATGACTATCGACTGTATCGTTCAGGAATGCGACATCTGGATCGACGATATAGCTCGAAGCTTGGAATTATTTTCGTGGCTGGGAGACAACGCATTTGACACAACCATCGCAGAAGCAGCTTGCGCACACGTCGACAGCGCAATCTCGTTTTTAGAGAAGTTTGAAACAAAAATCATTAGGGTGCAATCTTGGTACAGACGACATAAGTTAGTCTATTATGCAAAAATTAATAAAACTGGCAATTTAAAGAGAAAATTACTCCCAATGCAAAGAGAATTACCTAAAGCTCATACCGAGATCTGGGACTATACTACACAGAAATTCAGAAAGTGTGTCACTATCGAAGAGGAAAGAGAAGCTACCAGACAATATCACGGCAGATGGATGAATAGTTCAGACGCGAAAGAAAATTGTGCATTTGCAAAGGTGTCATTCCATGGCAAAGGTGGTGCTAGAGGTGTAATTTTAAATAGCCGAAGAAGAGTGCGAAAGAAAGACATTAAAAATTTGGTCTTCAAGGGAAAAACGAAAATGAGTAAAGAAATTAGAAAGGCCTATCTGGATGCACACAATGGTGTTATAAAGGAATTATTTAATGAACCGAAAACGGATAATAAACTTTTCGACTTTCCTTTTTTTCTAACTAATGCACAGGGTTCAATCACTAAGGAAAAATTTTTATATGGAAAATTTACTAAGGCCTTAATCTCAATACCAGGAAAGGCCCGCTTTGACGGCTTTCACCTAGCGGTTCTAGGGAGATTCAATAAGATATGGAGAGACACTACGTTAAATATTATTAAATTAACATTGTTGATTAGATATATGCCGACGATTTTCAAGAATATCGCGAGGATTCCAATACCGTAACCTAATGCACCGAACGAGTACAGACCGATATCACTTTGTCACGATTTATACTGTTTTCTAAACGGTATTATAGCTGAACTTTCTTCAAAAGCCTTAGAGGATGCGGGTATAATTCCTGAAGGTTTAGCCGCGTACATTAAGGGTAGGGGCTGTAGTATGTTGGTTGCCACGGAATTAGGCCTTAGGGAAGACTGCATTGAATCCAATATGAAAATTGCACTGATGTACGCAATTATTATGAGCAACTATTCTCTTCTGATTCCGAAGATGATGAAGACTCACTCCAATCAGATTTCGCAACAAATATTGGTAATGGACTCACGCCTCAATCAACATCACCTCCTACTTCTCGTGAACTATTTGTTGAAATAGCTTCATCTTCGGATATGTCAATATCAGATTCTGAATCGTCCGCAGGCTCATTTATGTCGGTCGACGTCAACGAATCGGATACAAATTCTTTGTCATCGGATGATTCATGTTCAACACAATCAAGTGCTACGTCTTCATCAACTAATTCAACCCTATCTCCTATTGAGGAGTGGAAGGATGGAAACGAGACCTGGGGAATCACCAGTCTTCTCGACAATGATAAAATTGATGACTTGCTGGGGTTTAATGAAAATAAGGAACGCCCACCAATCCAGCTAGAAGTTCAAAACGAAAGCGAAATCGACAAAATCGGATCATTTAATATTCGCAATAAATATGACCATGATCTAGCAGCCTTTTTTATGATGAAGGAAGATTTAACATTCCTTTCACTTCAGGAACCTTACTCCTCAGCTAATCAAAATTCAACCAAATCATGGACATCATACAAGAAAAGCGAATTAGAATCAGCTAGAATAACATGCTATGAAACTCCTTTTCAAATTATCCTTTTTGATTCGTGGAAATGGGGGGGTAAGGAAATATCACAATTTGAAAGTATACATCAGGGAAGAATTACTTCGATTGCATTTGGATTTGATAATAACCAGAAAATTGGTATCATTTTGATATATGCATCAACTAAGGAATGTGCAATTTCAGCTAAAGAGGACGAAGTCCCATTAATTTCTAATTTCACTATAGACGTTGAAAAAAAAATCAAAGAGTTTCAACATAAATTCCCGGGAATCATATGCGTAATAATTATGGGCGACTTCCAGGAGACCATAACAACTTCGGATAGGGACAATGTGGGGAAATTTCGCAAAGAATATATTGCAAATGGAACACTAGCTAGCCTGTTATCTTCGCATGTTTCCATTGTTAGGGAGTATACGAAAGATGAAGAATATATAACTCGTTACGGAGAGGCCGGAGGAAGAGGTATAGATCATATATTGATCCCAAAATGTTGCAATAATTCATCATGGATTAATTCTGCAAAAATAGACAGACTTGGCGGTTCGGCTTATTTTCCTTCAGACCATTCTTATATTCATTGCTCCATTAATAGAAAAGGAAAAAACAACAACCAGGATAGTCATGAAATGAGAAAATTTGACTACAAAAAGATTTGCAGCATACAATTAAGAACGTATTCGGATGAGATGGGTATTTCGAAACTTAAATTGGACGAATCCCAGTTTAAAGATTGCGACAGATACAAAGATCAGAAAAAACTGTACCACCAAGTTCAAGAGCTAACTAATAATTCCGGCCACAACACTAATCATTATATAGATGAAATAGAAGAACGTGTATCATACTTATATAAAGAATTGTGGAAAGAAGGTTTAAGGCAAAAAGTTAATGGAGAAAACAATAAATAAGTCACAATCAAAGAGGATCATGCCGCTGAACTTTCATATATTTTGAGAAAATATCAAACTGGCATTAAGGATATAATGACGCAATTAGAATGTTACAGCGATGTCAATCAAAACAAGTCTGCAGGAAATAGACGTAACAGACTTCGGAAGGAGACAGGCTTCCATTTCACCAAATCATGGCCAATACCAACCAAACTACGCTACTTGAAAATAGCAACGAAATTAAAACTCCATCTTCTCAAACAAATTCTATACTTCTGTAAAGAATATAGATTCAAAAAGCGTAACTTGGATGATCCGGATTTTGCCAACATCGAAAAGTCATGGAACAAAATCATCAACGGAGATAGAATAGCGAGAGAATCGATGGAATGTCACCGCAAATTAACAGAGGAGCTATTTGTCAGGGACAATCATGTTAGAGCAATTAAGTATGAAAAAGCGACTAAAAAAGGGCACCAGTCCCCAAATCTGAAGAAAGTTGATAACTCAGAAAGAAAGAATAATGTGTTAGAGCGTACGCCAGAAAATGTTACGAAACTTATTAATTCATGGCTTACAAAATCAAATTGTAATCAACCATTCAACCATGAAATCGACAATTCTCACCGACATTCCTTCCTGAGCAATTCAGCCCTCAAATACCTAGATCCCATAAAAGGTTTGGATATCAAACATATGGTAGCAGGGGAACTTGATGATGCGCGAATCTTTTTCACCAAAGTGCAGGAATCTATTGCTAACCTTAAAAACTTCTACAATAAAATTTCGAAAACTCAATTATGGTATAAGCATTCGACATTAGTATATCTACTCCAAACGAACAATATCTCGCAATTCACGGCAAAGTTAATGCATAAAGATAGGTCAGCACCAGAAACTCATTCGGAAATGTGGGATCCGTCCATCCAGGGAATGCGCCGATGCAAAAACGAATACGAAGAATTAATTGCAACCGGTGAATTTCATAATAACTGGATGGCGAATACAAAAGCAAAAGAGGTTTGCGCCTTCGCAAAGTTAAAGATAGACGGTAAACTGGGCATTAGAGGTATTACACTCTCACCTGATAGAATCGTAACGGATAAGGATATTCCGAATCTAGTTCATAATGGACACAAGATGACTCCAGAAATGAAGAAGAAATTCGTGGCAGCACATGGATCACATACCGCGTCACTTTTCCAGCCTCCTGAAAAAGACAGACCTGAATTATTCTACCCATTTTATCTCACTAACATCGATGGAACTATGAATGAAGATGAAAGTTTTGATGCCAGCTTTATAAAAGCAATCAGTCACACCCCATCAAAAGCCAGATATAATGGCTTCCACATGGCAGTGGTAGGCAGATTTGGCGAAAGATGGCAGAAGGCTTTATTTAATATTTGTAAACTAATTCTAATTTTAAGATACATACCTGTGGATCTTAAAAGGATGGCCAGATTCCCGATACCTAAACCGGGCAAGCACAACGAATACCGGCCCATCTCCCTATGCCACGATATTTACTGTTTCATCAATGGTATATGCACCAAGTATACAAGTGCAGGAATAGAAAAGGCAAACTTCCTACATGATGGCATAGTTGCTTACAGGCCAGGGAAAGGATGCAATTCTTTAGTTACAATTGAACAGTCGTTCCGGGAAGACGTACGGGAACACTCTGGGCCCGCCGCCCAAATCGACGAGGACGAAGAAAAGTTCTTCGATAGAATCCCTGTGGAGATCCTACTAGCGGCAATGAGAGTCAATGGATTCCCAGAACAGGGATTCCCAGAACAGGGATTCCTGGAACTAAAAGCAAGCGCAATGGGCACTAAATATGTTGATATAATCACTAAGAAAGGTATTGCGTACGCAAAATTCGTATGCGGTCTGGAACAAGGGAATCCAGACAGCCCAACAGTTGCAAACCTAGTGATTAAGCTGAAGCACGATGTATGGAATTTTATTTCCAAACAGGCAAAAAGGATTTTTGAAAAAAATAACAATTTTAATGATGGAAAATATGTGTTCAATTCAGTTGATGAAAATGATGGTCCAGTGATGATTTGTAAAATAGGCTACTGTGATGACAATTCTAAGTATTGTTTTATCAAAAATGAAGATGATTTAAAATTTCTTATTAACTATTATTTACAACTAGCAGGGGATTTGAGCATGGTGACCAAAATTGGTAGAAAGGGATCAAAAAGTGAGATACAGTTCTTCAATGTATCTGCAGAATTTGCATTAAAAATCGACACAATTATTTCATCTACTTGGAGCTTCATCCACGACGCACCTATCAGCGAAGCTGTACCAGTCAAGATATGTCTCAAACAAGAAGAGATTCAAAAATTCATGAAAATAAGCAATTATAATAACTTGGATCAAGCGGAACAACAGCGATGGGATACCATACTTTTTCCAAAAGCTCATAGACATCTAGGGCTGACAGGTACGATTTCGGGATTCACCAAAGATACTTGTTCTAAAACTTTATCGAAAATGAAGGAGAGGATTAAAACACTAAAAATTCATCACATGAAAGACGAAGCACAAGTGAAATGTTTCAATATGTTGTGCAGCACCATCCACAGTTTCGTACCGCTCCAAGCAGGGTATGGGATGAAAGAGTTAGAGGATATAGACAGGGAGGTAGTAAAATTACTCAAGAAATCACGAGGAATTACCTCATCAGATGCAAAACATAGCATGTTTTTACCTGAACGTATGGGAGGTATGGGCTTCAAATCAATACAAGACGCCGATGTCATTAGTATCGCCAGAGAATTGGAAATTGTAAGTAACGGGGAATCCATCGACTCGGAGGTCTTTCGTACACGTTTAGCAGCTATTCTAAAATATAAAGAAGATGAAGTGGAGTTCAGTCATAATCATGCTTGGGTGGCGATCAAAAAACTGGCACGGTTTGGTGTGTACTTACGCGATCAGTCAGAATACATCATCAACAGAATATTAGCAAAAGTGGAAAAACTGCCAAGGTATCAGGGGATTGGATCAGGCAGGTTCGTCAACGGAAATAAGCCTTATTTGGGTATGGGCAAAGCGAAAAATCTGGATCTAGTTTATGGTGGTAAGCTGCATAGGATTCTACGGATAATGGAGATGGTAAAATGGAATAAAAAGGAATTTAGCATAATGTACCAGAACAAATCACCAGTTGACATTAGAATGTTAAAAAAATTCAGAAAGGAAGCCGGGGAAGACGCTTTCAAGGAGCTTACCTCTTTCTACTCTTGCTGGGAATGGATCAATCCAGATTCAGCAGAAAACATCTCGAAAAATAGTTCCGACTGGCACTTCATTGATATTTATTCGATTCTCAAAAAAAAATTTCCAGACACTTACTGGTTATTATCTCCGGCAAAAATTCGAACAGAAGCCGAACTCATATTGCAACTAAATATATCACCCAATGCAGATGAAAGCAACGGACATAGTAGTCATTTCACACAACATCAAAAAATTTGGAAAAGAATTTCGGATTCGAAATCACCATTATTTGTCGCAACTGATGGTGCTCATCAACCGGATGTTGTATTGAATGATAGAATTCAAATAGAACCCATTCACCAGGCGCAAAAAAGACCCACAGCGGCATCTTTTGTAATCTGTCAAGCAGACATTCACGACGGCGAAACCCTCGAGGGAGATGCATCACCACCGGCTTGGTTACATAGACCAAGCATTCCCTTATTATGTAGAGTAGCTTCCTTACCAGGAGTTATCGGCACCTCTTCATCTGATATAGCACATGGAGAGGCCCACGCTATAGCCATGCAAGAGTGGGCACTACCATATTCCGCTCCAAGAGTAGTTGTGACTGACAGTGAAGCGATACGAAATCTATATATAAATATAAGAAATCTTGACAATAGCACCATCAATAGAAAACTCATCAGAACTCATCTTGGAGGAGTCAGTAAAAATATCGCCAGCAGCCTATTCAGAGCCCTACACCAACGAAAACCAACAATTCAAGTAACCGAAATGAGAGATAATATTGTAAATGAGTTTGAGGAAAATATGATAAGTAATCTTCGAAGAAAAAACCAAACCTTCTTCCTATTGGCAAAAACTTGGACAAATTCCGACCAAGAGGATTCTGCACTCAACAATGAATATGGCCAATGGCGCAAGGACTACTTCGATAGTCACGAACGTAGAGCAATTGTAAAAATAAATTCCCATCAGCTAGACACCTCTGGAAAAAGAATGAAACAAAACCCACGCTACCAAAAGCTTGTCCCTAATATTGCATTACTTAACATGAATCATCATGCTGATGTTAGTGTGGAATTGGCAACAACATTCTACAAAGATCAAAACAAGAGTACACGCACCAATTTTTCTAATCCAGATTCGCTCCTTTGATTCTTTTTCTCCTGGGAAGGTCTTACAATTGACCGACATATCAGCTACAGGAAAAAATCCATATAGAACGTTTATTCCGACTACGGACAAAACCTACGCAAGGTTTGATTTGGAGATTTTTTCCATACGTTAGCACGAACTGGAATGTCATTAATTCACACAAAGGTTGGTTACGAAATTTAAGAGGATTAAGTAAGACTCACACTAGAAGCCTATATAAGGCGGAGAACTACAGAAAGGGGTGCATATTGGATTTTGAGAAGAACAATCCTCACACCAAAGAAGATATAAATCAAAATGCCGTCCTTACAAAAAATCAAATAATTACGAAATATTCACCATGTATGTGGTGCCCCAACTATAAAACATCCCCATGCCCACATGGAAATAGACGACATGCAATGATTTATTGCAAACACCCAGATCTTGCGCAATTCAGAACAAAAATGACGAATCTAATAGAACAGAAATTGAAAAACTTCTTTGTTATTTTTGGCCAACATACAAATAAAGCCAACATTGCAGATCTATTTTCAAAAATCGAAAATACTTGTCTATGGTTAAAAAATTCAACTCTTGGAAAAGTTAAACAGGCATCACCGACGACTAAATTCAACTACGCTTCGATTAATGATTTACAAGGAAAATATGACATCCAGAAAAGCCACGAAGGTTGTACAACAAAAGGTAATTTTTGCTCGGAATTATTGGGGGTTCTGGAACAACCCAATGCGATTACAACACCAGATAAAGATCTTTGCATCCTAGATGCTTTTTGGCTAGGCCTAATTCCATCGAAATTAGATGTACTCATCTCGAACAACATCAACAGGAAAAGAATTTCCGAGTTTATTCCACTACAAACTGCCTGCATTGCAATGGAGACCGAACTGAAGGACATGTGGGAAGAAATTAAGGAATTAATAATGGCGAAGGCAATTGGACTTCATCGCATCATAGGTAGTATAAGTAAGAACATAGAGAAAAGCTATAGAGAAGAATTCCAACTTGACAAGGGCACTTACAAAGCTCTACGTCGAGAGAAGAAACAACAAGCGCATCTAATTGTAATTAAGAATGAAGAAGAAAAGAAATGCAAAGGAACTCAGCATAGTAATGAAGAACAACACAATCCAAGTCCAGAAATACCTAAGGTACCATGTACAGGGATAACGTGCAATAGGAAAAACAGTCAGTGGTGTTTGGATCAAAAGTTTAATCAGAACCGTATCGAAAAAAATAAAAAACACTGTATTCGATGTTCGAAATTCTGCACAGCTATGAAGCAGAGTGCGGAAATCTTAGATACAATTGGATCGAACACAGCCATCAAAAGCTTAGCTCCCCTTCAGAACTCTCTAACTGAATCGGCATCAAATGGCATACATTACACTTCGATGATGAACTCGCTCAAGAACTGCCAAAATATTAAAGCCTCAACTGAGGCAACATCCATCAACAAAAAGAAAATACCGGATAGGCACAAATTGATTTGCAGAATCATCACACAAGTTCACAAAAGTACACCTTCAACAGTTACGAACCTATCATTCCAAGAAACATTAAGATACAACGCGGAAACAATACAAAATGGGCTGTCAACTAGTCAGAAATTAGCAACCAAACCAACAAAAATAACTCCTTTCAATACAAAATCCGAACCAAGTGCAGGCATTCAAATTATCAACATAGATTCCACTCAGTCACAATCATCAATCTCTGATAAAAATATCTCACCTATCTCAACTATATATTCCAATAGAAAGCGGAGAGTACTAGCAGAAGTACTTGAGTATGGTCGATTCATCTCGGATGATGCAATCACCATGGCAATCGAGACTCTACGAATAAAAGCAGAACAACATAATATTTTCATCGCACACGGTTTAGCAAATATCAACATCACAAGCTGGAGTGCCATACAAGGATGGGAACGCTTCAGTAGAATCTTCAATTCACGCATAGCTACCTTCACCAGACCAAACGGAACATATATTATCCCAATCTTTGTACCAGGTCATTGGTATCTTGTAGTCGTCCACAAACACAGCAGGAAATTCTTCCAGGGCTACATAATCGATTCCTTGGGCAGCAGATCGATATCCTCTACGATCCACGATAGAATCGGCGAAGCGTTCACACAAAATAAAGGAAGAATTCTCTGGGAAAATCCTCATTGTCTCGTGCAAACAGAAAGTGAATGTGGTCCTCGCACGGTAGGGAGCATCTGGAAAATTTGTAAGGGACGAGAAGACAAGGTAAGTATTTCGGAATGCGTCACTAATGCGACATGGAATAATACTGCAGAGGGAACATATAATTCAACACAAATTCGTAACTCCATGGCGCTACTGATTAATGGGCACCTACCAAGTATGACTTCTAAGAGAATCAATTTTCGGAAAAGAGGGGATAAGATTGTAGCCGGCAAGACGGAGAAAGGGAGAAAACGCAAACATAAAAGGTTGTCGCAAAATAAGGATGTCGTGAAGAAACGCAAGTTGTAACCTGTCGCTGTTATTACGTTACCTGAATTTATGTCCGTACTGTATATACATTTTCTATTTACGTTTATTTTGGAGAAAGGGAATCCTGAGTCCTCTTTGGCAAAAGCTTCGGCTTGCTATAAGTCATTCGATGACCCGGAAGCAATTCCGGACAGGTTTCTTGTCGGGGCCGCACGTGAAGATTTTGCATCCGTCTCAGTACGAGCAAGTTTTAACACGGTAAAAACATAGATAACATAACATAACCAACATGTAGGCTGGATGAGGATGAGGAAAAATTCTTTGATAGAATTTGCTTAGAATTAATATTAGCGGTGCTACGTATAAATGGCTTCCCAATCAAAGGCTATATAGAATTCAAAGCCTCGTGTATGTGGGATAAACAAGTCGAGATCATAACGAATAGAGGCTCAGTTTTCTCAGAATTTAGATGCGGCCTTGAGCAAGGGAACCCTGACTCCCCTAAAATGGCGAATCTGGTAATTATGTTAAAACATTTATTATGGAGCAATCTCACAAAAAAATTGCAAAATGAATACAAAATGTTCTCTGTGGACGTTAGCGATGGAGTAGTCAAAATATCAGCAACAGGTTTCTCTGACGATAATACACAGAATAGCGCCAACGAATGTGTAGATCAATTAATCAAGGATCTACAAAAATATATTAAGTTATCGGGAGATTTGTCGATGGTCCTTAAGATTGGTAGAAAAGGTAGTAAATGTGTCATATATGATTTGTTTAATATCCCAACAGAAAAAGTATTGGACATACCTACCTTTGAAACTGTGGCATGGAGTTATAAGGATGACTGCCCTACCAAGGAGGTGATCCCCGTTAAAATTTATTTACAATCAGGGGAAATGAATAAATTACAGACACTACTGTTGGACCCTGCACTAAAGGAAAAAGCTGCAAAATTAGTATATAAAAAGGATAATAAGCATTTGGGTTTGTATATGGACCTTGATGCAGATACATCTGAGTCAGCCAAAAAGACTTTGGAGTGCGCTAAAAAGAGATTATGAGAGATTAAACTATATAATTTAAATGTGATCCCCATGAGAATTTCAGCAAATATGCTGATCACAACGATGCATTCGTTTGCTCCTATCCAAAAAAATTATAAAATCAGTGATCTCATCCAATGCGATCAGTTATTAATGAACTCGGTGAGGACAGCCTGTGGGTACAGCAAAAGTGATGCGAAACATCTTTTATTCATGAAAGAAGCAAATGGTGGCTTTGGTCTCAAATCATTTCAAGAGTGTGATCTTAAAGCAAACGTCAGAGAATTGGAGGTAGTACTTAACGGGGAAGAATATGATAGCAAAATATTACGATCGAGGACCACAGCTATAAAAAATAGAATTTCAGCTTATCTCGGTAGCAAAAATCACATAAATGATGCAATCATCAAATTATCCAAATATGGAATATATTTGAGAGATCAGGAAGATGGGTTACTTAATAGGATCCTGGACAACATAGCACTCAACTTAAACAGAATGCCAATCGGAGACCCAGGTTTTGACGGGGGAACGGGAGTATTATTAGGGCCAGGTGTTCTCAACTTGACACAGACAGCGTTAGGGGGGACATGGTACACCGCGATAAGAAATTTTTTCAGTGGAATTTGGTCGGAAAAGCAAATTGAATATATTTTAGGCGAAAGAGGTTTGAAATTAGTCAAAACGTGCACCGCATTAGCAATAAGACAAGAATTAATAGACAAAGTGGCCATGACATCGTACCTTGAATGGACTATTACCAAAAATACATACAAAATAACGATCCTCACAACTTCAATAATTGGAAAGAGGTGTGCTTGGATGAAGACCGATTTATTCGCAAAACAAATACAGAACAACCTACTTGGAAATTTCAAGAAGTTTGGAGGTTAGGAGAAATGTCAATCCAAATAAATCCTCTGACCTGTATAAATTGGGAAGATATAAAACCAAAATCATCTGACAATCTAGGAGAGGCAATTCTAGCAGTGTATAATTCGCAGAGCCCTCTTTTGATTGCTACTGATGGGGGGCATTTGGATTCATCGCAATCCCCGAATGTAACAAGTGCATCTATTACGATATGCATATTGGATATAAAGGAATGTGAATCTTTAGAGTCGGCAGAATGGATGAATAGACAAGTAATACCTTTCATCATGAGGTCCAGTATCTTACCAAATCATATCGGAGTCAACCCCAGTGACTGCAATCACGGAGAAGCGATGGCGATTTGCCTGCAGGAAGAATGTCTACCACCTGAAATCTGTCGAGCCGCAATAATGGATAGCGATTCTATTCGGTCAAGGGTGCTAGAATTACGACAAGATGAAGCAATAAGACATAGAAAAAAAGTTAGATGCATCTACCCAGGGATTGGAAAAGGGCTAATGAGCAGAATCAGTTTTGGGATAAATACATGGAAAACAGCAAAGGATATTGACTCACTCATACCTGTTCTTGCGCCAGAAAAATATGTACGATTCTGTAAAGCTCTGGAAAGCAGACATGATAAACTGATCAAGACTCTCAACGCTTTTGCAAATGATAATATCGATATTAATAAATTATGGAAAACTCAATATAGAGATAACCACACGATGAAATCTATTTGGAAAATTGACTCACATCAATTGAACGCAGATGGAAACAAAATGAGAAAAGCACCATCACGTCATCCAAAATTAATACCGAATTTGGCACTGTTGAATGCAAATCACTGGGCAGACCTTGGAGCAACTTTAGTAATGAAATGGATAAGCAAGAATAAACTGAAACATATAATGACCAGAGATATACATTATACAACAAATGAATTTCGTTTTTTCTTTACCTGGAAAGGGAGCATGATCGATAAGAACACTTGTCTATTCTTAGATAGAGTTCTGGAGTTAGAGAGATTGAAACGTTGGCAAAGTAAGGAAGCGCATGGGATGTTGGGTAGAATATTTCCAGTATCGACTTTATTACCGAGAGACATACCATATAAATCTGGCCTTCGCAGATTTCTACTTTACCTTACCAACACTCATACAAGGTCAATCTATAAATGTATAGATTATAAAAACGCAGCCACTTTATATATCGCTAATAAATTATTAGCTGAAGATAAGAATACTATATTGGATACAGAGTATCTCAATACATTTAGTATTGAAGATCAATTATTGCATAGATGCACATGGTGTAATCTGTATTGGAACGATTTTCATGAAAGAAAAGGCTACGAATTTAAAGGAAACAGGCGACATATGATTCTTTTCTGTAATAACAGTAAAATCTCTTCTTTCAGGAAGTTTATGCGATACATAATCGAAGATGCACTAGTAGAATTGCATAGGCTCCTTTCAAAGGAGATTGGTAAAATGAATGAAAATAGTTGGCTATTCAAAGTACAAGATACATTACTTCTTCTACAAAAACATAACATCGGGAAATTGATTAAAAAAGGAAAAGTGAAAAATACAACAAAACCAAATTATTGGAGCATCCGACAATGGCTTCAAAAATTAAACTTATGTTGTATCGAGGAAGGAATATTAAGTGAAAAAGATGTACTCTCACACATATTTGGTTTACGACACGCATTGGAAGATGGAAATTTATCAGAAAAGGATTGTGAGGCAGTGGATTGTATCGTGTATGGTGTTATTCCGAAAGCACTAAATTATTGTATTTTAGATTGTTTCAGAACCTCAACAAAGCATATACAAAATAACCGAACCAGGAATGATACTTAATGCCACATTCGTTCGTCATGAAGAACCGAACCTACATAGCAATATGACCACTTGCACAGACTGGACAACAACTCGTTGGAATACACTTGCATTATATTTGAAAAGCTGGCAAGAAATTATTGACAACAAGATAATATTAGTACACAAAAGGGATAAAAGAAGCGCAGCATCAATATGCACCGTAAAATCAATAGAATGTTCACCTTTGGAATCGTCGAAACATGTTCGATGGATCGGAAATGAAACAACTATACAAAAAGAACCCAATACTTCATCAGTCACACCTAAAAAGGAGGAGAATAGAATATCAGTTCTTGAAAAAGTTAAAAAAGTTAAAAGAATCAAAAAGTTACATACAACTAACGGACATCAAAGAGCGATAGAAAATATCACCTCAGTTGGAAACCTTTTATCGAGTGACTACGTCGATCTCGTATTGGATCTATATCGTATCAATTGTGTCGCGAACATCTTTATTGCGGGCGCATACACGACTAGCCTAATCCGTTTGGAAGAAAATACAAATAATTGGAGAACATTTGGACGTCTATTTCGTAACAATAATGCAATAGAAAAAATGGATGGCGTGTACTACATCATACCAACCTTTACTGGGAGTAACGATTCTGGACACTGGCTAGTAAACGTTGTTTGGTGGGAGGCGAATCAAGGAAGAGGATTCACGCTGGACTCATTAGGAAGAGGAGGAGTAGAAAAATCATTAATACAAAATAAAGTAAAGGAATTCTTTGGAACTAACCTGTTCACAGATTGGGATGAAATACAATGCGTAAGACAAACTGAAAATGAATGCGGACCAAGAATGCTGCAAGCAATCAAAACCCTAAGCACGGAGGTGGATTCTTTGATGGAATCCGAATTATTAGTGGTAGACGCGGCAAATTTATTTGATCTGAGAAGGGGAGAATCTCGGAATGTAGCAGTTAGAAACAAAGTGGGAGAATACCTAAGGAGACAACAGTCAGATACGTAATGTGAAACAGATTTTAGGATTACACAAACAAAAAAATAAAGAACTAGCAGGAATTGCATAAGTAAATGTTATAATGGTTACATGTTAATCAACTTACTCATGAAATAAATCTAACAAAATCGGTCCCGTTCATACGAATACCACAACACATCTATTCTTCGACTTCCTCTACAGAGCAAAGAGCCCTGGAATTCCGGGCAGCTTTCAATTAGGGTAGGGGTACAAATTCCCGAAACACCTTATGGTAACAAAGTAGGGTTGATGTCCCCAAAATACCTAACATTGAAGTTGGTGAACCTACGGGCCCTAGCTTTTAGACTACTGCCGTTAATGGAAACACCGAAAACATTACAGTCACAAACAAACAAACAAACAAACATATCAAAATCCTAATCAGAGAAGGCGATAAAGCAAATTCAAATAGCTACATTTGGATATAGCTTTTCTAGTGGTTATTGTCCAATATAGTTTAAATCTTCCTAGAGTTAGCCTTATTAACGAACTACAAAGTACTTTTTAAAGGATTTTTAGTGCGTGTCACTAGTAGCCACTATGGTCAGAGTGCGAGCATTCGCATTCCACATTTGAAAGGAGACCGTGGGCTGATAGCCTGAAAGACTAGTACATGGGTCGTCAAAGTCCGAAGCCATGTTCTTCTATAAACAACACAACACACACATCACTTCTTTGACTCATTGTTTGAGTCCCGAAATAAAGCCTTACGTTAAAATTATTGTATTTCCGATAATCGAACGATATGCCTACCGTTGTGAAGTCCCTCTATCTTACCGTTTTTGCTGGCATAGCCCTCACTCTCACCGATGTTTCTTTGTTTATAGAATCATTCTCCGCCAGTCCAAAACTCTTCTTTTCTCTTTCGGCAATTGAAGCGAATAAATCAGCTACATTTTTACGTTTAAAAAATGAGAAAGGGCCTGAAGCTATGGCTTATGCAACCATTATGCGAAAAGAATTGAAGAAAGAAATCATCGAATGTGCCGAATCTTTTACGCTAATGCAACAGGAAATGTTTAAGCTGAAGGATGTCGAAGCAAAGGCAAAGAAAATTGCTAAGAAAAAACAAAGAAAGAGGGATTTCCTTAAAAGAATACTTACGTTCAAAAAAAAAAAAACCAAAACTAGCGAATTAGAGGACGAAATGGTAGAGGCACAGCGAACAAAAATGAGAGGTATGTTTCATTACAAGAACGAAATTTAAAGTATATGATTGTTCTTTTTACAAAATCCTAATATGTTTGCTCTCTACTTTTCTTCCATATGTTAGGGCTATTTGGATCTTCTTCTTTTGGAACTGCCATGGTGACACTTGGGGACAAAGGTGAAGAAATAATCGAAGTCGCTGAACGCCTCGCAGAATTCAATCCCACTGAGATTCCCACATATGGTTGGCGAGGCTATAAAGGTGGTGATCCCAAAACGGATTGCTTACTTGATGGAAATTGGAAGCTACGATTTACAACTGGAGCTGACGCAACATTCAGGGAGAGTTCTGAACGTGGAAAAGCTTTTACTTCACAGGAAATAGATGCTGTGAATGGAACTCTCACTAATACTATTGGATTTGAAAAAGGAAGCATTGAACGTTTTAGAGTAATTGTTGAAGGGTCCGCAGAATCTGATCAAAATGTTGCACTTACATTTAAAAAGATAGTCATTAAGCGGAGACAAAAACTATTTTCTTTATTTGAAACAATCACAATTCCTCTACCTTCATTTAAAGTGCTCCGTACATTTGCTAAACTAGCATCAATGGGGAGAGCCAATGCAAAAAAAGCAGGTTTTCAATTGAAATATATTGATCAAGACTTTCGTATGCACAAAACTAATGATGGCAATTGGTTCATACAAACAAGGATAGAGAATGATTTTTAAATTCTGCAAATCTTATTTTAATTCCTAAGTACAATTACTCTGAAATCGATTGTCAGTCTTGTTCTAGCAGGCAGTCTGCAAGATTTGCAAGATTTGCAATTTTTTCGCATAGAAAATCCTTCGCGAAGTTATCACCCAACTCACGGTCTTTCTGTATTTTCGTCTGTTGTTCTATTATAATCGTTTTTGAAACTTTTTCTTGAATTGAATCAATTTGCTCAATTTTAGATTGACTCTGATTCTCACTGAAAATATGTGTACTACTTTTTGGAATTGGTTTATTTCTCACTTCTTCGTATTGCGATAGTTCCTCCTGCATCATCAAGTTTTGCTCCGATGTATATGTCAATATCTCTTTAACACGGCATAATTCTAGATAGAAGTATCTTTCCTTTTCTTCGTAATCAGCTGCATTCGAACTGCATCGTATCTCTATTTCACTGTTTTCTTCCTTTATTTTGTTCAAGTTCTTTTCAACAAAAGCAAGAGATTCTTTTAGAAGTCCTTCTGAATCTTTCGATTGTAAAAGATTTTTTTGGCAATCATGAAGCTGCTCTTTTGTCATTTTGTAATTTTCTTCCAATTGTTTGTAGTGTTTAAGATTCGTTTCCATTCCCGAGAGCTTTTCTTCCATTCCGATAATTTCACGACTACATTTTTTTACCAACGCTTCTGATTTATGGAGAGATCGCTTCAAGAGATGAACTTTATTCCTCCATGTCATGACGTCGTCAGTATTTTTTTTACAATTGAATTCTCTTTCATTCAAAAATTGTTCACAAAGACCAAAAGAAACTTGCGCAGCATTTTGTCTAGGCTGATTGATACAAACTTTATAAATTATACCAATAAGCCACGACCTTTCTAAGTTCAATCGCTTAACAAGGTATCTTAACCTCTTTTTGTTCATGTTCGAACAATTAGAAACATGGTCACCATGAACTTTGTATGAAGTTGGGAGGATTAATTCAACGTGTTCATATCCGATACAGTCTTTGTTTTTGTCGATTGCATTGAAATTCTTTTGTTCGAACAGCCTATCAGCAGTTTCCAAAGCGATACGTTTTGATAGATCTGTTGCTGTTATTATATCAGAAGAATTGCGAGAAGTTCGAAAAACACTCTTCCCATTAGGGAGAAAATGCATTAAAAACTCACTCCATTTAATGGTAACTTTTCCTTTCAATGCATCATTTTCGTCACTGTCCTTGCTATAATTAGCCTTCTCAAGTAATTCAAAGAATGTACATTTTAATGCTTTGAGGGTTTGTGTCCACCCATTGTGACTGCTTATAAAATAGCCTAAAAGTAGTTCTATGCGTTCATCTTCTTCAAGCACTTTGATGAGCTGATTGAGGCAAGCTCTTCCGATTGGACCACTGGCCTGATTTTGATCAACCTGCGTGAAAATTCCTCGTAGCAAAGCTTCAGCAAAAGGGTGAAGCATTATTTCGTTTTGGCAAATATTTCTCAATTTTGAGCAATTTATTTCAAAGCTATTGCTCGCATTAGAGATGAAATCTTGATCTTTCATGTTTTTGAATAGGATATCGTTCAATTTAATTCTTTTATAAAATATGGATCTTTCAACAGCTAGAACAGCTTCTCCTCTCCGCAGTTCGGCATTTCGAGCCCTTAAGGATACTTTTATCAAGTCAAGATCTGATGAAGCCTTCTCCAGGCGAAATATATAATCATTAAGCAATGCTATTGCATTGATCATAGCCTGATCTCGTGATTGTGCTGGAGCGCAATCTTTAGAACTCAAAAACAGTGAGACAATTGAACCTAAACAAAACGGTTGGAAATTGACAATTTTTTCAAAATATTTGACAACATGCATAGAAAAGTAGAAAAGGGGTAAGAATGATGCTCACCTCCTCTATCATCCCAGGTCTTTTCCCTCTTTGATCGCTTTTTTCTTTGCGTAAATGGTATGTACTTGTTTTTTAGGACCTTTGTGTTATTAAGAAAATTTTGAACCAGTTTTCGTGTTCTTTTATACTTTTTTGTAGCTTGGCTTTTGTGAAGCCTACACTTTTGATACTTTCTATTAACTTTGTTAAGGCGTTCTTCTAAATATTTTATTCTGCTCTTGTGTTTGCCAATGCTTATCCGATAGTCATCTTCAAAAACTGAGTGCTTCGCTTTAATGCGATCTATCATATTTTGATTTTGACGTGTCATTTCTTGCAATGATCTTTTCTGGGCGTTAGTCTCTGACTGAGCAATACGACAACTTTGCAATGCAATATTTCGTGCTAATATGGCCTTGAAACATTCTTTTCTCCAAATATTACTCAGCTGCATCATATTATCACTTTGAGATCTTTTTGAAGTACTAACTTGATGCAAGTTTTCATTTTCATGTGACTGGAAATCGGATATTTTCGATATGGCTCGTAAAGCATCATTTTCTTGCATGAGTTCATTTATCCTTTTATTTTTTTCTTTCGAAATGAATTCAGATTTCGTTAGTCTTTCTTCCATCATTTTGAGCTGATTAAACTCCTTAGGTTGCTTTGTATTGAACAATTTTTTTATCTTTGTAAGTTTCGTGCTGTTGTCTTCACTTTTTTTTTGATAAGCATTAGTAAGATTCAACATGATGCTTTTGGGTTTCTGCCTGAGATCATTTCTATTCTTCCCCTTTAGAGGTTGGTAGTCAGTCTCGGCTTTTGCTGCAGAGTAATTTGTTGATAAACCATTTCCTAGCTCATCATCGGTATGAAAAATAGTAACAAATTTTGATTCATGTAGCTTGGATTTATCGTTATCGATTGGTAAGTTGCGTTTTGACGACGACGATTTCATGCCAAAACAAAATGTCACATATGCTTTTGCTTTCGTATTTGCTTGTTTCGGTTGCTTCTTGATAACACCCAAATAATTATATAATGTATAAGGTCCTTTCTATGTGCAAATCACATTTGTTTACTTTGGTGTGTATGATGCTCCTGCAGAGAAAAATTGTCCGGCAACACAGATATAGCAACAATATCAATATGTAGAGATCTTCTCTCAATACTGTAAGGCTTGCTTTATTTCAAAATTGAAAATTATCAATTTTTGATCTCCTACAGCGTTTTTTTTACTGTGCTTACATTCACTCAACTTATATTATTTGCAAAAACTTTCTGGATAATTTTTGAGTGTATGAATATGGATAAGTGTCAATCTACTGACCTTACATCGCAAGTGGAAGATCCGACTATGCGATGCCAGATTTCTGGTAGTTGAAAATGATATCAATTTTCCTTGGTTCCAACATTGAGAATTCAAGTCAATAGTAGATTGTAATTCATCAACCGAGGCTGAAATGCTTTATTGTTGCCAACCCTTCCATGTCTTTTGCAAAAAAAAGAAAATGTGAAGCTGCCGTTCCAAAGGCAAGCCTCTACGTAGTTATAATAATATAGTAATTACACGTATTAATTACAATACTGTACGGGACTACAGCTATGAAAATAATACATAGGTATGTATTAATAAATGACGTCATTATATATGATCAGCTGCATCCTTTTCTATTTCGAACGTTTTGAAAGAATCAGTTAGCAAGGAATGGCCATGGTGTCTCTCAAACGAATGGACAGTTTATCGCAACTCATCTTTTTATCACTACTTCTGAATTTTGTGATACCTTCGGAGTCGTTTTTTTCAAATGCTGTAAAGAACATTCAGATGACTCTCACAAACTCACACAAAAAAATTTATGATATCCAAGGATCAGGTTGGACCTCCCCTATTTGGAATTGGGGATCTGCGATTGGCACAGGTCACGAATGTGCAATGATATGTCGAGATCGATACAATAATAAAGGGTCAAGAGTTGCACTTATAGGGAAAATGTTGAGTCCATTTGAACTAAAAGGTAGCACTGCCGATGAAATTAAGTCGTTGACTAGCTCTTTGATTGTGAAAGATGATACAAATTTACGTGATCCTGCTTTTGAGGAAGTAAAATTAATTCTGGGGCTCGCTTGGCAGAATGGAAGATGGGACGGATCTGATGGTGGAGTAGGTGGCTATGGTGAAGTATTGAATTTAATGGCGCAAGCAGATCGATATGAAGGTGGTTATGAAGTCGATGATTGTACAAGAAGCAATGAACTTTTTGTGCAGGATATGTGCTCAAGATTCCACATGATTGCTCCCGACGACCAAGTTCAAAAAATGAATTCAATGATAGACGAAACAGGAAATGACACTGATGCTTGTAGAAGGAAGTGTGCAGGCATGGTTTTGAAAGCCATGGGTTTCATTGAAAAAGGTTTATGAGTTGAGATTCATGATACATTGGTTTAAGGGGCACGTTCTTGGTAATTATCACTGATAGCGTTACACATGCTATGTTGAGTCGAACTTTCTTTTAGTTATCTTTTTTTTGGGGTTTGAATAAAAAAAGCGTAGTTTCACTTTTTCTTTCCCTTTTATATCATTGCTTATTTTTGATATGGTCTATTTACATCAAAATTGCTTGTTCCCTCTTATTATTCACTTGTTTGTTAAAGGGCGATAGCCTTTCCAGTCATTGGGACAGACCCAATCTCTTACTTCCATGTAATTCAAGATTGTTCTGCTTGGTCCGTCTCCACCAATATCACTATCAGCCATGAGCTTGTCTGCTTCTAATAGCTTTTCACGAGAAATTTGCCATTTACCATTTAAATAAGAATTTAAACCTTCGTTGAAAATTGCTCTAAATTTTGGAGTAACAAGTTTTCTCAATTGCACCAAATCACCATCGTTTTCCCAAGCAGATGTGTCGTAATCCTGCGCTTGTTGTTTCAAGACTTCAGCCAAATCCAAATTAGTAAACTTAGGGGTACTTAGTTGAGGGAATTTTTGATTCAAAAGTGTATCATATGTGTAGATTGATGTTGAGACAGAGCTCCCTTTTACCGTGACTACATCAATTTTCCTACAAAAAGATTGAGCATCCATTGACATCAACTTTGAACAACATTTTCATTATCAAATTATTGAGAAAAAAGAAATCCATGGTAACCTGAAGAAAGAATTAGCGTGCTTTTTGTAACCTCACCTCATAAAATCGATCCGTCATTAACACTGTGACGCCAAATTGCTTTGATGCCGCTTCCATTCTTGCAGCCATATTTACATGAGGGGAAAGATAGGTTGCATCTACTTTCTGCAATGATCCTACTGCACCTTCAATTGCCCAACCAACATGCATTCCAAACCCCATGGATAAATTAAAATATCCTTCCTTCTTTGTTAGTCTTGGATCATACCGGTATGAAAGAATTCTTGGGTTACGATTGATTTCAACAACAACTTTCAAAAACCCTATTAAAGCCTTGTCAGCCATAACATCAAGACCTTAAAACAGGACATTTCATTAGTGTATTGTAATATGAAAGTTTAAGTGTAAAACTCGATTTCTTACCAGGAATCCGACGTAAGTCTACAGAAATAGTTCTTTGGTTTGATATGGTACCTTGTTTGGAAGAAAGGCTCTTTCTGCGGGAAGCAAATGAATTGTTACATGATCTTCCTCCAGAAAGAATTTGGAGGGCTGTCTGATCCCCTATCCGCCAAACCATAAGCCATGCATTACCTAAATTTTTATTGCATAGTCCACCCCATCTAGTAACTTCCTGATGTACAACACTAGCAACACTGTTGACAAAGAGCATAATTTCATCCTCCAAAACTTCAGTGCAATGATCAAAAGAATGAATATCGCAAAATCCAAAGATTGCGTAAATTCGTTTCCCAGGAATCATAGGCTCAAGCACCGTGCTTCCTTCCCCTTCGACGGCCATATTACTTGAGATTATTTCAGCCCCTGCAACTCCAAAACCAACTCTCAACAAAGCAGTAATTTTTTGGATAGCAGTTTGGACAACCCTAGTTTCATATTCACTTGTGAGTGCCATAGCGGTGAAGTCAAAATCTTCCAATGGATCAGAAGCGACCATATGAACCATTTGCATCATGGATTCAATGGGAGCCAGCACAAGTCTTTCAGAGTCTCCAATGAATTGTGCTGATAGCGTCACTAACATGAAAATTACGAACATTGTCAAATAAATAGTGGATAACGCCGATTCTTCTAGGAAAGAAGATAAGTTGAATATCGCCTCAACAAAATATTCAGTTTCATTTAGAAAAATAGAGTGAGTCCGTATTGTTCTTATCGACGAGCTTCTGAGATTCTCCGATATACTTTCCATATAAAAACTAATTGATATAAGTTCTGAGCATCTTCTTGGCTGTATATCTAGGCCGATAAGATATGGTTGGGTTGCGATGATGGTGTAGTCCTCAGAAGCGCTCTTCATGAATTCTTTATAAGTGTTAGTAGAGTTCAGTAAATAGTCACAGTTGATAGAACTGCCGTGCCCAACATCAACGTTTATATTTTGCAAAAACAGGGTGGAATCCAACTCATTTTCATCGGAAGATGAATATGATAGCAGAGGAACTACACAAAGCATAAGAAGAACTGCTATAATCACTCTTCGAGTGATTATATCTGAAAGCTCTGCACCAACCTTACTTTGTTTATTTGTTGTGAACTTCGATACATATGCTTCAATTTCATCACCTTTGACATGACCATTTTCAACCAAATGCATGAGTTCTTGATGCATCTTCTTCTCTCGCCTTTTCTGTGAGGTAAACTTATATAGCTTAACTAATCGAACTAGACGAACCATTCTAACAACCCTACCAGTTTTTGCTCCAATTTTGCCTGCTCTTCCTGCAATCTTGTCCATGCTAAATCCCTGAAATGAACTCACCCATGGCAAGTCTGGAAGCATAGAAATTAATGCTAATAAATCAAGCCAAAAGAAAAAACTAAAAACATATCCTTTCCAATGATGCACTCCTCTTGAAAAATCGCTTTTTATCCAAGTATTGAGAAACATTTCTAGAACAAAAAGGATAAAAGTAATTGTGTTCATGACTACAAATACGTGATCTGTCGAAGGAGGAAACACTAAAATCCTCAGATCATCACCAAATAAGGCATATATAGTGACTATCATCATAAAATCATCGTACTAAAAACATGATTGAGATCTTGGTCAATAACAAATTTCGATACATGCCATTTATTTTCAGCTGGGAAAGCAAAAGAATGAAAACTTACAGATATTTTGACTCTTGCATGATCCAAAAACCATGTTCCAGCCTCCTTCCATTCCAGAGCATAATCAGAAAAGGTTTTCTTTTTCTTGTTTGAATGCCGCGCAATGATATATTCAAGAGACCTTCGACGACCACCTGCATTTTCAAGTAGTTGTTCAGGAGAGAGAAGACCAGGGTCTGTATAAACAATTCTTTTATCATTCATTTTGTATAAAATTAATATGAAGAATTAATGAATATATATCGCATTTTGGGTATTGTTGATTTTCTCATTATAAGTCTCTTTCACCATTTTGATGCGCGAAGAGGCAAATGATGAGGTCTTACAACTAATTTCAAATTTCAAGCGCCAAGATAATCTAAAACGAAATTTCCCATAGATTGCGTAGAACTTTAATTTTTTATGCGATGTGTGCGATCACATGGAGTTCCGGATTCTTTTCAAACGAATCATTATGTTATTCATCTCATCAAGAACCCTTTCAACTGCAGAAGTGGTTAATCTATGTACATTTATTCCATTTGCTAGTACGTAATTATCTTTGTTGTCTTTCGAGGAAAGTAGAGTGTCTAAATCAATTATTGATTCAAGTTCATTATAAATATCCCAGAGTGAATTGTATGCAGTGGCTAAAACTTTATAATCGGCTTTATTGAATAGAACATCATTGAATATTTTTGCGATAAATCCTTTCTCGTTGTTATGTGAAGTCATATTGAAACGTTTCATTGTGCATTGCCACAACAACGGTCCAACCTTATCTGGCAAAGCATGATTGGCGCGGGATAATGTTGAAGTAAAAGGTTCATGCTTTATTGCATCCAATGCCTTAATGCATTCATGAAGCAAAATATTTAAAGTTAGTGTAAATTACTTGTAAGAGACAAAAGATACGAAACAAATCTTACCATATTGTTAAGAAAGTAAAAAGCATGGTCTTTTGGCACCCTTGTGACTCGTATTGGCGCATCAATAAAACGTTGTGTATCAGAATTTTGGTCTTTGATTACTCGTATTGATTCTCCACTCCTTACCAGAGCTAATTCTGCTATAGGGATTGAGTGGAACTTTACAAAAACTCGAATTAGTGTTTCTTTCTCTACTTCAATAGCATGATCATTTTTCCGTTGCTTTACATTATTTATTCTCCCATTATTCTCATCTATTTTCGTAATAAATCTGTCATGTTGAGGAAGAATAAAGATTCGCTGAGGGTCTAATCCTTTGAAAAATAAACGAACATGCTCTGGCTTACTTCCAACAGGCAATCCATGAAGGCGTACTACATTTGATCGCATATTACCATTTTTTGTCGACATGGCCAGCAATTGCATATTTCCTGTAGGCTTTGGCTCTAATTTATTGGCTTCGATCTTTTTCTTCTTTGGACTTAATGTATTCAGTCTGGGTGGTTTTCTTTTTCCATGTGTACCGGTTGTAGTCGAAGTTGACATTTTTTGCGAAGTTTCTTTAATTGCACTTGCGAATACGGATAGTGATGATTTTTTCTTTTTATTTTGATGCTTTTGTAATAGCTTCAAATCCTCTTCCTCATCGTCAATGCGCATTATTTCTTTCCGCTTTCTTTTCTCTTGAAGTCCTAATTCTCGAGTTTTTTTTCCTATTCTTTCCAAGCTAGTAGATGAATATTTCGGTTTATCTATAGGATTCAAATTATAGTGTTCAGTAATCCTACCAACATAATCGAGATTATTCTTAACTCTCTTTTCTTTATTATTCGATTTTGTTGCTTCGAAAATATCCATTGTCGACGATGTTGCTTTGCTTGTGTTTGGCTTCAACGTGAAATCTTTGGTTATCGATGTACCTTCCTTTTGAGAATTTCTTATTGTCATCATATTACTTTGGGTTCTATCACCAATAGATAGAATCCACTTGTTGTTGGTATGCTCTACCACAGATAAGAAACAATCTACCGGGTTTGATTGAAGAAGTGATAGTATTGATGTTGGAATATTTAAAGAAAACATTGATGGCAATGAAGATTTCCTTATTTTGTTTGCAGACTGTTCCTTATTGTGTTCGATTAGAAATTTTTCTAAATGAAAAGACTGGGTTATCGACCCTTCATTGTATCTGTCACTGGATTTATTCTTCTGTTTCATATCATACCGTACTCTTCTTTTTCTTTATTGGCCTTAATCTATGTTGCCTGCTGCTAATGTACACGACGTAAAAAACTCACAAATTTTGAATATTTTTTTCTAATATTTTCGTTATATTTTGAACTTTGATACATTGTTATTGAATCTACAGTTTCAATGCAATAAACGGAATTCAGTTCATCAAGACAAAACTTTTTAAATCGTTTGATGCCAACGATTTGGCAAGAGGGAATATGCTACTTCCTAACTAATTGCCAAACATCAAGTGTCAAGTATCGTATAATTTCTATTCCAACTTCACTAGAAAATGGAGCAATTGCGCTGATTTCACAATGTTAATGGCTACATTTTGAATATTTACATGCATCATATGCAGACCTTGATCCATTTATTGATCAGGAAAATTATAGCAATACCTCAAACCTGAAGGTTCGATAGCACTTGCTGTATTTTGGCCGTTGTTGATGCAACAAGAAAGAAAGTTTGACAGAAAAGTATGATTTGAAACACAATTACTCTATGAGAATCAAGGATATTTCATCAAATCAGCAGTATCTCCACAAATAACCCAATAACGTGAGGGCTTTCAAATGGTTGAAAAAGAATTATCAAAAAGTAAATAATTGTACTGGAAAGAAATTATTCTTTGTACTCAAAAGTGATTATTTTCTGGCAGTGTATACAAAACAACCTAATCCAATTCCCTAAACAAACACTACATGCCAAAATAATTTTTAGTCATGATATTTCAGATCAAATAATGTGTTCATCTTCAATTTCATCCCATGATTCATACCAGGATGTAAAATGATCCTTGGAAATCATTCCGGTATCATAATTAAGCATATAGTGAAAGCACGCCTCAACTTCCCGGTCTGTCATGAGAATACCTTTACTTTGACAAAGATTAGAAAAATCTGCACCACTCAATAGTCCGTCTTCATCAGCGTCAAAAATAGTAAAGTCATTCTTCAGTTCCCCTAAATTACGATACATCACGTGTAATCCCGTCAGCTTCTTTCCTGCACTCGTTCCCACCACCATGCACGTTGCTCCTACGAACATACACCAACCACCTGAAAATGCATCTAAAAATGATTTTCTTTCAATGTATTGAAAGAATCCAACCAAAAGCATGAATGTACCTTTGGCAAAAATATAGTCAAAACATTTTGCCAGATACTTAAACTTAACTATCCATCTAGAATTCAGACAAAAAACTTCACCATTGAAGATGCATATAATAATTCCAAAGAGTAGCGAATATAATGAGATGAACATATCATGAGTACTAAACGTGAAAAAATTGAAGATAAAATCGAACATAGAGACCATAACCATGATGATTCCACATATTATAATACGAGTACGATGGGAGTAAGGGTCTTCTCGTACAATGTCAGATATATTGTTCGTAACTTCCTTGAATGCTGTTCGGATTCCGTAACTTATCTCATTCCCATCATTGCCCCCCAGGATTGATGCATTTGGAATAGAAACATATTCATTTGACGTATCTGCAAAATTATTCATGAATTTCTTCATGTTTTCAGTGCCTTTGTCGATTGCTGATTTTAAGTTAGCTTGCATTCTTTAGTATCCTCGATATAAGGATCAATTTTTCTTCTGTCAGGTTCTTGATTCAAAAATTAGAAATACCAAGTAAAAGATCTGAAAATGTACTTGACAATAATTGGCCGTAGACGAAGGCAAACGATATACGTCATCACAGGCTGTCTATCATTATACAAACCTAAGTGCTAAAATATCAGGAACCGTTCAACGCCAATACTTAGCAATACATAATGGACGAATAGAACGTTTTAATTGCGAATCCAATGACGTAAGCGTGTTTTGTGGTGTTGTAAGTTTTTATTTTTATTCAATCGAATGGGGGGGGGGGGCGCTTTTGATCGATTTGGTGTCACATTTTTTTTAAGTTTGAAATCTTTATTTCTCCTTACGTTTTTTGGTATCGTATAATCTCTACGAATGAAATTTTGCAGAAAGTTCTTTGTTTGGCCACGATTAATTTAATTGACAACATCAGCAGCAAATGTCGACGAAAGATATTTACTTCCTCCGTAGTCTCGTGGTCTTCAGTTGTCTGATAAGACCATGAGAGTGCCTCGCAAACTTACGAAACCCGCATCGGGGAGTTCGAAATCGAGTAATCAATCTTCGATTTTGAACTCTGCATCCAAAGCTAGTGTTGACAGTTCTATTAACGAAGGTGTCAACACTAGTAGAAACGTTAGTAC
>Ga0209092_10000984_pt1 | contig 28811 bp, 23 predicted proteins | sample FraStrMetagenome_FD_187446 | JGI IMG/M metagenome (GOLD analysis project Ga0209092, IMG submission 187446) | Marine eukaryotic phytoplankton communities from Arctic Ocean - Fram Strait ARC3M Metagenome (SPAdes) (version 2) | ecosystem: Environmental > Aquatic > Marine > Oceanic | place: Fram...
GAACGGCATGGTTAATTTTTGTCGATTAAATGTTTTTTGTTGGACTGAGTAAAAATCTTCAAGACTTCGATCTGTTGAGATTTTTACTATAGTTTTTGCTTTTGGTATGTTAGTATTTCGGTATCCGCCATGAAGTTTAGAAAATATTTTTTCTGAATCCTCTTCTAAGTCAATCTTAAAAGTGTAGCGGACTGTTCCTTCAAATTTCTCCCAAAGAAAAGGTAACCAACTTTTTATCGAAGGATGGAAATATTGTTCGAACAAATTAAATGATGGGAATTGGTGAATTAATTCACGCATTAATCTTTGCTGATGCTTAGGCGATCGAAATTTTTTTGGAAAATAAGGACCCCAATATTTCACGAAAAGTGGCATACGAGGCAATCGCAAACCATATTTTTCTCGAACTTGAAAGGGCATTGTTGCAGCTATCTCATTTCCTCTTTTAACTATTAAAATATCCCAACCATCTATTCCACAAACTGAGTCCAATAACCAAGGTTGAGAAAAAATTGGAATCTCTTTTTCTTTTTCACAAAATTGTAAATATGTTATTTTTTTAGACATTTTTCTTAGCTACGGGTTTATGGTAGTCTTTTTTTTTGACAGATTAAAGCCAACTCTAACGTAAAGATAGCATACTCGCGTCATATCAAATTGAATTTTTTATTTAAATTTGGATCTGATCTATCTGATAAAAAAATTAAGCTAAGAATTCCAGCAGAGTAAAATTACTCACCGTACTTTTTTCTTATTTTTTAGAAGAATACTTTTACAGATGCCTTTTCAGGTCCAATGTTTATCCGTAATTGCTAAAATTGAATTAATCTCAGGTGTCAATGTACCTATCAAGAATTATTAGGAGGTAATACAAATAGAGGTGGTTTATTTATTCAGAATTATCAGGTTCATAACATCATTTAATTTTAGTTTTATTGGATTTGAAAAAAGGTTTTTTGAAATTGAGGCTACAGAGACAAGAAATCATTGAATTTCAAATAACTACTTTAGTACTTTTTGGATTCTTGGAAAGTGAGAGATGAAATTTTTTATCGTGTTGTAAATCTTTTAGCTTGATAGGTTATATTTTTTTGATAAAATCCAATGCCGAGTAGTTGAAATATTTAATACTCGATGTGTAGAAAAGTGATAGTAAATTAAATTAATTAAGAATTATGGGGAATGAACGATACATTGGAAGCCATGAAGGGAGTAAAAAAGGCCCTTTGTTAATTGTTTTTGGAGCAATGCATGGGAATGAACCAGCAGGTATTAAGGCCTTGGATTTGATGTTTAAGATGCTTGAAGTGGAACCTATCACAAATCCAGAATTTCATTTTTGTGGAAGATTAGTTGGACTAGTTGGAAATACTAGAGCAACTGAAAAACGAGTGAGATATATTAATCGGGATTTAAATCGGCAATGGACTCTAGGAAATGTGGCTCGAATACAAAACTCGAAATTGGAAGATTTGGATGAGGAAGATTTAGAGATAAAAGAGATATTGGAAGTTGTTCATCATGAGATTGAAATGTATCAACCAGAAAAATTAGTCTTTTTAGATTTGCATACAACGACTGCTTTTGGAGGAATTTTTTCTATTCCTCAAGAAACGGAGGAGAGTATTCGGATCGCAATAGAATTGCATGCGCCTGTCATCAGAGGTTTATTGAAAGGAGTAAAAGGAACGACGTTGCATTATTTTAATAATGAAAATTTTGAACCGGATACCGTTGCGGTAACTTTTGAATCAGGGCAACATGAGGAGCAACTTTCGGTCAATAGAGCGATTGCGGCTTTGACCAACTGCATGCGAACGATTGGTTGTGTTGAAGAATTACATGTAGAAAATAGACACGATTCTATTTTAATTGAGTACTCGAAAAATCTTCCTAAAGTCGCTGAGTTGATTTCTGCACATAAAATTATGCCAGGAGATAATTTTAATATGGCGCCTAATTATAAAAATTTCCAAGCGGTCAAAAAAGGAGAAACTTTAGGAACAGATAAAAATGGAAATGTAGTAGCAAAAGAGGATAGTTTGATTTTGATGCCTCTGTACCAAAAAAAAGGGGATGATGGTTTTTTTCTTATAAAAACAGTGGAGGGATTCTAGAGAATGATAATAAGTGTATTAAAAAGGATGGAAAATGCTAAATTAAATTAAATCAGATTTGTTTGTTTTTAGGAACTGTGAATGCTATTTTTTATACTACAAATATTACTAGGTTATTTTTTTTTCTGATCCAATTAACGAATTTTCCACATCCATATTAGCCAACACCGCCATGCAAATAAAAAAGAAAGACCCAATTTTATCTGTCTCGATCATATCATTAATCAATAGCAAACAATCAATAATAATCACAGTTAAAATTACTGTCATCACGATATGTTTTTTCATCGGATCTTTAGTTTTGTGATAGACGGTTTCTCCTCGGATCAAAAAGTAAAAACACATCAACAAAAATAAAAACGCTCCAATAAAACCTTGTTCTACAATCAACATCAAATAGTAATTATGAATTCCTGATTGTTCAGGATTATCACTCACATAAGTTTCAAAACTAGTAACGGTGTAGCCTTTGTAAAAACCATAAAAATTTCCAGGCCCAAAACCTGTCAATGGTTCTTTTTGACTCATTTGATAGCCAGCGACCCAGCGATAAACTCTTTCCATCGTCGAAATGTCTTCTCCTTTTGCTGTCGCTGAAATCAAATTATCGAACTGATTATGGGTGACTGTATTTTTAAATTCAGGGGCATAATCCATGTAGGAATTGTCGGTAATCAAGTGTATAACAACGCCCAAGGCAATCGCTATAGCTAAACCAACCGCGACTTTCATTAGTCGAAAACGAATGATTTGCACCGCTACAATCGCTATTGCAATTCCAACGTAAGCAGCTCGTGTGTATGATAACTGTACCGCCAATAAACCAACTAAAAGTGCTCCGATTAAAAACCACCAGGTCTTAGAATATTTGGGATACCATTTTTTGACATACCAAATGAAGGGTAAAAATAGCGCAACAATACATCCATACATCACATGGTTTCGATAAAATGGGCCAACACAAAAGTTGATTTCTTTAAAGGAAAAACCAGTTGCAGCATGTCGAATCATTACATAAAATATTGTAATGAAAATGGGAAAGAAGAAAAACCAAAATAGTTTTTTAAAATCCTTGGTTGCCTTGATAAGTTGCCCGGCCATGAAATAGAAGACAAAGACATACCAAAATTTTGCGAGTAAAAATTTTACAGAAACTAAATAATCGTAAGAATGAATAGTCGTGATAAATGTCCAAAGCAAATGCAAAATCACAAAGATCGTAATTGGATGTTTGTAAAACTGTTTTCCAATATTTTTTAAATTTTTGACGAAGTACAAAAGATAAGTGAGCATCAATCCGATGATTAATAGCTCGGGTGGAAAGTCTGTTCCAAGACCCCCAGGCAATGTCATTTCTACCGAAAAAGGAATTAAAAATAAGGTAAGAAAAAATAAACTTTTAAAATCTACTACTGCCACAAACCCAATCAAAACCACCACAGGCAATAATGCTAAAAAATAAAAATTAGTTGCTGCTCCAATAAACAAAGACAACAAAACAATCGCTCCAAAAATCACAAATAATTTTTGAGAAACACCTTCTGTCGATATGCCAAGCAGTTTTGCAAACAAAATTCTTGATAGTTAATTGTTAGTATGTAATGGCGAAGAGCAGATTATAAAAATTGACCTTTAACCATTCACAGTTATTCAGATAGTTTTTTCCAATCCACATCTTTGTAGTTTTCCAAGATTAAAACGCCAATCAAGCTTAAAATAAAAGCGATGATAACTGCGCTAATAGTGATTAAGGCACGACCTGGTCGAGATTTTACGACTGGGACAGTTCCGTTTTCGACAACCATAATAGTTGGAATATAAGAATCATAACTTGCTTTAAGTTGTTTGAATCGCTCCCGATCAATACTGATTTGCTCTCGTGCTTCTTGGTGTTCATCTTCTAACTCATTGACCAATGACATTCCACTATTAAAAAGAGCTAAGTCTTTTTCATAACTTTCTACTTCTTCCTCGAAACCTTTAACTTGGGCTTTTAAGAAAATAACAGAGTCTTTAGCGACACTTCCACTTGATCTTAAAACTTCTAATTTTGCTTTTGTACCGATCAACTGGCCTCTTTGTTTAGCAACCATTTGTGCTAATAATTCTCCTTGAGTTTCAGTATTAAAAACTTGATATTTTTTTCTAACTTTTGAAAGACTATCTCCAAGAATATAAAGCGATTGTTGTTTTTCCTTGATAGTAGATTGTAATGAATTCATTCTTTTAGAATGACCATTTTTGATCAAGGCTTGAGCAATTTCGGTTGTTCTAATTCTTGCAGCATTCACGATTTCGGCAGCCTTAATACTATCTCTATCCTCTACAGCAATTTCAATTGCTTCATATTTAGTTTTTTCGACATTATATAATTTTCGAAATTTCTTACGAACTTTATCTTTTGATTTCCTTTTGCTAGGATCAATTTCGTAATGATCATAAAGTTTAAATTCTTTAATTAAATAAGTCACTAATTCATTAGATTGAGCAATAGTTAGCAGTCGATCATTGTCTGTATCTTCACCATAAATATCTCGATCTCTTTCGATCTCTCCAACTGCTTCAGGCTTACCCAAATCAGGACTTGCAGCATAAAAAACAGTGGTTGATTGGTAATAATCATCAAGGCCAAACCAAGTGATTAGAGCAGTGCCAATCCCTGCAATTAAACAAATTCTTATGATAGGTTTTCGCCATCGTAGAAGAGTAGAAATGACGCCTAGTAGGTTCTCGTTGTTTTCCATGTATTGTTGTAATTATACCACAAAAGTAAATTATTTCGGATGAAATATTCATTCTTTTTTATTTTGATAGAATTTGGAGATTTTTTTTGCTGCAATTTATTCTTTTCATTCGGTAAAAAAAACAGGAAATTATCTACCAAAATATTTCAATAAAGATTTTAACCTTCTATTAAGTCTCCTATTATATGGCTTATTAATTTCCTTTAGAGTAATAAAAAAAGCTGCTACAAATATAAAAATCAGTAGCAGCTTTTTTAGTAGTTAAAAATACTAAGCTTGAATTCCTCCTTCTTCTTCTTTAATAATTGGTGTTATCATTGGTAAATTAATCAGTTCGGCCTCCTCCTTATTAATGCTTGCAAATCCCCAAAAACCACCTGAGGCCTTGGCAACATGTTTAGCAAAAGTGGTGAAGCTATGGTACATCTCAGCACCTAAATGATTAGTCAACTTTGCTAAAATTGGATTTAATTTTTCTAGTCTAGCAGAAAGATCTGCATTTCGTTCTGCGGTATCCTTTGGAACTATTTTTGCCCAACGAGTTAATCTTTCCTTATAATCTTTACCAATATGGTCATAAAAATCTTGCATGATCTCGCCACCTGAGAAACCTCGTATTTTTGTAATTTTTTCTGATTGCTCCAATTCTGAACCCTCGATATCTCCGTCAGCACCTGCAATCAATAAGGTAATTACTGGAATAGCATCGTATAATTCTTGTAATTCTTCGTCTGGTAAATTATTTAATTGGTGTAACATTTTTTTTAAGGTATATTTTATTAATAATTAATCTTGTTTTGAAAACGCAAATATAATTGAAATTTTAGGTTGATAAATAGTAAATTCGATTTTTTATAATTTTTTTACTAAAAAGCCTACTTATGAATAAAAATAGAGAATTCGATATTATATTTTGGGGAGCAAGCGGATTTACTGGGAGATTAGTTGTTGAATACATGCTGAATAAATATGGTGTGAATGGTTCTGTAAAATGGGCAATGGGAGGAAGGAATGCTGTAAAGTTAGAAGGAATTCAAAAAGATCTGGGTGCGGAAGAAATTCCAATCGTTATTGCTAATAGTGAGAAAATGGATTCACTCGAACTAATGGTTCAACGGGCAAAAGTAATTTGTACAACTGTTGGTCCTTATGCTCAATATGGTTCTCGACTAGTAGAAGCTTGTGTCAAATATCAAACTGATTATTGTGATCTTACAGGTGAAGTTCAATGGATGCGGAAGATGATTGATCAACATCAAGAGACTGCTCATTCAAATGGAACTAGAATTGTTCATACATGCGGATTTGATTCGATTCCTTCTGATATGGGGGTCTATTTTTTACAAAAAAAATCAAAACACCTTAAAGGAGAGTATTGTCGAAAAATCAAACTTCGAGTTAGAGCAATGAAAGGAGAAATGAGTGGTGGAACATATGCAAGTTTGAGTAATGTCCTAGTCGAGGCAGAAAATGATAAATCAATTTATGGGACTTTATTGAATCCTTACGGCTTAAATCCAAAAGGTAAGCAAGAGGGGAAGGATGGTTCAGATTTAAAGAGTGTAAAATATGATAAAGATGCAAAATCTTGGATTGCTCCTTTTATTATGTCTACAATTAATACTCGAGTAGTTCGACGGAGTCATGCTCTTCAGAACTTCCCTTACGGAAAAGATTTCCAGTATAATGAAGCCATGATGACTGGTCCTGGGTTTTCAGGGAGAGCAAAAGGAACAATGTTGTTAGCAGGTACCGGATTAATGATGACTGCCAAACCTAATTCATTTATGAGAAATATCATGAATCGATTTTTACCAAAGCCAGGAGAAGGACCATCAAAGGAAAAACGAGAGAATGGTTTTTATAAAATGATACTTATCGGAGAATTAGAAGATGGAACTTTAATTCAAGGAAGCGTTACTGGAGATCGAGATCCAGGTTATGGCTCCACTTGTAAAATGTTGGCAGAAAGTGCAGTATGTTTGGCTTTGGATAAAAATAAGACACCTGAAGTTGCAGGGGTATTGACGCCTTCGGTTGCTTTAGGGGACGCATTGTTACAGAGGTTAGAAGAAAATGCAGGATTGGAATTTAAAATTTATGAAAACAAATAGTGAGAATAACTTTTAGCCTAGGAATTGACTTAAAAAATGCAAAATATGAGAGAGAAAGATTATTTCCAAAATCATATGCCAGGGAATGTTTGTTTCGGCTGCGGAAAAGAGAATCATCAAGGATTAAAAATAAGTAGTTACTGGGAAGGTTTTGAATCGGTATGCATTTGGGAATCGCAAGAGAAGTATCAAGGTTGGAAAGGAATTTTGAATGGAGGAATATTAGCAACTTTGATTGATTGTCATACTATGTGTACTGCGATGGCTGCAGCATATCAAGCCGAAAATCGCCCGATGGAAAGCCAACCCATTTATCGATATGCAACAGGAACTATTTTGGTAAAATATTTAAAACCAACTTCTAATACGGAACCAATCGAACTACGAGCAAAGGTCAAAGAAATAAAAGGTAGGAAGGTGGTGATGTCGTGCATTGCAAAATCAAATGGTGAAATTACAGCGGAAGCGGAGGTGATTGCAATTCGAGTTTTTGATAGTAGCAAGGATACGGAAAGTATTTTTGGATAAAAGAACCTTCAAAATTCTATCAGAAGGTTCTCAGGAAAGAATAATAATTCTAACATTTTCCTGCTCATTTATGAATACAGATTTTTTTGAACTTGAATTTGGAAAAAATCAAAAATATCATTGGCAATGACCTCCTTCCAATAATTGTTTTATTAAGTGTTTGGAGTTAAACATACCAAAAAGCCCAAGCAAGAAGTACTAATTGTAATGGTAGCCTTAACCAAAGAAACCAATTTTTGATTTTCATACCTGCACCCTTGGAAGTCAACATATATATATTAGCGGGGAAAACAGCAATTAATAATAAGATGATTCCAATTGCAGCGGCCGATCGAGTTTGAGGAATAAGCAAGCCAATACCCCCTGCAATTTCTGCGATACCCACAATTGTGTTTATGGTTTTTTTCCAAGGCTGTAAAACAGGAGGAGTAATTTTATAAAAAAACCATGCTTTTTTGAAATGAGAATATCCAGCATATATGTAAAAGAATGCCATGGGGAAGAGTAAAATTTCTTTCAGTGTCATAAGATATTTTTTTAAATTTTTAAGGTAAAAGTGATTTTATAGAATTGAAAAGTAAAGAAGTATCTTCACAAATCTCTTAAATTGAGTTAATTATTTCTTTTGTCATTTTAAAAAATAAAGTCTAGGCCAAAACAGTTCTATCATTGTAAAAAAAAATAAATTTTTTGATGAGAAAAATACACTTATTTTTTCTTCTGGTTATGAGTTCAATTTTCCTTTCGGCACAAGATGATGAGGTAGATTCAGATCTTATTTTTGATGATTTTACTTATGTAGATTACATTAAATCTGTCAAGCTACACCCTCCAGGATTGATCATTAGTAACCCAATTATTCAATTAGGAAGTGGTGCATTAAGTTTATCATTTGATGATTTAAAAGGTGAGAGTAGAGAATATATTTATTCTGTTATTCATTGCAATGCAGATTGGACACCCTCGGAATTAACTCCAATAGAATTTATGGTAGGTTTTAATGAGGAACGAATTCAAAATATAGAATTTTCGATTAGAACCTTAATTGATTATACTCATTATGAAGTAACAATTCCAAATGAGGATTTTCAATTTAGCAAATCTGGAAATTACCTCTTGAAAGTTTATGATAATGAAGATGATAAATTTTTGGTTCTGACAAAAAGATTTATGGTAGTAGAACCTTCATTTAGTGTGAGAGGCGAAGCGAATCGATCATCTATTGTAAAGAAAGGACAGACACATCAAGAAATAGATTTTGTGATTTTACATAAAGGAATTCAAATTAATAACCCTCGAAAAGAAGTGACAGTAACTGTATTACAAAACGGAAGATGGGACAATGCAATTGCTGGGCTTGAACCTCAATATATTAGTGGGAATGAATTAAAGTATGAGTTTTTAGATAAAATATCATTCCTTGCTGGAAAAGAATTTCGCTATTTTGATTTACGCTCGTTGCGTTATCGTGGAAATGGTGTACGAGGAATTGAAGAGTATAACGATGGTTATGATGTAACATTGGTACCGGATGAAATAAGAGCTTACACTCTTAAATATAACCAAAGAGATATTAATGGAGGTTACGTAATTGGAAATATGGACAATAACAATAATGGAGTTAACCTAACCTTTTCTGATGAAGATTCTGAAGAAACTCGTGATACAAAATTAGCACTTTTGGCTAGGCAAAATATGGAAAATGGAATAGCTAATGGAATTGAAAGTGATTATGCAAATGTATTGTTCTCCATAAAAAGGAATGAACCATTTTATGATAAAGATGTGTATATTTTTGGGGCGGTAACAGATTGGCAAATTAAAGATGAGTTTAAAATGTCCTACCAAGAGGCAGTCAGAGCCTATGTGGCAGACATTACCTTAAAGCAAGGCTTTTATAATTATAAATATGCAGTTGTTCCTCAAGAGGGAGCTAGGGTTCCAGATCTCAGTGAGCTAGAGGGGGATTGGTATGAAACTGAAAATCAGTATACTGTTTTGGCTTATTTTCGACCTTTTGGACAAAGGTATGACCGATTGATGGTTGCATATAATATAGACTCTAGGAGAAGAAGGTAAATTCCAATTTTCCTTTATCAGTCAGTCATAAACCAACTTGCATACATCACATAATTATCCGCAATTCGTCCGATGTAATGTTGAAATGTTTCGGGAGTTAAAGCCTTTACTTTTTTAGCAGGTACCCCCGCGTAAATAAATCCAGATTCCAAATGTGTTTTTTCTAAAACGACTGCCCCTGCAGCAATAAGAACATTTGATTCCACTATTGCATCATCCATGACAATTGCTCCCATCCCAATTAGAACATTATCGGCCACTTGACAACCATGCACGATCGCATTGTGACCAACAGAAACATTATTTCCTAATATGGTTTTTGTCTTTTGATAAGTACAATGAATAACTGCACCATCTTGAATATTTACTTTGTTGCCAATGATAATACTATTGACATCTCCACGAAGAACTGCATTGAACCAAATGCTGCAATCATTACCTGTGATTACATTGCCAACAATAGTTGCATTTTCTGCAATAAAACAATTATTACCGAAGATAGGGGAGATTCCTTTTACTTGTTTTATTAGAGCCATATTTTATTTTTTCTTTTCCAACCAATAATTAAAAATATATTTTAAGGATTGGTATCATATTTTGATATCTCTCAATTTTGTCGAATTGATTCTATTTTAATATATACCTCCTTTGGTATTTATAAAAGCACTGAATTATAAATTCCAATTAATTCCCTTGCCAAAATCAAATTACTTCATTAGTTTTCTACAAAGATCTTTTGTCATTTTTTTATTTTTAATTAGAGTTAATACTGGTGTAGTTTGTAATAGCTGAAACCTAATTTCTTGGATGATACAATGGTCTTGAAACAAAACAATTTTATTAATTTCAACTATTCTTTCATTTGTGTTAGTTTTCCAACCTCTTATTCAAAGAAAAATTGTTGATTAGAGGGCCTTGTATAACAATGCTAATTATATTTTTACGAAGATGCTAACGTATTAATTTTTCAAATTTTTATTTGAAAAATTAATAAAAGGAAAGTACAGAACGGTTTTATATTTTTTGCTCTTCAAAAATGAAAAGTTTAGTAGAATTATATAAACGGATTATAAGTTAAAGGACTTCTTTAAGTCAATGAGATTACTTTCTTTACAAAAGACTAAATTAGATTATTTTTTGCAAAAAATAAAGTTGAAAAAGATGAAAGACTTTCAAAGGGAACTAAACAAAGGATTCAGCAATATCAAGATTTTGATTGTATCCAAAAACACTTAAATTTTTTGGATACTCAGCTTAAAAGTGGTTATCGAGACTTGCATAAGTTCAAAAAAAATTTGGAAAAGCATAGCCAAGATTTAAAGCAACTAGAGAGTCTAAGTTTCATAGGTCTTTTTCACAAATACTCGGTAGTAAAAAAGATCAACTTGATATAGAACGTCAATAATACCTTCAAGCAGCACTTGAAAGAAATGAACATAAAAAGTCATTGGAACTATTAAAATATGAGAAAGGAGTACTTGAAGAAAATTAAAAAAAACTACGAAGTATTCCAGCGGAGGCAGAGAAGATAATTCAGAAAAGGGAAATTGATTTAATGAAAAGTGGTACTCCTGTTGGGGTAAGGATATAGACTATTTCCAAACAGATTGATTGGGATATTGGAGATGGATGGTAAAGATTTAGTAGTGAAAATGAAGCAATTGGAGAAAGAAAGGAAACAGTTGGTTTTGAATTTTAAATAGTGAAAGATTTAACTTGATAATAACCAACATTCCTTCCAAAAGGTATCTATTTGAAATGTTTTTCGTTTTGTAAAATAAATTCTATCATTTAAATTGTTCAATCTATGAAATGGTTTTTGGCTACTTTTTCTACTATTTTTATTGGGTTCTCTAATCCTGTATTTTCTCAAAAAACAAAAACAAATCTTGATTGATAAAATATGCTTCAGACAATAATTTCAAATCATAGATTTGATTAATTTCTACGACGAGGGATAAGAGTCGTCGGATATGACACAAGACTTTCATGTCCATCTTTTCCAACTGCAACAACCCCAAATAAATAATTATCAATCACCACATTTTTTAATGAGTATTCGTTTACCATTCCTACAAATTTTGAGTACTGCCACTGTGGAGAGGTAGTATCTCTCCAATAAATTTTATAGCCTGCTACATCGTCATCATTTACTGTTGTCCATTTTAATGTAGTTGAAGGTTGCACTGCGCCACCAATCATCACACCTTCAGGTGCAGGGGGAGACCAAGCTAATGCTGCCAGATTAATTGCATTTACCGCAGTTAATTTTGAAGCATATTCAAAGTTGACATGTTCGATAACATCTCCATATTTAATTCCATCTTCTTCTCTGATGTCTTGATGTTGTTGAGTGTAGTTTTCATGAGTTTCCATGATCCGAATTCCAGCGTAGCCTTCATCATTGAAGGGACGATGATGACCACCTCGTCCAAATCTATCTAATCGGTAAATCATTTTAGGCTTCATCATAGGCATATAAGTTGAAGTCATTCTATGAATATATCGTGCAAGCTGTCGAGAAGGTCCATCCACTTCACCACCATAGAATCGATGCCAAATTCGCTGTTGTTCATTTAAATCAACAGGTGTTGGTTCTGAGAAAATTCGAAAACTTCGGTTGTCAATAACTCCATCAATTCCACGAATATTTCCAATCATATCATTATTTAAAACTCCTATGATATTCCATTTTTCTTCTTTGGCGACTTTTGCCATATGCTTTCCCCCAAAGAGTCCTTGCTCTTCACCAGACAAACCAGTATAGATCACACTATTCTTAAATTTATATTTTGTTAAGAGTCTTGCCGCTTCAATTGTTCCGGCCATTCCTGATGCGTTGTCGTTGGCACCTGGTGAATCATCTTTTCCATTTAATGGGTCAGAAATTCGAGAATCAATATCACCGGACATGATGATGAACCGATTTGGATAATCAGTTCCTCTTTGAATTGCAACTACATTTACGACCCAAGTATCTTTATCAAATCTTCGATTTCCCTCTGCCGGTACTAATGATCGTTGGTAAAAAACTTCGAGGCAATTGCCACAGTCTTTTGAAATTTTATCAAACTCTGCTTTGATCCAACGACGAGCTGCACCGATTCCACGAGTTTGGGAAACGGTATCAGACAAAGTATGTCTAGTACCAAAGTTTGCTAGAGTGCGAATATCTTTTTCAATTCGTTCCGCCGAAGAATTTTCGATGATATTATAGATCCTGGTGTCAGTTTGCGACTGAATGAAAAAAGGGAGGAGCAACATTAATATTAATGCTAGAAATAAGTTAATTGAAGGTTTTCTCATTTATAGAATGTGGTTTTAAAAAAATCTCATGTTTTAACAAGATGATAAAATACATCTAAATGTATTAAACTTATATAAAAAAACGATTTAAATTAATCAAAATACTTTTAAAGGTTTAACATTCCTTTTTTAATGTGTAAATTATTTTTTTATAATGTGTCTTGCTTTATATTTTAATTAGACGACAAAAAATATGTTTATGAGTATACTCAAAAATATTAAAACCCAGATTTCTAAAGTAAGAAAAAGAGCCGAGAAAGTTGGAAAATGGGTCAACTTTGCGCAGCAAGTTCGACCATCGAAAGATTTCAATGAAAATCAATTGCCGTCTCCTCCAAACTATTCAAGTCGGCAAAGTTGGGCAGCTCATCCAGAGGTGGAAAACAAGTCTAGTTTTGTTCCTCTCGGAGTAGAAAAGGCAAAGCCCGAAGATTTGAAAGCAGATGTTTTTTTTATACATCCAACTACTTTTTTTGGGAATAAAAACTGGAATGCATCTTTGAGTCACCCTGTGGCAAATACGATTGTAGACGAAATTATAATGTCGGGACAAGCTTCCGTTTTTAATTCGTGTTGTAGGATTTTTGCTCCGCGATATCGACAAGCGACTTTTTATTCTTTTTTAGAGGGAGGAAAGAATGGTAGAAAGGCATTAGATGTTGCTTACTCAGATGTAGCTCGAGCATTTGATTTCTTTATTAATAACCTTAATGATGGACGACCATTTTTTATTGCGAGTCATAGCCAAGGTACCGTTCATGCGATCAAGTTATTGGAAGATAAAATTGATAAAACAGAGTTGGTAAAAAGAATGATTGCTGCGTATACAATTGGGTTTGAATTCCCAAAAGTAAAATTTGAAGAAGATTTGAAAAATATCAAACCGAGCCAAAGTGCTAGCGATACACATTGTGTTATTGCTTATGATACTTATATAGATGGATCAAAACCAATAACGGTTCTTGATAGAACTCAACTTCCTTTTTCTAAAAAAGATGGAACATGGGGATGGAAAAAACGAGCAAATTTAGCGACCTTCTCAACTAATCCAATATCTTGGAAATCAGATAATGAAATAGCTGATGCATCCCAACATTTAGGTGCGGTTAGTAATGAATATGTAAAAAGTAATTTTAAATTAAATAGTTTGCTTGACAAAGAAGTAGCTGAAATTGAGGCGGCAAGATTATCTTCGATTTATGAAAATGAAGTTTCTTCAAGATGTGGAACTGATGGGTATTTGTATATTTCAAAACCGGTACATCGGCAATTTAGAATGATGTTATTGCCGGGTGGCAATTATCATAATTATGATTACTCGTTGTTTTATATGAATTTGAGGGAAAATGTGAAAACTAGATTAGAGGCATTTTTGGGAAGATAAAAATGCTGCTCAAAGTTTATTAAAATCAGATTTTGAATTTCCTCTCTAATCTGAAATCAATTTTTTCAAAAATCGGGCAAGCTATCCGGTCATAAACTTTAGGTATATTTTTTTGTTTCAAAAATTTTTTTCTTTTACTTTCAATAATCATCATTGCTGTTTGATTTAAAATCTTTCTTTTTAAAATAAAGAATTCTCTTCATTAGGTATACATTATATTGATTTGTACAGAAATGATAGCTCGTTTTCTACTACTACTGAATTTTATACTTCTGCTATATGTTTAATATTATCATTTCAAATGATGATATGATTAAAGTGGCATTAAGCAACATTTGGATTGATGATTTATTAGAATAGTGTATTAAAGAGTATTAGTCTGTAGTCTATATTTCATTTACTCAAAGAGACCCCTATGCCTTTATAAAAAGCTCTGTAAATACTGATTTTATTCAACAGGATTTTGGAGGTGGAGGAGTTTTAAATTGGAAGAATTCAACTAATACTTTATAGTTTAATGAAGTACGTTTATAATGAGATTAACAGCTAAGAGAGAGACGGAGTTGCTTTCACTTCTTAAATTAAAATAGGTAATTAATTGTTTAGGTTGAAAAATATTCTAGGTTTTGGAAAAGTATTGAGTTGGCTGTAGAATACATTAAAAGTAAGGTTAAATTTATTAAAATTAAATAAAAGTATTTATTGTGTGAAAATTAAAAACGAATAACTTTAGTTATTTTAACGAAAAGTGGTAGTTAGGTTTTTTTCTGCTCAAAAAAACAATCCACTTACAAGTAATTCTGTAAGTGGATTGTTATTTTAAAATAAAAAATTATTTTATTTTTGATCTTCAATAAGGTGATTATTGTTCACCCTCTTTTTGATCTTGTTTTACCTTTGCATCATGTCCATCATGTCCATCATGATTTTCTTTTCCATCTTTATCAATTTCTTTTCCATCTTTTCCATCTTTTCCATCTTTTCCATCTTTATCAATTTCTTCTCCTTCCTGATCTTGATTCATTTCTTCTCCTTCCTGATCTTGATTCATTTCCGTTTGTTCAGAATCATTATGTTCTTTTTCTGATGTTTCACCAGGGCAACTGAAAAGCAAAGTTGAAAAAATTAAAATTGTAAAAACTGATTTTAAAATATTTAAGTAAGTAGTCATTTTGTAAAAATTTAGTGAAGGAAATGTATTTAGTTCTTCTTTTGGGTTTCTTAAATATAATAATGAAATTTAAGATAGTAATTAATTTTTTAATAAGCGATTTTAAATGTTTTAATTTTTTCACATTCTATTTATGTTGTGACAAATCTTTTAAAAAAAAGCTTATTGAATATTCTATTCAATAAGCTTTTTTTATCAACCAACATAGAAAGTACAAATCTAGTATCTAATCTAGAACTATTTTATTGAGTGAGCATAAATAAGTGTTCAAATTTAAAAGCTCATGATTCTAGATCTTTTTAAATATTAAGGGTGTTTTATTTTGACAGTCCTGCAGATTCCATTTCAAGGTAAGCAGTATTACCATCAATTTTAAAAATATTACCCCATTGACCTCTCACCATTGAATTAGTTGTTTTATCTAGCTGAGTCCAGTTACCGTAACCAATTGCTAATGAATCACCAAGGTATCTATATCCTAAGATATTGGCATCTAAAATCTGTCCATCTAAAAAGATTTCAGTCGCTTTAATATTTTCACGACCCACTACTATTCCATCTTTTGAGCTTACATTTTGAAGTGCATTTTCTGTGAAAAGCTTTGACAAGCTATCAGCATTTTTTTCATTTAGATGTTTAATATACCCAGCTACAGAGGCCTCTATTTTATCAAAATGAAGTTCATCTGAAACTATAGATTTATTAAGAGCTACTAATTCTTTGGTAGATGTGTCTGTATCTTTAAAATCTGAGTGAGCAGATTCTAGTAAACATTTCACTATACCATTTTTATACTGCCACACATTACCCCATTTACCTGTTTCTAAAGTTGTATTATTAGCGTCTAAAATTTTATAAGTTCCTGCCCCAATTAATATCGTATCGGATAGTAAACGCGTTTCTGAAACAGTAACATTGATATGGCTATTTTTTAAGTCACTATCTTCTGAAAATGTCGCTACAAATGAATTTTTTATTGCTTCACCCCCTACTATCGGCTCTGTAGAATTGGAAATTACTCTTACGGCATCATCAGTAAACTCTCCTGCAACAGCTAGAGCATCACCCGAATTCCAAAAGCCAGTAAAACTTTCAAAAGATTCAGCCATAAGTGTTTTGGCATCCTTGGATTTAACAATCTCGTGCTGTTTTTCTGTTGTTTCACCAGTACAACTATAAAGCAAAGTTGATAAAATTAGAATTGTAAAAATTGATTTTAAAATATTAAAGTAAGTATTCATTTGGTAGAGAAAATATATTTAATTATCCTTATCTTTTGGAATATAGAAAGATTATTTAACTTAATAAGAGATTTTAAATATTTTATAGTCTAATAACACATGTTTCAACTTATACTAGAATGTGTGAATGAAAACAAAAAAGCATACTGAATGGAAATTCAGTATGCTTTTGTTTTAAATTAAGTTGCTGTGATGTAATTTATAATTACAACTGTTCCGTAAAATATTTTACAAAATCATCTATTGGCATTGCTCCAACATCTCCTTCTCCTTGCTTCCGTACACCAACCGTTCCGGCCGCTTCTTCTTTCTCTCCAACGATTAACATAAAAGGAATTTTTTTCACTTCATTGTCACGGATTTTTTTACCAATTGATTCTGTTCGAGTATCAATGACTCCTCGAATATCATGAAGAGCTAAGGCATCTTGCACTTTATACGCATATTCATTATACTTATCACTCAATGGTAAAATTGCAAATTGTTCAGGTGCCAACCACAATGGAAATTTACCACCACAATGTTCAATTAAAACTCCCATGAACCTTTCCATACTTCCGAAGGGTGCACGGTGAATCATTACAGGTCGATGCTTCTCATTATCTTTTCCAACGTACTCTAATTCGAATCTTTCAGGCAAGTTATAATCCACTTGAATTGTTCCTAGTTGCCAACTTCGACCCAAAGCATCTTTTACCATGAAATCCAATTTTGGACCATAGAAAGCAGCTTCACCTAATTCAGTAATTGTTTCCAAGCCAACTTCTTGAGTGGCTTCAATAATTGCACGTTCTGCTTTGTCCCAATTTTCATCAGAGCCAATATATTTTTCTTTATTATTTGGATCACGCAATGAGATTTGAGCAGTTACATCTTCATAACTAAACTTTTTTAAGACGTGTAAGGTCAAATCTAATACATCCAAAAATTCTGTTTTCAACTGATCTGGCGTACAAAAGATATGAGCATCATCTTGAGTAAATCCTCTTACACGAGTCAATCCATGTAATTCACCAGTTTGTTCATATCGATAAACCGTTCCGAACTCCGCAATTCGTAAAGGCAATTCTTTATAAGATCTAGGACGTACTCCAAAGACCTCACAATGGTGTGGACAGTTCATTGGTTTTAATAAAAATTCTTCACCATCTTTTGGAGTGTGAATTGGTTGAAAACTATCTTCTCCATATTTTTCATAATGACCTGAAGTTATGTATAAATCTTTCTTCGCAATGTGGGGGGTAATCACAGGTTGATAGCCTCTTTTAATTTGTTCTTTTTTCAGGAAGTCCTCTAAACGAGTTCGTAGAGCAGCACCTTTTGGAAGCCAAATTGGTAGTCCGGCACCTACTTTTTCAGAAAACATAAACAACTCCATTTCTTTACCTAGTTTTCTGTGATCCCGTTTTTTCGCCTCCTCCAGCATATGTAAGTACTGTGTGAGTTCTTTATTTTTTGGAAATGAGATTCCATAAATCCGAGTCATTTGATTTCGGGTATCATCGCCTTGCCAATAAGCACCTGCGACTTTCATCAATTTAACTGCTTTTATTTTTGAAGTATTAGGCATGTGAGGCCCTCGGCATAAGTCAACGAAACTTCCTTGAGTATAAAGTGTCAAAGCTTCATCTTCTTCTCTTTTTTCAATCAACTCAACTTTGTACTCATCACCTTTATCTTGGAAAAATTTTAAAGCTTCTGCTCTCGAAATATCTTGGCGAATAAATTCATTTTTTTGGCGCGCCAACTCCAGCATTTTATCTTCTATTTTCTTAAAATCATCAGAAGAAATTTTGTTATCACCTGGATCTATGTCATAGTAAAAACCATTTTCAATAGCAGGCCCAGTTCCTAATTTGATCCCTGGATAAACTGCTTCCAAGGCTTCTGCCATCAAATGAGCGGAGGAGTGCCAGAATGTTTTTTTTCCTTCTTTATCATTCCAGGTTAATAATTGCACGGTCGAATCTATCTCAATTGGACGCATGGAATCCCATACTTCACCATTTACTTTTGCGGAAAGAACATTCCGGGCCAATCCTTCACTAATAGACTGTGCAACTTGCATTGCAGTAACGGCTGAACTGTATTCACGAACGCTACCATCTGGAAGAGTAATTTTAATCATTTTATTATAATTTTAAATATTTGTATTTGTTTACGATTTTTATTCAGGAAAAGTTTTATCGAAGTGCGCAAAAATAAAGGTTTTTACTAAAATTCAAAAGAACAAAGAGAGGAGCTTGAAGAAACTTTTAAGTAAAACTATTTTTAATTTATATTGTATATAAAAGTATATACACTCTTTTTTTTAAAAATTAAATTTGAGATATGTCAGTTCAAGTAATTCCTAAAGAAAATCAAGGTTATGGTGCATTTAATGGTGGTGAAATCATCGAAAACAAACCCATAGGATTTCCTCAAGATGGGGGAGAGGGAAAGCCTTTTTCAAATTTATTTTATTGGGCATATGCAGAGGCCAAGGTAGAAAGTACAATTGGTCTACATCCACACCAAGGGTTTGAAATTATGTCTTTTGTTTTGAATGGTAAAATTGAACATTTTGATACTCAATTAAATGATTGGAAGCACCTAAACAAGGGAGATGCCCAAATTATAAGAGCAGGTAAAGGAATTAGTCATGCAGAAAAAATGGGTAAAGGAGCAATAATGTTTCAAATCTGGGTAGATCCAAGTTTAGAAAAAACCATGCAAAAACCTGCAAGTTATGATGATTACCGGCATGAAAATTTTCCAGTTAAAATCGAAAATGGAATCTCTATCAAAATGTATTCAGGTGATGGTGCTCCAATTGCAATGGATACACCAGGAATGAATATTTCAGAATGGGATTTTGAGAAAGGTACTTATGAAAAATCAGCAGATTTACAAAAAATATATTCGATTTATGTAATTGAAGGAGAAGTAAAGTTGAATGGTGAAAAAGCAAGTCAAGATTCTTTTGTTATTATTCAAGATGTTAATAAAGTGAAAATTGAAAATGAAGGGGGAGGAAAACTTTTTGTCATTGCGTCTGATAAAAAACTTAATTATTTAACTTATGCTGAAATGACCCAAGCGAAGATGAGGGGCTAAAAATAAAAGGAGATGAATATTAAAACTCATCTCCTTTTATTTTACATCGCAGCTAATTCTTTTACTTTTTCAAACAATTTTATCTCATCACCTGTTGAATATTTTCTTTTGTGGTAAGCGATTTCACCATTTTTATCAAAAATAAAAGTTTGAGGTAAACCATTCAAAGCTCCAGGCATCACCAGTCTAAATTCACGATTAGTATCATGAAATGTGTCCCATGGCCACTGTTCTTTTTCTACTCTTTTTATAAAATTATTATAATTTTTTTTGAAGTCAGTTGAAATAGCAATTAGGTTAAAATCAGCTTCTTTTTTCCAGTCGGGGTAAACCTTTTTTATTGCATTCAATTCCATTCGGCATGGATAACAAGTGGTTAACCAAAAAAGCACAATAGTTAGCTTTCCATTTTTCATTAAAGATTTTTCAGAATTCAAAATTTCTTTTTTAGCGTTCGTCAAAGAAATGTCGAAAGGAAAAGTATTATTAATATCTTTTTTTTGACGAGCAGTACTGGCGATCATATTAGATCGACGAGCAGGATTAGTATCTCTAAGTATATTGGCTGAGGGCGTTAAAGTAGCTTCCGCAACTTTTGGAATTGTATCAATAGATTGAGTTGAAGTTGAATTTTCTTTATCTGAGCAACCAGAAAATGTTGCAAATAATACAATTACAAAAAAGGAAAATAGATTTTTCATAGAATTTTTATTTAAAAAATACGCTTTAAAACTTATTTATTTGTGGTTTGAGCTAATCTTTCCAACCCTTTTTTGGCATTTTCATAGTTTGGGTTGAATTTTAAGATTCGTTCATAATCTGCTTTTGCAGCTTCAAAATCCCCCTTGCTTTCTAAAGCATATGCTCTATGGTAATAGGCTACTCCAAATTCTGGATTTACATTTACTGCAATGTTAAAATTAATAATGGCCTGATCCGTTGAATCTTTTTCTAAATAAATTACTCCTAAACGATCAAATGCTTCAGCATATTGAGGGTCAATTTTTATTATTTTTTTCAAAAGGGAAGAGGATTGATCTAATTGATCATTATCATGCAAATATGAGGCCTTATTGTAAAGGACATCTGCATTTTCTGGAGCGGTTAAAATAGCATTTTCAAAATATTGTTCAGCTAATGGGTTGGCATCTTCTGCAAATATTTTCCCTAGCAGAACCCATCCATCTGTATGATCAGGGTCGATTTCCACGCATTTTTGAAGAGATTTAATAGAGGCATCTTTATTTCCCATCAAAGTATGGTTTAATCCTATCATAAAAAACCCTTCAGGATTGGCAGGTTCAACCTTCATAATTCTTGCGATGGACATCATAGAGGCATCATACATTTTTAGAATTTGTTGAATTTCTGCTAATTTTAGCAAAGATGGAATTCTTTTTGGGTACAAAGCTACACACCGTTTCATAGTCTGTAAAGCCAATCGTGATTTGTAATAATCTAAATATATTTCTGAGAGTAAATGATGATAATCTGCATTTGTAGAATCAATTTTCATAGCTGTCGCCATATCAACAATAGCGTAATCATATCCCTCATTATTATAAAATGCTTCAGCTCGTGCCGCATATAATTTGGGGTTTTCAGGGTTTTGAGCTATTTGATCTGTCAAATTATCAATTGATAGAACTCCGGTTTTACCTAGCTGTTGAGTAGATGGAGTATCATAAACAGAGGTACTAGTGCTTGGTTTATCATTCCCACAAGCGCTATAAAACAATGAGATTGACAATAAAAGTATAAAATTCAAAATTTGTTTATTCATTTTGTAAAATTAACCTTTTTTATAAAAACGTTCATGATTCTGATTTATTGATTTTGGGGAAAAGTCAGGTTTTTGACGGTAAAATTACCATACTACATCTTGGTATTTTCTTTTTGACAAACATGGGAACAATTTTTTCAAATAGAATATCTTAAAAAATGAATCAATAAATATTTTTGATTGAGTATTTCATTCGGGACTGTCTAAGTGAGCTGAGATTCCTCATGATGATAGAATTGAGCGATTGAGATTTATCCTAGAAGATTATGCCATTCATTTGGAAAATTATAATAAACAAATATTATTAGTTTTGGATTTTGAAATGAAAAAACAGATCGACTTGCAAGTTCAGAGGAGGTAATGAAACTATTAAGAGATATTATTCGGTTTGTAGCAGTTTAGGAAAGAGAATCAATGATTGTCAGCATCAATTAACCTATTTAAAAAGATTTACAAAAATCTCTTGCACCAGGCGAGCTAAGTATCATAATCAGCGAGGGTGGTAGGTTTTTAACTGATGGAATAGTTACCAAGTTTAAAACTGGAAATGTGTTTTTTGTCTCTGCAGGTGTGGAAAATTGGTTTGAAAAATTCACCAAGGACTTTAAAGCTTGGATGGTTGTTTATGTAGCAATTGGAGGGGAGTAATTTGGTATTAATATATTATGAACAAGGATTTATAACCTTAGAAGTTTAATGAATTTAGGTGAAAGGTGAACTTTCTGGAATATTTCTAATATCTAAAATCCTTGTTCAATTTGAAAGCTTATTTTTTAAAGAAATTACCAAACATTTTCATACCAATGTTTGCTAAATCATCTACTACATTACCATCTCCATCTTGATCAAGGAACTTTCCAATCATTCCAAGTTCTTTTCGTTTGGAGGATTCAGTTTGAATCGTTCGACTTAATATATCGGATAAACCACTATTGTCAAGATTGCTTTCTCGCTTTTGTTTCCCCAACATACCTAGGACGATAGGAGCTAACATACTCATTAAGTTTCCAGTTTTATCAGATTGTAGACCACTCATTTTACTGATTACGTCAATTGCATTTGATTGTTTTCCACCAAGAATATGTTTCAGAATACCAGCACCATCCATAGCACTTGTATTAACCTTAGGTTTTTCTTGTAAGTTACCGGCTGCATATCCCATTAAGTCGTCAAGGATACTTCCATCGTGATCTCTATCCAATGCAGATGCTAAAGCTTTAGCACCTTCAGGAGTTGCTGCATTTTTTGCCAAAGCAGAAGTAATCATAGAAATAATACTAGAGGTTGCATCAGCAGTTTGTTTTTTGTCCGCACCACCGAGTTGATTTGCGAATTGCTCCACGAGTCCTTCAGAGAGTTGTCCTTGAAGTAAGTCAATTAAGTTTGCCATAGTAAGTTTTAAATTATTAATTCCTTTGATTGGAATAAGTGATAAAATAAGAGTCTTTAAAATTATGATTGTCTCTTTTTGAAAATAAAATATCAAGAATTATAGACCATCTATTAATTAGAAATTATCGATATGTGTTTAAGGTTGATATCAATTAACAAAGTAATACATTTTTTTAATGTTTTATGCTACACATTTATTCCAAAGTCATTTTCAGTGATAAATTATTGAATTGATTTCTTTGGAATGACTACACAATAATTAAATACGAAACTAGAGGTATAGTAATGGATGAAAAATCTACTATTCATTATCAAATGGAACCGAATTGGAAAATAAAAAATAGGTTGATATTTAATAATGATTCGAATTGGAAATAGTGGTAATTAAGAGTTTGTCTAAGTCTGCACCCGAAAATATCTTTCAATAATTCTCAAACTATTTTACATTTTTCCTACCTTCATTTTACCAAAATAAGAATGATGAGAAAAATAAATATAGCTATTATTACAGGCGGAATTGTCGCTGAGCGAGGTGTCTCTCTTAAAAGTGCCAAAACAATTTATGATAATCTCAATCGAAATAAATATACACCCTATTTAGTTGATTTTGATGGCAATAAATTTATTGAGATTTCCTCCAAGAGAAAATTGAGTAAAGTTGATTTTTCCTTTACTAAAGATGGAAATAAAGTTAAAATTGATCTTGCATTTTTGATGCTACACGGAAGTCCAGCCGAGGATGGAAAGCTCCAAGGGTATTTGGAGATTATAGGGATTCCTTATACTGGTTGTGATGTTTTTGTAAGTAGTTTGACCTTTGACAAACAATCATGTAAGACTTTTTTGAAAAGCTATAATATTCCAATGGCAGATTCCCAACTCCTACGGAAGGGAGAAAAAGTGAATGTAAGACGAATAGAGAAGATGGGGTTCCCTCAATTTGTTAAACCAAACAAAAATGGAAGTAGTTATGGAATTACCAAAGTGAATCAGAAATCGGAAATAAAGTCAGCTGTTGAAAAGGCAATGCAATTTGATGATGAGGTTATTGTCGAGGGGTTTCTGAAAGGTCGAGAGTTCTCTAATGGCGTATTTCGAAAAGGAGATAAAATTATTGTTTTACCGATCACAGAAATTATTTCTAAGAATGATTTTTTTGACTACAAAGCAAAGTATGAAAATGAAAGTCAAGAAGTGACTCCTGCTGATTTATCCAAAAAAGATACTTTGGCTTGCCAAGCACTGTCAAAAAAAATTTATCTCGCATTAAGTAGCAAAGGAATGATGAGAATGGATTATATTAAAATGGGGAAAACGTTTTACTTTTTGGAGGCCAATTCGATTCCTGGATTTTCTGAGCAAAGTCTTTTCCCACAACAAATATTAGGTGCGGGATTGTCAATTGAGGAAGTGTTAGACGCTGTTGTGGTTGAATGTATGAATGCTATAAAATGATGATTATTGAAAAAGATCAGTTGCCTACTTCAAGTTCAATCTTAAAATGGTTACTTTTGAAAAAAATAAATAAGTTTTGACTGATATTACAAGAATAACAAATTCCGATGTTTCAAATTCAAATGATATAGTGCAGGCTGCGCAGGGGCACATCCTCCGAGCATTTAATGAAAAATCTAGCAATCAGTTACTTTATCATAACTATCAACGAACAGCTCAAATTATTGAGTTAGTCGAAGTATTAGGTGCGATTGCAACAACTGAAACTTTGGAGATGGCTAAAATAGCTGCTTGGTTTCAAGGAATTGGTTATTTGGAAGATTTTCGAAATCATGAAATTAAAAGTACTCATCAAGCGAGTAATTTTTTAAAGAATAGAAACTATCCTAAAACCAAAATTGACGCAGTTGCCAATGCAATTTTAAATGCTCGGAGAGGAGGAAGACCTATAGGGGTGGTTGACGAAATTGTTGCTGACGCTGTAACCGCCTTTGATTTCACAAATGATTTTTTTAAGAAAAATCCGTTAAAAAGGTTAGAGCAGGAAATGCTCTCTGGAGAGAACATAGGATCAGCTGAGTGGGAGCAAACCCAAATGAATCAATTACTTGAAGCAACCTTTTTTACTGCGGAGGCTAAGGTTATGTTTGAACCAATAGTTGCACAAAATATTTTGACTCAGAAACAAGTAACGGAAAAAGGAAGAGCTAAAGCTTTCCAAAATATTGATGACGATGAGGAAAATAGATTACGGAAATATCAAAATCTCGAAAAGAAAATTCCTCGGAGTGGTATCCAAACTTTTTTTCGATCAAACTTTAGAAGTCACATTCATTTGAGTATGATTGCTGACAATAAAGCAAACATTATGATTAGCGTAAATGCTATTGTGATTTCTTTATTGATTTCAGTTTTGACTTATCAGGATATTACGACCACATCCCCTCAGATTTTACTTCCAGTAGTGACATTTTTGATTACTGGAATGACTAGTTTAGTTTTTGCAGTTCTAGCAGTTCGACCAAAAGTGACACAATTAAACACAAGTGAAACAGCTAAGGAAGATTATAAAAAAAATATTGTATTTTTTGGAAATTTTGTAAACTTGGAACTAGAAGAGTATGAAGAAGCGATGGATGCAATGTTTCGAGATGGCGAATTGATGTATGGAAATATGACCCGTGATTTGTATTTTTTAGGGAAGGTGTTGGATAAAAAGTATTCCTATTTAACTCATTCTTATAATATTTTTATGGTTGGCTTTGTGGCGACTGTTTTGATTTTTTTGGTGTCTATTTTTCTAAATGCATAAAATCATAGTTCCCCTAAAGGGGAGAAGGAGGATGCGATTTTTTAGTGTTTTCTTTTGATGGGTAATTTGGTTTTTGATGAAAAAAATCTTTGAGAATCCTCGATTTATTTTTGGCGTGTACATGTTGCTAGCCTTGAGTGCAACATTGCAATCTTATTATGGGAGTCCTACCATTTTTAATGACTTAGAATATACAGCTTACAATAATTACTTGATTTTTAAACAATCTTTTTTTCATCTGATTGAAGGAAAAGATCTTTTCATTTTGTATCCTAAAGAGCATTGGGATTTGTATAAATATTCTCCGACGTTTTCATTGATGATGGCACCTTTGGCGATATTGCCAGATGTGGTTGGATTGTTTATTTGGAATTTATTGAATGCCTTAGTGTTGTTTTTTGGGATAAAAAAACTTCAATTGCCTGCTCGCTTTAAAGGAATAGAATTTTCGAAAATCTCAATGTTTATCATACTCTTTGTTGGATTGGAATTAATGACTTCGTTGCAAAATGAGCAGTCGAATGGATTACTTGCAGGGTTAATTATTTTAGCTTTTGTTTTTTTAGAAAAAGAAAAAATATGGTTGGGGACACTTTGTATCACATTGACTTTTTACATTAAAATATTTGGGATTGTTGCGTTTGCGTTGTTTTTGGTTTATCCTCAAAAAGGGAAATTTATTTTGTCTTCAGCAGTATGGATGATTGTTTTGGCATTGTTGCCGGCGGTTTTTGTTGGGTTTGATCAGTTGATTTTTTTATATGAAAGTTGGGGGAGAATGTTAGGCGAAGATCATGCGGCATCTTATGGATATTCGGTGATGGGATGGTTGCAAATTTGGTTTGGTTTGGAGGTTTCAAAAAATGTAATCGTATTGTTAGGCGTAGCGTTGTTTTGCCTGCCTTTAGTGAAATTTAAGCGTAATTTGAATTATGAATTTCGATGGAGGTTGTTGGTTTCGATTTTGATTTGGGTAGTGATATTTAATCATAAAGCGGAGTCGCCAACTTTTGTAATTGCGATGAGTGGGGTAGGAATTTGGTATTTTTTTAGTAAAAAAACTAAAGTGAATTTAGCGTTGGTGATTTTGGCATTTGTATTTACTTCGTTATCGCCGACGGATTTGTTTCCACGATTTTTGAGGGAGAGTTTTGTGATACCTTATGTGATGAAGGCGATGTTTTGTATTTTGATTTGGGGAAAGGTAATTTGGGAAATGTTTTTGATTCAACCACAGACGAATACAGATTTAACTGACTTCTCCAAAGTGGAGTAAGTTAGGGAGAGTTAGTAAAGTCTGTGTTCGTCTGTGGCTAGTTCTAGTTATTCTTTGATCTCCCAATCTCCATTTTTATTGATAATAACTTTAATCTTCTTAGGCTTAGTTTCTTGATCAAAACTTGGAGGCATCATCGTAATTTCAATTGTCTTGTTATCAATCCAAATTGGAGTATGAGGTTCCATGTCTTCAAAACTCTTTTCCAATAATTTTTCAAAACGTCCATTAGGAAAACCGAAAATTTGAATGCCATTAAAATTTACTCCATCTACTAAATCTGAACTGAACGATAAAATGTTTTTGGAATTTGGAGATACTTTTGGAAAACCTTTGATAATCGTTTCTTTCCCTGATTTGTCATTGATTAAAGAGTAATCCACACTATCATGATATTTATTTTTTAAAACAAAAAACCCAACTTTGGGGAGATATTTAACATAACTTCTTTCATGAGCAGCTTCAGGAACATCAATAGTATCAGTATTTAATTCGATTATTTTTCCAGTTAATAAAGTAATAGAATAACTTCCTTTTTTTGTTGAAGTATATTGAGCATCTTTTTTTAATTGTTTGGCTCTAACTTTTTCAAAACAAGTATTAAATTTTTCCCATTTCCCATTTTTCTTTAATTCAAAACAGGCATCATAAGGACTCGGATTTGCATTCACGACAGGCTCATAAAATTTCACCGCACCACCATACACCCAACCTTCTTTTCCATCCTCAGTTTTGATTTTTAGCCAAGGCTCATTGAAAAGTGTTCCACGCAAATTGATTCTTTCTTTGTAATCAGTTTTTTCATATAAGTAGGTGAATGAAGTTCCTTCCTTCACTTCGATAACGATTTCACTTTTAGTCGTCGGTTGTTCACGAATACGTAATTTGTCGACCCAAGCATATAAAATAGTGGACGTTTTTTCCTGGGTTGTAGGATTTGTTATATTTTCGGTAGATTCGTTTTCCCAAGAATTAGATTCCGTTTTTTGGGTGCTTTCGGAGGAGTTTGTATTTTTACAAGAAAAAATAAAACCTACGAAAGTTAAAAAAACAATAAATAATATTTTTTTCATAAGTATTCGAGTTTTTTTTAACGTTCTAGGAGTCAATGATTAATTACAGTATTGGCTTATATTCGAGTTTCTACAAAATTAATAACTTAAATCCCAAAACTGATATACATTTCATATATATCTAAAAAAAGAAATTCGATATGAAGAGGACGATTTTTTTTATAGTTTCTATAACAATGCTTTCACAATTTGTTTGTGGTCAGAGTGAAACAGTAGATAAAGATTGGGTTGTGCTGAGGTACATCGAACGTTACCAAGATTTGGCAATGGAAGAAATGATTCGCGTTGGAGTACCAGCGAGTATAAAGTTGGGACAAGCAATTTTAGAAAGTAATGCAGGGCGAAGCGAATTGGCTCGGAAATCAAATAATCATTTTGGTATTAAATGTGGAGGTAATTGGACAGGGGAAACTCATGCTTATGAAGATGATGATTATGATGAATTCGGAAATTTAATTAAGTCTTGTTTTCGTAAATATGATAGTGCTAAACGTTCTTTTTTTGGTCACTCTGAATTTTTAAAAAAAGCTAGATATCGTTTTTTATTCATAGATTTAAATCCACGAGATTATGAATCATGGGCGCATGGATTAAAGACAGCAGGATATGCTACTAATCCAAAGTATGCATCTATTTTAATTGCCATCATTCAGCGATATGAATTATTCAAATTTGATAAAATGGCAATTGAGGGGATTGCAACAGGATTTGATAATTCCATCTTGGATGTTGCATCATCG
>Ga0209092_10000985_pt1 | contig 28805 bp, 35 predicted proteins | sample FraStrMetagenome_FD_187446 | JGI IMG/M metagenome (GOLD analysis project Ga0209092, IMG submission 187446) | Marine eukaryotic phytoplankton communities from Arctic Ocean - Fram Strait ARC3M Metagenome (SPAdes) (version 2) | ecosystem: Environmental > Aquatic > Marine > Oceanic | place: Fram...
CAACAACAACAACAACAACAGCGCCAGCAACAGAAACAGCAATCGAGTCCAATACAGCCCGACATAAAAACTACAACTGAATGTCCTATTTGTATGGAAAATATTCAGGCAACTTCAAATATAATTATTACCCCATGCAACCATAAGTTTTGCGCAACATGTTTGCTACGCGAGATGAACAATCGTAATACATGTCCGGTATGTCGAAGGGTATTAAAGCCGGAATATAATGAGAAATATAATTTATCGAATAATGATTTGCGGGATATTGTAGTAAGAAACCTGGAATTTATGCCGCATGAACATTTGAAAATAATGGACAAACTGCTGCCTATTTTGAATGCGGTGAAGATTCCTGAACTATTCGAAGAGAGCGCGAATTTAATGGAAACGTTAGAGGAAATGGAATCAAATTTATTAACGACAATGAGTATGTTTGGATACTATGTAGCAACAGACATACGTGATATTATATTAGACGATGATGCTTGAAATAAATGTATATTAAGTATTTACTATATATACATTATGAATCGTGATATAGAAAATAATATGGGGGAAACTGAAATACCGAATTTTACTATAGAACATGTCAATAGCTGGGATAAAAAATATAATCTTTATTTTTCTAAGTCATATGATGCGGAATTCGTAGACAAGTGTGATGATATGAATATATTAAAACTAAGTAATATTTTTGAATTGAATGAACTATATATAGAACATGTAGATAATATGGAACAATTGCTTCATAAAATGCGTGAATATAATTCAATTGGCGAAAAGGAAAGTATAAGAGCGTATATGAATATAAGAATGAATAAAATCAGAATGTATTTTGAGGATATAGTGCCGATTATAGAAAGTGATGAAGAAAACTTGAAATTAGTGATAGAAATAATTTCAAGTGTATAATTTATTTGCGAGTGAGTTTCGCGTTACGATTTCTACGACCACGAATGATTGTTCTTTTATTACTGGATTTGGATTTTTTTCCAGCGCGTCTTCTGCGTGTGTTGTGTTTTTTTGATTTATTGCGGCGTCTTGTTTTTCCTCCCATAATGGAGCAACTGTTTTTTTTTGTAGACGATATAATACACTTAGGTAATATACTGAAATCGCCGTTTAGATATTTGTTTCTCCACGTGTCATACAGTGAAAAAAATCGTTTGAACATGTCAACCAATTCGCGTGTAATATCATTTGAATTATAATTTAGAATAGATTGACAAATAATTTTAATTTCTATCATAGTCTCAACGAATTTTTTCCTTTGAATAATTTTTTTGACCATTTCATCGTCGCTTTCTTTAATAAAATCCTGCATTACAGAAACCTGAATATCAATAAATCTATTTTTTCGCTCAAGTGTGTTCAATTTCTTAATAAATGTCATAGCGTTGATAGTTTCAACAAACGTAGGTTTCGACTCGCTAAAATCTCGAGGTGGTCGTCCGAAAACTTCTTCGAATCTTCGCTTTAAATGATCAATATCTGGAACAGACATATATGTATATATATTAACGCATATTAATATTTTACGGACCTTCGCCTGCTACGCGACGTAATTGGCTACTAACATCAATGAATTCGTTGAAGCTTCTTTTTCCGTATGCGATACATGTATTTTCATTTGTGTTAATATAATAACGCAAATGATTATAATAAGGTATAGATTCAGAAATTTCGTCTGGGAATTGTCCAGATTCATTAATGGAATTAATATCGGCTCCGTGAAGCATAAGTATGCGAATAATATTAGGATTAGTATTCCATAAAGCTGCGCAGGTGAGAGCGTTAATAGAGTTGGAACGAATAATGGAATGGTCCTGTTCGTTAGTACCATTATCTACGTTCTGAGCATCTATGATAGAATAATTAATCATAAATTTTATTAGGAGCACCGAACGATGTTGTGCGTAAATTTCATCTAAATAAGTTGACAACATTTGTTCATCTTTAAACATAATAATAAGATGAAGACATATTACGAGCGAAATAAAGTCTGACACATCATCTTTAATGATATATTGTCTAATATCATGAGATGTGCCACAGTGGTCATGAAAACGATTAATAGATTGCATTGCGATAGCCTTAGCTTGTTGATTTGAAATGATTGTATTCATTATTGTAGGTATGATTACAACCCTTATTTTTTATTTTAGAAAGTCAATTTTTTTATTTAATATTAATATTTATTGAGTTTGAAATGAGATATTAATGTATTTATTTAGTTTAGTTATAATTAAGGAACTTATACATCATATATAAAACGCATATAAAGGATAAATGCTGTTATAATATGTGAGGGGTTATGTATTCGTTCTTATAGCTCAGTTGGTTAGAGCATCGGTCTTATGAGCCGAAGGTCTGCGGTTCGAGCCCGCATCTGAACATCATATTGGATTGTCACAGCAAATAAATAATTTAAAATTAATAATACAATCCAGCAATAAAAAAAAATAAAGCATCTATGTCCGAGTGGTCTAAGGAGCCAGACTTAAGACCTGGTAGCGTATGCTGCGTGGGTTCGAACCCCACTGGATGCAATTAACGGGGCTGTAGCTCAAATGGTAGAGCGCACGCTTAGCATGCGTGAGGTACTGGGATCGATGCCCAGCTGCTCCAATAAATAAAAATACATTTTAATTATATGAATGGTCTTATAGTGTAGTGGTTATCACTCAGGACTTTGAATCCTGAAACTCGGGTTCGAATCCCGGTAAGACCTTATTTAGTGGTTACATACAGCAATTTATATTAAATAATTAATTATAAATGATATTGGAAAATATCATTCAGTAACCAGCAACGTGTTTTTTTATTTAAATTAAAAAGAAAAAGAAAAAGTGTATACGGGTGTGTTGATAATATAGATAGGTAGTCGTCATATAATATGATGACGAAATTGGTGGATGTAGATACCTACTATTTAATGGGTAGGATTCTGGGGGTAGGATATGTATAACTTGCGTGGAAATGGAGAAACATATTCCAATATTGGTGCTGATCATTTAACAAGATTAAACCACTGAGCTATGACAAGTTTTGAGTTAAATGACAGAAGTGTAGTGTTTCACAGTGTTAAGCGAGGTGTGGGGCTTAACACATGGGTAGTTTATTGTATATAATGTGGTGGGGGGATAATTATTTATTAAATATGTTGGGTTCTAACTTTAAGGGGTGATGCTGAGAAGTTAGTAATCAAGGAATGGAACGGCGCCTTTAAAGATCGCCAACGGGAAATGGGGAGACATAACCTCCACAACGGTGTCTCACAGTCTTAAGCGAGTAATGAAGGAGAAGGGGGCTTAAGATCGACCTAATATGTCGTAAAACTGTTGCTCTGTTAGCTCAGCTGGTTAGAGCGTGCGACTGTTAATCGCGAGGTCATAGGTTCGATCCCTATATGGAGCGGTGTGTTAGCCTATGTGGCTAATTTTGTTAGCCCCTGTGGCTCAATTGGATAGAGCGTGAGACTTCTAATCTCGAGGTTGTGAGTTCGAATCTCATCAGGGGTTCTATTTTTATTTGAAATAAAAATCAAAAACTTATAAAGATAAAAAGTGTGAAATTTTTTATTTTTAGATAATATAATGGCAGCAGGATTATTGAGTAGTGAAAATTCATTGACAGGTGATGAAGTTTTAGTGAAAGAGTTGGTGATTATTACGATAGATAATTTAGTAAAGGATCATTTAAAGTTAGATTCCAAAGCGGATCTTGTACCTATATTAAGAATCATCATGGAAGCGATCGAGGATAAGAATTTAACAGGTCCTCAACAGAAGGAATTAGCGATGTTAGTGCTACAAAAAGCAGTAGAGAGTTCTGACTTAGACGATGAACAAAAGAAATCAATATTGGATTTAGTAAACAGTGGTATCATAGAGAATACGATTCAATTGGTATCTGATGCTTCAAAAGGAACTTTGAGAATAAACAAAAAAATAGCAAAACAAAGCTTAATTACGTGTCTTATTGGGTGTTTAACATCATTTAACGCAAAAAAACAGGAAGAAGAGAAGAAAGAAGAAGTTATACCCTTGAAAATTTAAGTATTTAAATAGTATAATAAGATGTATTTTTTTTTGCTTGGGACATTATGTTCGGTATTAATGATTAAAATTAGTGCTACCGAACAATTATCGTTTAGTGGAGGAGGGGCATTCGGTGCCGTAGAAATTGGTATATTGAAGAAAATACGAGAGAGTCAGCAAATCAAGTATGATAGATATACTGGTATTTCGGCGGGTGGATTAAACGCCGGATTTTTGTCACATTTTGCTGATATTGATGAAGGTATAAAAGAAGCAGAAGAAATGTATTCTACTATTCGCAATAAGGACATATATGAATTATTGCCGGATACGAGAGTATCGTTATTAAATACGCATCCATTGAATAAAACATTGACCTCTATAGTAACGAATATGGATTCGCCCCCAGTTATTGATGCGTTAATAGGAGCTGTGAATTTGAATACTGGTAATTTGGATATCTTTAAGTACAATGATAATTTTTTAGTGGAAGACAAGGTATCGTTATTGATGTCAACCTCAGCGATACCTATTGCGTTTCCGCCAGTGAAATACAATAATTATGTGTACGCGGACGGTGGGACATTGAGCAATCAATTGTTGGACATAATACATTCTTCTGATTACTTGAATATTACTTATATAACTCCATATGCGGTGATGGAGGAGGATGATGCGTCGATTGACAGTATTATAGATATGATAGAACGAACGTTTCAATTGGTTAAAAAGAATTATAATAATCCATTTGCGCGATTATATCATGAATGTGACGAACCATATGGTGAAATAACATATTATTATGTGGATAGTAAAATACTGAATGATTTTACAATGTTAAACTTCAATAAGGGTAAAGATTTAATAGCGATAGGGTATGATCATATGGAAAGTAAAAAATACACACTTTGTTAATTATATTTAGAATAGGAAAGATATACTTTTACTTATATAATTTTTATAATGAATTAAATTGAATTATTATATATAATATAACAGTTTACAATAAGGATGAATGATTCTACATATTTAATGTTAAGATATTTTGAATATAAAAAACAAAATAAGCAAAAAATACTTAATGATATAAAGTCAAATGGTAAATCCAGTAGTGTAACAAGAAAGGCCAGTAAAAAAGTAATGTTTACTATTCCTGAATTGTGCGAAACGCTTCAAGAATGATAAAGCGAGTTGTATTAGTTAATTTATATTAATGAACTAATATAGCGAAATGTTTTCAATAAAAGAAAGAAAAAAAGTGATGTCAAATACAATTAATGGTATAGAATCATTCATGTATGAAAATATATATCCGAACAAGATTATAAATGGGTTCATCATTTTATTGTTACATTGGATAATAGTTGGATGGACATTTGCTTATATTGTAGTAGGTAAAATAGATGCGTTATTTTTTATGTGTGTATCAACATGGATATTAATATTTGCACTACATGTATACTTTCATGGCTGTATTTTAACAAAGGTGGAGAAACATTTATGGGAGGCGGACGATTGGTGTGGTCCATGGTCATTACCATTCAAGTTACTCGAGTATAACAATATTTCAGTAACTTCTGGGTTAGCGGAAAACATATTTATATGTTGGGCGATAGCAATTACGATTTTTGTCGCTTTGAAAATCATTTACTATATATGAGTAGTTATGTAGCAATTTACATAAACAAATATTCAAAAAATGTGATGAGTATCATCAAATAGTTTCAAACCTATTTGGATGTAGTGATCCGGAAAAAAATACCAAGAAAATTATAAAAAACTTAGCAAAACATACGTCGTTAAAGGATGCCAAAGATATAAAAACATAATTTGTTCCGTTTTAAATTATCATTTTTCATTTTATTATATAGTCTTATACTAATAAAATGAAAAGTATAATCCGTCGTCGCAATAAAACGACTCGTAAAAAGAGGGCAATAAAGCGAACAAATAAATATAGAAGAATGAGAAGTAGAAAAAATAGAACAATGAGAAGTAGAAAAAATAGAAGAATTCGCAAGAAAAAATATAAGGGAGGAAATAAGGATGTATGTTGTATATGCGATAAAGAAACAGACAGCATTTTAACACCGATTAGTTGTGAGAGACGACAAATAATAGGTGCTAAGACACATATAATATGTGGCGATTGTTGGTGGCCGTTTGCCGATGAAAATACTGACCATGCTTGTCCTGGTTGTAAAAAAGAACCTTTACCAAAATCAACCGAAAAAAGTCCCAGCGCCCCAGTAATAGATTTAACTTAGGATTAACATTTTTATAATATTAGAGAATTAATATTATAAAAAACATATAAAAAAAGGGCAAAAAAAATATTGATAGTAGTTTTTTACGTATCAGGTATCACATAAAAAGAACAATTACAACGGCTATAAATAAGTCATGACAAGTATTTCAATAGAGCCGTTTGAGAAGCTCATCGTAAGTGGAAAGCTCACACCCAAATCATATCAAGTGGATGGTGTGAGATGGATGTTGGAGCGTGAACAGGACAAGAAGGTAGGTGGAGGGATTTTGGCGGATGAGATGGGTTTAGGTAAGACAATACAGATATTAGGAACACTTCTATGTAACTTCAAGCGTCATACGCTGATAGTGGTCCCAGTAGCGCTTTTGGAACAATGGCACAATACAATCTACTATTTCACTGGACATAAGGCAGTCATGTTTCATGGTTTGAATAGGATAAAAAATATAGCTGATTCACCGATAGTGCTGACATCATATAATTTGGTAAAATCGCCGGAAGTCCAGAAGGTAATATGGGACCGTGTAGTATTTGATGAGGCACATCATCTCAGAAATGCGAAAACAAAAATGAATCAGTCGGTAACCACATTGAAACGAGATATCACTTGGTTAATAACTGGAACTCCAATTCAGAATAGAGTCCGTGATATAAAGACATTGTTCGAGGTGCTCGGTGTAAAGATGGATCGTCCTAAGTCAGTTGACATAACGCTCTTGTGTATGGAGTTCTTATTAAAGCGCACAAAAAAAGATGCTGATATTCATTTGCCGGAGATACGGTTCCATGACATTATGGTGGAATGGAGAGCGACGCAGAACGAGAAGGAATTAGTAAGCGCACTCCACAATCAACTCGGATTCAATGTTCCTACAGAGGTCAAAGACAACTCATTCAACCGTTGGGTATCGGGTCTATCATTAGAATGTAAACTACCACTGTATACGAAATGTAAACAGTTATGTGTAATGCCTTCAATGTTGAAGGTAGAAAATGAGTATACATCATCATCAGACGCGAGCGATGTATTTGAAAGTGTTCAGAATGCTGACAAACTGGATATGGTTGCGGACAGTGTTATGAAAACATCATCTTCTATAAAGAAAATGGTGTTTTGTAATTTTAGATTAGAGATGGATTACCTCAAGACGAAGTTTGCGAGTCAAGGGCGAGAAGTGTCAGTCATTGATGGTAGAGCAACGTATGGTAATAGGTCGGATATATTCACGAACTTACCAGAGATACTGATATTACAGGTGGATACATGCTGTGAGGGTTTAAATCTTCAGACATATAAACAGATATATTTTGTAAGTCCACAATGGAATCCGAGCATAGAGGATCAGGCGGTAGCGAGATGTCATCGAGTAGGTCAGACGAGCGAGGTGGATATATTTCATTTTAAAATGTCTGATGTGAGCGAGGAAACGCAGAGCCTGGAGAGTTACATTTGTAAGGTCCAGGAAGAGAAACGTAAATTGTATATTTAAACTAATTTAACTAAGTAAAAAGAAAGTCGTGTGCTTTTTTATTGCGTTAAAATGATTATAAAATTGAAGTGTGCTATAAGTATCAATAGTAGATATACATATAAAACTATGACTGATAATATTATTCTACAGGACGTCACAGAATTTGGACGGGTAGATGACATATGGAATGATTGTTTGCATGATAAGAAAGGTCTGTGCGAGTTCGTAAATAATGTAGTAATGAATATGAATATGGGCGATGAGGCGAATAAGAATGGATATGGAATAATGCTGCAAGATTTATCAAATATAAGGGTGCTGGTATCAACCAGTGAATTTCCCTTTAACGATTTAAGTGCCGAACAAAAGCGTACATCGTCTATTTATTTCACGGATGCAAAGAGGAATTATGTATTAGGATATATATGGTTATGTAGGTGGCCAATTGAAAAGACTAAATCCGATTCGTGTCATTTTATTAATTTTATAGATAGTAGAATTTCTGGATTAAATATTGCGAAATATATGATCGAGCAATATGAAATGAGTATTTCGTATGACATATGTTTAATTCCGTATGAAATTTCGCGTGGAGCAGAAAAATACTGGAAGAAATATCTGGAGAGGGTATATAATGTAAAAAGCAGAAGGGACTTAACCCATTTTATACAAGATTGTGAATTAACGGAAGGTGAAATAAAATGGGATATATTATTGAAAGAGTTATAGTTATAAACGAAACAGTTAGTGGTGATTGGTTCTATTTAAAAATCTTTCAAGAAGGGTATTTTTTTTTTTCCGTTGGAATCCAGTTTCAATATCCCGTTTAATTTCTTCTTCTTCCTCTTCTTCGTGTATTTTTTCACTAAAATAATCAGGTTTCTGTCGATCATTTAACCATTCTTGTTCACCTGCTTGGAACCATAGTGTTTCAAGGTGCATTTTTGCGTGTGTATCTTCCATCTTTTCTTTGAATGGGTCAATTAAATTATCCAAGAACGGATTAATTTTCTCTGGGTCAATAAGATACTTTGGAGCCATACCTATATGCTGTAATAATCGATTGTTCCATTTATTTTTGTTAGTAACGTATGTTTTATGATCAACCAATTTGTATGGATTATACATACGAGAGAACCAATTTTGTTGTTTAATTTTTTCTCCATTGTCGATTTCTCTTCTGAACATTTGATCAATCATAGAAAAAGCGGATTTCAGGAGTAATATTTCATTCTGTATTTTTCGCTTAGATTCAAATAATTTCATGAGTTGGTATTTGTTTTCGCGTGATGCGTGTTTGCCGCGACTATGTTGTTGCTTTTGTGTAATATTGAGATATCGCACTTGATTTTTGATATTTTTCAAATTTGTAATTGATTTTTTGCGATGATCTTCTATTTTTTTTATGATAGAGAATACATTCGTATTATAGATGACAGGATACAAGTAGCGGATATTGCGCGGAATAACAAAATGATTGGTTTCTTTGATTTCGGATATTTTCTTTTCGACATCATTTAGTTTGGCGATGACTTCAGATTCTATGTCGGCGAGTGTTTTCTTTTTTTCTACATCACTACATTCATGCGTGTTGATGTTTTTGAACAGCAATATAGACCCAGATGTAAATTCTACACTGGACTGCAGTTTATCGTATTGATGAGACGATGTTTTGAATGCTTCGGACTGTGCGTCTAATTTGAAGAAATTAACGATAGCTAATAATACGCCAATCGTACCATTAATAAACGCAATAATAAGAGACCCGTATTGGTAATTATAAAAGAAGTCTGCTAAAATGGTAGCGGCAGCACTCAATATGATAGATGGCATCATTAGCATACTTAATTGTGTTTCAGCCCAATATTTAGATTCCATATAAATAATTTTTTGACCTTTTAAATAGCTGGCAAGAATATCTAACGCAGCAGAGAACTTGTGATTTTCTTCTAAATAATATTTATTTATCTGTTTCTCGACAGCATTAAAATTCATTTTCTTATACTTAGTTTGTAATTGATTGAGTTCAATAATAGATTTGTCATTAATTCTATTTTGGTATTGGTCATGTTTAGATAATTCTATAAATTGCATTTCTATTTCTTCAGGTGATATATCAGACGCGATACTATCTAAATCACTGGAGGATGAATCTTCATGACTACTTAAGCTGGAATTTACGTAATCAGAATAGAAGTTGTTATTTTTTTCGATAGGTGGTTCAGAATGTTGTTTTATTTCACGAACGTGATTTCTCCAATGTATAAAATATCGAAATTTTAGAAACAATATATCGGTTGATGGGTGTTGTTGCGATGTAGAATTTGTTGATATAGCATGATTATTATTTTTGCTTGACGTAGACAATGGTGTATAATTATGAAAGGGTTCTTTTTTATCTGGAACCTCATTCATTTCTAACGACACGTTATGTACATTAGAAAATTCCAAATCAGATTGTATTTTATTGGTATTATTGGAATCGGCATTTTTATCCATTATTGTAATAATATTATAAAATAATATATTAATGACTACGATTTTCGACGAAATAGATTTATTTGATAGTTATGATATCCATAAGGAATGTACTCATAAATTTATTCTTGATTATGATGGTAAAATAATTGAAGATGATTCTACAATTGAGAAAAAATTGTGTGTATGTATCTATAAAAATCCGAGTACATATACAGATGAATACGATAAGGAAGAGAGTGATGAGGAAGAGAGTGATGAGGAGGAGAGTGAATATACTGATTCAAACAAGAGTAATATATCAAAAGCAACATGGAATTACATTTCGGCAGGCATTCGTCGGTCACAGAATTTATTTTGCAGAGGTGAATTAAGTAGTCATTTTTTTAACAAAGAAAAACTGGAGACATATACGGATGTTATAGTAACGTTAAGTATAATAGAACAGGCGTCTGGTGCGTCAAGACGAGAGCGTGTTCGATTAATTGGATTTGTAATGTGTAATGATCTAAAAACGCACCCAGATTACAGTGAATTAGTAGATACACTTTATATAGACGCTATATGTGGAAACACATTAGGTGTGAGAGCACCAGCTCCAGTATCAGATTCGCTTTGGTCGGAGCCTGGATATAACTTAAACAGTGAACGCGAGTCGCATACAACTATAAAGGTTGGCAAAATTATGTTGAATATGGTAGAATATTATGCTATAAGTAATGGTTTTGAACAAATGAAATTAAGTGCTCTGTCTTATGTAATAAATTACTATCGAAATATTGGTTATACGCATACGGATGGTGGAGATATTGAAGAGAATCCATCAATCAAAAAAATCGCTGAAGCTGTAAGTAAGAAAAAATACAAAAGTGAAGAGGACGTGGATACGCAAATGCGTATAGAGCGTGCTATCCAACTATCTGATAATAATATAGATAAATTAAAAGAAAATATGAAATTATATTTGAATATAGATACAGATGTTCTACCATCGGATGAAAAGGTTACAGAATTATTAAAGCAATTGGACCCATCATTAACAATACGCAATGTAAAAACGGAAAATGGAAAGAATGGAATATATGATCTATTAGTGAAATTAACTCAAATGGAGTTTGCTCCGAATTGTACGGGAACGGAGATTCCACTACGAAGAAATTGGCTACAAATGATTGATGGAGAGTTTGTTACGAAATGTATTGACGATGGATTCACCATGCGTAAATCTCTGGATGATGAAAATGGATGGACCGCGTTAATACCAATGGATTAATAATTTGGTATATAATATTATCTATATCTACATATAATCTAAGAGACTATATGTATAATAAAATAATATATATGTATAATAAATCGCCACATTTACCAACATATGGATGGATTCAATCGTGTTTATGCTGTGACATGGCAACAGGGAATACATATAATTTTGCAATAGGATATTTATGTATCTATAACGTCTCAGCATATATGTGTAAAACATGTATGATGAGTAAAAAAAACCGAACTATAGTATTGAAAGAAGCCCCTACTTTTTTTAGACGCCAGTTGATCCGAACCCGTTCTCAGACCTTTCCGTGATTCCAAGATCTTGAATATTATCGACCATAATAACAATAATAGGACGGAGGTCTGGACTACATATTTGAACAAGTCGTGTATGTTTTTCAACGTCATACTTGGCTCGATTGAGGTTATCGAATATAGATATAAGTGGTCCTCTGTAACCACTATCGATGACACCTACGCTATTTGCCAGTCGTAGTGGTGTCTTATAAATGCTGGAACGTGGGTACATGTAGAATCCAACGGGTGAATAAACATCACAATATCCCAAGTCCATTTTCATGGAACATTTAACTTCCATGTTGATCTTTGTGGGTCCGATATCGGAGCTTTGTATGTTATAATGTTCGGGAACGAATAGGTCGAATCCAGAATCAGCACAAGCGGTGTTTTTAATTTTACTATTATGGTCATCAATCTTACGTTGATAAAATTCTTTGAGTTCATTATTTTCAATATATATTTTTAGAATCGCGAAGCGATTGTTATAGTAGTTATTATTGTCTGCTTGCTGCATATTGTTAGGCGTGATAAGCCCTATTATATATGAACAACTAAATCAATTTTTTATAATAAATACCATTAGAATAATTCCTCCCATGCCCAAAAAACATATGAACATCATAATAATAAACCAAACTAATTCATTAATATCTGTGGCATTTTTAGTTAATAGCATCATTTCGTGAACGGATGGGTGAATTATTAATGGAATAAGATGTATGTTTGTTGTGTTATCTACCAATGATGTGTCATTTTCTTGTGAATTATTATTTGAAATAATATACATATTTTTTTCAATATATATTCCCATATGGTCGTCTTTTCAATTTATATAATATAAAATATAGTTTATAATATATAATAATGGAATATATTGTTCCAGCATCGATAATGTTATTATTAGATGGTATATATTTATCAAATATAGGAGGTAAATTATTTGGTAAGATGGTAAAGAATATACAAAGTCATGAAATGAAACTTAATATATATGGAGCGATAGGTGCGTATACATTGATGTTTCTTGCTCTATACAAATTTATACTTTCGGAGAGAAAATCTCCATCCGATGCCTTTATACTGGGGTTGTGTATTTATGGTATATTCGATTTTACAAATTATGCGATATTTAAAAAATACAACATGTTAATAGGAGGGATAGACATGTTATGGGGTGGTATATTGTATTATGTAGTTACGTGGTTAACATATAAAATATTAGGAATAGAAACAAAAGATAGAAAATTAAATAAGACCTAACTATTCGTGGTAGTAGTTCCTCCACATGATGATATAAGTCCATTGGCATCATTATAATATGTTGTCAACACTTCATTTGCTTGTTTATAAATAGGTTTACATCCGGGCAGAGGTGATGTAAAAGGAAATGGTTTACTGTAACCAGTTGCTCCATTCCCGGCGCGTCTTGCTTTGTATAGAACGTTATATTTACTCGAGGGAATGATCATATTGTTAGATTTAGTGTATGGAAGCACGCGCCTACACGCATTACTATTACAGTTAGCAGAGTAGATATTGTTATTGCTGGTAGCGACGTCAGTTTTACAATTAGCGACTTGATTTTTTCTTTCGTAAAAATGGTCGTATGAGTTAGCGATATTGGAACTGGACCCTAATATGCCTCCATTAATACCAGTTTGAACCCAATTATTATAAATGTATTGAATTCTATTGTGGGTGGGAGGAATGTTTCCTCCTAATTCGGCTGCAGTGAAAGGTCGTTTAGTCCATAGTTTATTGTTATTCATGACTGCCTTACTTGATTTAACCGATGGTTTTATTGTATGAGAGGTATCAGCGCAACAATAATGTCCTGCTTGGCCAGGTCGATTGGAAACAGCGTATGACTTACCTATATAACTACGATTACGATGTTGTCCATTTAAACTAAATCCTACTCCAGAATCAGTTAATGCGCTGCTATTACAATCAACGGGTCCTCGCATATTAATGACGAAAGTATTACCTGATGGTTTACCTGAGTTAACCTTATATGTAGATTGTGATTTACGTTTTAGGGTGGCAATAGACATGACTATAAATTATAGGGAGATATTAAATAAACAGAATATGTCTATCATTTGATATTTTGTCCAATGTATTTTGAATAAACCAGTAACATGGCAATCCGTGTATGGATTTACTCTTTTCAGCATAGTCTTTAATGTTAGTTAAATCCACATCAATGAATATTTTCAATAATAATAGTCCAAAACTATAATAGCACGATTTGTAGTGTATAGCTGAGGGAATTTTGGTAACGGCGAGTAGTTCAGGGGACATAAATCCGTCGCTCTTGTTTTTAATCATATCTTGTAAATTATATTTGCCTTGTTTATTAAAGTCGTATAATTTGTCGAGTCCAATAAATAGACATGATGTATTGTTTAAGATTAAAAAGTCGTGTATAGAAAAATAGGAAACCGTCTTATTATTACCTTCTAAATATTGGATTTGATTTACTACATCTTGAATAATGAAGTTGACATTATCTACATCGAGTAATTTATCGGGTTTATTATCCAAATAATCTTGTAATGATATAATCGAGTCCAATTGTATTTTAATTTCGGAGGATATAGCATTTTTTTCTGGTAGAATGTTCAATGAATTTAAGCAATGATGTATATAATTATTATAGGATGAATTTATGACATAGAGTCCATTTATATTATGAATAGTTAATGATTGTGATTTATAAATATAATCCATAAATGAGATATATTTATAATATATAAAAAAAATATTAGTGAAACGAAGTAATATAATTAATAATATGATGGTTTTGGAAGTCTTGACGCAACAATTTTCCAATACCATGGAAAGTTGTGTACAATATTGTATACATCTCCATTTAATAGAGCAATCCGTATATGCTCGGAGGATTCATTCCACTTCTTAAAGTGAATAAATACTCGTGAGAATTTGGCAGTATTTGTATTTGTTTTCCATGAAACAATATCAATGCGTTCTACTAAACCGAAATTCAGTTTTTTAAACACTTCGCGAATATCTTTTTCGCGAATACCAGTATCTACTTTTGGAATACATAAACTTGGATTTTTATGTAAAGTTTGGATAGGAGTCATATATACTGTAAATATATAGTATATTTACTACCTTCAATTTTTTTGCTATCTCCTATATAGGTTATATAAACGTTATTTATTCGGTTCAGGTTAATATGCCAACTTGTTTTAAGAAAGCTCTGCTGTGAGGAGACATATATAATATAATGATTATCTTTAAATACTTAAAAAAATTGAATTAAAACAATAGAAGAATAAATATACATAATACCAAATACTTATACTCAGTATTAATTATGTCAAGCTTTAAGCCTACACAAACCCGTTTTAGTTCATTGAAGGATGATGTAAATACTTTTTCAAGACCTAATAATCGTGATAATCGTGATAATCGATATGATACCAGAAGAACTTCATATAAGGAAAGCAGATCATTTACAGGACGTGATACTAAGCCCAGGCCTAAGGAATTTAATATAACTAAAGATTCATATCCTTCACTTAGTAAAGAAGTTACAGTAGATGAGAATAAAGTAGTAGATAAGGTGCCTGAGGTCTCCGATTATCTAAAAAAATGCGCTAAAACGAAAGAAGCTGCGGAGAAATCCAAATCAGATGAAGGGTGGATAACGATTCATTGTGATAAAAAAACGCATAAGGTAACTTATACTCGCAATGGTGAGTCATTTTCCCCCATCGAAGATTACGCAATGAGACGAGAAAAATTACGCGAACAGGAATACCAAGCTGATATGGAGAAATTAATGATAAACAACATTAAACGCGACGATGACTTAATTCGCGAAGAATATGAATTATATGGAGATGATTCGATCGTATATCAAGAGCATTGTCGCTTTCAACAATATCTCATTGATTATCCAGACGTAGATGATGATAATTTAATTGATAATGATGGTTCTGATTATGATTCAAATGAAGAATATTAGGTGTAATGGTTTAAATAATAAAATAAAAATAATCATTTTTTTTATTAGAATGGATAATGAATGGATAGACGAGTTTACAAATAAAGAAAAAGAATATCAAATATTTTACAAGAATAATATAAATTATATTAGGATATTCGTATTGTACGTGAATAAGAATAAATGTTTAGATAAAATCAAAGAGAAAACACTTCATTTACAGTCCGCGAATATTCTAACAAAAGATGAACTACGTGAAACGATTCATATGTATAGAAAGTCTGAGAAAGTCCCATATAAATTAATTTCTATTTTGAAACATAATATTGATATTGAACCAGATGATATCGCGAGAAGCCTACATGAAGATTACGAATATGATTACACATATGCCCTTAATACTCTGGAAACAATTAATTTCGCTAAATCGATTAATATGTTTGAAGACCTGACTTCTGTTTTTTTACTATTTTACGAAACAGATAATATAACAAGCAAAAATACGACAAAGCGTATAAAGTTCAAGCATAATCAAACCATAAAGAAAGACAAATCATCAAATGTTATTATTCATAAATAAAATTGAAAGGATTTAAAGATGTTTTATTTTGTTTAAATAATGTCATCGTTTGTAAAAGCCATAGATCATCTCAGCACCGCCCCTTTAAGACAATATGGAGAAAATAATCATAGTGAGTATGCTTGGTCAGAACAGCAAAAAGATAAAATTGTTCAACTTTATTATCAGATAAATCGTTGTAGTGAATTAGAATCAAAGAAGTTGGCTTCTATTATGTATAGCCTATTGAACGATTCTAAAAATGATGTAGATATTACTGATATTTTGCTGCGTCTAATTGTATTTACACGTGACCTAATAGATGGTAAAGGAGAGCGTAGAATTAGTTTTGATTTTGTATATGAGTTGGCTAAAATTTATCCTGAACAAGCACAAAAGGCAATTAAATATTTTGTGAAGGATATTCCTGATAAAAACAATGATACAATTCATCAGTATGGGTCATGGCGTGATCTAAAATTGTTGTGGTCCGATTATGATTGGAATGCGATTGGTGTGGATGCTTCGTTTATGTTGAAGATGTGGAATAAGCAACTGAGGGATGAGGACCAGTCTAAATTGTCTCTTGCTGCGAAGTGGGTTCCTCGTGAGAAGAGTAAATATAAAAATATGTTTTATGCTTTGGCCGAAGATTATTATGAGGATTATATATTGACTCCTAAGACATCAGATAAATTAAGAATGGCGAAAAATAAGGCTTATACTAATTACAGAAAAATGATTTCAAAGATGAATGCTGAATTGGATACTGTTCAAATCAAACAATGTGGTCAGCGTTACTCTGAGATTAATTACAAACATGTGACATCAATCACTATGGAAAAACAAAAGAATGCGTTTTTGAATACCGATACAACTGGAAAGGAACGTTCTAAAAAAGAGGATCGCATTCAAGGTGCTGTAAACCTAAAGAACTATATTTCAAACAAGGTGAATCGTGGAGAAACCATTCAAGGAAAGCGCGTAGCAATTTATGATTTTATAAAGGATGCTATACGTTATAGTGTTCATAGTAATAACGGCGAGGTAGAGTCACATAGGGCTATCATTAATAGTCAATGGGATGATGCTGGGAAACTGTTATCCAATCTGGACAATTATGTAGCAATGGTAGATACGTCTGGTTCAATGCAGGATGACGATAATATTCCGTATTACAACGCGATTGGTCTTGGATGTCGAATCGCCGAAAAGTCGAAATTGGGTCGCCGTGTTCTATCATTCAATTCTAATCCATCGTGGGTAAATTTGGATGATGACAACACCTTATGTGATATGGTAAAAACAATAGTCAGTTCTGATTCTCAAGGATTTGGAACAAACTTCACAGAGGCATTAGATCTTATTTTAGACAGTGTAGTAAAGGCGCGTCTCACAAACGATGTTGTGAAAAACATTGTTCTGGTGATTTTATCAGATATGCAAATCGAAGCACACTATAACGAAAAAATGTCTGATAGTATGTTCAGTCTAATTAGAGACAAATATGCTGAGGCAGGTAGGTTAGTACACGGCGTTCCTTATGATGTACCAAATATCATGTTTTGGAATCTAAGAACTACGTCAGGTTTTCCTGTAATGACAACAGAGATGGGAACATCTATGATGTCTGGTTCGAATCCAGCTATAATTAATTCTTTCTGTAGTTCTGGTCTGTCTGAATTGAGAACTCTAACTCCATGGGATAATATGCTGACTCTTCTGAACTCTGAGCGCTATAATATATTTTCACGATAAACCGTAACGCGCCTGCTATTTTTTTTCATAATATAATACAAATATATTATGAAAACATTATTAAAAAATAGATATATATGATATATATTATATAATGGAAGACAATAACAATGATGAGAATGATGAGAATGATGAGAATGATGAGAATAATGAGAATAATGAGAATAATGAGAATAATGAAGACATACATATTCAAGAAAATGATATTGAATCACATGTTCAAAGTATTTTTAATAATATTATAAATAATAATTCATTGCCGCCATTTTTATCAGCATCTCGTTCACGTGATGCTATTATTAACAATTATTTAACACAAGAAATGCCCATAAATGCTATGGTAAATGATTTGTCAACGATAGATATATTTACAAACGTAGATAATATGCGCCCGTCAAATTTAAGTAGTGCTTTGGAACAAAGTTTTAACGAGAAATCTTTATTCAAAGATGTAATAGATGACGATGAATTATTAACATTACAACCAGTAAAATATAAAGATAGCAATAAAAAGAACAATTCATGTCCTATACTTTTCTGTGACTTTGAAGATGACGATAATGTAATTGAATTGCCATGTACACATGTATATACTCCAATCGCGATAGAAAAATGGTTGAAAGAAGAAAGTTGTGTATGTCCAGTATGTCGATATAAGTTTAAATCAAAAGAAATAAAAAAAGAAGAAGACTCTTCTATAGAATCCTACCCAGAAACAGCAAACAATTCTAATTATTTTCATAATCCAATGCAGCGTTATTTAATTGAAAGAATAATTAATACTGTGCCTAATAGCATAAATACAGGCACCGCTAATTTTTTATTTGATCCAACCGAGATTGCGGAAGACGATAGTGATTTTCAACAAGTGATTATAGACAGTATAAGTCAATCAAATTCAGTTACACATAACGATGTCGATGGTGATGATACTTAGAACTTAGAGGTCATCTACATCAAAATCATCGTCATCATCGGTATCTTCATCTCCTAATTTATTACTTACGACATTTGTATTTTGACTATCACCTGTCTTATTAATAATGAGATTCTCGTATTCCGTTGAATTTGCATCACTGAACTCAAACCCATCAATTTTAGATTCATCTACCGTGGGACCATCCATGCGTTGAATGCTGGTAAAAATTTCCCATTTTTTGTCATGTTCGTGTTGTAGTAGAATTCGTTTGTCATTCTCACTGTAAACTTCCAGTAGATCACTATTTTCCTTTTTATTTACACGTTCGCCTTCAAACCCGCGTCTGCCTACAAGAAGCCAAGTGCCGATAGAAATTAGACTGTCGCGTTTACCTCGTCCTTTAAATTTATTACGGATAAAACACAATCGCGTTTTTCCGTCGATACATAAAACATCACAAGAAGGTCCATGCATTTTGGTGCAGCAAGCATATATTTCATCTGGATCATCTGAGAACCGTGTTCTCGAGGGACCAGTCGACATAAACTTTCTGCCCATACGTTTTGATTTATTTCCACCTTGATTTTTAACCATTGTTAATTATGTTTAAGATTAATAAAAAAAATATATTACTAATCAATTTTTTTAATATATAAATCGCTGTGTAGTTGTAAAAGATACTCCCAATGTATTATCTTTTACAAACGAATTAATATCTATATTATCATAATTATATTTGAATACTTTCTGTTGTGTTTCAGTAGATTGTTCGTCCGGTTCAAAATATCCATAGTTTTCATAAAAATCTTCAAAATCATCGTCATCTTTAAATTTGATTTCCCTTTTAACATGGTCTATAGAAATATCATCATATTGGTCAAGTATATTTTTATATCTTGGAGTATGATAGGCATAATACAACCAATGATGTTGAATCTCATCTACAAGATTATAATCCTCTGACAAAACCAAATCATTTCGATTCAATTCAAAACACCCGATATTATCATGTATTTTATACAATCGTTTTACGCCAAGTGTTTTATATAGTGGACTACATACAGTGGTTTCAGTATCGGTAAACTGTTTTATCTCGCTGTCAGTTAATTTAATAAGAAGTAGTTTTTTAGGATCCTTACACGATTCGTATTGCATTAGATTGAGTATCGTTGTAATCCAAACCTGTTTGACATCATGATGTGTCATATTCGAATAATCATCATCATATGCTTCATAAAACTCTTCATCAATATCCATATGTAGCTCGTTTTGAAAATACTTTCCTACTTCAAATAAGCACCCTTTCACATCTTCATCTTTCAGTTTACATATATAGTAATATACATCAATATATGATTTGTTATGTATAGCGCGTAATATGTTATGATATGTATCTTTATATGACTTTACCCATGCGGGCTTTCTTCCGCGATTATAAACATGCTTACATACTCCTCCAGTTAGAACGTATTGTCGCAATGTAAATACGGTATATGATATAGGTAGCATGAACATATTCTTTAAGATAAATCCAGGAATAGTATCATTTTTTGTATCACTCCATAATGCGTATTGTTTATCAATAAACGTATAGAATTTGGGAGTTTTAATAGCATAAAAATCGAAATAAATAGTTCGAATATACTGAAATAGCTCTTCTTCTCGTCCAGAATAATATAATTCGTATGTCCAAAAAAGCGCACTATTAATATCCTTCTTATCAATCAGTGATAGTAGTAAACTATACTTGACTTCTTCAGTTATATATAAATATCTTGTTAATGTCACCCGCGTTTCAACGGTTTTAGACATAATTGTTAGTATAATTCAAATACTCAATTAATATATTTGATCAATTTTTATTTTTATCTTTATACTTTATATAATGGCAAACGCTTGGTTAGTTCACGTAAAAGCAACTATGAAAAAACATCCCGGTAAATCATTTAAGTTGGTGCTCAAAGAGGCAAAAAAGACATATACAAAGGTTGGATCATCCTCTTCCAAAAAGACAAGAAAATCTGGAAAATCTAAAAAATCTAAAAAATCACCAAAAGCTAAAAGAACCAGAAAGGCCCGTAAGTCTCGTGGAAAGAAATAAATATATTTTTTTCCCAAAAAGCAGGTATTATTTCTGAATAATTAAAAGTATATATATTATCTAAATGATAATGAAATTTTTAGATAATATATTTTTAAAACACCCAAGAGACCACAAGGTAACTTATTGGTATCATTGTATAATTTCATTAAATTGTGCTATGTCATTTTTTTTAACATCAATAAAGGCACTTATTCATTCATTTATACCTTGTTTATTTATAACCAGTTCATCTGACTGCATTAAAGAGATGAAACATTTTATGGAGACTTCTTATAACGATTAGAAAGCGAGCATCTTATTTATCGAGTTCTGGTTTTAAGCTTAGTTTTTTTATCAGCCTCTTTCATATACTTTGAATTTATACGTAATGAACCAGCGAGTGACGTTAAATCATTTACCTCTACATTTTGAATAAGTGAATATGTGTGTTTAATTGTTTGCTCAATAGTAAATCTGTCTTCTGGATCAGGAGAGATATTTACACATAATATCTGACTGAATTTGATTAAGAAATCTGAATCAGGAAACTCATTCTTAAACGCATGTTGTATAAAATTCAAAAATATACAACTGAGTGAATAATTATCCCATGTTTGATAACATTCTTTGCGTAATAATTGACGAAGTATGGTAGCTTTATCTTTTCCAATCATACTTACACCGTAATACATACATTTTTTCTTATATTTTTCAATAAAACTGGAAGAAAATAGTGCCATTGCCTTATTATTATCAACAATACTATCAGTTATTTCTTTGAATACTTCCTTTGTAATTATATAGTTATCGCTATCTACTTCATTTACTAAAAAACTAATAACATGAATATCAAAGCTCCATATATAGTAATCCGCTGCGTATATATAAAAAAAACGATGTAAATGATCAAAATCAAGATGTTTCATATTAAAAGAAATACCAAAATCTATAATGATTGGAAGTTCACTATTCTTCTCAAACAATATATTATCCACCTTCAAATCGTAATGAATAATATTTTTCTCTCCAAGAAATGATAATGACTTTAATAAATATAAGTAGGAATTCATCATGGATTTAATAATAGACTGGGAGCTCTCCTTTTCATTTGACAATAATTTATAAAAAGATAAGCTGTTGATATATTCCATTTTCATTAGAACTAAATCCTGTTTCCCCTTTATTGGATCACAGTCGGTCAACACATTTGAATTTATTTTGTTTGATATAATAGGACAGCTATCTATTACCGGTAAAAAATATTCATAATATTTTTTTATTTTTTTGACTTCATTACCTATAGCAATTTCATTATCCGAACTCGAATTTTTAACCTGTAGTTTAGAAGCAAATTTTTTATTAGAAAGCACTGAGCCTTTGCAATCAATACCTGGATAATAGACACATCCAAATCCACCTTGGCTTAATAAGTTGCTTTGCTTTGCCATTATAATATATTATTAACTATTATTTTTAATAAATAGGAAATACCTGTTTTTATATGTCTTCTTAATCTTGCTGGAAATAAAATCCTTATCTGTAATACCATCGGCAAACATATGTTTGATTTCATTAGTCAATCCCGTCTTATTGCTTTCACAGAACAAATCATAACTTGATGCAGGAGTAAAATCAGGTGTTTTGTAGTTTTTTAAAATATGATTGTCCATTGAAATGAGTAGGTCTTGTTCACATGAAATATACTTCCTCCGCTTTCGAGGTTCATTCTTCTGTGTGGGTTTTTTTCTAAAGTAATATCTCGAACTTTTGTACATCTTATCTTGTATATTACCATAATACCCCTGCATATTCAATCTATTACATTCATTTTGAATAATAGTGTCATTCGTTTTGGACCATAGAGTCCATGCTTCTTTATAGTCTTTTCTTTTATCATGTTGATGAAGTTTCGAAAAGCGCGTCAATTCGACTACAAACTCGGTTGAAAATTTAAAACGATAAATCTGTTTGGTAAATGGGTCTTCTGTTGCGACTATATCATCATCATCATCGCGGCGCTCCTGGTTAATATCGATAGAATTATTGTCATTCATGTTATAGTAAGTTAACGAGATACTGAATTAAAATATTGTTTCAATTTTTTTACATATACTTAATATAATGTACACGTTGAACATTTCAAATTATCATGATACTTTTAATAAATGTTATCGTAAAATAATTACTATTAATAATTATCCCAGTGGCCCTTTACAGCAATTTGTCTCGTCAATCGCTAACAAAAAATTATCGGAATTTCAGCAGAATACGCCATGTTGTCCCAGAAAACCATGTATATATGTATTGAATAGCATTTTAGTAAACAACTACCATAATTTTATGACAATAGATGAAATACCGGATTTATTCGGATTTCTACTGAGTAATAATTACACAATACATGATAAATTAAATGAGATTATGGTACAATCATCCACCTCTTTTCAAGATCCACTACTATGCTTTATTAGTTACAAAAATTGATTTTATAAATAGAATATAATTACTATTTATAAAACATGGACAATAGACAAGAGATCGAAAATACTATTCAAAAATATATGGAATCATTAACCGAAAAAGAACGCGTAGCTCTTCAAATTGCTCAGGATCATTTGGAGTCATCTTTTGATATAGAGAGAAGTGTTGGTTATCTGGAATTCAAAAAAAATAATCCTGAATAAACATTGTCATTGTAACTATTTCTTAGCCCTACGTGTTTTCTTAGAACGTCTGATGCGTCTTTTTTTAGTGAGTTTAAAGATACTATCAATAATATCATCGCCTTTTACTTTTTTTCTTCTTCTACCACCTTGTTGATTGTTACTATTTTTATCCACCTCCTTATTTTTCGCAATATCGTCAATATTACTTCTTACTCCACTACTAACATCATTTATAGCGTTAGATGTGCTGTTAATAGAACCCGTAATACGTTTGGTAATGCCTTCCAATGTGTGTTTCACTTCAATACCACTATCAACAGAGGTATCAATCTTTGGTATTATTTCAGAAATAAGTTTATTCATAATCTCACCCACCTCAATAGCGTTTCCTGTGCCTTTTCTTAACGCTTTCATACCAGAATTAAACGCACGTCCTACAGCAATGGTTAAATCGACAATACCTCCCAAGACCGGAATCTCGGACGCAACAACGCTTACCATATCTACACTAAACTTGGTTGCTCCAGACAATGTCTCTCCTCCGACATCATTTGCTATATCTATAGCACGTCCGGTTGCTTGCTTTATTGGGGCACGCGCCGTATTAATAACATTCACCATTAAATCGCCAATTACTTTACCTGTTTGTTTCATTGCTTTCTTGGCCTCTGGATCTTTTGCCACCTCAGCAGCAGTATCCGCTAACTTTTTAACTTTGCTAACAGATATTTCAACCATTTCCTCTATGGTTTTATTGTTAATCTCATTTCCTAATGTTGCGTCTATAGTCCAATCCATATATTTATCCGCTGCCAATAATCCTGCTTTGGTTACTGCTTCACCAGTCCTGGACATATTTTCGATAGCACTTTCACCGATCACGCTACCAATGCGTGTAACTCCCTGTGCTGATTCTTGTGCTAAATTGTACAGCGCTCCGCTAATGCTTTCTGGTCCCTTTGTATCCTCTTCTTCTGTATTATATTTTAATGACCATCCACCACCATTTTGGCGGAAACTTATTAATTCATTTTCTCGAAACATGGATTTTCTACTATTTTTCGACATGTGTATACTTATATATTAGCTATAAAAATAAATTAATTATTTCATAAAATCGGAATAACTTAATTGCTTTACTTCCTTAACCGGTGAATTTATAAATTTGAAATCACGAACCATTCCCATGTATTTATAGATATTGATTTTCTCTTTGATCAATAGTTCATCATTCTCTTCAATAGCCTCTGACTTAGTATTATTGTATTTCTTATAGGAAGCAAACACATCATTATTGGTATCTTTCTGTTCTATCTTATTTTCACTCTTTTTATCTGCCAGTTTCTGTTTAATATCTTCAAACTGATTTTTACAGGTTTCTATTTCTTGCTCGATATCAACATATATGCATTTACAGTCAAATGATTTTGCTACTTTACGTCCAACAGTATCCAAAAAACGATATGGTAAATCTTTTCTATCCGAGTAATAGTTAAAACGATGATGTTCCTGACACCACGACATGATAACAAATCCCATAGGTGTATTCTCCATTACAAAACTACTCATTTTCTCTGTTAATTGTTCATCTGTCAGTTTCACTGTTTCCATATCTGCCAATTCTTTTTTATACAAATCTTTGAATTCAACCTTAGGTGTAGATGGCAAGACAGGCATCGGATCCATCATTTCGTCTTCATTTTTAGAAAATAAATTATCTACCATCCACTCACCTATTACGTCGTAATACAAATATATAAATAGTAATAGACCCAGATGAAATTCTGAAGGTATGAAGTCAAGCATATACAATGATATAGTGATCAGGGTTTAAATATTTAATAAATAAATATTTAATAAATAAATTATTATATATTTATATTTCATATAAAATGTCGGTGAACGATATTGTACACGCCAATAACAAAACTATCCACGTGAATTTATTTAACGACCCATCTGGACATACATATTTCAATTATGTATCCCAGAGGGAAGAATTATATAAAATACACCCTCACTTAATGACCGATAAATATTATGTACACTCTTATATTCCTGTTTATGATAAGTTATTTAAAAATGTTAAAAATGATAAACTAAATATTTTAGAGATAGGTATATCTCACGGTGGATCGATAAATTTATGGAATCAGTTTTTCACAAACTCAATCATACATGGTATTGATATAGAAAAACCACCTACTTGGTTATTAAACCATGATGAAATAAAAGTTGCCCAGACTGATGCCTATTCCAAGAATGCCCTTACATTATTTGATAATGTTACATATGATATAATTATTGATGATGGACCACATACATTAGAAAGTATGATTATTGCTGTAGAACTGTATTTGAATAAAGTCAATAAAGGAGGTATGATGATTATCGAAGATATCAAATCTATGACATGGATTCAACCCATTTTGAATAAGATACCCAACAATATTATTTACACAAAAGAAATATACGATTTAAGACCTATAAAAAAACGATTCGACGACATTATGTTGGTTCTCTATGTAAAATAATTGTTTATCTATTTGATTTCATCGGCGCGTAGGGCAAACAAATCCTTCACTTCTGTCTGAAGGTCTGCTACTTTGATACGCTGATACGATTTATTTTTATTATCCGGATGAAGACATACTAAATACATATCTGTCACTTTTTTGCCATATTTCTCTTCAATGATTGCCTTATAGGTATTTAGCTGTAAACAATAATGCCAGTAATTCGTATCCGGTAAATGTTCTATACATTCCTTGTTACCACACTTTCCAAAACTGGTTGTTTTGACAATCTCCTTACAACGCTTCCAGTCATAGATTTGAAGGGTTCCATCCGCGTTCTCGAAAATCATATCAATAGAACCAGCGAGGCGGAGCTCTTCATAATAGACCATCCATTCTGTACGATAAGGGCGACTGTTGAGCTCGGGAAAGTCTTCGAGGAACTTGTTGAAATAAGCATACTCTATGCTATCATTCTCATTCGGACAATCGTTGTAATAACACTCGATGTCATAATGCATCTTGGTTCCGGCGGCGGCAGCTTCATCACGATTCTTGTCCCACGATGCCTTGATTTCGTCGGCGGTCATAGGGTAATATTTGCTTTGGGTCCAATTCTTAGATCGCATCATATTGGAAATGATCTTGTCGGCATCAAACTTATCGAAATGCGCGTGATTAAAGGTAGTGACCGATTTGTATCCACTATCACCTCGAATGGTGTAAATATGTGGACCTTCATCGAAACTGATATACTGGTCCCTCTCATGAGGGTTCTTCTTTTCTAAAAATGTTTGCGGATTTGCTGACATTTTGCTTTCTTATTTAACAATCATTATTTTATAATTGTTAAATCAATTTTTTCGCACTCTTTCTATCGGTTATTCGTGATATGTTATTAATATAAAGTCTGTTTTTAACAATTCTTATAGAATAACATAATTCAATATTATTGTAGAACCATTAAGCAATGTTGTGTCGTTATCTGATTTATTTGTTATAGATACCTTGAAACTTCCGGCAACGACTGTATGAATTCTTACATCAACATTTAGATTAGAACTACTTAATACTACTGATGTTGCGAGTACTTTATTACTTGTAACTGTTACATCAGTATGAGTTACCTGGGCTCCCAAGGCATCTGCGAGTGTTAAAGTATGACTAATACCAGAAGTATTTGATGTAACCGCACCTGCATATGTAGCAACATCAGATGTTACTGCTGTTTTAGAAACACCTTCGCCTACAGAAATAGGACCAGAGAATGTTGTAGTTACTCCAGTATCACCTACCGCTGTTAAGGCAACAAGTGTAGTGATAATTGGTTGAGCAGCTGTTGTTACAGTAGCAGCACTTCCTGTTGTATGTTGATTTAATGTAGGAATATCGCTAGCTACTAATGCTCTGAAAGAGGCAGCTCCATCAGAACTGTTAGGTGCTGCATATACATATTTTTGTGTTTTTGGGCCAGAAATGGTGTTTAATTCAGCCGCAGTTGCGGTAACAGCCGTACCATTAATTTTTAAAGAGTTAACATCAACAGTCCCTGCGAATTTAGAAGCACCAGCAGCAACAAGTAAAGCGTAATTATTGGTAGCACCAGTGGGAGCATTGTCGATATACAATGTTGCCGCGTCTGTAGTCGTTGCCCCAGCCCCTGTAATAGTCGGTTTAGATACATGTAATCCAGTAATTAAAGGATGTGTTCCTGATCCAGATTCTGTAATTGCGCCACCAGATATTTTGTGTGCGTCGTATGATGTGTCATTTGATAACTCAATAGCTTCACCAGTAGCAGTTAATTTACCACTTGTAATACCACCTGAAAATGTTCCTGCTCCAAATACAACATCACCAACTGTTCCAGTCATTTGTTCAGAATTATTATTTGATCTGGATAAATAAGTAAATACACCAGCACTTTGGTCTAAACCAAAAAACGCATTTTTTGATATAATCACAGTTCCTGTTCCCGTAGTAGCAGTTTGGTTATCAACATTTACTGTTGTAATAGTAAAAGAGTTTACGTCAGGAGCTGTTTTAACTTTATATGTTCCATCTAAGTTAGTTACTCCACTCGAAGCAATTGTTACTGTATCGCCTACCACCGCATTAAACGCATGTCCTGTTATTGTGCATGTACTACTTGAAACAGCATAAGTGGGAGTGGAAAAGCGAACACCTCCGTATCTTGCTTCAATGCCTCTATCTTTACTTGTTTCTACTGTTTCTACTGTTGCGCTATCTCCACCTAATGTAAAAATGGGGTCATCAATAGTAATAGTTGTACTGTTAACTGATGTTGTTGTTCCATTTATGGTTAAATTACCACCAACAGTTAAATTACGAAGACCACTAATAATATCACTATTACTATTAAGAACAAGTGCTTTACTACCTGTAGCTGTGCCGGGAGTAACGCCAGCCAAAACACCAATTTCTGCTGTTGTGATAGTTGTTGAGTCAAGAGGTAAAGAAGTATCACCTG
>Ga0209092_10000986_pt1 | contig 28780 bp, 21 predicted proteins | sample FraStrMetagenome_FD_187446 | JGI IMG/M metagenome (GOLD analysis project Ga0209092, IMG submission 187446) | Marine eukaryotic phytoplankton communities from Arctic Ocean - Fram Strait ARC3M Metagenome (SPAdes) (version 2) | ecosystem: Environmental > Aquatic > Marine > Oceanic | place: Fram...
GTAAATTGGTTAAACATTTAACAGAAAGTGATAGTAAAGAATCACTATCTACTAAGAAACTAACATAATATCAATTTTTTCAAAATGGATTATTTTTACACAAAGTCACAATACTTGAAAGATCATGCAAAATCTGACTCCACTTCCAACGAACTCTCAAAAGAATTAACCCTGAAGCAACATAGGCTACTCCCCTTCACCATAGATCATCATGGCATGCTCGGACCCATTGCCAGAGAATTCTTATTGGACACCAAAAATCAACCTTCGACATCGCACCAACTGATTACGATAAGCGCTCCACGTCAATAGAAACCCAAAACCTCATTCGTCTATCCATGCACAAAAATAGACACAGAAATATATTGACAAAAGCAACTCGTCTTTGGAAACAACAATTTGGATCCACCTGGTTCACAAATACGCACCATGCACAAACCCCAGGACAATGGGCAAAACAAGTCCTGGGTAACACCTATTCAATCCACAGCGCAAAACATATTCTATTCGCATTAAATCGACTCAACATGAAAATAGACACGAAACACCAAAATCAACGAAAGCCAAGTGCAGTAGCATAAACCTACGCACTCCGACACAATATGCTGTACGAACGTTACGGTATTCCCAAAACTCGTAAGAGTTATGAATTATTATACAACTTTTATTAAGACCACTTACTTAATATTATTATTATTAATTAAAAAAAAAAAGTAAGTACAAAATGTAAATATTGATCCTTAAATCTATGAAACTCATGTAATCACTTTTTTCCATGGAAATCCTCATTATTTCAACAAACATCCAAACGAAAAACCAAACGAACTAAAAAAATGAACGAATCAACGAACAAGCCAACGAACTAGCCTAATGAACGAACCAACCAACCAACCAACCAACCAACCAACCAACGAATGAATCAATCTACCAACAAATGAACCAACAAATACACAAAGTCTAAGCATCTATTTATTCTCTGGTTGCTTACCAATTCAGTAACCGGACGCTTGTTCTTGAAACGTTCGTGTCTCTCTCGAGCGAGAGATACAGAGATTTCCATGGAAGAAAAAAGATCATCATCAATATACTCTCTGACTGATAACCTAATGCGTGTCTCTCTCGAGCGAGAGGCACAGAGATTTCTACTGAATTTAAAAAAGAAACATTATTTTCTCTGGCCATTTCAGCCGCTTGTTTTTGAAACGTTCGTGTCTCTCTTGAGCAAGAGACACAAAGATTTATATGGAATTGAAAAAATCCAATCATCATTACTATCTTCTCTGGTCATTTCAGCCGCTCGTTATAGCAACGTTCGTGTAAAACATTTACGAGTCATGCAATACATTCTTCTGAACTTGAAATCACATATGTTTGATACTAAATCAGACCATTTAACCCCTTGGTTGTTTGGGTTTCAATACTCTTGATTGTTTCTTGTGTTTGCTATTGATCACCATACAATACTTTCATAGAGTAATATAAAACAATATCCTTTTTTTTTACAAGGATATGGCATTGCATATTCAATGTGAGTGCTTCCTTGAGTAATTTGTTCCTATTTTCAGTTATTTTTGGTGACATGATATTGTGTTCTCAGTATCCAATAAATGTGAGGAAGTATTAAAGGAAAATATTACTTTTTGTAGAAAATATAATCTGGTTCATCTCATTTCTTGAGTTTGATCTGTCACATTCACGTCATAATTTTAAGGCATCCAAATCTACTCCGTCGAAAATTAATTTCTTCCATTCGGTGAGCCTGAAAAGTAGATTTTATATGTTTGCATGTTTATATGTTAAAATGTTAATGAATATAGAAGATAAAAAAATCTACTCCGTCAAAATCTACTCCGTCAATCACCACATGGACGGGCCTTAGATTGTCCCAAACGAAATGATTCAGTACAAATATACTATTCCAATAACCTCGTACATATCAAATGTACGCGGAAATTCCGCTTACATAGGAAAAGATTGAGTATCCTTGAAACCAACCATCCATCTCCTTTTTATGAGAATTAAGAGCGATACAACAATATCTGCCATATTTCTGTTTGTCCTTATAAAGTCAAGATAGAAATTGATAAAATCAAACACGAAAATAATGTCTGCCGTAACAGAATCAGTTCCAGTCAAAGTAGAACCGGAAGCTGTCCCCGTCAAAACCGAAACGGAGGATGAAGATCTTCTTCAAAAAATTGCAGAACGCCTTGCATTCTTCTTTTCTGTGGCTAACTTACGCACAGACAAATTTATGAAACATGAGATTCAATCAAGACCTACGATGGATATTGAAATTGAGAAATTGCTACGATTTAAGACTATTAAGGCATTGACTACCTCCTCAGAAGACATTTCCAAGGCGGCTGAATCGTTTTGCCAAGATCTTCTTACCGTGAATGGAGACCGTGATGCTTTGTCACGAAAGGATATTGAAAGTTTTGAATTTAAACCGGATATAGAAAAAATTCATTCCTTGACCGTATTTGTAGATGGACTTCCCGTAGATGAAAATAAAAAATTTAGTGTTGGCATTCCTGATATTATTTCTCTCTTTGAATCTTTTGGAAAAGTAACCTTGGTAAGATTACGCTTCGATAAACTTGATAAAACGGCACAGGGGTCAGGCTTTATTGAATTTGAATCCAGAGATATTGTCAAGTCCGTTTTGGAACATGAGAAACCATTGGAATTGAAGGGAAATACTCTTTCCCTCAAATCTATGAATGCTTGGATAGAAGAAAAAGAAGGGAGAAAATCAAAAAATGGAAACAAAAAACGTTCTAGGGATGATGACTATAATGGCGCAGGTAATTTAAATTCCAATAATGACGCAGAGGCCGAAGCTAAGGCTAAGGCTGACGCTGTGACTATCGATTGGAAGAAGGGGTGTGTCGTGTCTCTCAAGGGTTTATCAGATGGATGTGATAGAGAATCTATCTTGGCTTCAATCAAAGAAAAATGTGAAGAGTATGAGATGGACTCTAAACCTTATGTTGATTATAGTCGAGGACAGACAAATGGTGCCATTCGGTTCAAACAACCCTTTGAAAAAATAAGAGACTTTGTTTCAGATTTGAAAAATGGAGACATTAAGATTTTGGATCAGAAAGTAGAGGATGCCTCTGTTCTTGCAGGCGAGGAAGAGGAACAATACTGGAAAGCATTCCTGGAATTCAAAAGAAAACAGACGTACCAATTTGCATTGCAGCGAAACGGTAATAAGAAACGAAAAGGTGGGAGAGGAGGTGGAAGAGGAGGTGGTCGCTTCAGACGTGGTGGTCGTCGTTAAAGAACATTGCTATCAGCTAAAAGATAACTAATATACACTTATTCTCAATTCTTTATAATACGAAACGTACGATTTCACAAATATTGGATTCTCGAAATGACGAAATATGGTGCAAAAATCCACCGTTGAACTCGGTCTTAATTTTATTCAACATTAATCAAGAATATCGCGCTTAGAATAGCAAACCATTATTTCAATGGTAATCATGACATTATTTTGAACATGAGCATGATAATAATTGAAGATTTATTATAGAAATAGAAAATTTTAAAGTCGATCTATTTCATTGACACCATAAATCTACATGTTGCAATCACTATTTCATTCATCACGTCGTACTTAACAAAACCGCTCTTCTCAACAAAATGATGATAAGATATTGTAGGTCTTGTAAATTATTCGTTGCAAATCATGATTCGAATTTGGACATATTCGCAAAGTGTTTAAACATTTATCAATTCAGTCCTTTGGAAAAGAGTCTGTAACGTGAGTACCAGCAGTCTCTTTCATGGTTCTCGAAGGGGATGTATTGATATTCTTTTTGAAGATACGCACTGTTTTCGAATTTAATATCGTTTAAATGTTGTGTTAAACGGATAATTACAGTATTCAGGACTCGGCAAAAAGAAAATGATATCATATGTATATTCATACGAACAGCAAAGGAAACTTTTCCAATTACAATCCACGACTGACAAGCAAGACTCACGAGATGCCACGAAAAATTAATTATGAAAGGAAAACCATCCACATAATATGAATGATTTTCAAGTGTCAACTCCAACTCATTAAACAAGCAAATTGAGACCAACTTTCATCGTGGGGCCTAAAAGAAACCTCATTCCCATATAAAACTCCTTATCAATGCCCGCATACTGATTCAAATATATTACTTTAAAATTTCGAGTCTCATGTTCATTATTTATCATTAGGTTCATCAATTCATTGAAATAAACTATCGAAGGTAATTTTTAATGATATTTTCAACTCATAGTAGTGCCTTATCAGCATCTATGGTCATATTGGCTTCTAGTTAGCTATTATTCTCTAAGAATCTAACATTTTCATTGTGTTACTCAATCTCATAATTCACAATCCTTTACAATTTGAAGTCATGATATTAAAAGAAAACAAAACGAATTTTGCTTTGGTACTCTCCTTTCTCCTTGATTGGAAAAATACAATTAATGCAGCTAGAACATCAACTCTTCCCTATGACCGAGTATATAGCATGAACAGAGTAAATCAAGAATTTGGAAGACGATTCCAAACAAAGGGTTTAAAAACTAGGGAAAGGACGCAACATTTATGGTTGGAAAGTGAAGACGAGACCTTTTTCAGGGAATTGGAATCTATGTCAATGTCAATGTCAATGTCCATGTCATTTTCATATGTCTTCGAGTTTCAAAGCACTTCAACTAATACAAATATGAATCCACGCAAAACAATAGTTTCAAGTTCACCATCTTCATCTCCATCAGCAAAAATGCAGTCATTAAGCCCAAGTTCAAAGGCGTCAAGACTCACCCCAACAAGTTTTGATTCGCTCATTCCTTCTGTTTCCCCATCTTCTGCAACATCTTTGACACCCTCTTTGGCACCCTCTTCTCTTTCATCTGCAAATCCATCAGCTCCTCTTACTCTTGCCCCAAGTGCATCTGTATCATCGGTTGCTCCTTCCGTTATTCGAATGTGCGAGTCAACTAACATGACTGAAGAGTCCTCTTCTAACCTAACAGTAGAAGAAATCAGCTTCAAATATTCTTCTGAAACGGTAAATGATTCTATTGATTTCATCAGTATTGTAGAAGAAAAAATGTTAGAATTTGTTGCAGACAATATTCTAGACTGTGATCCTCGCGTTAGAGCTCGAAGAATGATGACTCCTACAAAAAAACGTCGTCTTTCCTTACAACAGATTGATTCACGACCAACTGATACTGTATCTCAAGATGGTGAGATAATTTAAATTGTGTTTCTAAATTTCTTCTGTTTCCTTTTGTTCCAGAATAATTTTAATTCTCATTCCTAATGTATTTTGCTTCAGAAACCTGTGTGCCATCCATCGATTCGAATTCTTGTTTAGTTGTAGATGCATACATGACGATGACTACTGAGGTTGGCCAGGAAGAGGTTATTAGACTTCAAACACTAACTGCTATAAGGGATGCTATGAAGAATAATGTTTTTCTTTCCCCTTCTTTACCAGAAGTTATTGCATTATCTTATCTTGGTCCCAACATCACTGTTGATCAGGAATTGAAACCGCAAACACGTATCAATAGCGTAGGAACTCCTGAAGATACTAATGATGTATCTAGTTCCAATGTGGTTTATGCTGCTCTTGGAATCATTCCGCTTATAGTTGGCTTTTCCGCATATCTTTCTGTTCGGAAACGTGGGACTAGGCGCACTGTCCCTGGGCGCAAGAAGGGGTATGCTTTTCACGAAGAAGAAGATCATACTGACTCTGATGTAAATGCAAGCTCAATAGTTTCTGAAGAAACAGAAGGGGAGTTTGTAGGAGTATCACCACTATATGATCACCAAAAAATAAATATTGTAAATGAGTTAGACCCTCCACCACCCACTGATAGTCAACTATCTCCATCCACCCAAGCTACATATCGAGTAAAGAATACTAGCAAAAAGTCGAAAAAATCTCTTTTCGAAATCTAGGAGCTGATACAGATACAGCAATGAAAACTGACCCTTCAAAAAGAATCGGTTTTCTTTTCTAATTCCTTGAAAATTTTGCATTCTATTACAAAATATGTTATCGCTTGTTTTTTCATTACCACGTTATCCTTTTGGTGCTAAGCTTCCTATAAATAAAAAAAAACAGGGTTTTTTTCCTGTCCATTTTATTTTTTAATCATAAAATAAATGAATGCTGTTATCCGTAACTTGAATATGGTATCCGATAGGTTCAGCTTCAAAGTTAGATTACAAAGCAAAACACCAAATATTTTTCCAAATTACAAATTATTATATCTTATCTTTTACTTTTGATATTTGTGTACGAATTGGTTAGGTTTCAATAAGTATTCTGGCTCCATTTTGTTGGTATATCCAAATCGGAGAGTTTCATTTGTCTCACATCTTCCAGCCCCAAAATATCCACTCTCACTTCCTTGGAAGATGCCTTGGAAAATGCCGACAACACAAAATCATTTAATAATCCATCTTGACAACATTTATGAAATATGTTTTGAATGACAGTGGAAGTTTTGGTATTTTTAGAAGGCATCAATTTTCCACAAGTTTTTAAAAACATTCCATAGGTAATAGAATCCGGATCAGGACATGCTTGAAAGGTTTCCATTGCGATTTGGCAAACTTGAGCATTTTGATCTTTGGTTGAAAATTTAGAAAACGCACAAGCACTCATGACTAAATTGTAGGATCGTAGGTTTGGGACAATGAAATTGTCTTTCTCGTTGGATGTGGAAAATAGCTCCATCTCTTTCAGCAGATCTTGTGCCAACTTTGCCTTTGTCTTTCCATTTTCGTCTGATTGTTCTTGGGATCGAGAAATGGTATTTAACACCGCATTGTAGACTTTGGAATTTGGTTTTATTTCTGCTTTTTTTGTGGAAGTATATAATTTCATCATCATTCGAAGTAAGGAAATGGCCTTTTCTGATGCAATAATCTGAGCTTGTTTCGCATTTTTTTGATTCATTGCATTGATTGTATGAATGAATGATGCTGCATTGAGCACTGTGGAATTGGAATCCAAGTTATTACGAAAATCTTGGATCATTGGTTGTAATAATGCAACTGCTTTCAAGGATGATGAATCTTCGTTGGTTTTACTTGTGGAGGAATGATGGGCATAAATTTGAAGTAACGCATTTTGGACAGCCAAATTTGGCTGGCATGTTTCATATCCTTCATTTTGATACAAATCTAACATTTCTTGATATATTTCTTCTGCCATTGTAACAATATTCAGAGATCGAGAAGGTCTAGGATAAGTGTAGGACAATGCTAATATCCGTAGAGAAAAAGTCTTCGCAGTAGGTCGTATATTGTGTTTCATCATTTCCTGGTAAATTGTTTCAACACTAAGATAAACTTTTTTGCGAAGAGAGTTGGAAACAGACACCCAGGCTTTCATACGCCTGTGGTAAACACTTCTACAATGTGGATTTATCTTTTGCAATTCAATATCCTCGTCATCTTCATCAAATTCACTTTTGGATTCCTCATTCAAGGAATATTTTACGAGTCGTTGGAAGATTTCTTCTGCTTGTTCAGGACTTCTACGCGATATTAATCCATCCATGACGAACTGATAACTCTGTAAATTTGGTCGGGCCCCCAATTCTTCTAGATAATCTTCTGAGGCTTCTTCCATTTGAGTGAGAATATCAATGGCTTGAAGAGTGCATTCATAATTTTTAAAAGGAGAGGATACAAGTGATTGGAGAACCAAATTATAGATTTCGGTTGTAGGTCGGAGCGATTCTATTTTTTGATCATCATTTATTGAATATTCATAATCATCATCCATGGCTTCCTCGTCGTCACAAAATTGTTCCATCATTTGAGAAAATACCTCCATGGCTTGCTTGGGTGTGTTAGGATCACCATTTCGACTGATTTGAGCTAGTTGCATGAGTTCTTCTTTGTAATCTTGAAAGATTTTTGGAGAAGCTTTGATTGAGGTGGAATGCAATAATATATGGGAGCGAATTTGAAGATGATGGTGATAAAATGGATGGAAGGGAGTTAAAGAATGAGCGAGCAGAATTTTACTGCAGAGAATGAATGCAAGAAGAAAGCATTTCATGATAGCTTTTTTGACTAGAAGGAGTCTATTTTAAGGAAGAAAAAGTTGAATGTTTATGAATGGTTGGCAGCTAAAATTGTTTTGCTTTGCTAAAGTTGAAAGAAAATAATAACCATCACACATCCGAAAAGTAATCAATTTTCTTGGTCACTTTCTACGTGATTTTTTCACATAAATATGTTAGGGGATGACAATTAATTAGTCAATTTGTCAAAGTAAATTTTCGAAATGACGTATAATTTATGTCGACCGTTATATCCATTGGGTTTCTTAGCAATCAGGGATAACGGTCAATTTTAGGAGGTTGGATCAATCGGCTTTCTTCCATGGCTTTCTTTTGATCAATAATTTCACTGCTTCGAAAGCTACGATAGATACGACATCGGTTATTTAGTTTCCGTCTCACTCTGTTTCACAATTACGCAGCATATTCAATCATTGAGCATCGTGGCGGTAATATTGTACAACATTAGACACTCAGATAAACAACCTTTGCAAGGACCTTCACATAATTCAAGAATCATCTTCTTTTGAGCACATTTCGAAATATTTGAACATTACTACACTTTTCATTAAGGTATCCTCATCTACAACATGCCACCCATTGATAAAAAAGAAACTATCGAACTAAGTGCAGAAACTGACACAAATAAGGACGAAAAGAAAAATAAAAATTCGAAAAAGAAGAAAGGCGAAGAAGACACTCCCAACATTTCCGAAGTAGACCTAGAACTCAAGGAACGGCTTGAAACATGCGTCAATACGCTTTTGAATACACAAAACGAATCTACCATCACCACTGATCTACGTCTTTCGGCTCTAGACAAGATTGTGCTAGAATTACGAACTGCTACCTCCAGTATGACTTCTGTCCCCAAACCTCTTAAATTTTTACGTCCGTTCTTTATCCCACTCAAAGATCTGCACAAAGATCTATTGCAGAAATCAGATATGGAATGGGTATTATTACGAGCACGATTAGCAGATGTATTAGCCGTTCTTTCAATGACTTTGGGAAAGCATGAAGATCGTGAAAGTTTAACTTTCAAATTAAGCGGGCGTAAGGATTATATTTCTTTGGAGCAACAATCAAATGAAGAGTTGAGGAGTAAAATTCCTTCAGATGATAATTTGGGATCCTGGGGACATGAATTTGTGCGTAGTTTGACCGGAGAAATTGGACAAGAATATAATGCACGTGTTCTAGCAGGAGCAGACCCAGATCAAGATGGACCTTTTGCTGATTTGTTGGAAATGGTAGATGTGATTGTACCTTTCCATGTAAATCACAATGCAGAGGCCGAAGCTGTAGACTTATTAATGGATGTCCAGCGCTTGAAAAAGCTATTGGATTTGGAGAGTATTGATGAGAGAAATTACAGAAGGATTTGTAATTATTTAGTCAAAACGAGTGATTTCCAATCCGATCCAGATGATTTGAAGGTGCGTCGTAAAGTATGCGCTGAAGAAATTTGTTTTGTGTTTTCATTACAAAATATCTTACGCTTCTCTTTATATTATCTTGCTCTGCGTATAAACCAAAATACTTGCAAAATCATTTTCATTCTTATCAAATTCACAGGAAATGCTTGAAACTGCGTATGAAATTTTCCTTCGTCAAAAACAACCTCTAGATGCTCTACGTGTAGCACTTCGAATGCACACGGAAGATGTTATACCCGATCTTTTTTCCAACTGCGATGATACCCTTGTCAAAAAACAAATGTGCCTCTTACTCGCCCGTCATCGTGTCAATTATGAAGTCGAAGGAGAAGATGACGACGATGAATATAATGAATTAATTGGAAACACTTTCCTTAGTGAACAATTCCTCAAATTGGCGCAAGATTTGGATGTTATGGACCCCAAAACACCAGAGGATATCTATAAAAGTCATTTAGCAGAGACTGGTGGCTACAGTCGAAATAGAAGGGATGGTAGTGGTGCTAATGTAGATTCTGCAAGAGCAAATCTTGCCAGTACCTTCGTAAATGCTTTTGTGAATGCTGGATTTGGGCAAGATAAACTTATGACACCAGATAGTGAATGGATTTACAAGAATCGTGATCATGGGATGATGACAGCTGCTGCCTCCTTGGGTCTTATTCAACTTTGGAATGTAGATGAAGGACTGTCTCAAATCGATAAATATTTATATTCATCAGAAGATTATATTAAGGCTGGAGCTGCATTGGCAGTGGGTATTGTAAGCAGCGGAGTTCGTAATGACGCGGATCCTGCTCTCGCTCTCTTGACAGATCACATTGAAGGTGATAATCATATCATGAAATGTGCTGCATGCACTGGGTTGGGAATTGCCTATGCTGGTTCTGCTAGGGAAGAGGTAATGGAATTGCTAGAAAGTGTTATGGAATCGGCTGAGAGCGGGGCCACAGCAATGTTGGAAGTCTCTCTTGCAGGTCTCGCTCTGGGAATGATTTACGTAGGAAAATGTGATGAAGGCGCAGCTAGTGCGATCGTTCAAAGTATCATGGAAGCATCTGATGAAGATCTGGACCATTCTCATACAAAATTTCTTTGCCTCGGCTTGGGTCTCTTATTCCTCGGAAGTATGGAAAAAGCTGATGCAATGCTTGAAGCCCTCAAAACAGTAGAGCACAAAATCTCAAAATACGCTACAATTGTTTTAGAAACATGCGCCTACGCCGGAAGTGGAAATGTGCTAAAAGTTCAAGATATGCTCCATCATTGTACTGAGCACTTGACGGAAGATGCAGAACACCAAATGGCTGCAGTAATTGGAATTGGTCTTATTACTATGGGAGAAGATGTCGGATCTGAGATGGCCTTGAGAGCATTTGATCATCTCCTTCATTATTGTGAACCGCCAATAAAACGTGCAGTTCCTCTTGCACTTGCCATCCTTCATGTGTCCAATCCAGATTTTACCATCATTGATCAACTCTCTCGTTTGTCACATGACCCTGACACCGAAATTTCACAGAATGCTATTCTTGCATTAGGTATTGTGAGCGCGGGAACAAATAACTCTCGTGTAGCTGGATTACTTAGACAGTTAAGCGAATTTTATAGTAAAGAGGCTGGTCATCTTTTCTGTGTTCGAATTGCTCAAGGAATGTTACACATGGGTAAAGGGCTCGTTTCTTTGAATCCCTATCATTCAGATAAAATGCTATTGAGCGGTTCAAGTCTCGGAGCCATCATGGTAATCGTTACATCGTGTTTAGATCTAAAGAGCACCTTGTTGGACAAGACTCACTATCTGCTCTATTATGTAACCTGTGCAATGAATCCTAGAATGCTAATCACTGTGAATGAAGATATGTCATGGAGGCCTGTAACTGTTAGAGTGGGACAAGCTGTTGAAACTGTGGGACAAGCTGGTAGACCAAGAACAATTACTGGATTCCAAACACACACAACTCCTGTTCTTCTTGGTGCAAAGGAAAGAGGCGAATTAGGAACAGAGGAGGTTTTGAGTGTCAGTAATGTATTGGAAGGTATAGTCATTTTGAAAGACAATCCAGATTATGATCCTGAAGAGGGAAAATGAAGGGTCGACTATTCTTCTTTCAAACTAGAAAATTACATCTAGAAACATTTAAACGAAAGTAAAATTGACTTTCTTCATTTAAGTAGCTTAATTACCACATTATATTTTCTAAGAGAACACTCTAGAGAGTATAAAACTCTATCATCACTTTAGTACACCATTTAAGTTGATAGTAACTTAAGTTAAGCTAAGGTTTCTTTCAAATAATTAGCCAAAAATATCCCAAAATATTCCACAAATGCGACTGTAAATTGAATTTATTTCATTACTAATCCTATCCATCATAGCATCTTCAGGTAAATGTGGAAGACCGCTGACATCTGTAATAACACCTCCATCTTCTGGGAGATGTGGTAGGCCACTAACAGCTGTAATAACACCATCTCCTTGTGGTAGGTGTGGTAGACCGCTAACATCTGTAATAACTTCAGATGACTCATCTTCTGGAAGATGTGGAAGACCACTGACATCTGTAATAATACCTCCATCTTCTGGGAGATGTGGTAGGCCACTAACAGCTGTAATAACACCATCTCCTTCTGGAAGGTGTGGTAGGCCACTAACATCTGTCAAGATCCCTTCTTGCAAATGACGAAGAGAAACAGTCGAAGGGTGTGGTGCATGAGGATAGGATGATGCTCCTTGAACCGAAGGTTGATTCAAAGTTCCTCGTAACGACATGATGAAGTTTATGTTGCAGACGGTATAATTAAGTGCATTAAAGGTTGACAGCTGTAGTATGTTAAGATACTTTTTCTCTAATAGAGGTTTGCATCTACTATTGAAAAACCCTTACTCTTCATATTAATATCTTCTTAGAATTTTCTCCTGATTTTTTTTTAATTAATTTTGCCTTTGCACATGCTAATTGTCAGAAATCTCTAAGCAATGAATTTTTCACATCAGGGGTATTTTTTGCAGGACTCAGTTGGAAATGAAAATTCTATAAAAAAAAATTTGCCATAAAGAAACGAAAAGGTTTTTTATTTTTTCACAATATAATGAATTATTCTTTACTCTTAAAAGTAGAAATCGGATGAAACCAACAAATACTTTGAATTGTTGAAGCATCAAATTCAAAATTTAGATCCTTATTCAACTGTCTAAGGCCTTAACGAAGAGAGATGCTCCAAATTGCTTCACTTTCTTTACATCATGATCAGCACAAACTCATTAGAGTGATTTTCGCTTTGAAAAACATGCCTTCATTAGTATTTACTCATCTCCCATAGTTTATCACTCATAAATTATACAAATAATAAATTGTGGGAAATGAAGAGGATCAATGCGGCAACGTGTAGAAATAAAGTTCTCTCTCGAGAAAATTATAGCACCGAGTAAAAACGAACATCAGATACGGCAAGAAAAACTTCCATCTCCTTTCCAATAGCTAGAATGCCAATCCTTCTCAATTCACTTTCTTCAAAAGGAGTCTCGCTCGACCCTGGTCCATGCCCGATAAAGTCAGACCATGGTATTCGTATCGTATACCACTCTCCTTCATTTTCCAAATGGAATGTACTTCTGTAGGATGAAAATTGTCGAGAGCATGCTGGGTTTCTCAAATGCAAATTAAAAGATTGAGGAGATTTGCTGATATCTTTATATAAAACTCCAATCTCAATACCATCATAATTGGAGGCGTCAACAGTATTTTTAACACCAGGGTTAACAGCTAAGTCTGTTGCCATTTGGACGAAACCCCCGTTATTTGCCAAGGATACTTTATTGTGTTGCATATACAATATTAATTAGCTATCGATGATATATTTAACTAATGAATTGTATGATTTTTGTTGTACATACCTGATCCCCTAAGCACATTTGCATTTCTTCCATTAACATTTTCGCGGGATAGAGACCCTGATGATTTTCCTCCCATGACATGATCCGTAAAACCACTCCATTGGGTACCTTTGTCATAAGACAAGAAAGCATGAACGAGAGTAAAGTGAAGAAAAAATTATCACAGAAAGATCGTACCTGAGCTTGTAAATGGAAAAGGTTCTGTAAAGTCATCGATGGTCCCGGACAATGTGCACTCCTTATAAGCACTCTTAGCTTTGCGAATATTCTTTTTGAAAAAAAAACATTATTGTGGTATGAAAGATGAGCTGAAAATCACCAAGCAGCCGATTTCATTCCATACCAATACATACCTTCATGCCACCTTCAGCAGTATTTTTACCAACAGGCCCCTCGTCCACTCCCATCGCATTAACAAAGTCTTTGTTAGCAGCACCTCCAACTTTTCCGATTTTTCTTAGGAAAGCCATGGCCATATTATCTCCAGATGTACTTCCTGGTTGTTTTTCATTTTCTGCCATATGCCTTAACGTTTCTCTTTTTAGTGCAAAGCTTTTCACGTTAGTATGGTACAAAATGGGAGATTTTGAAAAAGCCGACACTGATCCAACAGACCAACTGCTGATCAAAAAGAGTATATAATTGACTTTCATGTTGGTGAAGTTTTAATTAGCCTTGAGATAGGGTGTTCAATGATGTAAAAACAAATGCCTTTGATTTTTTTACTCGAATAAGAATCTTGCTTTCGAAATGCTGCTCTTATGTCAATTTTATCATCGAATGATGAGGTGAGTGAGCAGCAACTAAGGAAACAATATTTTTGTGTGAAACGCGATCTTTTCAAAAAGAAAGACTAATATATCTTGAAGATTTTTGATTGGATTTTTCGTTAATTAATGACCCGTACACTTAATACTAAATGTACGAGGAAGAATTTTGGATTTGGGTTTGGATCCATTTCCGGGTTCCTTTTAGGGCAGCCTGCAGTTCATGTTCCCCAGCAGACAACACCAGCACAAAATTTGACCCATGGGAACATCAGAAGATACTATCATGAAAAGCCCAGGCAGCAATAGTAAGATAAATACTCCAAAGGGAACGACATCGTCAAAAGAGAAAACTTCTTACTGCCTGCATGCGACAATTTTATCGGGAATTTTTTTCTTTCTCCTAATAATTGGCATTTCTTCTCAAAGAAGTAACACTCCCCCAGCAGCATCAAACTTACGATCAAATGGAATAGCCAGCGATGTCACAGAAGAAACAAAAGGTGATGAAACAATCGTTAAGGTAGTGTTGTCAAGCTTAAACGGTGAAGATGGTTCAGAAGGAAGTTTTCATCTTAAAATTAAAAACTCCTGGGCTCCTTTAGGAGCAAAACAGTTCTTGGTAAGTTACCTTTCGAATTGAAACGAGAGATAAATGTAACCTTTATTGATTGAATCGACTTCTTCTGGAAATATGATATGCCTCACTTAGCAAACTTTTATACAGGATTTGGTGAATGAAGATTTTTATAGTGATACCTACTTTTTCCGTGTTCTACCAAATTTTGTGGCACAATTTGGCATTAACGGAGACCCTGCAGTTCAGAAAAAATGGAAAAAACCTATCGTTGACGATCCAGTTTTAAGTTCAAACAAACAAGGAACTATTACATTTGCAACATCTGGAAAGAACACCCGCACAACACAGTTATTTATCAATTACAAGAACAATAAATTCTTGGATTCGCAGGGATTTGCTCCTTTTGGAGAAATTATGGAAGACGGGATGGAGATTGTGAATCAAATATTTAGTGGTTATGGGGAGCAACCAAAACAGAACAAGATTCAAAACCAAGGCAATTCTTATTTGAAAGCAGAATTCCCAAAATTAACGTATATCAAAAGTATGGAGATTGTTGAAGATGAATCTAGTTCTTAATTTTCAATTCATGCATGATATCACTTAATTTATACTTTCATAATATCCAGTGTAATATACATGAATTCTCCCATTGCAACCTAAAGTAATAAATATTGATCATATTAATGTATTGCATTGATTATATGAAGGAAACTTATTTTATTTTTTCCTTGGGCCTTTTATATATCCAGGAGAGTCCGCATGATATGGAATACAAATGGTTTGACCAAGTTGACACTGGAGAATCATGACGAATATGGAGACAATAAAAATCTTATCGAAAGTGTGGAAAAGGACAAAGGATTATGACCACAACAACTTTGTTAACGAGGTATTCAACGCACAAATATTACTTCGTAAATTCAGAGCGTTGAGGAGCAAATTGATTTGTTTTTGTTTTTCCAATTAGGACGTCATTTTGTAAGTGCACGTAAATTTTATGCAGCCCCGCTCCAAGTATACAGATATTCATTATCTACTTAGGGGATCATGAAGTTCACTTAGACCTGATGCAAGCTAAAGATCTCATATTTTGTGGGATCAAATCTGTATCCGCATGATGTTTCAACATATCACATTCTTATCCTTGATCATATTTTTCCTGCCTCAATGGAATACACATCTTTTTTTTTTTCAACAATGATTGGTCGAAGTATGAGATTTTCTTTTGCAATTGAAATCAGTTTACTATGGTTGCTGATGGTCAAAAGAGTAAAATCAACTTCGGAGCTCCTAAAAAGTAATTTGAGACATAGATTGTCAAACAAGGAAACGAATTTCCATCAGAGATTTTTAGAACAGGTGGTAAGTTAAGTGTATCTGCTGGGTGAATTAAAGCTCTATATTTTAAAAATTTCCAAAAACATTAACGCAAATTTTTTTATTTTTTTTGGAGACAGGAAAATGACATGTCATGGGATATTTCAACGGATTGCATACAAGGGAATTTTCCAAACATGGAAAGTGGCTCCTCTCTATCTTTGTCTGGGGATGGCAAGTTACTAGTTATTGGTTCTACATTTACTGTTGACCTTTTTGAATTCGAGAGGGAAACAGGATGGACAAAAGCTTTCGCTTTTTTCAAACATTTGGATTCAAGTAGTTTTGGACCGTATGAAGTTGTTATTTCGGATGATGGAATGCGTATAGCCATAGGTTCCGCTAGAGGTAGGATACAAGGAATCAATAGTGGATTGGTGCAAATATTTGAAAGAGGCAGTGACAAATATACCTGGAGTCAGATGGGGAGAACACTAACAGGAAACAACCCTGGCGATCAGTTCGGTTTTGCATTGGATTTAACAGCAGATGGTTCTAAAATTATAATCGGTGCATATGGTGCTGATTATGTTGAAATTTTTGATTACATGCAACACAAATCTGTATGGGATTTAGCTGAAATGTTAGGTTCCGGGACAACTCAAAAAGAGGGGTTTGGATACTCAGTTGCACTCTCTAATGATGGGAGTAGGGGAATTATAGGAGCTCCTTTCGCAGATAATCACACAGGATATGCGCGGATTCAAGATTATAAAACCTTTCAATATTCGCATCGTATAGATGGGGACATTACTGGAGCCCAATATGGATCAAGTGTAGCAATGTCAAAAGATGGATTTTTTGCGGCTGTTGGTGCCCCTTTAGCAGGTCATGTGTTTGTATCAAGACTGGATCTAGAGATGAAACAATGGAAAAAATTTGGATACAGGATAAATGTTGATGATGAAAGTTTTGGTTCTTCTCTCGCTTTGTCGGATGATGGTCAAACAATAGCAATAGGTGCCCCTTTTAATAAAGTTTACGGTGCTTTGGCAGGAAACGCGTATGTGTATCAATATAATCCTAGTGATAAATATCTTGAAGGTGACTGGAAACAGATAGGAGATTCTTTTTTTGGGTTTTCTCCTGGCGAAGAATGTGGTGTGGAAGTAGCAATGAGTTCCAGCACGAAAACCCTTATTGTTGGTTGTTCAGGTGCGAATGCTTTCGGTGAACGAACTGGTCGAATTTGTTTTTATAAGAATCCATTCGCACCCATTACAGGTGATGATGATGCTTTCATGTTCCCATCGATATACCCGACCACTGCACCAAGTATATCGCCAAGTTTAACAATGATGCCATCGCGTAGCGAGAGTACACCATTGCCTACCATTGCACCAACTCAAATGCCAACACCTTTGCCATCTCCAAATCCAACCCCTCAACCAACTTCAGCACCCACTCCCTTTCCAACTTTTACTCCAACAAAAAGTCCTACTCTACCCTCAGAACCATCGGCACAGCCAACTTTTTTCATTGAGACAAATGCCAATGCTCCTACAAGACCACCTGTTCCAATAATAACGAATATACAAACTCCTACTTTCCCTCCAGTGGAAGTGATCACAAATGTGAATGTTCCCACGCAACCACCGGTTGAGGTATTTACACAATCAAGTGGCCTCATACCACAATCATTAAATAATCAAATGTTCACGGACTCGAGCGGTCTTATACCACAATCAATAGGCAATCCAAATGACATCAATAAAGAAACATCCATAACTAATCAAAGTGGGGGATCGAATGTTGTTGAACCAGTGCAGTTCATGCCAGTATATCGTATCATATTTAAAGCAATGGATCTTATGATGCAAATGACTCTAGAGCTCATAGAAATGCAAATGGAAATGAACGCATGATGACGAAACATAAATAGATCTTGCACTTCGTAGATTCATTCATGAAAATGAATGTTCCAAAACTAATGATACATAGTTGAAAAACTTCAATAATATATTTGGTCGATTTCAATTAAAAATGTGTGAATTCAAATGGAAACAACTCTTAATGTTGAAAAGGAATGTCACCCTCTTTACAATTTTTTCTGATTTTACAATGTTGTTTTACTCTTTTCACTGGCATCTTTGAGCTCAAAATTACGCTCTCTCATGTGCACGAGGTATCATATTGATGCATATTGATGAGTTTGAAAAATATCATTTCGATCTTTGGCGCCGATTTTGAATTTTTTTATATTCAATAGAATTAATTGAATTTTTCTATTACTATGCACTATTCGCAAGTTTTCTCATGTTAAAAATACAACTAATTTAGGATAAGTGTTTCTGAATACCGTACTTTTGGAGGGAAAATTATTGAACACATGACAGGATAAAGACAATGTATTTCTTCCTGTTGGAGTAGGGGGAAGCTTTGCAGAGGTTGCGCAAATGAGTGTAGCCGGGAACCCTTTTCAAAAAAGTGAGGAACACATAAACTTTTCCACATCGTAATAAAATAGGTTATTTATTCATGGAGCTCTTTTAGATGTCAGATGCGTTTAATTTTGATTCCACGTGGCATAGCCACAAAATAATTTGCGGTTGGAAAACTTGCGAAAAAAATAGTGGCTGGTCGCTCTCTCTATCTCATGGTGCGTGGCTCTTTTTGAACTTTCAACCGTAGAGAAGATATTTGATGAACTTAAGGTAATGAAGAAATCTGCAGGAAATGGGGTGAGTTAATAATTAATAGCGGTACTAATACGTCACAGCAATCATTCATTCTGCGGGTGAAAATTGTTTTAAATGTGTTGGATGGAACAAATTATTTAAGGGCGACGTCATTTCGAAACTATGGTTCCTTTCTAGGAAAATTAGCTAAAAAAGTCAGAAAACTATAGAATGGCTTAGTTTCCAATATTTGTCGAGAAAATTACTTAGATGATCCATTCCTATTTGAAGAGCTAATTTTTTATCAAGTTTTTACATAACAAATGTGCTGAATTGAATTTATGTTACCCGTACGATCATCTCGCATACCAGATTTTACGTGCGACTAATTAATTTGTTCCTGATCAATTGATGGACTGGACTTCATCAAACCCAAGTGTTTCAAAGAAATTGATATTTAGCATACGTGTATTTATTAGATCCACAAAAGTGTATTAATAATTGTGTGGTAGAGCTTTATTACCCTGAATCCAATCAATATTGAAGCGCCAAATTCTCAGAACTTTACTTGGTTATCTATTGATAAAAAGTAGAACTCAAGAAAGGTAAAGCTAAGTTTCGACATACAAAGCTTAACCATTTCATATAGCGCATTCGACAAGCAGTTTCCTTCAACAAAAATCGCAACTTTCGACAAATTTTTGTTGAAGTTTCAAAAGATTATTTTCTAGTATGGCAGAATCCATCGATGAAAGTTTGAACGACCCTGTGACTGTACCTCAAAAAAAATATGACCTTACTACAAACTTTAACAACATGAATATCACAGAAAGCTCTGCTGATACCCAGAGCAACGAAAACACTGACGCTAAAGATAATGAAGAGCAAGAGCCTGCCAATATCCAAGAGCAGATTCAAAATTTAGATGAACAGCTTCGGGAAGCTCTCAAAGCACAACTAGAGTATTACTTTAGCACGGCAAACCTTGTTCGAGACACTTTTCTATGTTCGGTCATGACCACCAACAATTCTTCCGATATAGACGAAGAAAGCGGTCAGAAATTTGCGCCCGTCTCTGTTTTGGAACGATTCGGCAACATACAAAGAATCATTCATCATTATGAAAGTCAAAGACATCACATTTCCCACTCTGCAAATGCAACTGATGACGCCATCGATGATGGGTCATATTATAAAATCATTCCCAACTTGCTAAGAGATTCCGCCCTACTCAGTTCTTCTTTGAAGGTTATTGTCCTTGATAATGACGATACGAAAATCGATGATGCTACTGACTCTTCCAATTCAAATAACGAGAGTGTCACTTCAAGTACAGACGTTCTCACTGTGAACGTTTTCCGATTAGGCATAGGCCCAATACAATCAATATGGGATGAAACTGAAAAGATGAAGTCTTTAGAAAGTAGCAAAGAAGAAAAGAAGGTAAGTGGACTCCCTCTTAAATTTACGTCAAATGAATCCTGAGTCGGCATCACTGATACTTACGATCAATTTTATCTTCTTCAGGCCGAGAAAAATATAATCATTATTAGGGATATGCCATCAACAGCAACAGACGAAGAAATTAAAGATATCTTTCAATGGGAGGGCTGCCCAGCTGTAAAGAGTGTCCATAGTGATGTTGGTAACTCATGGTATGTGAAATATGAGCATTTTCTTGATAACACTATTTTTGGAATTTCGTCATTGATTAACTAAATCAACGTTGAAATCTTTTCAAATAAACAGGTTTGTATCACTAGACGGATCATACGACCAAATTGTCGACGTTCTTTTAGAACTTCGTAGCAAAAAGTTTAAGGGAGAACATGATATAAAGGCTCGACTCAAAACCGAGTCTGTCGCTAAGACAACGCCATCTATGAACTACTACTCATCACAATTTTCTGGTTTTAACAATTCGAGCAACGGACGTCCGCAATACTATCGCCGGTCTGGTAAATTCGGGTCAACTGATCAATATACATACCGAAATCGATACCAACAGAGTGCGCCTTACGCTAATACATCTAGGCGACCCGGGTCTGATCGAAGTGGGTTGAGAGGAAGAGGTCACCGTTCAGGACCCTATGGTAAACCAATGGAAGAGAAACCAAAGGTTCCTGCAGTGCCCCCACCTCCTTTGGAGATGGAGTCACATTTTCCTGCACTTGGTGCATCTCCTTCACCCGGTGCTACAAACTCCGAAGCAAATGAAGTAATAACAGATAATTATACTTTGAAAGTTGTTGAAGGTGCGAAAGAAGAGAAGGAAGTCGAAGGTGAAGTTGCACCTTCAGTGAAACCGGTGACAGTCCCTGTCCAAGCTATGTCTCAAGACAATACAAGAAAGGTACGTCCATTTCTAGTCTATTCCATTAGCACTCGTGATGTAACTCACGGGTTCTTTCCTCTATGATTCAGAGTGGATATGCTGCTGCACTCTTAAAAGTAGCACCAATTCCAATTCCAATGCAATCTTCTCAAAAACAATCTGGGAAATCAAATGCTACATCTCAGCTAAAGGTGAGTTATTCCTTACATGCATAATTATTTTATTATGTACATGTTCATTCTGGACATATTTGGAATGATGACAAAAATCTATGCGCGACAAATCTTCGGATAAAATGGGTCGCATATTTGTATTCGTACTGTCTGACCAAAAATCATTAATTCATAAAAAAATGGACAAACAATTTTATTCATAATCTTGTTTCCTATTTTATGCATTACATCTAACAGAAGAAGTTTATTCTTACGGTACCATTTCAGAAGGGAGGTAATAATCAAGCAAAAGATGCTAAGTCTGCTGCAAGCACCGCAACAACAGATCCAGCAGACCGTTTTTCTGATTCCTCAACCTCCTCAACCTCAGCGGCTGATGAGAAATCGAGTACATCGCAAGGCTCATCCCAAATTGCGAAGGATTCAGAGAAAAACACGTTTGTAAACAAAAAAATGCCAAGCTGGGGAGGTAAAAAATCTTTTGCTGATATTCTCAAGCTTAAAGAACAACAAAAGCTTGAAAGGAAAACTCTGGCATAAGGCAGCATCCATGCGTTAGTCAAGAGCTAAAGGCTAGCATGTATAGACCATTAGGTATGCAAATGCATTTCATGCATAGAGTTCATTCTTTATGGAATAGTCGTAATAAAGTGAGAAAGAAGGATTCCATGATTATTTAGCTAGGAAACATATACAGGTTGCTGGTTTTCTAATAAATATAGGAATTTGCTAGTGATTCTGATGAAGTGGATGGGATACATAAAATCTTGCGTCAATAATATTTCAGACGCAAAGGATTCGAAGATATTAAGATAGATGAAAAAGAGTTTCTAAATTGAAGAGAGCTACAAACTTTAGCTGGACCGAATTATCGTTGAGTTGGAGGGTACTGAAGAACAATTTGTTAAATTTTTAAGAAGTAGCTAGTTTTATTTAACTCCCATAATGTAGTTCTATATTCCCTATTGCATGCTAAACCAGATCTAGATTAAGATCGTCCGAATATTGTGCGAAAAAAACTTCAGAAAATGGAAACGTATCTAAAGTGAACATAAGCAATATTCTTCAACAAAACAATTTTGCCTAATTTCTTTAATTATACCTCGGCTGGCTCTTATGTTCTTGCAATGAGTACATGCGTGTATTTTTTTCTAGGAAGTTACTTCAATTTTATTCCTTTTTATCTCGCTTGGATGCTTGAGTTGTTGAAAGTATCACAGGGCATTTTGAAGCTTAAATATGATATTCTTGTGTTTATATCGAATCGAATGTCAATTAATATATTGTGCATGAACAAAATGGGCAATTAAGCCAGGGGGTGATATAATTCACAACCAATCAATTGTGTGATAAGTTCCGTTGTCTCAAACTAATGTAATTTTTTGTTCTTTTATCTTCTGTTCATAGCTAGCAAGGGAAAGAATGTACAGACCCAACCTTTAAAATGAAGGAAGACAAGACACACGGACAAACTCCTCAAATGTTAAATCTCCATCTCCATCCGAGTCTACACTTTCCATGCATTCCATTAGAGAAACACCATCTATGGGCCCATCAACTGTTTTTTGCAATACTAGATCCCTAAGTTCTTCAATGGGTACCAGCCCAGTCCCCTCTATATCGAAGGAGGAAAAAACTTCATACAGATTCGACAATTCCATACGACTATATCCTACCTCTCCACTCAATTCCTCTAGAGCTGATTCTGAAAATCCAGGTATTGGGTTTAGAATCCGCTTCAATTCACTTTTTCCGTTTTGACCACTAAGGAGGAGGATATTATCTTTATAAAGTTGCCTCAATTCATTTAATTGGTCCATATTATTACAAACATTCAGTAAGGAACCAAAACGGAGAACTGATTCTGTCATTTCTTGAACGGCCTCTGTAGCTCCAGCCTTCAACACGTCCTCGGCGTTTTGTGAATTTTTGGCCCTAACATAAATAGGAGTATTAGGAGGTAGAGATTCTCTTAAGCGAGAGGTGGCCGCTAACCGTCGTGATTCGGCATCGTATGTTATTATGACTGCTTTGGGAGTGGGCACACCGGCAGCTTTAAAAAGATCGTATTTTGCTCCATCCCCAAAAATTACTGGTAAACCTGCTAATATTCCTGTTGTAACCCGTGAGGGGTTGAGATCAAAAGCAACGATATTGTTAGTGGCTGATGCATTTCCATTTGTGCCGTTACTCCCAAATTCGTAATCATTTTGATCAGTTTTCATTTTTTCAGCAGACACAAGCATATTATAGACATTTTTTCCCATCCTGCCAAATCCACAAATGACTATTGAATCAGGACTGAAGTCGCCTTCTAAATTTGCTTCCACATCTTCGAACTTTCCTTTAGCGTTTCGAAAGGCATCTGCTACTAAGCCTGCCTCTAAACCAATCTTCCATTCCTCTCGACTGATAATTCCATCATTATTTGTATCAAATTCTGAAAAGACTTCCGCAATGACAGAATAAGGCAAGCCTCGTTTATGTAGAGGTTCACGCAATTCCTCCAATTCGATACTGTTTGATACATCTGTATCAATCTCATCAAACAACGAATTCATTTGACTCTCATCTTCTGGCTTGTATTTAATAAGTACCTCCATATCCTCTTCTATCATATTTGACTCTATCCAGTTTCCAGCTTTATCCCCCAACTCCCCCAAAATTGGTGTCAAACTCATACTAATGACAACGCTAGCAGTTAGTAATTTGGCTAATTGGTCTGGCAGTACGCCTAAATTCGTTGCTAAATTAAACAATACAAAAGAAAATTCGCCTCCTCCACTCAAAGTTAAAGCAACTCTAGCAGCTTGTGCAGTTGTTAGGCCCAAACTTGGTCCCTGAGCAAACACAATTCCAATTTTGGTTACAACAAATGCCACCACGCCTGTTAATAAGGTTGGCCACTCGTGAATCACAAGCATTGGATCTAAGTTTGCACCCGCTGTCAAAAAAAATACACCCAACAATATTCCTTCAAAGGGCTTTATATCAGCCTGTATTTGAGGACGATAACGATTTCCAGCCAAGAGAACACCTGCTGCGAATGCACCAGTACTTGCAGATAAGCCAAGAAAATCAGCTGTTTGGCCCATTCCAACAGCTACTAACAAAGCTGCCGCCACGAAAGTCTTTTTTTTGAAACCATTAAATTGAGTAGATCACAAAAATACAATTCAAGATTGAATAAGAAAGATAAGCGTTGCGCATATATTTCTAAAGCGACCATAAAAGTGACTATTTTGGTCAAAACTTACCTCTGTTGATCTCGCGGCTGCTACTACATCAAACACGAGCCTTAACAAGTAACTTCCTACTACCAATACGCCTCCAAATCCTATCGTAGCTTTAGCAATTAACATTGCAATTTCTGTAGCTGATTGGGGGCCACTTCCTGCGATCAAAGGTAAAATCACCAAAAGCGGTGCTACAGCCAAATCTTGTAAAAGCAAAATCGCCAATCCAGCAATTCCCTCCGGTCTTTCCTCCCATTCCTTTTCTTTCAATACAGGTAAAACAAAAGCAGAGCTACTTAAGGCACCGGCTGCCGCAATACAAAATGCCTCGGCAGGAGAATCCAATATAGGTCGTAATATCAAATCATCCAACGGGATTCCCAAATGCTCCACTATGGGTAATATATATGGTCCTCCAATCAATGTTCCTGCAAAGAAGACGACAATACTCAAACATAATTGACCTAATCCTAACCCTGAAAATGTGGATAAATCCTTTATCCGTTCTGGACTTAAACTCAAACCTTCGTTGAATAATAAAAATAGAATACCAAAATCACCCAACTGTAAATCAGCTTCATTATTGGTAAATAGTCCTAAACCGTAGGGACCAATGGCGCACCCCACAATTAGAAATCCTAAAACTGGCGTAACGTTGAAATATTTCGATATTGGAACTATTGCCACAGAGGCAACTAAAAACGTGAAAATATCATGACCAAGTTTGTTCAATGCGGATTCTTCTATTGCTTCTTTGGCGCTGGCGCTAATACTATTAGAAATTTCTAAACTGGGCAATTGGCTCATAATAGTACTGCTACTATCTGCAACTACATTTGTATTTAGAATGTTGGTGCTCGTGTCAGGAAATGCGTGTGTAATGGTGGTAGTGATGTCGGCATGGTTCAAGATAAATGTATGTGCGACATCGAAAGCTTCTGAGAATAAATGTTGCTGTGTAGAATATTTTTGTTTCAATGGTCTTGATCTTCGTAGTGTTGATGGTGTTGAAACTTTTGTTGATAATGAGTACGGAAGTCGTTGGTAGGCTAGCAGAGCAACGTGAGGGGATATAGTAAATGCATGTGATAAGTGTAATTGAGAGAAGATCAACATGAGAAAACCAGTGATCTGAACACGTGCATTGAATTTCACTTTTTTAACTTTCGTTTTTCTAGACGTGTTCAAAGAAAGATACCGTTCATGATGTGATTCTTCCTTGTGGTATGAAATCATGGACTCGAAAGTATTTGGAATATAAATGTGAAAATTAATGTATCCAATTTATTGAACAACAGCTGTGAAGATTTTCAATGTCAAATGATGAAATAAAAACGAAAGGGATGGTTGGGTGTATTCTATCTTTCCAAGTTCATTGATTATCGTGTCGTTTCCACAAAATTTTCAGAAAGCCGTCGGCAATCTCTTTTTTCCAAAATTAGATTTGTCTTCAATAATTTCTTACGCGACACGCATCGTGATGTCAATCTTACACAAATTCTTGTGTATGATGGAAGAGTTTATGACGTCGAGCAGAACTCAGAAAATACATACGTAAGTGAACAGTAAATTCTTCCTGCTGTTATTATTTGAAAATTGAATTTGTTGGGGTAGTCACATTTTGAGTACCGTACAGCAGTGATTGAAATAACTTCTTGTTGTAAATCTATTCATTTCTGCGATTGCAAATGATAAAGGAATGGGACAGCACCCCAACATACTTATGATTTAGTCCATTCATATCCTTAACGAAGCCTTGTAAGTTCGAATTTTTTGAAAGGATTATGTCTCAATTAATTCTAGTAATTACAATGCAATCAAGTAGGATCTTACAAAATTGAAAAATTGGTCAAGCCTCTTTTCAAAGAAGTGGAATAAATTATGATCTGAAACATGTAGGAATACATATCATGCAGTTTCAAATTCCATTTTCAGTTGAGGGTAGATACTAAATTTTCCATCAACTTCCACACTCAATTCTAAGCTTAGCAGCGAAGATACCCCCCAAAAGGTTATATTTTAGTGGTTCGAGTTACAATGGAGGCTTTGTCAAACCAAAATGATTTTGAACATATGATTTGAAATAGGAAGTGTCGGTAATTTAGTCGACGCGTACTCTTTAGGGGTACATATTAACAAGATTCAATAAATAGAAATAAAAAGCCAAGGAAGGCACGATATGTAGGTCTAAGCATTGCAGTGTACGATTTTATCCGTATATTTTCTATAGAATTTGTGTGGTACGATCAATCGAAAAGAACCAATGCCCAATTGAAATAGTATAAGTACCTATTGAAAATTCGAAGAACAGGATTATTATTACAAAGCATTGCAGATTAACATCATCAAAAAAAGGTTCCTCTTGTTGTTCGAACAAAATCTCATTGCACTCAATTGCAAAGTACATTACTATTCTTGACATTCTGAAATCTCATCTCCTCAAGTTTCCCGAACAGCAAAGAACTCTTAATTCCAAATAATGCTACGACATAAGAAAGCCAAAGAAGCCAAAGCCAAAGCGGCTGCAGCTGCTCCCACAGAATCCTCCTCTTCCGCCAAAGTATCTCTTTTGGGAATCGGTGGGACCAAAATATCCAAAGACAATGCCAAGGCAGCACCTCGTCAAACTGCTGCAGAGATTCGTGTACAACGAGGTGAGTTGTGACTGTATATGTTATTGTACGCAGGATAATATAATTTTAGGAAATATATGTTGATAAGAAATTATTTTGTAAATTGAAATGGATCCTTATAGACTTGGAGCAACTAGAAGAAACACCTGGAACATCCATTCACTTCCCCAACCCCAACGATTTAATGAACTTTACAGTGTCCATCACACCCGACGAAGGGTTCTGGAATAAAGCCACCTACATCTTCAGCATCGAAGCCACCGCCGATTATCCCCACAGTCCACCCAAGGTCCTTTGTACCACAAAAATCTATCATCCGAATATCGATCTAGAAGGAAAAGTTTGTTTGAATATACTTCGAAAGGATTGGAAACCCGTGTTGGATATTAATGCGGTGATTTATGGCTTAACGACTCTCTTTATAGATCCCAATCCGGACGATCCCCTGAATCATGAAGCTGCGCAGCATTTACGAGAAGATTTGCATTCTTTTAAACGTATGGTGGATAGAACTTTGAGGGGTGGGATTTGTAATGGATATCAATTTCCCAGATTGGTGTAACAGATAAGGAGATGCATCAGTGGATCGAGCGATGAGAAAACAAAAGTAATACTGTTGGCATATTTTTTTGGAAAGAGACCAATCTGTAGATCTTTGCAATAAAACTTAGGAAGTGACTTATAAAAACGTTCCTTTTATTTTAAATTGAAACTAAATTATAAATCGGACATAACTAAGTAATCAATGAATTTATAATATGGAACGAGTTTCACTTTCATCCGTGATGAACTCTTTAGCATTCTGTATAGTCGAACTTTGACTTCCTATAATTTGCCAATAGTGAGCAAAGGCTAATTCTCGTTCTCGTTTCAACACCTTATCAAAATCCATACTTCTACCCTCCACAATAGCTCGCTTATACCGTTGAACCATAGTCCCATCATTCTGTGCAATCAGATCCACAATTTCCAACGCCCGCTGTAGCAAATCTTTAGTTGTAAAATCATCCAATTATCCCCATGGACGAGCTTGTTCGCCTGTAATGGTGGAAGCAGTGAAGTCGACGTTGCAGTTTTTGAGAAAGACCCCAACATGGAGCTAACCCAAATTTCACATGAGTATCTATGATTTTAGTGCTGGAATTTGCTATCAATAAGTCACATGCCAAAGCTAATTCAAATCCATCTGCTGTATGGCACTGTCATGGTTATCCAAATCCACATGCACATGCACATGCACATGCATTGAATGTGAGAGCTAAATGTTATTGAAGGTAAATATATAATAATATAATAAAATAATATTACTACATAGTAGATTATAGGCTATTAATTGGCACTCATAATAATACTAGAAATTGCAGTTTGCAAATATGTTTCTACTGTAGATAACAACTATTTCGAGCGGAAATAAAACATCATCGAGCGAAAAAACCTCTCAGCAGACAAAAATGTTACAAGTTCATTTTCCCTACACGAAGACCACTCCATCATTGACTCCCTTCAAACTCTACCCATACCTCCACCATGAACAAAACAATAGAAATTTTGAAGCTGATTCTACTAGGAGCAATCCTAGCAGGTTGTGCTGTATCATTCTTCACATCTACTTCCTTTGAGTTGACGG
>Ga0209092_10000987_pt1 | contig 28709 bp, 28 predicted proteins | sample FraStrMetagenome_FD_187446 | JGI IMG/M metagenome (GOLD analysis project Ga0209092, IMG submission 187446) | Marine eukaryotic phytoplankton communities from Arctic Ocean - Fram Strait ARC3M Metagenome (SPAdes) (version 2) | ecosystem: Environmental > Aquatic > Marine > Oceanic | place: Fram...
GACAGGCACTGGGTAATTGATCCCTGCTTTATCTCTCCATTCAGCGTAAATCCAGCGAAGCTCGAGTCGTTGTGTAGTACATCACTTGATGATAAGTTATTTTCGTGATCTGGGATCATCGTGTGATATTCGTTGCACATTGAGGTGAAAGCAAGATTGATTCCGTACCCGAGAGCGCTTTCATTGCGTGAGATGATTTTGCTCCACGGACCATGTTCGGACATAAGGCAGTTTTCTCCTATCCAGTGTTCCACATAAAGCTTGTTTAATTTCCCATGAAGTTCCCCATCATCGTGATGCTGGGGTAATAAAGGAGGGATGCCGTCCATTACTCCTCCGATGAATTCGGCATATCTTACAGTACACTGTACCAAGATAACGAATCTACGATCAAGCTACTAAACAACGGAAGGAGATCCAGCAAAAGGACGAAGCACGTGAATAACAGGTTCTTCAGCGTCCACGGAAAAGTCAAAGAAGACGAAATTGAGGTGGATTATTGCCCTACCGCCATAATGTGGGCCGACTGGCTGACAAAGCCACTGCAAGGTAAAATGTTCGTGGATTTTAGGAATCATCAGCTGAATCCAGGGGACTCGACAGATGAGGGAGTGTGTTGTGAAAACCCGAACGCGATAGCCGATAAGCGTAGGGAGTGCATGGGCGATGAACAGCCCTCTGGACGCGGTTGAAGAATCTGCACCATCAACTTGGATCGGGTAAGATACCCGACCCAAGTTGAAGTTGCAGATTCTCCAAACGCGTTCAGAGAGCTGCATCGAGTCAATTGAGGTCATGATTAATATTTTAATACAAGTGTAATCAATTAATTATTTCCGCAGGATATAGTTTAAATATTGCGCCGTCCTATACCGCCTTCGGCAATATATCATAGTAGAACGAAGCCCGAATCTCGTAGTCCGGGGGAACGCAGTTCGGTGGGGGGGTGGGGATTAAATCTAACATATGGCCCCATGTGTGTCAACGCTTATCGGCCATCGTGCTCGGGTTTTCACAACACACTCCCTCATCTGTCGAGTCCCCTGGATTCAGCAGATGATTCCTAAAATCCACGAACATTTTACCTTGCAGTGGCTTTGTCAGCCCGTCGGCCCACATTATGGTGGTAGGGCAATAATCCACCTCAATTTCGCCTTCTTTGACTTTTCCGTGGACGCTGAAGAACCTGTTATTCACGTGCTTCGTCCTTTTGCTGGATCTCCGTCCGTTGTTTAGTAGCTTGATCGTAGATTCATTATCTTGGTACAATGTACTTGGCTTCATATTATACCCTTGCTCTAAAAGAAAATACCGCGACCATACAACATCCAACAAAGCGTCGCTACTCGCTATTCGTTCCGACTCTGTTGAGCTTCTAGCGTTGATTTTCTGCCTCTGTGATGTTGAAATTATTGCTCCCTTACCCAACGTCCCTGAATAGCCTAAATGTCCTCTCGAATCCCAGTGGACGTTAAACGAGGAGTCTACCCACCATCGGAACTGCGTTAGGTTCCTCGCCTCTAAGGTTAGGAACAGATCCTTCGTGTTCATTATGTACCTCATGACCTGGCCGAGTTTTCTCCAGTCCTCCTCGGTGGATTCGTGCACTCGTGTGGTGCTCCAGCGTCGAATCGAACGCCGGTTTTCGCAGGGGCTTCCAAGAGGGAATGCCTGCATCCAAATACGTCTAGCTTGTCTCTTCCAATAGTGTGGGAATATATCAAGAAAAAGATGCTAGAGGGCGCACATAATAGCGTAGTTGACGCTATAGCGCAGACAGTCATTGTTCTACATCCTCTATTTATCAACTTCATAGATAAAACGAAGTCAATTCGTACGATTAACGAATTTTTTGTCGAAAAATACGCAAAAAGATTTACTAAAGAAGGTGGAGCCAGAGCGTGAAGTACATAAACCATGGGAAGAACTTTTTGCAGGCAGTCCGTGCAGTTCGTGTCATAGCATTCGATGGGCCAACTTTACCGCCTGATTAGTAACCATCATGGGAATTTTTACCTGATGGCTTCCAAGAGTCTAAGACGGACTGCAAAAGTTCTTCACGTGGTTTATAGACTTCACGCTCTGGTTCCATCTTCTTTTGCAAATCTTTTTGCGTTTTCTTCGAAAAATTTTCGGTGATCGTACGAATTGGCTTCGTTTTATCAATGAAGTTTATAAATAAAGGGTGAAGAACAATGTGTGTCTGAGCTTGAGCGTCAATTAAGCTATTATGTGCGCCCTCAATCCTCTTTTCTTGATATATTCCAACACTATTGGAAGAGACAAGCTTCCAAGTTTAGACGTATTTGGATGTAATCTTGTTGTACCCACGTATTACTTGCAAAGGGTCCATAAAATATTTAATACCTTTCGGCATTGCTAGCTTCGACACTGGTGATTGCATCAACTAATAAATCCACTTCATGTCGCTCTCGCCATTCCATGCAACGAGGCATCCTCTCTGATCTCTTCCTATATTTTTATCGATGTACGAGACGAATTCATTCCACACTTTTTCAATTCCTTTTGCATTCTTGATTTCTGGACTATTGGTGTGAACACCATGAACATCTGTCGAGATAGAGCTCCAGATCGCTCCATCACGCGGTTTCATGTACCTTTCGAATGATTCTCTTTCAATTTCCCCGTGGTCATTATTTATTCTGAAGATATTTGCCGAGATCTGAATAATTCTGCAGTATTCTCCTCCAGTTTCGACATCAAATGATACACATACTATCTTATTAGGCATAAAGTGGTGTCCAATTGACTTTTCATTTAGTATAGCCACATCATGGTCATCGTCACTCATCGTGCCCTTTTGAGAACTAATTTCTAAAAAGGACTCCATATTCGCAGCTTCGGCATCAGCGTCTGGAGCAAGATAGCTATCAGGAATCATCGCCCCAAGCTCATCAATATTATGAAGTTCATCAAAAATGGTTGTTGCGTCGGAGAAAAGGTCATCGTCAGAACTGGCGTTCATTAGTAGAATCATCTGCTTCATCGTACAAATCTAGGCTATTTCCGGTAGGTATGGATAAAATTGATGAAGAAAATATCAGATCACCATCTAAGTTTATATACTTGTAGATTAGATTTTGTTTGATTATTGTGCGTGATTTGAATGAATTTCAATGAGTAGTTCGAGCACATACAGAGCCTTGAAACCACCATATTTCGCGCTGCGTAAATGTTATAACTTTTAAATTTTTTCCCAAAAACCTCAAAAAACCATTCTAAGTGCATTATCCTTTCAGATTTCGTGTTTCAGATATATGTGTATATATTTATATGTTATAATATGAACGAACATGTGAGAAACTCCGCAACAATCTATCATCCTGTTTCAGCTTAAAAATCTCGGTCAAATTGTGAATCATTTTCAGGGTGAAAGACAATCTCCCTATAAATGTTCGGACATGAAATGTCTTTATTGACCCCTCACATTCGCTAGGAATTAGAGAAACAAGTGATGATGATGTATTGCTGGCATCAGATGAAAGCCTATAATTTTTGTAAGGGTACTAGCAATAGAAATACCACACGAGTGGAATTTCCTATCGTAGCAATATTGTCCATAAGGCATTTTATCAAATTTAGCAAATAACGTTACTCTACATTTGATACAGTCTACAGATATTAATAAATACATACACATACACATGTACTCATGTCAAAAGTTCGTATCACTCACATTGACAGGGCGGCCACTCATTTCGAAACGAGACATCAAATATCTGTTGCCATCGCCATTTTATTACAAACATCGTAACAGTTGCAGAGGATACTGATACAAGCGATTTGCAAACCAGTTAATCTTAGTATCAAAATTAAAAATGTTCGGCAGAGGAAGATCACCGGGTAGGGGTCGTGGAGGTCGTGGAGGCAGAGGAGGGAGGGGAAGATCGCCAGGAGGAAGAGGTCGCGGCAGAGGAGGAGGACGCGATGGTGGTAGAGGAGGCCGCGGAGGAGGAAGAGGACGCGGTGGTGGTAGAGGCGGTATGAAGGGCGGTTCCAAGGTTATAATTGAGCCACATAGACACGAAGGTATCTTCATCGCTCGTGGCAAAGAAGATGCTTTGGTGACGTTGAACGGAACTCCCGGTATTGATGTGTATGGCGAGAAGCGCATCAGCGTTGAAGGACCTCCTGATCCGGCCACTGGTGCCACTACCAAGGTAGAATATCGTGTGTGGAACCCATTCCGATCCAAGCTTGCAGCTGCAGTTTTGGGTGGAGTTGATGATTTATGGATCAAGCCCGGTTCAAAGGTTCTGTACCTTGGGGCAGCTGCCGGAACTTCTGTGAGCCATGTTAGCGACATTGTTGGACCGAGTGGATGTGTCTATGCTGTAGAATTCAGTCACAGACCAGGCCGAGATTTGATCAATATGGCCAAAGCTCGTACAAATGTTATCCCCATTATCGAAGATGCTCGTCATCCTCTTAAGTATCGAATGCTCCTTAGTATGGTAGATTGTATCTTTGCGGATGTAGCCCAACCAGACCAGGCACGTATTGTTGCGTTAAATGCACATTACTTTTTGAAACAAGGAGGTCATAGTGTCATATCTGTGAAAGCGTCATGTATTGACAGTACAGCTGCCCCTGAAGCAGTTTTTCGTCGTGAGGTCAGCAAGCTTCAAAAGGAAAATTTCAAGCCTTTAGAACAACTTACTCTTGAGCCGTATGAGAGAGACCATGCTGTTGTAATTAGTACGTATCGTCCACAAAAGAAAAAGAAGTAGTGAATAGAAACTCTTCAATAGATGCTATAATCGCTTGATGAAAGAGTTTTATCTCATTCGAGTCATAGTTACATTAAATTCCACCTCATATGTTATTGTACCATAATGTTTTAACCCGTAAAACAAAAAAAAAGTTTGACAATACGTAGACGCGATATCAATTGGTTAGAATATAAGACTCCTAGCTATTTCTTGGAATTGCATATGTACCCATTTACAGTTTTCTGAAAATTTCCATATGCTGGTAAGGGTGAAAAGAGCCTGCACATAGAAAACGAAAACACGGACACATGCACTCATGTAACTACCTACTTTTTCTCCCAGGCAATCAACATGATCCCAAGAAGTACGATTTGATTTTGATTCAATTCTAAAGGATCTAGAATGTACCAGTATTCGAGAAAAGTATGGACCTTAATATGCTGAAGAGTCATACTTTATCTTGGAAGAACTACGTGTTACTGACGTTCGAAGTAACATGTAAATAGTCAAAGGATTAGATGATATCTAGTGAGATAAGCTACATATATAATGTTTACGCTTTTTTATTCGTTTTGGAAGAATATGTTTGAAATCTTCTCTTTGACTTGAAAGCTCTATACACAACATTCTTACTCCACGAAGCCGGTAAAGTTTGGGTGATATCTTTTTTACCTTTTTCATTCATTTGCTCTATTGACTCAATCTGTTCATCTAAAACGATTCTCTTATAACAGTAACTTGACACGGCTTTCCGAAGTTCAGCAATAACACTTCTACTGACTGCACCATTCGCGCATGCTTCTTCAAAAATGTTCTTTATAATATCCTCATGCACTTCAAGAGCAGCACATGCACGAAAAAAATCACAATACAAACCATGATCACTTAAGTACCGCTTGTTGTATGCTGATAAATTGGCTTGATTTCGAATCATCTCCCAGCCTTCAATTATCATTGGTATAACACTTGCTTTAAGCTCAGGAGTATTACAATCTGATTTCGAGCACGTTTTGAAAAACAAACCAAATGAAACAACATCCGGAGCACAATTTGACATAAATGAATGTTGTTTAGATCTTTCTTCCATTCGTTTTAAGATGTTGAATGCGCTCGTAACCTTCCACTGAAAATTGCTCTTTGATAAGGCTTTAATAACAATATTGTAGCAAGTTGCATCCACTTTTCCTATCACAGTTCGGGGTTCCAATTGATCGTTTCTCTGAGTAAGTTCTCGAACTTCCATATAATTCAGAATTTCCATGATGCGATGAATTGATACGATTGAATCTTCGACCTTCGACCAGATCTTCAGTACTCTTGAAAACATATCCATATTGCTAGCGGATTTAAGCGGAATACTACAAATACGTTCCTCTGCAAGACGGTCCTGCAGTAATTGTAAGTGCAGTAAGTCTGAAAGATAAAATGCTAAAATCTTTTCGGCGTTTAACGCAATTTTTTTGGAGGATATTTCAGAGCTCCTATTTGGATGAACCTTATCCCAGCAGTCCAAAACAAGCCGATAACTCTCTTTATGTTGTACCTGCACAAATTGTATTGGAAGTCTGTGTTGTAGAAGATCGCGTCTTCGTGCACTTACGAAATCCTCTAACAGAGTCTGAGCCTTCATTGCTGCACCTACTTGATCAGTGTTTTGCTGAAGGCAAAGTTTCAAATCTCCATGAAGTAACATCTCCTCCTTCTCGTAATCTCTGTTTAAGTAAGACATATTTCTCTTTAAACGCGAAAGAAATGGTCCGACATATCTATCAACTCTCACAGTTGTTGTCCTCGGTCGGATCATTAAACGTGCCAAAGCAAATCTTCCACTCATACTCATACTCCTTTCAGACCTTCCTTGGATGCATCCGATTACGTTCGCGAATAAAGGTCAGCTATCAATTAATAATATCTTTGTGGTCTGATGATAGCTTTTCCTCCTCATGGTCTGGATCTCTCGATACTCGTCACAACATGTATTAATACATGACCCTCAAAAAAATACCACTTCATGCCTCATACTCATACTCATACTCATACTCATACTCATACTCATACTCATACTCATACTCATACTCATACTCATACTCATACTCATACTCATACTCATACTCATACTCATACTCATAGTGAGAGTGGGAGTTACTCACCATACAAATTTATTCTATACAAACCTGTGCAGTCCCATCATTTGGCCAGGTACTTCGAGGCTGCTCTCTGCTCTCTGCTCTTTGCTGTGTACAGTTATATGTAGTTTAGAGATTTATTAAATACTTCTCTCTCAAAATTCCAAAACTATTTTCAGAACCAGAACTTCAGAACAAGAACAAGGATGCCTCTCATATGAAGTAAGCCTCCTTAAAATCCATAATACAATGCTTTTAAAAAGCCAACCATGCAAACGAACGGCAATGAAGACGAAACCCATTTGCCAGAATCTTGTTACTGTCCCATCACGAACGAACTTATGTCAGACCCGTGCATAGTAGATGGGAAATGCTGTCACACAATTTCGAGGGAGGCTGTATTGCAATGGTTCGAGGTATCAAGGCAACGTGTCTGTCCGGTATGTGGGATAAAATTAAGATCTAGAGCACTTACTCCAAATACTGTGGCGAGGGATTTGGTTGCGATGTACGAATATATGAGTGTTCAGAAGAAGTATAGGGACGCAAATGATACGGGTTCAGAGGGAAAGATCGCTTCCAAGAAAAAGAAGAAGTCCAAGGGTGGTCGTTTTGGTAATATGTTTCGTCGCTCGGTTCTTATTCAAAATGAAAAGGTTGAGGGGGATTCTGTCGTGAAGGAGGAATGCGACGATGATGCGCCATCAGAATTGGATTGGTCGATGTTTACTGATGAGCGGGTGATGAGTGAGATTCTGAAGGTGGAAAAGATTGCAGACATTGTCCAAATTATGTTGAATCGACCTCTCAATTCTGCAATTCAAGGTCGCGCATGTCACCGGATTATTGATTTGGCTCAATCGCTATGTGTTGAGGATGAACGTAAAAACGAACGTAAAAACGACCATCGCTATAAGTTACTCTGCGACTCCGGTGCAATTAAGCTTATTGTTGTAGCACTGAGAAATTTTTGGGATTCGGCAGAGTTGACTAAATGTGCGTGTTGGGCTTTGTACACTCTTTCATATGACAATGATACTGCAGTTCGTAAAGAAATAGTCAAGCATGATGCAATTCGTATCCTCATGAATGCAGCAAAAGCGCACCTAAAGAATGAGAACATATTGGTGTCTACTTTTGCTTGCCTTCGTAATCTATCATATCGAAATTCAACCGTTAAAAAATCTTTAGTTAATACAGGCATTGGAATTTTGGAACTATCAAACAACTCGATATGCCTTCATTTTGGAAGTGACTATGTGCTTGAGAACATATGCGAGTTTCTTCTCGACTTATTTGATGATAACCGTCAACTTGATTACGAACGAAGGTCAGATATATTTGCGACGCTCAATCTACTTTGTAATAAACGACCCAACTCGAGAAGCGCACATTTAGCAACATGCATTCTAATTGATATAGGAATGAACTTCAATACACCAAGTTCTACTAGCAGCTACCTGAAGAACGGCGACAATGAAACGAACAAAGGCGACGAAGAATTATTTCAACTGGCACAAACCAAAATAGCAGGAATATTTAGAGAAGTTGCAACAACGACAGGATTAATACCAAAATGAGGGGTTTTAATTGCGTTTTAACAGTTGCGTGTGTGAGGAATTGAGGTCCTCATGCGAGGAACATTAACTCGAACAAAGTGACAGGTGCCTTAGATTTTATTTATTTCTGTCAAGGATCAGGCGGTGGTATAATTCTGCGGCCAAGAAATTTAAGCTAAAGATACAAATTGACAGTAAACAATGTGCTGTGCTGGTTCTACTTTGTTAGCTACTATTACGTGTTTGTATATAGAAAGATGTATATTCAATGATGCAATTGATCTGAATGTGTCACAGAAACTATTCGTATAATGGTGAGAAACTTAACCCTTTTCTACCGACGTAAAGTTCACTGTTCGATCTTATTGTACTACAAAATTCATGAAATCGATGTAGGTCTAGGATATTGTCTTTGTAAAACATGATCATGATCAGTAAATTTACGCAATACGCAGTGGACTGGAAATGGAAAGTGCTCATTGCAATTTTAAAATGAGAGTTAAACGGTTACATATAAAATTAGCTAAAAGATTACATTATCAATTATCAGCGACGGTTCACAATCCTTACAAAAAAAATATAAAGAATAACACCGATATATAATATAGTAGAAAAATAAGGAGAGAGTACATGAAACTCCAACGCCCTACAACTCACGCCTTACAACTACAACTCAGGCCTATCTCAAAGCCCAAAATCGCATTCGGTGGTCTTCTAAGTTTCTTTCGTAAATATGAGTCAGAAGTCCTGTCAAGATTTGCAGATGAACAGCGACGCTCAAAAAGTCGAAAGTTCATGCTCTGTTCTTTGCGGGGAGTGTACCTTCAATTCAATCATCGAAATGTCCAATGGTAGTGAAGCCTTGTTGGCAACGTTTGAATCTTCATCGCATAGGGATCATCTCCATTTGGTTGTGGCTGCTAATTGTGAGCTTTCAGCATCGTCGCCGTCGTCTTTGACAGAGGATGCTTGTGATATATATACCTGTCGTGTGAGTAAAGAGGACACGTCTTTGTTGCTGCGGCAAATTCGTGATAAAAAATGCTGTCAGTTGATGGCGGATTCAGTAAATAAGTCTAGAGAGGATGCGTTAGTGTTTTTGCTTAAGTCTGCTGAAAGGTTTCCCAGTTTGATGGTCAAATGCGTGCTTCATAGAGGCGCTCCTAGTGGAAGAGCAATATCGAGTGGTTGTGATCGTTATGTCAGTTTGACGATTCGCGAAACGTTCAATGGTGGCATGGTTAGTAGTGTTTTTTCATGCAATCTGCATAGTGTTCAGAGTTGTCAAGAGACTAGCTTATGCTTTACCCTTTGTTGCAACGTCTCTAGCAATGATCAAAAATGGTTTCGGTGGAGCAAGTTGTTGGCAAGTTCCTTGGTCTCGGAACGTAAACGAAACGGCGAGCTGAATATAGAAACTACGAAACAAAAAAAGGAATTGAAAAGATGGGAGAGGTTGCAAAAGTTGATGAAAAAGGAATTGAAGGAGGGGAGGGAAGATATGTATGATCGCTTCGCGATATATTTGAATCAGAAAAATGAAGAGATTCGCGAACTGAAAAAATCTCTCAACGAACATGAGTCTCGATCGACATCAAAAACTGTTTCAAAAGAGGCATCAGCAAAGATTGTGAAGAAGTCGGTAGCTACGACAAAGTCTTTTGAGGTGAATAAAATTGAGCAGGCCAGTCAACTTCATGATGAAAGGAATGATCTTCCTCTGCCAAATAACGGTTGCATACGTATGTTGGCGACGGGGCAACGATTCACACGTAAACACTTAATAGAAAATAGTTCTGATGGTCCTTCAAAAAAGAAACTACAGGCTAACACCGAACATGATTTTCATGGAATTTCTGGGCCTTCGCAAACAGTTGCAAATGCATCTCCAACACCAAATGTTGGCGACATAAATGAATTGACAAGTGATACTAGCGAAGTTCTGATGTAGATTTAGATTTACACGATAACTTAAACAGGAGTCACATGATGTCACCAGTCCTAGAAATTTCGCAATCTAGTCGTCTTGGGGATTTTCTACTCTTGCTGGTCAACATTCCTAACTGTAATCGACTGAAGCAACAATTTTCTTATCGTCGTTGTTGATAGTGTGGAAGAAGTCAGGGAAGGCGGTCGGCGGTCCTTCCTGTCGTCTTTAGATACATCAGTTGTAAGCATTTGTTAAAGGTGCAGGTGATGAATGAGAGCTTGATAATTGTGATTTGACCTCTGTGAACCCTAAAGAGACTTTTCCAGGAATGTTTGACGCACAACCTTTAATTTTAATTTATGTTTCTAACAAAAACTCCTGATACAAGCGTCCGACACTCTTAATGTTACAAGGCTAATATATCACACTTTGAGTAACGTGGCAATACGAGTGATTTGCCGTCAGTTTCAATGTAAAAATAGGAGTTGCAGTCTTTCCCTAACAAGCCTTCTACCCGTTATGGTCAGCGAGGCATTTTAGATTGGTCAAGGCCACTCTATTGACCATACAAATAACTTCCTTACGATAAAAATGAACATATTAAAACTGATGTTTTGCGAGATCCCGTCCGAAAGCGACTGCTGAATATTGTAGTTGTGTTATCATTTTTGTTTGAATAATTGTGAATAGCTTCGATTTCACTCGCAACACGTGTGTTCTTATAGTCAAATGCCGGTGTAATGATCAAGTTACACGTGGACTGTTAAGCTCCGTTCATCCTAAACTCGCTACAGATATAGAGCTGCAAACGCTCTACAGCGAAAAAATATTCAAGAATAGAGCGTCGTGCAAATAGTTCTCCAGTGTCTCCTTCTCAATCATACGTGGAAACCCTTTCGAGTTGAACGGATTCTTTCGTATTTGGGAGTATTACCTTTTCTTCTTTGTTGAGCTTTACGTGCTTTCCAGTCATTATAAAAACTCTTTTCTTTCACTGGAAAACCAAAAACTACTTAGAACCATTGATAATTGAACAAAAAATATTACAAAAATACGAACCATTTCGACTCCATTCCGAAGGTAAATCTGCATCATTTACACTCACTACTCCTTTGCGACTACCACGTAATAAAGTTAAATATGTCTTTGCTGGTACCGCTTCTTGTAAACTTCTTAAAACGAATCTTCCAAGCTGGCCATCTTCACAGCATTGCATAAATATAGGTTTTATAAGTGTATCCCTTCGTTCATCTCCACGAGGCAGTAAATTATTAATTGCTTTTATAAGTGTGCCATATGTCAGATGAGTTGGTTGAACAAAGGGATTCGCCTTCAAATCCTGAAATACTTTCAAAGCTATGCCAAACGCCTCTTCTTTTTCTTCTGCTCGGAAAGTAAAGGCACAAGCATTAAGAACTGTTGTGTATGTAAAAATATTAGGTACAATTCCAGTGTTCCCTGAGTTGCGAATCTTATTCATATGGCAAAAGATTTCATAAGCCTTTACTGCTTTATGTGGTTCATGACACTTTGCGTGCGCGTCAATAACTGTATTCATCGTATGAGTATTCGGTTTGGCAGATGGATTCATGCCACTCATATATAAGGTTTCCATTCGCGAAAGAATCTTCTTCGCCATTTCAGCAGAATTCTTTTTCGTGCTTTTTGCATAGGTATCGATAATAGCTGTGTAACTGACTGTGTTGGGTTGAAAATCGAGTCTTCCATCCGCGTACGCTTTTTCCATAAAAGCTAGGATTTTCTCTGCGCGTTCAACGGCTTCCCACTTCATACTTTTAGCCCAGCTGTTGAGGACTGAGTTGTAGGAATAGATATCTGGTTTTACGCTGATGTCTCCTTCCTTGTATTTTCTCTCCATTGCTCTGAGATAGAGCTCAGCACGGTGAGCTCCATTGGGATCATCCTGACACAACGACCACGCCCTAATGACAGCATTGTAACTGAAAACGTTGGGCTTCAATTCTGAGTCGCCATCTTTTTCGTATTGACTTTGCATCCGTTGAAGCAATTCTTCTGCGCGCCGAGCCTGTCCAAGCTTTGAATAAGCATTGATACATGATGAATATGTTACTACATTTGGTTTTACGACAGTAACTCCATTTTCGTAAAGCTTTTCCATACGTAAAAGAATTTTCTCTGCATTTTTTGCTGCGGAAGGATCGCCACTATTAGTCCAACCAACAATTACGCTGGTATATGACACATCATTCGGTCGGATGCCACTAAGTTCTTGATTATCTTCCATATAATCAAGGATATCTTGCGCACGTTGGGCAGCGTTAGGCATCGAAGATTTACTCCAGGCATTTATAAGAGAATTCATTGTGATCAGATCTGGTTTCAAGTTCCTTGATTTTCCCTCCTCAAGCTCGTTTAATTGAATCATCCATGCAAGTAATGCTTCAGCGCGTTTTCCCGACTCATCCGATCCAAATTTATGAGCGACCCTAGCCCATCCATCTATTACACAATTGAAGCCATACACAGTTGGTTCGATCGCGTCATCTCTAGTTTGTTGAAACTTACGCTCCATGTTCAGAAGAATTTCCTGAGCTCGAAGCACTCCCCCTACACTTTCACTCTTTGCCCATGCATCTAGTACACGATAGTATAACCGATTTGTTATTTTGATAGCTGGTTTCTCTTTACGTCCGATGTAGTAGTTAACTTCATCTATTGCTCTTTTAAGAAGAGATTCGACCGCCTTCCCCATTGCGACCCCCTTCTCTTTATTGATAATCGCCTTCATCATGAAGTATATTCTCGATATGTCATCTCCCTGGAGAGTCCCTAGCGGTAAATCTAAATAATGATCGCGCGTTGCCTTGAGTTCTTCCCGTCCAAGGAGCGAATAAATCTGAGTCGAGCTAGAAGAAGATGAGACGGACTCTTCCGCCACAGTTTTCGGTATATCATCCTCCATTACCAATGGCGACACTGCACCATGAACCAACAAGGACGAAGGACAACTACATCTAGGCATTAAGAGACTTCTTCTATGAAATCTTCCTCGATGATGATGATGATGATGATGATGATGATGATAATGCGGATTGGATGATATTGAACCAGGTCGAAACGTTGCCGAATGAATGGCGAACAAATAATGGTGAAGGGGACGCATGATTACGATGTTAAGTATATATAGGATAATGATCCTTCTATTCTTGACCAACGTGCAAAAGTAAAACCTTATGATATGAAACAAAGAGGAAATGTCGAAGGATGTTCCGCTTCTATAACAATCTGCTCTTCAACACTCCTACGACACTGTGATACTATAAGAGATGTGAGAGAGGATAGATGTTGTTTTCCTTTTTTCTGTATCCATGCCATGCTGCATGTAGCCTAAAATATAAAATATGTTTATTAAAATAAGTGATGTCACACAGTTAGACGATGTGTGCACTCCTATAAAGAGAGTCGATATTATTAATACCGGTACATATAGGTGTAATTGTCCACTATTTGAGAATTTGTTTCCTACAATGAGACTCTTTTCAAATCACTTGGCGTTATCCCAACTACCAACTCCCAACCTCCAACCTCAATTCTTCGGTTCATCCAATGCTGCAAGCTGTAAGTAATGAGAGTAAAATGGATAAAGAGAGGAGCAATGAGAGCCTTATCGATCGATCAGTTCATTATGTCATCGAAGCGTCAACGACGCCGTCACAGGATGATGGCATTAGTTCCAGAGACGAACTGATGCACCGACTTCATGGAACGTCGTTATTGGCTGAGGCATTTCATATATTGTTTAAAGGGAAAAGCTGTAATGTACATCAAAGCTCGTTGTATGCTACTGCTTGTGTTTTGTTTCATCGGTTTTATCACAGAGTCAGTCTAAAGGATTATGATGTGTGGAGTGTTGCCATGGCGGCATGTGTTCTGTCTTCCAAGTTGGAAGAATTTCCCTTTCGGCTGCGAAGGGTTATCCTAGTTTTTGCTCATCTTTATAGAAGGAGAAGACTTTGTGTGGGATATGTTGGGGAGTATCGCTCTGGAGATAGAAGTATGGCCTACGTAGATCGTGCTCCAAATTTATCGGATGAGGAAAAACAAGATATCCTTAGGTTCCAAAGGCCATTATCGGAACTCACGACGGAGTATAATCTTTGGAAAGATGCCCTAATAGTGACAGAATCTTACATTCTGCGAGAACTGGGGTTCACTCTACATTGGGTAAGAGATTCGCATCCTCATAAGTTTCTGCTCTACATGATTAAAGCAATACACCCCAATCACGAAAATCTCTCGCAAACTGCTTGGAATTACTGCAATGATTCATTGCGGCTGGACTTATGCGTTCGGTATAAAGCCGAAGTTGTGGTAAGTCGATGAAAGTTGCTTTTGGCAAATGTTGCTGATGCATATTGGGATTTTTAAATAGGCAAGTGCTGCCATTTTGTTAGCTGCAAACAAACGTCACATATCGCTTCCTATGCATCCACGACCATGGTGGATTTCTTTCCTAGGAGATGAAAGCTCGAAAGATATTTCGCAAGTATGCAACGCAATTCTTTCTCTATATGACAATGAAGTTTACGTTTGTGCTTATCGTGCCTTTATTCGATCTATTTTGAAACATGGCTCCTTTAATGATCCTGGAAGTCAAGTATGGGATTGTAACTAATATTAGTCATGATTGTGATGATTTATTTTATTATCTATGCAAACAGTAAATGAGACTTCTCAGCTTAAAGTTGGTGGGTGTAATTAGCTTATTTGACCGTCACTTTTAGTCATGTGATAATCTTTCTCTCAATCCCAGCGTCCCTTGCAGGTACTTTCACTTTTCTTCCACTTACATCCTTTCCTCTTGCACTGACGCTTTGTGCTAAAATCACACTCTTCAGTAGTACGTGCCCTATAGCAAGCTTTAGCGGTTCCTCCTTGCTTAGCCCATGAACAGCCGTTAGTTTTGTTACAATTTCGCTTACCAGAAATACCGTCACATTTTTCATCGTAAGTTGATGGGGAGGAAGTAATCACAGTGGAAATAGTTGGAGAGGAAGTAATCACAGTGGAAATAGTTGGAGAGGAAGAAGTCGCAATGGGAGCAGGAACAGGTGGAGCAGTATCCACACTTGGAGCAGCGACAGGCGAGGCAACGGGATTTGTAACACCTCCGCCACAATAGCAGCATCCTACGTTAGGTGTGCCCATCCCACCATCCCACAAGTCTCCATAGGATGGACACCCTGGCTGGTCATAGGTTTCGTACCACTCACAACCATCTCCATATGCATCGACCCAACCTTCTTGATCGCTGCAAGATGTCGGAGGGGCACTAGGGTTCGGAGTTTCTTCTGTGGAAAATTATTTTAAGAAACACAGTGAAACACTGGACAGTTTAAAATATCAATTTGAAGCGTACACTTACCTTCCAAACAACCGACAATAGATATCGCATAATTCTGAGAACTAGTTACCAAATTGGAAGCTGTTACTGTAATTTTGACCAACGCATCATCTGCGACTGTTTGGCGAATGCGCTCTGAGTTGTTCGTACTGTCTGCGCTCGACAAGCCGTTGGGAAAGTAAGTATCTGATCCCACTTCCATTTTCAAATCCAAATCATTAAGGACACAATTTGAACACCCACTCGAATTTGGGGGATCAGTCCAAACGATAGTGGCGCTTACGCCGTTCGTGCTCTCACACTGCGAAGTATCGAATTCATACTCGACAGACTGACCATTCGTGATTGGCACACGATCATGTATTTCTGCGATGATGCTATTTTCGCCACTAAGGGGAAGTGCTGTAATTAAGTTGACTCGACCAAAGCCAATATTGTTATCGTAGTCAGTGACAGGTAAGAAGCCTCCATACCAACTAGAAGCTGAACCAAGCATAGATTGTGCTCCATTAATTAAAACAGCCTTGATGAGAGAAGCTGAAGGATTGCTCATTGCATCTGCACTATTTGCACTTCCAGAAGGATAATACCCATCCATAAAATATTGACGAACAAGCGCAGCGTTGCCAGATGTGACTGGAGTGGCCATACTGGTTCCACTCATATAAGCGATTCCGTACGTCGAACTTCCTCCAGCAGAGGGGAAAGAACCACTTGGGCCCTCACACTCGTTCACTTGAGATGGTCGAGCACCAGAACTCAAAATAGCATGACCCTAACAAAGATATTGAGCAATAGATAAGTCAGTAAGTTTCCAAGGAAACGCGACAAGAATTGAAGAAAAACTTACGGGAGCAACTAAATCAGGTTTCATTCTTCCGTCGTTTGTTGGACCACGACTTGAGAAGGAGGCAAGATAGTCCATACCATCATTTCCGTTGTAAAGATCACGTCCTTCACTTTGACTAGCTCCAACAGCGATAATGTTCTTAGCAGTGGCTGGAGACCCAACAGAATTGAGAGACGTACCCGAATTTCCGGCTGCAACTATTGACAAAAAGTCATCATTATCATAAGCAAATTGGTCAAATATGCTTGAGAAAAAGCTATAAGACGAGTCTGAATTTCCCCAACTTGCGCTGTGAAATTTAGCGCCAGCGTCAACACCAGGACCAAACAATGTAGCAGTATCTCCAGGAACAGAGCAACATGAGTTGCCAGCTCCCAAGTCGAAGAAGGCGACCTTCGCATCTTTTGCCATACCTTCAAGATTTCCTGCTTCTTCGCCGCCTACGGTACCATCGGTACTTCTTTTCGCCAAGATAGATCCAACGACGTGTGTACCATGTCCGTCATAAACGTCCGAATTGTCTGTATCAGGCTGAGGCACATATTGGACAACTTTTCTTCTATTAGGTTGAATAGTTCCATCCTTCAATTCACCACTCGATGAGTCGTAAAAATGACAATGATCGGTATCCTGTCAGAAGACAATCAGTATTAAAGTTCGAATATATGGTTAATCATTAAGTGATAAATAATAATACATACCAATCCTGTGTCTGATACTTGAACAATAACATTTTTACCCGTAATCCCTTGATCCCAGAAGGGGCGATAATTATTCGTGCCGCTCTGTGTAATCCATTGCGCATAATCGTTCATGGTTGTGGGCATACCAGCACTTTCCACTCCACAAATTTCCGGTTGTGCACTGAGAGCTGCTATCAACGAAAGGATACAATCGGCACTGGCAGCACTGGACATATCTTCTTGTGAACCTGTGCCAAAATCAATTCGAGAAACTCCAAATTTAGAAACAGGACCTACAACAAGATCGTCGAACATAGCTGCACACGCATGATCTGAGTCAATACCCTGCGCCAAGGCACGATCCCATCGATTCATCCTGCGTTGATGTTGGACACTCAAGTCTTGAAGTTCCTCCATGCCGCGATGTCTACTCAACGATCGGCGCAAATGTTCATGCATACGTTCCTCATGTCCATACCAGACAAAATTTCTCGATGCCAGAGAACGACCAAACTCATCACGAGATTGTACGCGCTCCATAATCTGCGGCATATCCGATGATCCAGGACACATCTGTACGCTCAAGTATTTGAGCATTCCCATGTCCTCCGCGACTTCTTCTACATGCGTAATAGTACCAGAACGCATCTTCATATAGCTTGTCATAGGCTGTACGGCTACATGACCATACATTTCATTACCCTTAAGGAGGCGAGAATGTGTCCTTCCCATGAGTTGCTTAGCCACACCTGATGGCAAATTGGCAAAGGCACATGTTGCATCGGCCTTGTTATACACCGGCTCGAACATATCTGACGACTTAAACGTCGAAAAATCACCATCATCATTCAAAGGCACTATATCATCTTGGTCTGAGGTTTCGGCAACAATTTCATCAACGATTTTCTGCAATCGTTGCATTCGACGTTGTCCGTTTAAGTTAGGTCCAGTATGACAGACCATATACCCACCGAAGCTGGCATTATCCGTGTACACTGACTCAAATAAAAAGTCGGCTTCAGCATCGTAAGCTATCAAAGCATCTTCGTTGGCATGCAAGTCGAGTTCGCTGTTGAGGATGTTTTGATAGGTGGAAAAGGAGATGTTCGCTGCCAAAGCGGCGTTCTGCATTTGAAGCAGGAAAAGGAATGCTTTAACCGAGAGTTTCATTTCAAATGACAATTACAGGAAAAATTGTATTGTTGATTGTTTTTGGTTTTTGGTTATTGGTTTTGTGAGAGGTTGGAGGAGTTTGGATTTTATTGAAAAACAATAAGGAAATAGGCCATTGTCATTCCCGTACAGCAGGGATTATTCTATACTTTTCCATAATGGTCTAATTTATAATTTTTTCGATCAATTATACAGTCACAAATGACTCATGGGATCAAATTGGGTCATTGGATCTTCGATTTTTTTCTCCAACGAGATCCCTACGTACTTCGCTATGTCCCAACATTCGTATCGGAAAGATATTTTGTTTTTGAGAAGCAATGAATGATGGGAGCTCGCATATTACAAGGCCATTTCTCAACTCTGGTGCAACTTTCCTAACGAACTGATTAGCGCAAGGCGTAAGCATGTATTAATACGTGTACGATCGAATTGAAAAATACTGAGTCTCGCTGATGATGAATAGAGATTCATAAAAAAATCTAGTATTAATACGTCGCGCATACTTGTAAATTTTGATCATGTGCTTAGGCTTCGCAAAATGTCCTAGCATTTTGAAACATTTTTAGCCACGGACCAACCTCAAGTTTTCCTCGCCATTCCTTTGGTATCCAAGGCCATTGCCAAGTTGTAAAACATCGTTCAGGATGTGGCATCATAGCCAGGTGACGACCATCGGTTGAGCATAAGGCTGCAATTCCGTCAGGGCTGCCATTAGGATTGAAAGGGTATGCTGTAGTAATCTTATTATTGTCATCGACATAACACATAGGAACGAGATTATTTTCTTTGACATGATCGTAAACAGATGAATCTGGAAAGTGGAAACGTCCTTCACCGTGGGCAACCCAAATACCCAACGAAGATCCTTCCATACCTTTGAACATCATTGCAGGACTCTTTTGAATTTGAACACTACTGAACCTACTCTCGAATCGTCCACTGTCATTCTCCAATAGTCGAGGCTGCTTGTCTTCGGATAAGGTTTGATTGCTGAATGGAATCCATCCCAGCAAAGCCATGAGCTGACACCCATTGCACACACCAAGACTGAATGTATCTGCGCGGGCCTTGAAAGCTTGGAATTGTTCGAAAACCTTGCTATTAAACTTGATGACACCTGCCCACCCTTTGCCACTATCTAGGACATCGGCATATGAAAATCCACCAACAAATACAATCCCACGAAAGATATCAAGGGTCACGCTTCCACTCAAGAGATCAGAAACAGTCACATCCCATGCATCGAACCCAGCTGCTAAGAAAGCTGCAATCATCTCGCGATCGCCATTACTTCCTTCTTGGCGTAGAATTGCAACCTTGTGCTTAGTCTCTTTTGACATAACATCTTCCGATGTCGCTGTTGGCTCATAAGAGAGCTTCCATGATGGACCTTTCCTACTTTTTAGACCAGCCTCTTCTTGCACGACACACTCGATATTTCGTTGCATCTTTTCCAGTTGAAAACCTGTAGCTTCCCACACATCACGATATTCTGTCATTTTACCATCAACACAACTTTTGCCACCGACAGATATGGATATCATATCTTCCGGAGTCACAGAACCGACCAGCTTACACGACACACCAGCATCTGCGTATGCCTGAATAATGGATTTAACCCTTACCCCTTCAACTTCCAATATCAAACCAGCCTCTTCATTGAATAACGAGCTAATGGGACACGAGCCATCCAAATCAACAGAAATTCCACAATTTCCAGCAAAAGCCATTTCTAAGAGCGTGACAACAATTCCTCCATCTGATTTATCGTGACCTGCAAGGATCTCTTCCTTACCGATAAGCTCCTGAGTAATATTGAAGGCCTTTTTTAGTGCTAAGAAATCTTCCATGTCCGGTGACTCGTTTCCTATTTGATTATAGACTTGTGCCAAACTTGTACCGCCGAGCCTACTCTTTCCAGGATTAAGGTCAACATAAAGAAGTTTCGAGCTACCGGAACATTTCAAATCTGGTGTTACTGTCTTAGTCACATCTGGTGTGGTTACGTAGGCTGTGATCGTAAGTTCACCGGGAGCTTTAACAACTTCGTTCCCACATTTGGCAGCCATACTTAGTGAATCCTTGCCACCATCGATTCCGCATCCGAGGGAAAGAAAGGAGTCCTTCAAAGCTTCACAAGCATCATACATTTTCGCACCTTCTCCAGGTAATTTTGCGGCGTACATCCAATTACCACTTGCTTTTATATCCTCGATCGACGAAATCTATCACAATTGAGTAAGCGTTGTAGATAAATATAGGTGTAGATTAAACTTACTTTTGCCCAAACCATATTCGTCATTGTTTCTGCAACGCTCATTCTTGCCATCGCTGCAGCATCTACAAGACCTTTAATTGGTTGTTCCCCGCAAGCAACAACCGTTCCAGTTATACCAAAATGAGTATGAGCAGTCACGCCACAGTTTGCAAGAGGTATTTGAAGAGGGCCAACGCATTGCTGCTGCGCAATCAAACCAGTGACTGAACGATCGACTTTATGCACTAAAAACCTCTTCGACCCAACACTTAAAAGGCGTAAGACTCTATCGAGAGCTTCCCCAACACCTGCGCTATCAGGCAAAGAGAACGGTAATAGATTCGCTTCCACATGATTGTCCGTAAAGGTTTTCTGGGGCATCTTCCCAAGAACCAATTCAAGTGGGAGGTCAACTGGGGTCGTGCCATCGGAACTATCCCGAACTATCACTTTTCCATCTCCGGTAACTCTCCCAATTATTCGAAAGGGGCAAGCTTCTCTCTTTGCAATTGTTTCAAACAGAGGAAGGTCCTTTTCGTCAAGAAGGAGACCATTATTTTCTTGATACTCTGCACCCCAAATTTCCAAAACTGATAAAGTTTTGTCACCAACGTAAACGTTTCGTATATCGTATTCAGCCCCGACAGGTTCAACTAGCTCCTTCAAAATGTTGCCATTGCCGCCTGCACCCTGGTCATGAACACTGATGATAGGATTTTTGTCACCCAGATCACAACAAGCACGCATGAGCCTCACCATCCTATTTTCCATTTCCGCGTCACCACGTTGGACAGCGTCAAAATCTAAGTCAGCATTTTCTGATGTTTGAACCCGCGACGAAGCAGCACCCCCACCGATTCCGATTCGATACGCTGGTCCTCCAATTTTTATAACCAACATCCCAGGTTTTGGTTCGCCCTTCGTAGTGTGTCTCCCATCAAGCTGACCAACACCTGCAGTGAACATGATTGGTTTTACCCATTCAAAACGCTCACCGTTTGGAAGACGTTGGCCAAAAGATCTTGTAAACCCATGAATTACAGGTTCGCCAAATTTGTTGCCATAGTCTGATGCACCATTACTGGCCTCGACCTCAATATCTAGAGGCAGTGCGAGATTTGAAGGATACTCAAAAGTTTTGTCTTCCCATGGCAAGTTGTATCCTGGAATATTCAAATTTCCAACGCAATACGATGAAAGTCCAGCTACTGGATAAGCTCCTCTACCAGTTGCAGTAACATCTCGTAGACGCCCACCAGTTCCAGTTTCCGCACCCGGGAAAGGGGCAACTCCGCTGGGAAAATTATGTGTTTCTGCTGTCAAAATGGGATGAAGGGTTTGCTTTTGGAGCGTAACCGACCCAGGCTTTCCAACTGTTGGCTTCATTCCCGTACATTCATAGCCTCGAATACTTGAAGAGTTATCATGAAAAGCGATAACGGAATTATTCGGCTGGTCTTTAGGTAGAGTAGCTTTGACCATTTGGAAAAGAGTATCAGATTTTTCTTCGCCATCAATAACCATTTTACCTCCAAAAAACCAGTGGCGACTATGCTCAGAGTTTGATTGCCCCATATCAAAACATTCTACATCCGTTGGATCTCTGCCAAGTTTTTCCTTTTGCAGGTCGATAATTTAGAAACTTTCGAGTCAAGAGATGAAAAAGAAAAAACGAACGTTCCTGATACATATACTTACCTTGAACAAGTTAGTGTAATAATCCAAATCGAAATTGTCGAAACCAAGCCCTTTCTCTTCATTAATTTTTTCTAAAGCAGAACGCCCCTCCGACATAATTGGGACATGCTGTACGGGCTCTGGTGCATTGTTAACATCAAACGTTGTCTTGGGTGCAGGATATTCCTCCTCAGTCATGCGATCATGTAAATAACTCTTTACCATTGTGATTCCAGCACCGGAGAGCTTGGCTGAAATCGATAAACGATACCTACGACTACGCTCAAGACGAGACACTGACTCGATGCCGCAGGCTTGACAAATCTGAGTTGCATTCGACGAAAATGCGCTCGTGAACGTCATGCGTGGTCCGAATTCAAAGACGATAATAGAACCTTCACAGCATTTAAAATTTGATGAACCCTTAGAGAATCCAGTTTTGTCAAATGTCTCAGATAACAGCCATTCTAATCTCTTCGTTTGTTCCTCTGTTAACGACTTTGCCTCAACGTTAAAACAGTACTCCATGTCAACAGAAGAAATTCGAGCAGCGTCTTCCTTACATCCGGCCCCCTCTAGCTTCGAAATGATACCACTTCTAACCGTCTCATTATGAGACGACGGTAAAAGTCGATAATAGTGGATGATGGACGTCATGATTCAGTGTAACAAGAATAAATAAGTTGTACAGAACATGGAATTAGAATTACTTCATAATGGAATTACGTTTATTAGGTTAGGTGACGACATGTGACGACATATTGGTGAATGGTGGGTGAGATTTCAGTGGTAGTCGCGTTGCTATTTTAGCCTTTTATGACATCAAAGCCAAAGCCTTATTTTTTGGGGCAAGGTTGACTGGCGACTGGCGACTTGCTACTTGCGACTTGCCATCCCTCCTTGGGCATCTTGCTGGTGGTTGGTGGTTGATGCGGAGAATGATAATGAGATATCTTGTTCACATGTGTCAATACCGGTAGGTATCTGCTCAGTCATTTTTATCTGGGTGCATGTATTATTAATAGTACGTATTACGTAAATTATCTGGTTTACCACCATACATAACGTTCTTTAAACAAACAAACAGAAGGGGCTGAATTAGAATGGAGTAGAGATGCTCCTTCGCTAGGAGATTTCCAGATTCTGAACTACAGATCTAACAGTGTATAACATTATACTATCAATCCAAAGAGTTCTCTGATTACTTTGCTCCAATTTCTATTTCTTTGTAGGCAGGTTGACTCGTATTGCTTCTCGCTTCTGCTGCACGTGCATGACCTTCAAGCCCTTCCAACCTTGCCATTCTAATACTGTCATCAACCATACCTTGACTTTCATTTTTATTGTCGATTCTCATCCAAGTTCTAATTCGTAAGAAATTAAAAACCGAGAGCCCCCCAGTGTAACGACCGGTCCCACCGGTTGGTAATGTGTGATTTGGACCAGCACCGTAGTCTCCCAGCACTTCCGCAGCATGCTCACCAACAAAAAGTCCGCCGTAATTTGCACATTTGCTGCCAACTGAAACAGAATCTTTCGTTTGAATTTCGAGATGTTCCGGAGCAATATCATCGCTAATCTTAATGCATTCTTCAATTGAAGAGCACTTCACAGCAAAACTTTGTTTCAACGCTTCACGCGCTGTACTTTGGTTCGGTTCAGGCAAGCAAGCTACTTGCTGAGACACATGACTATCAATTTCCCTTATAATCTTTTCATTGTCAGAAAGTACGATAGCCCTTGCAACAACGTCATGTTCAGCTTGCGCGATTAGGTCAGCGGCAACCACTTCTGCATTCGCCGTCTCATCAGCAATAACGAGTACTTCACTAGGTCCAGCGAGCATATCTATTCCACAAAATCCATTCACAACACTTTTTGCAGCAGTTACCCACTTATTGCCGGGCCCAACAATGACATCACAAGGTGGAACAATAAGGTCACCACTTTCAGCCTTCACGCCATAGGCCATTGCGCCAACCGCCTGAGCTCCGCCAATGCACAAGACCAAGTCAGCCCCTGCCAAGTATGCTGCGGCAAGAGTAATTTGGGCAGGACGAGGACTTGCCAAGACGACTGTTTCACAGCCAGCTGCACGTGCCGTAACGGCGGTCATCACTACACTACTAGGCAAGGGATACCGTCCACCTGGGGCATAACATCCGGCCGCACGACAGGGGCTTACAGTGTGACCAGCAACTCCTCCCGGGATAGGAATCTCCATATCCTCAACACTCTTCCTCTGAGCTTTCGCGAATGCATCGACTCGGGCGTGAATATTCTTTAAGCAGACACGATCTTCTTCGATCAACCCATCAAACGCTGCCTTACATTCCTCCTTGCTCACCATGTATTTATCTTCCGTCACATCTCCAAGTCGTTTTGCTACATCTATAATATTTGCAGCATTGCAATATTTACTATTCCCTGGTCGAATTTCGGTCAGGATAGCAGTAGACTGTTCGAGAGCCTTTGGATCCACGGGATCCTTAATTTCGAGTGTAACTTGATCGGGAGTTAGATGGTTCAACATACTACTGTCAGAGAAAGAAATTGCCAGTGAAGAGCGAAGAGATGTCGATGCGATAACGATGAGGACGATGAATGTAATCGGGTTACCCTTTACTTGCATATAAATACAGCTATCTATAGACTATATTCAACCAAAAGCAAATCCAATGAAGTATTATAAAACCTATCTGTTGAGAGCTGTACCTTTACTATATTGCTATGTACAGTTGACCATGCTCAAACTCCAATGTTGGAGCAGAGAGAAAGCGAGAGAGGTTCAAATGACCAACAAACATACGTACACACACACACAGATGAAAAGTTGAAGGTTGAGTGACGCAAGACGCAACACGATTTCATTGGTCCTCGAAGTAGGTGTAGGTGTAGCTGCCATCGAGGAACTTCTTCATAGCGAATTTAGTCACGCGACTTTCGTCGATCAACGTGACTGGTCTTACGACAACGTGACATCACATGCTAAAAAAAACTTCCCGAATTGTGAATTGTTGTTGTCGACGACCATGATGATGATGATGATATTATACCGTCGCCGTCTTTGCCGAGGACATTCATCAATGGGTTGTATAGCCCTTATTCTTGGATTACTATTCGCTTCGTTTTATTACGAGTTTGCCGAATGTTTCACAGTGTTCGTCCCACGCAGCAGCACGTCGCCGAAGACGCACGTTCATCCTTTTTTCCAGTCCTCCTCTCCCAATAGCGAGTCGTCGTCGTCGAATGAGTATTCTTCTTCGTCATCGAATGAAGGTTTAAACAAGTATTTAACGACTGCTGAGAGAGAACGCCGGGCTGAATCGAAACGCAGAAAGGAGCGGAAGGGTGATGTAGTCATTGGGAAGACATCTGCTTTGTCGGATGCTGTTAATTTTGAAATTGATGTTCGGGGTACGGAACGGCGGTTGTATGAAAGTTCACATAAGTTAGAACAGGAAGTCCGGCGTTTATCTGATTTAGGGTTGACTTCGCTGAAGATAGGGGATCTTGAAAGTGCCAAAGACTCGTTTGATCAGGTGTTTGCTTTGAAACCAACCGTGTATCTTTGGCAGGCGGGCTTGGCCCTTTATTATCTTGGGGACGTGCATCAAGCTGCAGAAAGCTTCACAAATAATGCGCATATATTCGAAGGACGGTTTGGAGAGCAAGCCAGTGAGGAGAGAATATGGAGGGACGCTTGTGAGTTAAGATTGCGATCGAGACCGAAGAAGAGGAAGCGTAAGGCCACTAAGGAATTGAAAAATCTCGAAGTACCAGGAACAGACGACGAAGGATCTTCGACAGAACAACTCTATAAATTACCTAGAATTGATCCAGTAGGAGAAGGTGCGCCTAGAGAACGTCGAAAAGTTGTTCGAATCGCGCGAGAGATGTTCACAAGTTCAATAGAAGATGATGTTACGGGAATGATCATGTCTCGCACGAAATTACGACATATATGTATGCGTCCTGGACCTGACAGAATGCGTTTTAAACTTCATGCTTCATTCTTTCTAGGCCTTCATTATGACTGTTTGGGTTCTACGGATAGAGCTAAAAAGTATATGAAAAAAGCATTCATTTATTCTGGTGGAGGAATGAAATCCGATGACGTGCTAGGTAATGCTTGTGATCTTACACTTTTAGTTTTATATAATGATTCTCATTTAAAAATGTTTGTAGATATGTTACCTTTATTGCATATGAAACACCGTAACTTTTTTGATAACGATGAAGTTGATGAAGAGGATGACTTGGATCTTACTGGCAGTTCAAATTACATCACTGCCCTCATCAAAGAGGAAGTAGAGGCGATGTCAAGACTTTCATTGCAAAATGATTTGAAAAAGGATGGAATCAAGTGCTCAAGTTCCAATAAAGCAGAAGTTCAAAGGCTATTTGTCCAAAAGCTTGTAGCCATTGCAGCAACTGATAATGATTTTTCGTATTAGATCGACAGTAAACTTAAACTACTTTGGGATATGCGTACTTTCTCCATCATTCATCTCTCGTTTTGCATTTGTTCAAAAGGTTATAGCCATTGCAGCAACCGACCGTGAAATTTAAATTAATTTGGAGTATATGTGCAATTTGCATATCACTGATCTCTCGTTTTGTAAGAGAGTTCTGTTTCCATTACCGCGAATGTAAAATAGGTCTGTCTTTTTTCTATCAAAAACTATGCTCTGGCCGACAACGAAATTTCTCCACCTAAATAAGCAATAGATCCGCTCACACTTATTCTTGTATCTTTGTCTTTATGTTAACACTGTCGCAAAACACCTCAATTTGTAGCATATCGTCATTTCCCAATTTAACTGGTTCAACTTTCTTCCCAAGTTCTCTAGAAACTTGCAAATTTTCTTTCGACTCTACCATTCTGTTGTGGCGCATTTGGGGCAGTATACTCAAACATCAAACTAAGTCCATCCCTTCTTGCTCTCGCTCGCGTTGTCGCAATGAATAATACCGACCTTAATGTCATGTTGTGCCTTCAGATCCTTTACGAGCTCTCGCACCTCGCACTACCTTGCTTAAATTATTTTTCAAGTCAGTCGCGTCATCGATCAGGAGCAGCCAAAATTTTACTTTTCCCAAGCGTTCGTGTGTGATTGATGACATACCCATAAAAAGTCGTTCGCCTTTTCTTGTGACATGAGTCCGTCTTTGAATCTAACGTTAAATTCACAAATCTCTTCTTCAATCTCAGTAACGTTTGTGTACTCTTCGTTGCGTATTTTTCTTTGAGCCTCTTCCATGCGAGCGACGCATCACCGCATCAACATCCGCCAGGTCCTTTATTTTGGCTAACTTCACAAGGTTGAAGGAAATCCTAGCTGATTTTTCATTACCATCGAAACTCAATAGTATTTCTTCCATTAGCCTCTCTTAAACTTTGTTTCTTCTTTACAGCATCATCAGTCAGATCAATCTCTTCACTTTCCTTTGGGACCTTCTCTATGCCAAACTCAAGTTGGTCACATCCACTATGTTCTCACCGATGCTGAGTATAACGAGCTGGCCACATTCGCGCTCAACACAATATCACCACCACTTATGAAGCCACCTAGTATTAAATCAAGTTGAAGAAATCTAACAAAAAGAGATAGGTCAAATGACCCAAAACAAGGAATATTAATTACTAACACCAGCTACAGGAATCACTAAAGATCAGATAGTCTGCCCTCAACAATCACAAAATAATAAGGCTAACAGCACCAACAACAACGATCGTAGAAGTAATACAAGCTCTTCGACAGTATCCCAGTTACTTATTGCTGGTCCCATGGAAGCACGCAAACTCTATTTCACAATAGTTGCCATACAAATGCAAAAGAGAAGGCCACGTAGATGGGTCGACTTATCATAATCACATGGACGGCAGCAACGTTGTTCTGTCTGAACGTTACCCCAAAAAAAGAATGCTGTAGATATGGAATATAGTCGTAAAGTAAATCAGTCACTTCCAGGCCTGCGACCTAATTTATTTTTGAGGATTTTGCTAATTTTATGATTGATTTTGATGGAAAATTACTGACAAAAATTAGTAAATAAGTTTTCAATATTGATAAATTAGGAAATTATTTTTGTAAATTGACAAATTAGTAAATAAATTAGAAATTACGGACTATCGAAAATTATTACTTCGAAGTATTAAAATTTATAAATTAATTTTGATCTTCAAGCAATCACAAATATGGTGATCTATTGATTCGCGGCTTTTGGGAGGGATCGACTGATATGATTATTGACGTTCGTGTGACGAATCTTGACAGCAAATCTTATAAGAATTTGCCACCCAAGAAGGCTCTCAAACGACAAGAAAA
>Ga0209092_10000988_pt1 | contig 28703 bp, 15 predicted proteins | sample FraStrMetagenome_FD_187446 | JGI IMG/M metagenome (GOLD analysis project Ga0209092, IMG submission 187446) | Marine eukaryotic phytoplankton communities from Arctic Ocean - Fram Strait ARC3M Metagenome (SPAdes) (version 2) | ecosystem: Environmental > Aquatic > Marine > Oceanic | place: Fram...
TCCATGAGCATCCAAATTGTTGCTTCATTATCTTCATATTCATCTAACGTCCAGTTCTCAAAAAGTGACCCCTTTTCGCCATAGTTTTCTTCCTGCAATTCTCGACCATTCCATAATTCCACCTCATAAAATTTACATGCCAACAAAACACAATCATGCATTATTTGAGATTCTTTTATATTGTCCAATGTGTCATCTAATTGGTACATTTGTTGACAATACACGTAAGCAGATTGAGGAGTTAAGGGATGTTGACAATTCATAAAATCGCATAGTTTTTGAATAGTTTGCTTCCTTTTCAAAATTTTGGATTTGTGTTTCTTTTGTTCTTTAGTGTCCTTGATTTCGTGGGCTTCATCATCGTAATCCAATGGTAGAGCTATATTTACATCAAGGACTTTTGGAGTAGGGATCTCCATGTGAAATTTTTGAAATAAGGGTGACTCTAGAGCTTCACATGCAGAATATCGTATTGTGGGATCTTCTTTCAGCAAGCCTCGGACTAGAGAAGGAAAAGGTACATTATCCGGTAGTTCTTCCAGTAATATTTTGATTAGTTTGAAAGCTTCCTTATCCTTTGTAGCCGTAAGTGTTTCATGTGTTAACATTTCTAATAAGATAACTCCAACACTCCATAGATCAGATTGAAAATCATATGGTTGTTGATTGACTATTTCTGGTGCTCTATAAGTAACGGTGCCTATCTCACCTGTATGGGTAAGTTCAGTCTGTCCATCTAATCCAATTTTCCAAGAAAAAATATTTTGTTGTTGATCAGATTTATCTATTTGATTTTGATACAGAGAAGGATTGATCAATTTTGCCAAGCTGAAGTCAATTAAAACAGGAATCATATCACCATTTCCATCATAGGTGATCATCACATTATCAGCTTTAATATCCCTATGAATTATTCCGCAATCATGTAAATGTGCTACAGCTGATAATAATCCGTGTGCCACTTTAACTTTTTGACTTCGATGAGATGATTTAAGTGTTTGATTTTGAATAGCTTCTGATAATGTTCCATGACGATAAAAGGGCATAGTCATACCAATAGAACCACATGATCCTGCTATCCCGCCTCCTCCTTCATCTTCTTCTAGAAATAATGTGTCTGAATCAGGTGTTGTGACATCCATCATTTCTATTATATTCGTATGCTTGTTTCCCGCACGAAATAATCTTAGGATAGAAATTTCTCGAAGCGTTCCTACTTCGATACCATTGCTTGAAGATTCTTTTTCCTCCTGTGTTTCTTCCTCTTCTTGATCACCATTACTTTCATCAGAATAATTTGATTTATCGTCATCCTCCTGCTCGTCAATAAATAATTTCAATGCATATTCTGTTCCATCGGAATTGTACACAATCATGACAGATCCATAGGCTCCTTCACCTAGAGATTGTGCCCGATGATATGTTCCCAGTGGAAGTTCTCCGGATGACATTTTTGGAACCAATGACACTTCCGAATTTTTTTTTAGAGAACGATAACAATTAGGAATAGAAATAAATGTGAAAGTTTTGGTTGGAATTTTTTTGAAAAGTAACTTAATGTTCATGCTCCTTTGATGAAAAGCTCTTCCGACACTGCTGCTGCTGTTCAAATTGAAATACATACGTCACATGCGGTGATAGATGCATCAGATTTACGTTGTTGTTTTCATACACTTCTACTTTGCAAAAATCTTACGTAATACAATTTATGATACATAGCTTACCAAATCCAGTTTTCAACAATTTGGCATTTTGTACCGTACTTTTAATTGTATGTAGTATGTAATGACTTTTCGTCTAAATAAAAAGATTCCTACATCTTACATTTGCATATATCTTGTGTGTGGCTAAGCACTATTGGATTTGGAATGCAAATACTCTTCTCCGTATTTTGTTCATGGAAGTTATTCTTGGTCAAGATATGGCCACGTACATGCGGAAAAGATATATGTCTCTACTACATAACTATTTAAACATGTAGACTCTTCTGGATACGATTGTTTTATGAATAACACGTAAAACATTAATCTACACGAAATTATTTCAAGATGAAGATTAAAAATACAAAGAACAGCATTGTCAAAGAAAAAAACGTCTGCACAAATACTAGATCACCAAATTCCCTTCAAACTCACCCATCTCCCAATATCTTCCTTTTTTATCAGAGTGAAAGTGCATTTTGAATAGCATAGAAAATTGATTCATATAGACTTTTGTAACCACAAATGGAGCATAAAGGTGCATCTTCATCAGCATCTTCCACAGGATGCTCTAACGAAGATGTACATAACAACAGTGATGAGCTATCACAAGAGATGCAAGACGCACATCATCAAGAGCAACTTCGATTACGAAATCTAGGTGTAGTAGCTTCTGAAGAGGTCAATTGCGACGCCAATAACGAGACAAATGATATAGATGCTACGGGAGGAATGGAAGGAATTGAAATGGGGATTAGCAATCATAATTCCACCAACAATAATGCAGCTGTTGCTGCTCGTTCCCATGCATCTTATTTGGAGGATGAAAATCACTCTGTTGAGAGAATTGAGAAAAAGAAATCACGTAGACGAGCAAAGAAACCATCCAATCATCAGTTGCAATTACGTAAACAGATTAATTCAAGCTTTGCTGGTAGTAGCTCTTCTCGATCACATTCTCGTTCCAGTGCTCCTGTAGTTCCAAGGTCCAGTCGAACTGCTTCTTCTTTGTCAGATTCAAGTCGCAGTAGCAGCTACACTAGCAGGAGAAGCTATCAAAATGACTATTTCCTAGATAATGATGATACTACAAAACAAAGCAGCTGTAACACATCATCTTCGAAGCGAAAGCAAATGGGGTGGAATTCTGTTGAAACCAAAGGCGGGATAGCACCCTGTCAACGATCTTTACACACATCTTCTGTTTTGAATGGTAATCTTTACATTTTTGGTGGATATGACGGTCAATCACGAATCAACGACTTTCACGGGTATTCCTTTCGGGATAAAACTTGGGCGCCTATTATAGCTACAAACCCTCAAAATGCACCAAGTCCAAGAGATAGACATATTTCTGTCGTATATCAAAATTCCATCTACATATTCGGTGGATTTGATGGCACCTCTCGAGTCAATGACTTTTATGGATTTGATTTTTCCACCATGAGATGGAATGCGATACATCCTCAACATGGGACTTTTGCACCTTCACCTCGACATTCTCACTCAGCAGTGGTCTACAAAGATTCTCTTTATGTATTCGGAGGATATGATGGTTCCTATAGGTCTGATTTTCATCAATTCCATTTCCCAACTGGTCGATGGAGTGCTATATCCCCTCATGCGAATCAACATCAACAACCCCATCATCATCATCACAACAATGCTAATGGGAGACAACCAAGAGCTAGGTACAGAGCAACTTGTACTGTTCATGAACCATCTCATTGCATGTTATTATTTGGTGGTCATGATGGTTCACGACATTTGTCCGATACTCATGTATTTGATTTTGAACAAATGTGTTGGTTAAATGCTGTACATACAGAGGGTGTTCCTCCCATACCACGCGATAGTCATGTGAGTGCGGTGTATGAAGACTCCATGTATATATTCGGTGGGAGTACTGGAAGCGCTATGAATGATTTGTACGAATTAAAATTAGATATTGATGAGACGAGCAATACTTTGACGGGTGCAAAATGGTATGTTTACTCAATGTCCTATTTCTATCGAATCTTTCTTGTTTCTTACATTACTTCTTTCTGTTTGTTTCGATTCTCATATTAGGTCCCCTGTTATTGGATCCACTAGCTTTGGCGCTCCCGGTCATCGCTTTTGTCATTCTGCAGCTGTGTATGGATCCTCCATTTATATCTTTGGTATGTATTTATTCAAGTTACCTAAATTGCCACGAGATGAAATTTTTCTTCTCTGATTCGTCATTCTCTATTTGAATCTGATTCTTTTTCCCCTATTCACAGGTGGATATGATGGATTGAATCGACTCAATGATTTTATCAAATTTGATTTTGGAGCCGATGATCTATCCTTTGATGTCTCAGAGTCAACCCTTCTTTCGGACCTTAAATCGTTTGTTGATAATGAAGCTATGTCTGATGTAACTCTCATTGTAGAGGGTGAAGCTGTTTTCGCTCATAAGCTCATGCTTACCAGATGCCCTTATTTTCATGCTATGTTTATGGGCGAAATGATGGAATCTTCTCAAAGTACCATTCATATTGAAGAGGTAAATAGTTTTTTTTACACTCGACATCTAGAGTTTATTTTTCAGCTTACCCTTTTACATTATATATTTTGAACCAACAAAAAGGTCCGTTACTCCATTTTCTTAACCATCCTGGAATACCTTTACACTGATCTAGTCACTATTCAGCTTGAAGATGCGATGGAATTATTCGTTGCAGCAGATCAATTCTGCATACCTCGTCTCAAGACAATGTGTGAGCAACGTATGTTAGAATCCATTACCATTGACACAGCAGCTCATTTATTTTACTTGGCAGATATGCATTGTGCTACTTCTCTTAAAGCCAAAACCTTGTCATTTATATTGAAGAACTTCGATTGCGTTTCTAAAACTTCATCCTTTGAAGAAATGTCTAGAGGAAATGTAGGTCTTGTGATTGAGATTTTAAGAAATCGTTAAAGGATAATTGTTACCTACTATGGTTTTTGTGATTTGACGAAATGATGGATTGCATTTTTTTTACTTGTCATCTGGAATTGAATATACACATGGAAATTCCGAGTTTCAGTATAGCAGTGAAATAGACGTTATTTGTTTTCTAATCAAAACATCCTCATTTTGTGTAGAATCCTACCTTAAGAAAATCATTTATGGATATTCAGTAATATAACCATTTCATGGAAGGGACATTGTGCCCGCCCTGTTCAGGGGGGGCCACAGCCGAGTATAATCAGGTTAAATATCGTTTTATAATGTAATAGGATTTTGCCTGAATCCAACGTATATTCCAACAACTTAGCATACGATGAGAAATGCTACTCGTGATCTTTTCTTTATTTATATTTTCTTTTGTTTCATTGTTTTGGCGGTCTCGATCAAAGTTGCAAAAGTAGATCACATCTCAAATATTCTACAATGAAATATATATAAAGCAACCCACAACTTTATATTTCCAACATGGTGTCCCAGATCAATCATCTGTACTCATTAGATATAATAACAGATGGCTCGGAACGTACTGGTATGGGGACCTCCTTTTTAACCATTCAGCAACGCCGTTCTTGTGATTTCTACAATTCCTCACTCGATGAGAAAAGGAATTATTTAACAACAGAACCAATTTTGGCACGATATGCATTTAACATGAGCGAGTCCACAGTTCGAAGTTGTGCTGACCAAAAACAAAAGCTATCCAAAATCAAAGCTGTTTTTCATAACTCTCTTCATCCATCTTGCCTATCTGGAACACCCTCATTGTTGTATGCATTAAAATCGTCTGATACAGTTACTGCAAAATCGTTGCATATTTGCGGTCCCAAAGGTATTGCAGAATATATGGATGCGATTTCAGGATTAGTTTATGGAAGACAAGGAGGAATTCCTATTGTATCATGTGAATGCCCAAATTTTGTGAATGTAGAATCCAAGAAACTCTCTTGGTGGAAGGTTTTTGAAGATTCATTTATTACAGTTCATGCAAGGACATATGATTTCCGAGCAAATAAAAATGATATGATAAATCTGAGAAAAGATTATATTGCAAAGCGACAAAAATTATCGTCTGCTTTCAAAACTACAGAAAGACATTTTGATAACAGCCTTTCTCAGTATGGTATAATGTATATCATTACATTAAAAAAGAGTTCAAGTGAACCATCAATTGCTATTGCTCCAATGGGTGCTCCTCTACATCCTCTACCGGACTGTGTCGTCAAAGTCCAAACTCATATCAATTCGATAGAGAAAGAGTCGGTTAATAATCAACGTCCTTTGCTGATGACATTGCATACAAATGAAATTAATTTCAGTTCAAACATTCATAATGATCAACAACATCATAACATAAATGACACAAGGGTTAGGATAACAAAATTGAATCAATCGCTTTCACAGAACCATTATGTTTTTGGCTGCCCTTCAACAGCAACAACTTCCTCATCTAACAACATGAAAGATATTGATTACAATCCGAACGAGCAAAAAGGAATTTTAAGAAAAGCACGAAAATGGTCTGAGCTCTTCCATACGATAATTCCGTGTGCATTTCCACTCTTCCAAAACATTCCAGATGCGAAGATTTCAACACAAATGGATAAAGACAAGACCAGACTTCATTATGAATCAGTTACAAAGAGAAGTGACATTCACAATTCTAGTAATTCCTGCAAAATAGAAAGGATACAATCCTGCCAAACTATTGTATTTTCAATGCTTGGTGAATTAACCTTGATGGAACGAAAAAATAGTAGAAAGTCTCCTCCAGGTCAAATCGAAATTTATTCTAGAAACCCTCTTTTAACCAATTCTGTCTCCTCTTCAACAACTCAACAAATGATTCAAAACTTCAAGTCCATTTTTCAAAATCCACTCTGGATTCCTCAAATAAACAAAATACATGATTCATTTCGTAATCCGTTTGGTTCATTCGAAAAAATTTCTTCTCAGCAAACTCAATTGGAAACTATAAAAGATGTTAACGAAATTGTTATAGATGGCGAAGAAATTGAAGATGAGAGAGGAGAGGAAATAGATACAAATAATAATGATGAAATAAGAGATGTGAATGACATAGATTTAGAGGATGAGGAGAAAGATGATGCTAATGATGAAGAAATTTGTCAAAATAAGCCAACTAAAATTGATTACGATTCCCCAAAGAGTCAAGATGTACAAAATGAAACTGAGACAAAATATGAAAAGGAAATTCATCTATGTCATAAAAACTCTTTGGACGGGCTTCCGCCAGTACCACACTTGCTTGTACTTGGGACTGGATGCGCATCTCCATCAGCAATCAGAGGATCATCTGGATATGCACTACTGCTTCCTACTAAAGATTGTTACAATCCTCATGATAAAAGCAATAAACATCTTCTGGCAGCAATAATAGATTGTGGTGAAGGATGCTTAACGTCGTTATCGCGATATTTACCAATATCTAAAAATAGTACTGCAAAAGAAAATTTCAATTTATCCAACAAATTAACCGAAATTAAATGGATATGGATATCTCATTCTCATTTTGATCATTATGGTGGTTTGCCCACAATACTCCACGCTATTTATGACGAGGTTCAAAATTCGTCATCTGAATATCTCCCGCCTATCTTAATTGCTCCCCCAAAAGTGCTGAAGTATTTAGATTGTGCTCTTTCGTTAAAAAATGGAGTGAAGAAATCTTATTTTGAAAGTGAGAAGGGAAACCGGTCTAATGATTCTCGATCTTCCTCTGTTTCTTCAGCTAAACAAAGATTCGAAAGTAGATTTAAAACTGAACACAGATTCTTTTTTGGTGTAACTCCAAATGAATTTGAATATTCACCATTTGCTCAACAATATCGAGAAATGCTTTTTGGGTACAGCATCCCTCTTCCCTATTTTCATAACAGAACTTGTACTTGGAACGATATGCAGAATGCTTTTTATAGACCATTTGCATCATTTAGAAGTATCCCTGTGGAGCATTGTCCATGCGCTTACGCACTACATTTTAGCGTGTGGTCGCATTCTCCAAGATCAGATGCGCAATATAATTATTCTTCTTCTAGTTTAATGAAAGAATACATTATTTGTTATAGTGGTGACACAAGGCCGTCTCAACGATTAGTACAACATTGCAATCATCATACACTTCAATACAGAAAGAAACTTTCTCTCCTTATTCATGAATCAACATTTGATAGCAATGCAAAGGGATTGAAAGAGGCTATAAAGAAGAGACACTCTACTGTACAAGAGGCTTTAACAGTTGCAGATAAAGTAGATGCATATGCTTGTTTATTATCTCATTTTTCACAAAGATATCCTAGGGGCATTTCTTTAGACGGACAGAAAAACCTTCATGGTGATGATGAAAAAAGTACTTCCAAAAATGAAACATTAGAAAAAAGTAAAAATGTATGTGTTGCAGTGGATGGTTTACTTCTTCCCCTAACAGATCATGCGATGGATGCTTTGCCCATTATCAATGATTTTTTGAATAGAATGTTCCAAGTTTCTGACTAGCTGCCCAAAAATTGTTTTTTAATCTTATAATAATTTATAAGTAGCGAAGAACATTGGAATCCGTCTCGTTGCTCTTTGATAGAATTCCTCATGGGAGATTAAAGATAGAACCTATTTTTAAATATTGATCAAAAACATCTTCCGCTTCTTTTAACTTGTCTAATGTTTGCAATTGTGTCACTGCGGGTGTTTGAGATCGCAATCCATCTTCTATCAAATAACCTATATCTCGATATAATCCGAGCAATCGCTCTAATTGGAATTGCCTTTCCATCAATTCCATTGAATCATTTCGGCTGTAATCACGTGACACTTTCTTCAGGACATTTAAAATTGTCCCTCCAGTTGACTTTACAACCAGAACTAAATTAGAGAGCTTAAATCGTGCCTCTTCAAGTTTTCCCTCCTTTATGACGTTTTTAATATCCTCTGAGGCAAGACGTTGTGAATACAATGTTTCCATCGCTTCTTGATAAAGAATTTGTTGGATGCCATATTTTTGAGAATCTTCATTTGGATTTGCAATAAGCACGGTGGAGGTTGCGGGGGAAGATACAAGAGTGCCTAGATCAGTTTTGCCTGTATGGTCAGCATTACTTGCCCATGCTGGAGAGTTGGAGTAGATTCCACTGCTAGTGACGATGCCGCTCATGTAACGGAAGGATTTCAGAACAGCATTACTTCTTCCCATTGACATGGTGCATGTCCTGAAGGGAGATATTGAAGCAGGAGATATTATAAGAAAAAGAATGCCCTTTTTCATGGTTCCAGTTTAGAGGTTATTAGTATGCTTCATCAATGTCAATTAAGAAGTATAGTTGTTACTTTCGTATCTATTTTTGTAAAAAAGTTTCGATCCTCTTGGTTGTAGTTGTTGCTGCTAATTATTGACAACTTAGTTACGTGGAAAAGAGTTTTCATTTTTGTCTTTCCGATAGACGCTTAGAAAGTTAAAAAGTTAGTACATATATGAAGACATCATTCTAAGCATTTTGGTTCATATCATTATTTTATATTTGCATGGTTTAATGTTAACAATTCAAATTACGAATGCGTCTGCATACTCTATTTCGTTATTATTATAAAATATCCCAGACCCACAAACATGACACCATACGAAAAAAGCTCAAAAAATTCCAATTTTGATGCAACCCCCGATGATAGCTTAGGGTATAATTCATTCACATCAGAAGGAGAACTATCATTAGCTCTTGACTTCACAGGTGTAACTTTCATGGAACCATTGCTATCCTTCGCGTCTAAATCTTCATAGTACGTAGGATCTGTTATTTTGATGGTTTCTATTTCAACACGAACAATACACCAAAGGCATCTTCGAATAATTTCAGCACCTGATATTATGACTCCTACATAATTATGAACATCAGAGCTGAAAGTGTATAAAAGATCTCCTTCTGGAGAGACATGATGCGAAGGTATAAATTGTAGCATCCATAAGCATCTTAAAGAAGCATTAATCCAAAATAATCTCCAATAAAATTGATCCTTTTTGAACAGCCTGCGTTTTCTGAGTTTGATTCGTTTCAGAAATGCTTTGATTTTAGTTTTCAATATCATATACTTTCTTTGGAAGGGAGTGAGATACTTGTATGGTGATGGTAGAGCTTCCCTAGATCTGGATGAGTTAAGTACAACATCTTCTTCGCTTGAAAACAGTTCCCTTAAATCTTCTGGAGTATCAAATACAAAAAGTTCCCAATCTATAATGGTATCCCACCAGACTTGATACAAAGTTGCAAGAATAAAGAAAGAAATCCACCAATGCCCTTTATGCGTTTGTTGATGTGCCATTGCGTAGAGTATAATCAAGGAAGCTGAGAAATATTTGAATGCATTACCCAAGTGAGGCCATCTTTGTTTCGTATCATAAACCAATCGTAAACACTGCATAAATTTAAACCATAGTGGTAATATAGCACAAGCCGGTAAAAGGGCGTTGTGCAAAACCCAATTCTTTTCTAACAGCTGGTCTAAATCCTCAAGTTTATAATGATTGCCAACCAGACCTCTAATTACTGCTATGTAGTAAAAGATAGCGAATACAAAATCTTGCAATGGTCTGACAAATGAGGTTAGAATATCTGCTGTAAAATCATCCCTGAAAGAAACATAATGGAAAGGAGCGACTAAAATATATTTCAGAGTCCCCCAAAACCTTCTTCGTCTTTGGAATGGAATGACAGCTCTAAAAAATAAAATGGTTAAAAAAATGAGAGGCAAAATCTTGGGAGAGAGTTCTCCTTTCTCATAACTTTGATGAGCAATGGCCTCAGTGAATAGGTGAAAGTTAAAGAGAACTGGTGTCATAAGATCAAGTCCTCCCCCAAAGACAGACGTTGCGGATGGAGCATATGCATAATTTCCATCTCCTTCTACTTCCCAAGATTCCAAGTTTTGCAAAGCCATGTCGATAACACTAGTTTCTTCGTTTTCGTCGTTTCTATCCTCTTCCTCGTGTCCCTCATTAACCTCATTAACCTCCTTTGGTGCCTTATTTTCATATATATTTCTCCTGCATATCCCATTTTCAACATCTGATATATCTTCATTTTTTGACTCATGATCACTGGCAGATTTCGAAAGCATAGGTGTCATTTCAACGCCCTCTTTATCATTTTCGTCTTCACCTTCAGCATTTTCCCCGCCATCATTATTCTTCACTTCTGCATATGCATTGGATGATAAGCGTTTCTGGAAATGCTCTAGAGTAGAATTGGCCCCATGCTTCAATCCATGTTTTGTACCAGGTAAAAATATAAGCTCATCACAAGCAATCCCATTCCGTCGCCACGTTCTTAATGAATAGGCAGCACACATAATTGAAAATGCTAATAAAGCCGGTCCTATATAGAAAGAAATGAATGTAAAAAATATTGAGAAATAGTTCAAAGTAAAAGCCAAGAATGAATTGGCATCATCAATATCACCGGTCATTTATTAAAATTCTTTTTCACACTTTCACACTTACCACGATAGGCGCGAAGACTCGCAGGATCATGAGTTTTAGTCATTAAATCATATGAAAGAAGCATACTTAAACCACCCAATATAAAGGTCTTGGGGCCAAGTATTCTTTCCGATACCAAAAAGGAACCTGCTGCAGCGACGATCGAAAAGTCCATGGTAGGAGATGAAAAAAGGAATCACAACCTTTACTGATTTTGCTTTTATGTTTTTGAATCAAGTTTTCTTGAAAACATGTATCTAATAAAATTGGAGAGGTTGAAGAAAACTGTGTGTTTGAGGTTTTTCTAAATTACTTTGAATGATTGTGTCGAATGAATGCTTCAGCTGCTGTCTCTGAAAAAGACAATAAATACGTTTTGGAAGATTCACAGAGATTTTTTATTTTTAATCACGCTGATGAGAGTACCTAAGCTGCTGCTGGCATCGTATTGGGGTTTGAGCACTTTTGCGTCTTTCAAGTATGGCAGAGACTTGCCCTCGTAGTCTTGCATAGAAATAGAATATTGAACTAAGAACGAATGCGAAGAAGTCATTTCATTAAAGCAGATGATAAATGAATGGGGACCTCATATTGACGCATATTTTTCAATCTTTATTCGTAATTGATTTCTGTATCACATGCAGTTTCGTCTATATACGAATGTGCTACACTTAAAATAATTCAATATGTATTCTATTTGCGTAATTTGTATCTGCTTTTTATGAGTAAACTGGAATTTACCGTTAAATTATTGCGTTATTAAGCTTGAGATTACTTTTTGAACGCATATCCAACTTTCCCCTTTAGTTTCCTCAGCAGACAAAATGCATTAAAAAATTAAAAATAGCAGAAAATCAACAAATAAATTCGAGATCTAATTAAGAGTAGTCTTCTCCAGCTACATAGTTATTTTATAATAAATAAATACTTCGTTTTTACAAGAAAGAGCAAAAGTGTTCATAAAAATAAAGTACGGTAGAATCCAGAAAAAGAACAATTAAAACTTCCTGCACCTAAACACTGGTTTTATGGTAGAGTGGTAAATGCTTCCGAAACTTCAACAAAAAAACATATTTTACCGAATAACAGAGTGTATACGTAGTAAACAGAAAACTTATTTTCCATTTTTCCGACAGGGGATTTCTATTGTTCGCTCTACATTTTTTCTACAACTTAAAAGTGAAGTCGAAAGTGTCACAGTAAGGCATTTGTATTTTAGATTAAAAAAAGGAAAAGGTGTGTACAATGGAATACGTGTTTCGCGTACCGTGGAAAAGATTAAATCGTACGCAACCCGCCATCCTCACGCATAGTTCACAGAGAATATAATTCAACTATCTTAGAGGTTACTGATTTTGTTGAGACTTCCATTAACGAATACCATACACTAGTAATAAAAGATTAGGTAGTTGCTTCCCTTGTTGATCCACGTTTGGTTTAGAAGGTAGAGTATGACGATAGCAATAAATGCGCCGCCCTCAAGTATACATTGGAAAGTTCTATGCAGTGATTCAGGTTCATTCTTCCGACGATGCCACGGTATGTGTGTCCACAATAACAAGATAATAGGGGTAGGCTGCCATGCAACCAGTTCAAGCATATCCACCTCAATGTTTGACATAGGAAAAAAAAGCTTCAAAACTTTACCGAACGTCCCAACAAAACATCCTAGCGTCTCATGTGTTAGCTGCAATGGCTACTTTTACATTTTTCCCAATTATAATCAAAAGATGGATTTTCATTACAGATTGAATCTCTCCAAACTTGAAGAATGGGAAAAGATACAAAGACCAGGAGGAATGGAAGATTACGAGCACAGACAGTTCTTTTCAGATGGGGAAACGTTTTTTATGTTCACTTTTTTACATAATGAATCTATGCCAGAATCTACCAGCACAGGATGGAACAATTCAATGATAGAAATAATCTTTCATCGAACAATATATGCTCATGCAATCGTTCGAAATAAAATATATTTCATTGGAGGACTAAAACATACACATTACATTTCTGATTCACTGTCCAGTGTCAAAGTATTTGACATGTCTACAAAAACTTGGAGTGCATCTGCACCGGATATACCGAAAGGGTTGTATAGTGCAGCTGCAACCACTTATAGGAATAGGTGGATTATCGTGACAGGAGGGGGTTGGCAAAATTTAGAATGTTTTATTTTTGATGTCCAAACTCAAAATTGGACAACAAGCCAAACTACATTAACAGATTGCCGTGAAGATCATCATAGTACAATAATTGAGGAACAACTGGTACTTATAGGGGGCATATATGTACCATTTAGAGATCCACTTGGTCGTATGCCAATTGAGACCTACAATAAACCATATATACAATCAATTGATGTGGCGTATATTCTTCCAGCTTGGGGAATAATTGGACATTTTGTTTTGCTGAGGATTTTACTCGAGAAAAATAGAGCTCATGTTCTCAAGCCTACCAATTGCGATGAGGATTTCAACGATTTAATACAAAAAATGATGCTCCACTTAGACTATGATTCATTTTGCTCAGTCCTATCATTTTTAGTACCAAAGAAAGATTCGAGTGAGGAATCCTTACCTAATCAAAATCGCTGGTTACTTGATTTATTTTGAAGACATACTCTAGAGATATTGCCACCAAAGAAATAGATATGTACGACTTTAAGTTACAAATCTTCTCTGTTTGATTCATATATGAGAAAATGTCATATCATTCTAAACATAATTTAAATTTAATTGTTTCGAACTCTGTCACAATATTTTATATACCTCAAAATCTACGGCTTTAAGTTTGCCATGTTATTTATACTGCTGAGCAAAATCATTGCTTGAAAGGAGGAAGTTATTTGCTCAGCGACTGATTGATTATTAAGCTGACGTTGCTTTTTCAAATAATTTATTATGCCTGCAGCTTTCAAACTCGTATCAGCAGGAGAATCATTAATATCTTCGATCGTCATATGATTGCAATGTTGATCTGCGTGATTTAAAATATGCGAACGTATTATGCTTGGTATATGTGCTTTGTAAATAATACCCATTGCCTTAAACAGCACATGATGTCTATCTGCGTGATCTACAAACCTAGATAGCTCATGTGGCATCCAAGATGTTGATGGCACTTCTCCTTCCGTATCATGACTTTCATGAAACATAAATCCAGTATGGCCTCCATATTCCGGATTACTAAACCTTAACGGATTTGGTGATATATCAGGAATTGACATGCCAGGATGGAAAAATGGATCGTCTTTGGCGTTAATGGCAAGTAAAGGAACAGCGATTTTAGAAACATACTGCCCAGATGCATTTTGGTCATAATAATCCAAAAAGTTTCTATATCCGTAGACTTTTGCAATATATGCATCTTCAACCTGATTAATAGTCGTAGCTTCCATGAGACCTTCATAATCGAAATGGAAGGGGAGTGATTGCTCTCTACACTTTAGATATTCTTCTTCATATTTTTCTCTTGCTTTATCTTTCATAGACTGAACAAGCCTAGGTGTGTAAATGCTTTTATTTATTCCTGGTTTTGTCAGAACATCTGCTGATTTCACGAGGTCAAACGGTACACTGGCGACCGCAGCTCCTTGAATATTGTATCGATTCTGTTAAAATAAAAGGCGAATTAGGGTTGTTTCAATAATAAAAACCGAATTATCGTAAATTTTGATAAAAAAAGGAATCTTACCAGAGCATCTTCTCCTAGTTCACCTAAAAGCTTTACTACAACATTTGCTCCAAGTGAAAAACCGGAAAGATAAATCGGTTTCTTTGGATCAATAATATCGGCTTCGTTTCTAAATTTCTCTAATGTTTGTTTCAAATCATCGGTGAAACCAATATGATATTGACCTGGTTGAGAATTTACTTCTCCAGAACATCCGCGAAAGTTAACACCTTCAAATAGGAAAGGAAAAGGTTAAAAAATGGACTAATCAAATATTCACTGCAAAGATGTGGAAATCATCTACTTACATGCTACATCAAAACCTTGATTCAAATAAGATCTAGCCATATCTATCGTCAATGGTGATTCTGCGTTTGATTCAAGACCATGCAAAATGACGACCATTCCTCTGCTTTCTTGCATTTTCTCCTCAAAGGTTGCATATTTGAAGTCTACATGAAAAAAGTCATGATCAGGGGTTTCAATTCGTTCTCGCTTGTCATACCAGTCAAGCCCCATTCCAGAATCATTGCCTATATCAAACATCAAACTTGTTATGGCTGAGGTGGAATCACCTGACCAATATGCAAATTGCGGTCGATCCCTTAAAAATGCGGCTATAATAGTCTGGAAATGACGATTTTGGGCAAATGAAGCTGGGGTGAACTCTAAGGCCTCAAATGAAGACGCTATTAGTTCGGCTCGCGTTTGATGACTAGCCAATCGGCGTGATGTGACATAGTTGCTAGCGCCTTTGGCCTTCTCATTTCTATCAATGGCAACAATCTCATTTTGTTTTTGAATCTTGTTTGTAAGGATTCTAGATTGTTGACGGGCAGAAATGATTTTACAAGTTTTGTAAATAATACCCATTGCCTTAAACAGCACATGATGTCTATCTGCGTGATCTACAAACCTAGATAGCTCATGTGGCATCCAAGATGTTGATGGCACTTCTCCTTCCGTATCATGACTTTCATGAAACATAAATCCAGTATGTCCTCCATATTCCGGATTACTAAACCTTAACGGATTTGGTGATATATCAGGAATTGACATGCCAGGATGGAAGAATGGATCGTCTTTGGCGTTAATGGCAAGTAAAGGAACAGCGATTTTAGACACATACTGCCCAGATGCATTTTGGTCATAATAATCCAAAAAGTTCCTGTACCCATACAAAGGGGCTATGTATGCATTATCCAACTCATTCATGGTCGTAGCTTCCATGAGACCTTCATAATCGAAATGGAAGGGGAGTGATTGCTCTCTACACTTTAGATATTCTTCTTCATGTTTTGCTCTGACTCTATCTTGTATTGACTTTATAAAAATTGGTGTGTAAATGCTTTTATTTATTCCTGGAGCTCCAAGGCTATAAGCTGATTTGACAAGGTCAAACGGTACACTGGCGACCGCAGCTCCTTGAATATTGTATTTTTTCTATCATTTGTTCAATAGGCAGTAAGTGTATTCTCTTGAAAGTAAGTACATATAACGAGATATACACTATGAAATAATTTGAGGTAAAGGGAATCTTACCTGAGCATCTTCTCCTAGTTCACCTAAAAGCTTTACTACAACATTTGCTCCAAGTGAAAAACCGGAAAGATAAATCGGCTTATTTAAGCCAACTGATTCGTTTTCAGCCCTAAATTTGTCTATTGCAAACTTCAAATCATCAGTGAATCCTAAGTGATATTCTCCTGGATTATCATTATTTTCACCAGAACATCCGCGAAAATTGACGCCTATTCAATATGATGATAGAAAAAGTGTTAAATATCTTTGTAAAGAATTTTCCAAAGTGTTTCTTTCTTTCGGTATCATAACTTACATGCGACATCGAAACCTTGCTGCAAATATGATCTTGCCATATCAATTGTCAAAGGCGATTCTGCATTTGATTCAAGACCATGCAAAATAAATACCGTACCTCTACTTTCTGATGGTGTATATTTGTAGTCAATATGGAAAAAATCATGATCTGGTGTTTCAACTCTTTCTCGATCGTCGTACCAGTCAAGTCCCATGCCTGATTCATTTGGTTTATCCAGCATAAAATGTCTCATGGCAACTGTGAAGTCCCCTGGCCAATATGCAAATTGAGGTCGATCACGAAGGAATGATGATGCTATTGTTTGAAAGTGATTATTCCTTGCAAAAGGGGCTGGGTTGAATTCTATGTGATGGAAAGATGATGCAATTTCTTCGGCAATAGTTTGATAATCAATATGACTGCTTTCATCATGTTCATGTTGGAGATTTGAAGTAATTGGCTCTAAACTAGTGGTTTCATCCATTGGCAAGGTTGTAGCAGCGTTCAACTGTCTTCTTGGAAATGACTGTAAAAAATTCTGTTGAACTTTCACATTTGTTTCACCAGGTTTGTATTGAATAGAAAACGATGCTGTCGTTTGAGGATGTATGTTCAAGTGCAATATAAAGGACAAGAATCCAGCTGTAAGCGGAATCATCTGTTTGCTGTTGCTTCTTTTCATGATGATATTTGATGCGAGCACCTTGATATAGTATGATATGATGTCAACTCTCCCACCGCCGTTCACAGAATTCAGTTTACAGAGAATCGAATTTATTTGTTTTGCAAATAGGTAATGAAAAAAATAATCATTTGAACTACAACGTAACCAATTTGTCGTCAGTCGTGCTTACGTCATCCGTCCACAAGTTGATTGTAGTAGACTCATCATTCTTCAAAATCAGGGTACCATCCTCGCCGTTCTTCTCTAGGTTATAAGATTGTATGTACTCCTGTACTCCAATCTCCTTGACTTCAGCAGGCAGCAAAATACGAATATAAAAATACCAAAAAAAAACTACGCGCTAAGGAATTTTCACCCCTCCATGGCGAAATAAGACAATCGACGGCATATCTCAAGACCCCATCATCCAATTTTTCTTCTCGTTATTACGTTGAAGTCTCCAAGACAAAACAAGACAGACTGTCAAACACCAAGAAGTTTCATCGAGCGCTTCAAGAAATATCATTTGACTCACCTTTTTCGGCCATTTTGAAACCTTCTTTTCAACTATCTCGATTTTCGCGATCGACATTTCGAATTCCAGAAGTCACAACCGATACCAGACGCTAACAATTTCAATCGAACATCTCAAGCATCATAAGTAGCCCGATCTACATCCACTTTTATTTTCCCTCAAGAACTGCAACCGCAACGGATCTCAGCTTTCGCCATTTTCCTCAATCTGCGAACATCAGTTGCCCGCCAAAAAAGATACATTCCATTCATTCGTTCTTAGTGTACTGGAACCTACGCCAATTTACGCAACTGGAAAAAATCCTATTTCCCGCGTATTTTCGAAAGATTCCATTCTTTACTATCCAATAACTTTTTATCGAATTTTCACGATTGAAATTCTCTCTTCTAAATACTGTAATACATCGCGTCATTAAGGAAAAGCAATTAGAAACTTGACAAGTACGCACGAACAACAAGATTTTCCAAACATCAAATCTTCCACTGAACTTCAACATCAATTAATGGCAACTTTTGACTCGTTCCAAGACCAAATTCTACAGTATAACAAACCTTCCTTCACAAGTCCAAGAGATTCAGAAAAGTTACTTAGGATAATTAGAACTAAATTCATCAAAAGTAACTTAGATCAGCAAACAAAAACCTGGCTATCCAGAGAAGCGAATACTTATTACGAAAATTGGGCCAACGCTATCAAGTTCCGCTGTACCAAGATTTTCTTTTGTTTATTCGAATTAAACCTCATAAACACTACAAACTGGGGGACAGATCTTCAAGAACTAGGTTTCGATCTCGCAGAAAAAAGGCATTCCCAGGTAGCGTTCTCCAATCATTTTCTTCACATTTTTAAGTTGCTCTGCAAAATCAACTCAGCTACAAAAGAAGAAAAAGATTTTCTGAAATCCGAATACATCAAGAATCCAAATCTTTCTGATTACACCATTTACATTGTCGAAAAGCACGAAGAGGACTTCAAGGATTCTGATTTTAGTAATTTGAAAAGCCTAAAAAACCTGTTAAAGGATTTTACCTACCTCAAGCTATTTAAAATCAAAAGAAGCATACCATACTCCAACCTAACTTCTCAAAACGATAGCAATTACTTCCGCGTACATAAAATCGAAGAAGAAAGGAATCAAAATTCGATTTCTCCCAATCAAGCACACCTTTCCTGGAATAGCAATCGCATATTCCCATCTTGGAACCATCAAACCGCACCCACCTGGAGAAAAAGCACCGGACCCTCCTGGAATAAAAGGAACAGTTAAGAAGAAATTATCAAGGCCCCATGTCCATAATTCTGGACGAAGAACATATTATATATTTGTTCAATAAAATCCAAAATTACGAAGACGATAATAAAATCAGGAACTTCAAGAATTTACTGCACTTTATTGAGGATTTTATCAAAAAATATAACTGTCCTGGCACAAACTCATTCCTCTCTTGCATCTACATAAATACCTGGACCGACTTCCTTGCATTCCTAAAAAAGAATCATCAGTTTCTATTAGAAAAAATTACAACTTCAAAAATTACAGAGAACAGCGCAACCCAAATTCAAGCACTACAGGATAATCAAGAAAAAGAAAATTGCCGGACTCTAAATTCCATAGTCGAAGAACATCCACTCTCCTCAACAGTGGATACTATTGATACTGTACTCGAACTGGCTAACGAGACTCTCTTCTTCCCGTTATCTGAGAACCAGTGGGTAAAAGACATCGTTGCTTCCGACAAAGAAATTAGAATCTATCTCTCCCACTTCCTCGCAGACGTCAACCCATACAATTTAGAGGAATTATTTGAACTCTGATTTTAACCAAAACGTGCAACATCAAACTCAAAGAACTTTCCTGACAAGCTCTACAACATCAAAGAAAAACAGTTAATTATCTTCATTTAATCAAAGTTATATTCTTTACCTTCTCTTTTTATATCTCTAAAGAAACCTACACGAATAAAATTGGAAGCCAACTACTGTTATTCTTTAATGCAAAGCACTGAAGCAGACTCAAAAACAAGAAGGGAAACGGAACTGGAACATCCCTGCCACTTCAACGCCCACCTCCAAAACTTTAAAGCATTTATGAAAAACAGGTTCTTAAACAAAAAATTTAGGGAGATACAATCAATAATCGATATATTGGAAGAAATAGACAATCTCTCTCTGTTGGAGGCTGGATATATAGACAGAGCAGAGAAAGTCTGGATACATTGGACTTCCTACACAAGAGAGAGATTCCCTATCGTATTCAGATTTGCAAAAGATAATTTCTTATCCAACTCATTTTCAGACAATACTGCCAACAATCTAAAATCGAAAAAATCTATATATCAGTGGGCCTCTACCATTGACCACATCAAAGTCACTATTGGTATCATCAATTACATGTCAATCAACACAGAGAAAAATAGGTATAGATACAAGGACAGCAAAATATTGAGGATTAGAGCAGATAATAACGACATCAAAATAGCTAAATCTTTCTTCTCAAATAGTTGTAACATAATATAAATAAGGAACAAAGAGGGAACTATCACACACTAAGAGAAGGCGTCAAAGAAAATGACTAAAAAAGGAACAAGATGCCGAGCAGCCGATCTCATTATCGAACATAGCACCACCGAGCCCACCATGGACAATTCAAATCGGACAGAACAAGCTCAGGATGATATCAGTCTTTCACTGGGATATGAAACGCCAGGTACACCAGATCTAGTCGAAGACGAATCTTTCATAAATTGCAATTTTACAAGCCCTCGGAAAATTGATAGGTCAGCTGACTTTTCTCGCTATTCATCAACGGACGAGAACTCAAGTTTAGAATCAGATACGGCAGAGGAATCGTCGATTGACTCGGATCTAGAGAGTCTCACAACTACCAACAGTCTTGTAATCGATGAGAGGAATAATTTTAAATCAGAAATCAAAAGACCAATCCTTTCAAACAACTCACATGGCGATTCTATTGACTCTACAGTCAAAAACACTGAAAACAGTTCCATCTCTCTATACTCAGATTCCAATAGCATATCCACGTCACGATCCAGTGTCGATCCTCTAGAGCCAGATTGGGAAATTGATATATTTGATCCCGATGAAGAAAACATTAACAATGATCATAAGAACATCAACAAATTATTCCCACAAAAAGTTAATAAAGAAACACCTCCAAATGTAGGGTCAAATAAAATTCCAGACCAGGATTTCCAACTGGAGGAAAGCAGGGAAGACAAATTCGGCTGTATGAATATACAAAATCAATTCGAATATATGGCCGCAACTGAACTTTTCGTAAACGGAGAATTTTCCTACCTAAGTTTTCAAGAACCGTTCGCAACACATGAAAGAGGGAAACCAGCTTGGGAGTCGTTTGTGAAAAAAGAACTAGAATCTGTCAAAGTCAACTCCTTCTTCTCAAAGTATCAAGTAATCTTCCTAGATGAAGAGAAATGGGGAGGTAAAGTTGACGAAAACTTTACTGCATATCAAAACGGCAGAGTCGTCTCCATTGTTCTAAGAACCAATGATGACAAATTCATTGGTCTCATAAGCGTATATGCTCTTACTCATGGGACCGAATGGGAATTCTCCTCAAACAAAAAAATCAGGAAAAAGTTCAAAACACGTCTAAAAACCACAGACACAGTTGAAGAGATATTAGAAAAGTGGCAAAAAAAATATAAAGATATTTGCCCCATCATTGTTGGGGACATCCAAGAGACTGTAAGCACTTTGGATAGAGACAATATCGGAAAATACAGAATTCCTAGCCCAAAGAATGGTATTTTAAATAGAACAAGTAACTCTCATTATTCCTTAGTGAGAAATAGAAACCTAGATACTCCATATATCACAAGAGAAGGCGATAAGGGAGGTAGAGGAATAGACCACATTTTATTCCCTATCGATGCGGAGTTCGCCAACCTAGTTATTTCTGCTGACATAGAAAGACAACTTGGAGAAAGATATTTTCCATCGGATCACGTTCTGCTATCCTGTAAACTAGTGAAAAAATCGGGCACCGACTTCATTAGTGATAGGGAAATGGTAAGAAGTTGTTATAGGAAAATTTACAACATCAAAGTCAAGCACAACAAAGAAGATAATACGGTCACGTTCGATGAAACGCAATTTAGTACAATGGTGGTGGAGAAACAAAAAGAGCTATTTGATGAATTACAAAGAATAACAGATCCCAATGAAAACGATATCGCAAAAGATGTAATATCAAAATTCAACAAAAAATCTATAGATTTATTTAAACATATATGGGAACTAAATAGTAATCAAAACAGAAAAGGCAAAGGAAATGATTTAATCGAATTCGAAGAAGACAGCTTCGAATTGGTGGAAGAATTAGGTAAAGAATTCAAATCTGGAATTGAAAAAATAATGGGAGAATTAAAAATGGTGTGTAAGCTGGACATCAAGCAAGATATCAAAACCAAAAGGAAAAGAATTGCATCGGGCAATGGCTTTAAAATATTTGATAGCCTTCCAATCACAACGAAAATCAGATACCTTAAATTTGACGTCAGGAAAAAGAGCAAGGTCCTAAAAGGAATCATAAAAAACATTCATCGAGCTGACAAGTTTTGGGACTCAAAAAATAAGCCCAACAAGGAACAAGGATATCCTGTACTAAATCCAAATCTGGACAAATTCATAACCGCATTTCATCTAGAGAATTTAGTAGACAAGGTTGATTTGGAACCAAAGGGGGGCGAAATTTTCGATTTAATCAATCAGGAACATTCGGAATGGGACAAACACATTGATGCAATCCTCAGTCACAAGAAAGATAATAAAATTGTAAACGGTGGTACGGACAGGTACAAATCAATCGTTGACTTTAAATTATCAGATGACAAAGTACTTGACTCCATTAACGACGCAATGCTAGAATCTGAATGTTGTCATCTCTTTTATGACGAAGCAGAATTAGGAACCAATGTTGGGTACCTAATAAAAGACATTGACAGCTGGAAGGACAGAGTAGTAAGAGGGAAAGAGAATATACTAGAATTCGACAATCATTCCACACCCAACAAGGAATTTGTAGATGCAGCTATCGAACATCTGAGTATCGCAAAAGAGGAATTAGATCGGTTGTATAATAAACTATCCAGAACACAAAGTTGGTATAAAAACAACAAATTAACATACTATGCCAAAATAAACAAAACAGGATCTCTTGCAAAGAAATTACTACCTCTCCAAAGAGACTCACCCAAAGCCCATACCGTAATATGGGATAATAGAGATAACTGTTTTAGAAATTGCAAGGACATTGATGAGGAACTGCTGGCTACGGAGCAGTATCATGGCTCATGGATGAGCGATTCTAAAGCAAAAGAGAATTGTGCCTTTGCTAAAGTGGTTATAAAAGGAAAATCAGGCGCACGAGGTATCAAATTAAATCACAAGAGGAAAATTAATGTTAAAGACATCAAGAATTTAATTCATGGTAGGAGAGGAATTACCGAGGAAATCAAAAAGGCTTTCATTGAGGCTCACGGTAAACATATTGCCGATCTATTCAGAGAGCCTGAAAAAGATGACGAAAACTTCTTTTACCCATTCTTCCCTACAAATGATAAGGGTGATATGAATAATGAAACCGAATTACTATCAAAGTTTTTAGACAAATCTCTGAATTCAATACCAGGGAAAGCTAGGTTCGACGGATTCCACCTGGCCATCCTTGGTAGATTCAATCCTGCGTGGAGAAAATTAGCTCTGAACATGATTAAAATAATCTTTTTCACTAGATATATGCCACACGACTTCAAAAGGATAGCGAGAATCCCCATCCCAAAGCCGAATGCTGTAAACGAATATAGACCAATATCATTATGTCATGATCTTTATTGTTTTGTTAATGGAGTAGTAGCAAACTATACTACAAAAGCAATAGAGAAGGCCAATAAACTACCCCCGGGCGTGGCTGCGTACAGACCGGGTAAAGGGTGCTCCATGTTGGTAGCTACGGAAGTAGGAGTACGGGAGGATTGTATAGAGTCCAATATTCCAGGATGTAGATTGGATGAGGACGAAGAAAAATTCTTTGATAGAATCTGCCTAGAAATAATCCTAGCAGTTCTACGTATCAATGGTTTCCCCAACAAAGGCTTTTTAGAGTTAAAAGCCTCATGTATGTGGGATAAAGAAGTCGATATAATTACTAATAGAGGCCTCGCCCACTCCTTCTTCAAATGCGGCCTTGAACAAGGAAATCCAGATTCGCCAAAAATGGCTAATCTGGTCATTAAACTGAAACACATGTTATGGAACGATTTGACAAAAAAACTTCAAGATGAATATAAGATGTTCTCAGTGGATGAAAAGGACGGGGTCATCAAAATTTCAAGCACAGGCTTTTCGGATGATAATACGGAAAATAATAGCAATCAATGTATAGACAAATTATTTGCAGCTATTCAAGAATATATAAAATTATCAGGCGACTTGTCAATGGCATTAAAAATAGGCAGGAAAGGTAGTAAGTGCGTTATATACCTATATAATATACCTGCAGAAAAGATTTTAGAAATTCCAACCTTCAGTACAATCGCGTGGAGCTTTAAGGATGATAAACCAACAAAAGAAATAATTCCGGTGAAAGTATTCATGCAAAAAGAGGAAATAGAAAAACTTGACAAAATAATAAAAGATCCAGATATTAGAGAAAAAGTAGATGCGATGCTAGACAAGAAAGATAACAAACACTTGGGCATTTACATGGATATGAACGCAGAAACAGAGGTATCCAGCAAGAAAACTTTGAACAATGCAAAAGAAAGATTACTTAATTTAAATCTTTACAATCTAAACGTTATGGCAGTAAAAACGGCAGCCAATATGTTAGTAACAACAATGCACTCATATGCACCAGTCCAAAAAAATCATAGCACGGATAATCTACTGGAGTGCGATAAATTATTATCAAGTGTAATAAGGAAAACTTGTGGATTCTGCAAAACAGACGCACAACATCTATTATTTCTGAGCGAGAAAAATTTTGGACATGGTATAAAAACGTTCCAAGAAATTGATTTGAAAGCAAATGCAAGAGAATTGGAGGTAGTTTTGAATAACTCTGAATACGATGGACAAGTACTTCGATCCAGAACTGCTGCAATCAAAAATAAAATCTCTCTATATCAGGGTTCACAAAATCATGTCTGGTCTGCAATAAACAAACTAGCAAAATTCGGCATCTTTTTACGTGATAGAAATGATGGCATAACCAATGGAATCATGGAGGCTATAATTGACAAGAAGAACTGGATTCCAGTTGGCAAAGATGGATTCAAGGGCGGATCGGCAGCTCTACTAGGCAGAGGAAATATAGAACTTCTCCAAGGCGCTCTGGGCAGTACCTGGTATTTTACGATAAAAAACTGGTTGGGGGGGATATGGACAGAAAGACAGATATCATATTTAGTTGGCAGAAATGGATTGAAATTAATAAAAGAATGCAAATCGATAGCAACGAATCAATCTATAAGGGAAAACTTGAATATGCTATCATTCATGGAATGGAAAATAAGAAAAAATCCATATAAAACAAACAACTTGTTAGAGGAAAATACATGGGATAATTTCGACAGTAACTCACTTTTTGCCAACAGATTTAACTCTCAAAATACTTTCAACTGGGATCACAACGATAGATGGAACTTCATCAGGAAGGACATACAATTACAACCACTTAGGTGCGTCAATTGGTCGAAAAATCCACCTACAGCCAAAAATGATCATGGAGAAATAATAAGAAGAATTTCGGAATCTCAAAGCCCAATCATAATTGCTACTGATGGAGGACATGAAAATGAAGATTCAAATCAACATAACACCAGTGCAGCAATTGCGTTATGCATACTAGACATCAAAAATGGAGAGACCTTGAGCTCAGGAGAATGGATGGACCGTCCTACCATCCCCTTGCTAATTCGTACAATGATTCTACCCCGCAAAATAGGAACCTGCAAAAGCGATATAGGACATGGAGAGGCAATGGCGGCTTGCTTGCAGGAAGAATGTCTTCCTCCTGAACTTGCTAGAGCAGTGATACTTGACAGCACAACAGTACGGACACGAATGTTGCAACTTCGGGATACAATTGAAATAAGAGAAAGGATCAAAGTTAGAAATGTGTTCTCAGGCATTGGCAAAAACATCGTAAGCAGATTAAATAACCACATAATTGAATGGAAAAACGAAAAAAACGTTAAACAAATGATTGCAAAAAAGACTCTACCATCATCCTACATCAATTTCTGTCTGGATTTAGAGAAAAGACACAAGGCATGGGCCGCAATAATGAGAGAAAAACAAGAAATAGGTGAAATGAAGACCATCTGGAAGAGAGAATACACAGATTCTCATCCAATAAGATCGCTTTGGAAAATTGATTCACATCAACTAAATAAAGATGGAACAGGAATAAAAGAATCAAAACGAAGATACAAGGCACTCACACCAAATCTTGCACTTCTAAATGCCAATCATTGGGCTGACTTAGGAGCCTCAGAAGCGCTGAAACGCACAAAAGGAGGAAATGAAGCCAATAGGGATACGTTTATGCGGGATGAAGATTTAAAATATGCTTGTAGCGAATTCAGATTTTATTTTTCTTGGGATGGTCTTACTGTAGACAAAAGCATATCAGATTTTATCAACAACATACTAGAAACAGAAAGACTAAACAGACTGAGTACCAAAGATGCGCATGGAATTTTATGTAGAACAATACACGACTCATCATCAAAACCCTATAATTTGGCGTTTAAATCAGGATGGAGAAGACTTTTGCTATATTTCACTAATACGCACACAAGGGCATTCTACAAAAATACTGATTATAAAAACTCGGTTACATATTTCATAATAAATAAAATCTTAACTAATGACTCCGACGAGATACTACACAAGGATACTCTGGATGAAGTCGAAGTTGATAAAGCATCTCTCCTCAAATGTGCATGGTGCAATCTTCATTGGAAAAAACAAAACCAAGATAATAATTGTATAATTCTGAAGGGAAACAGACGACATATGCTTTTATTCTGCGAAAATAAGAGAATATCGGCCTTCCGCAAATTCATGGCTGACCTTATAGAGGCGCACATTCTAATCCTTCACAAAAACATCCAATATGAAGTAGGTATTATGAAAGCTAACATTTGGTTATATAAAATACAAGATGTATTATTACATCTACAAAGTAAAAACACGGGAAGGAAAAAACTTTATTTTGGGGATACTAAGGACGGCCAAATTGTGAATTATTTACCTATACGAGGTTGGCTGAAAAAACTCTCATTGAACAGCATTGAAGAGGGCATCAGTGACAACCAACACATCCTATCCCACATCATGGGTCTACGTCATGCTTTGGGAGACGGTCTTCTACAGGACAATGAACATGGAATGGTTGATTGCATAATATTGGGCATAATACCAAAGGACTTAGATAACTGTATCAAAGACTCTTGCAAATCGGCCGTAGACAACTCCTTGTCTGGCAAAGATAGGAAAGACAAATCAACCAACCTACTTCAACTCTGGAAAGATATTACGAAACTAATCAGGATAAATGCAATAGGAATACATAGGATATGCAATTGCGTTGCCAAGGATTTTAAATCAGAATGCGTAAACAAATTCAACGTAATTTCAGAAAAAAGGAAAAGAATACTCACCTCCAAGAAAGATTATGACTCCGATTCAGAGGTAAAAAGTAAACCAGATGCGAAACATCAAAATAATACAAAAGCAATCATTGCGAACAATACACATACCACTTTCAAGGCCTGCAATGGGTTAAAATGCGGCCACATGGACACATTATGGAGTATCAATGACGGATTCAAACCAAAACGTATATCCAATACAATGAATCAATGTCAGGCTTGCAACAGATTAAAGACAGCAGCAAACAGATTCTTCAAAGTTATAAACTCACTGAATAACAATTCGAAGGATATCAAACTCAGCATCATTGAGCTTCTTGATAAAATAGCTTCAATGAAAAAACCTTATACAATAGGCATTCATGTGAACAATTTCCTCACAACAAATATAACCGGAAAAGAAAGAATATCTCTGATGGGCAAAAATAAGAAAATCTCAGATAGCGTCAAATTAACAATGAGAATGCTAGGTCAATTATTGGGAGGTCCAGTAACATCAATATTTGATGATGATCTTATCTCTAGAATTCGATCTGAATACAACACAATGGGAAGAAATAATGATGAGTGGGACTGGATCAAATTTTGCACCAACATTCTTTGTGATTACATTCAAGGTAAGACGAAAGTAAACCATAACTCACCCTCACTTTCCCCCTCTATACATGAATCAACAGTTAAGGAGTGCAAAAAACGATCTTATGAAGTAACCGATTTGTTGGCTGACTCAAATACAACACCTCCATTACAATTAAGAAATAAGAATAAGAAAATAACAAAATTGAGCAGCAACATCGAACGCAAGTTAAAATCATACATTGATATAAAGCGCAATAACGTAAAACGGAAAACGTTACCTTCAGATATTTCAATTGAACAAATCAAAGATGGAAATAATCTTCTTGGCAGCTCCACAGCTGATTATCTCTTAGACATCATAAGATATAATTTTGCTCTGACAAATAAAATCTACATCGCCGGTGCATACACTTCCAGTATTCTAATGAGAGATAACAACAACCAATGGGACAACTTTGGCAATCTATTTCGCAACGATAATGCCACCCAAAAAGAAGAAGGTCTATACATCATTCCTGTTTTTATCGGGAGTATCAACTTTGGACACTGGTTCTTCAATATCATTC
>Ga0209092_10000990_pt1 | contig 28672 bp, 25 predicted proteins | sample FraStrMetagenome_FD_187446 | JGI IMG/M metagenome (GOLD analysis project Ga0209092, IMG submission 187446) | Marine eukaryotic phytoplankton communities from Arctic Ocean - Fram Strait ARC3M Metagenome (SPAdes) (version 2) | ecosystem: Environmental > Aquatic > Marine > Oceanic | place: Fram...
TGTGGGCGACCCGCCCACATTTTCATGCTGTCAGAAATACGCGCGGGTTGTTTGTGGGCGGGTCGCCCACGTTTTTATGCTGTCAGAAGCGCGGGTTGTTTGTGGGCGGGTCGCCCACACTCCTTTCTAGTTCTTTGAACTCCAGTCTTCGGCGCGAATCCAGTCGATTAATTGACTGATGGATGTGTGCGTTGCTTGATTGCCGTTGCGAGCCACTGCCCACTCGGTGTGATCGTCCAGCTCGACAACTTGAATACTGAGTGCACTGTTCTCGTCGGGCTTTGCTATCCCAAATCCTAGCCGTTCCAGCGCTCTGCGAGTCCAGAGTGCGTGGATGCTGTCCCCTTGAATGTGCGCCTTGAGGCAAGGGTTAGGATGGGCGCGGAAAGAGCCGCGTTCGGCGTCCCAGTCTAAGTTCTCATTGGCAAAGATAGCTGCGAACTCACCGCTCATGGCGAGCTCCTCGGGGTAGCCTTGGATCAGTTGGCCGTCGGTGGTGATCATCCAAAGGCGATCCGCAAAGCGTAGCGCTAGGTCAAGGTCGTGCGTCGAAAGCAGCAGCCCCATTTGTTCGCGGTGCGCCAAGTTGCGCAGGATGGTCATCAGCTCCACGCGGCGCGGGAGATCCAAAAATGCGGTTGGCTCGTCGAGTAGCATCACTTGCGCTTCTTGTGCCAGCGCGCGGGCGATCGATATCTTTTGGCGTTCGCCATCGCTCAACTCTGCGATCTGTCGCCCTTCGAGGCCTTCGGCACCGACGGCTTTGAAGGCCCATTTGATGCGCTCTTTATCGTGTTGGTTGAGTCCACCTAGCCATCCGGAATACGGGTGGCGTCCCAATGCAACCAGCGAGTAGGCGTCCATCATGCCAACCGGTAGTGCCTCAGTCAGGACGACGCTGATCATCCGCGCGCGTTCGCGTGGCGAGATGCTGTGAAAGGTCTGGCTTTGCAGCTTTAATGAGCCGCTGAGTGGCGCTTGCATGCCTGCAAGTGTGCGGATCAGCGTCGATTTCCCGGCGCCGTTGGGCCCCAGTAAACAGATGAATTCGCCTGCGTTGAGTGCGAGATCCAGTGCTTCGGCGACGCAGGTTTCCTGGCCCCGATGGCTATAGCCAATGCTTAGCTTCGTCGCGGTGAGATGTTCTGTATGCAGCGCAGGGTTCATCCGAACAGTCGTTTAAGGTTTCGTTGCTTAATCAGTGCCGCGATGATCACGGGCGCACCGATCAGCGCGGTAATGGCATTGAGCGGTAGCGATACGTCGAGTCCGGGGCCGCGGGCGATGAAGTCGGCACTGAGCGAGAGCAGGGCGCCGACTAAGATCGACGCGGGGATCAATACACGGTGACTGCTGGTGTGGAACAGGTAGCGGCTGAGGTGCGGCGCGGCGATGCCGAGAAAGCCGATAGGGCCGCAGAAGCCAGTGACCGTGCCAGCGAGGATCGAAGCCGCAAATAGGATGGTGATGCGTGCGCGTTGCGTGCGAGTGCCCACGCTTTCGGCATAGCGCTCGCCGAGTAGCAGGGCATCGAGTGGTTTGACGAACAGTAGGCTAATTCCGAGCGCGCCGAGAATTGCTGGGGCAAACGCGCGCATTTGCGTCCAACTAACGTTGCCGTAATCCCCAAACGACCAACTCAGGAAGGACTGTAAGCGCTCGGCCATGCTAAAATACATCAGAATACTCACCAGGGCGCCGACTGTGTAGCTGATCATTAGGCCGATGATCAGCACCGACATGATGTCTACTTTTCGGGACAGCACCAGCACGGTGAAGAGCGTGATCGCTGCGCCGCCACTGGATGCAAGAATCAGTAAAATCTGTCCTGAGACACCGAGGCCTGCTGTCAGGCTGAGCCCTGTGGGCGCGAGCGCGAGTAGCACGATCGCCACACCGAGGCTGGCACCTGAGTTGACGCCCAATACGAAGGGGTCGGCCAGGGGATTACGAAAGATGGTTTGCATCATCAAGCCGGCAGTGGCGAGGGCCGCGCCAGCGAGAATCGAGGTCAAGATGCGGGGCAGGCGAAAGTCGATGACGATTTGCTGTAAGACGGGATCAATATCCGGCGCACCAGTCAGGGCTTTGAACACTGTTTCGATACTCAGAGCGGTGCTGCCGATGCACGCGCTCAACCCGGCCACCGAGAGCACTGCCAAGCCTAGCAAGGCAAACAGCGTTGCGCTGCGACGGGGTGAGGCGTGTGGATTGGCGGTGGACATGGTGACCTGGTTATTTCTGTAGCGTATCTGTGTCTATTTCAACTGTTCGTAATAGATAAATTCCCAGTCCGGCATTAGTTCGGGGTGGAAGACTTTGATCAGGTCAGCGAGTACGTCGTCGGGGTGCACGATGCCGCGCTCCCAAATCGAATTGCCGCCGCTGGCCGTGCGTTGCTTGGTATTGTTAAATACGTGGCCAGTTTGACCAGCGTGAAATTTCTGAAAACGTGGATCGGCTGCGTAGAGCTCGTTGAGGCTGCGGTAAAAGCTAGGGTTGATCCAGATGTCGGCATGGGCGGCTTTGAGGAACACGCGCTCGGTATCGAGCGGGATGGCGCCACTGCCAGGCACGTCGGCCCAGAGGTAAGCGCCACCGGCATCGCGGATTGTCTGTGCAGTATAGCTTTCGCCGCCAGCCATGTGCCATGCGCTAGAGTAAGGTGCGCCGCAAAAGACCGTGGGGCGTTGCTCAATCTGGGCCACTGTTTCGTGCAGCGATTTATAGCGTGTGGCGATGGGTTCGAAGGTTTGCTCGGCAAGGTCTCCCACATCAAAAAAAGCGGCGATGAATTTAATCCACTCCGCGCGGGCGAGGGGGTGCTGTTCCATGTATCCGGCGGTGAGCACCACCGGCAGGCCGGAGCGGGCTAATTTCAATGGAATGTCGAAGGCGGGGTCGCCAGTAACACTGGTCAGGATGAGGTCGGGTTGTAGCAGCAGAATGCGCTCGATATTCAGCGCTGCGCCGATTTGAACTTTCTGAATGCTGCCGTCTGCGACGAGTGCTCGAATGACTCCATTACTGATGTAGTCAGACGTAGCCGCTCCAATAATCGTATCCAACTGGTTCAATGCGTCGAGGTAGCCAATGTAGACTGTCTCCATGACGACTACGCGTGTCACGGGTGTTCGAATCACGGTGATGCCTGCCGGTAGTTCTGGCAGTGGTGCGCCCTTCGGGACGAGTGCGTATTGATGTGTGGCCGTTGAGCCGCGTTGAACATTGCGGATAGTCGCGATTCGGTGGGTTGGGAACTGCGAGAGCTCGAAGTTTTTCGCGTAGTGAGGGACCGATGTGATGGTTGCCGCTAGTGGTGTCGCAGACGAGCACAGGTAAGCCACTAGGCTCAGGGCGTGCAGTGCGATGTATTTGGTGGATTTAGGCATGAGCATTTCTCGGTATCTCGCAAACAAACTACATGATTTGGGATTGCGGCGTCAAAGGCTGTTCGCCGTTGCTAGGCTCTTTTCTGGACTGTGGTCATTGCGCGGCAAAGGAGGGTGGGCGACCCGCCCACATCGATGCTGTGTTGCTGCAAAGGAGGGCGGCGAGTCGCCCACATTCATGCTGTGTTGCTGCAAAGGAGGGCGAGTCGCCCACATTCATGCTGTGTTGCTGCAAAGGAGGGTGGGCGACCCGCCCACATCGATGCTGTGTTGCTGCAAAGGAGGGCGAGTCGCCCTCCCTCCTTTACTCACGAATCGAGGACGAACCTTTTTGTACCCTCTAAATGGTTCGAACCGTGGGCCTTGTCTTAATTCACCCCTTGCCATTAGCCCGGCGTGGGGCATGACTATTGGCATGCGATTTTTTTTAATTGGAGCGCTATTGAGTATGTGGTTCGGTGCACTGCATGCGCAGCAAGGCTTGCTGCCGAAGTACGATATTTCCCCCAGCATTGCGAAGCTGCCTGAACAGTCTGATTTCTTTGCCACATGGTTGCGCTCGGATGGCACCTATAAGGTCGAGATCGAAGCGGGCGAGGGTCCCGGCACCGTGGTGGCACGTTACTTCAATCCAGAGCCGATTAAGGTGGAAACGTCTGCCTTTGACGAGGTCGAAGGGCAACCGCGGCTTGAGTTTGTACTGCGCGACGAGGGCTATCCTGGGTCTGCGTATCGATTGATTTATTTGGCGGAACGGCGCGTGCTGGTTGGCACATACATGCGACCTGGTGGAGAGCCTGCAGAGGTGTTTTTTGTACGAGAAGAGGAGCAATAATTAGTGATGGTGAGCCGATTTCGAGCACATTGGCGGCGTATTATTTTTCAGTCTAGCCGCTGGGATGAGAAAACATTTGATGTATGTTTGATCGTCGCCATCACCTTGAGTGTGGTGGTGGTCATGCTGGAGAGTATTCCCACGCTTAACCCAGAGCTGCGCCGGGTGCTGTATTTTGTCGAGTGGAGCATTACGATCCTGTTTACGCTCGAGTACATACTGCGCTTGTATGTTTCTTTGAGGCCGTTGCGGTATGCGCGGAGTTTCTTTGGCGTGGTAGATCTGCTGGCGATTTTGCCGACCTATTTGGATCTGTTGCTGCCGGGAGCGCATTATCTCGCGCTGCTGCGCGTGCTGCGTGTGCTGCGCATCTTCCGCGTGCTGAAACTCGCTAAGTATATCGGCGAGGCCAATGTATTGATGCATGCGATGCGCTCCAGTGCGCGTAAAATTGCGGTTTTTATTTTCGCGGTGGTGGTATTGGTGCTAATTCTGGGCTCGTTGATGTATTTGATTGAAGGGGCGGAGCATGGCTTCAGCAGCATTCCGAAGAGTGTGTATTGGGCGATCGTTACGTTGACGACTGTCGGCTATGGCGACATCTCCCCCGTCACGCCACTCGGACAGTTTTTTGCATCAATCATCATGCTCACCGGCTATGGCATTATCGCAGTGCCGACCGCGATTGTGACGGCTGAAATGACCAACCCGAGTCGGGATGAAATCTCCAGAAGAGAACGCGAAGCTTCGGTTTGTCCTGCGTGTGGATGGGAAGATCACGATCATGATGCTGCGTATTGCAAGGTCTGTGGCGATCGCTTGCCCGCAGAGCTTCAAGCTAAAGACTAAAGAGCACGACCGATCATGAACGCTGAAGAAAACCAACATATTAAGCAGTTGCTGGCGACGGACGCGTCGGTGGCGCAACAACAAAAAGCGCTGAGCTGGCTGGCAGATTATTGTGAAGAGAGCTACATCCTAAACCTGCCGCCTTCGACTGCTGCGCTAGCTGCTCTTAAAACGTTTTCTAAAAAAGCCACGACAGATGCGCTGTTGAAGCGCCGTGCCGCAACAGTCGTAAAGCAATACAAATTGCGCTAGCCAAGTGTGAATTGAGCCAAGACCTTTTGAAGGTCGTAGATGTTTACCTTCTTATTGAATTTCTTTTGGATCGGGGATGGATCACTCCCAATCCAGATTTTTAATTCTGCGTCTAGGTCAAAACGACCTGATGTCTCAATGCTGAATTTAGTGATTTTGGAATATGGGATACTCAAATATTCAATTTTCTTACCAGTCATCCCTTGGACATCGACAATGATCAGTCGTTTGTCGGTGAAGATGAATGTGTCGCGAAAGACTGCGAAGCCGACTTCAATCGTCTCTCCTTCGGCTAAAAGCTGAGCGTAGTCCGTTTCGATTTTATCTGGCGCAACGACACCTGCGTTTCCTAATACTGATGATAACAGTCCCATAATTTATTTATTCAATCTTGTGGTGCTAGAGGCTGCGCACCGCTGAGGGTAGCAGCGCGAAGCGTCCGGTGAGTAGTCAAAGTATAAGGTGATTTCCGTCCTAAGCGCAATAAAGCTATTTGGGAGGGGAGCTCAAACGATAACTATCCATGCTCCTTTAAACAGAAGTGAGCAATAGTTATCATAAACGATTGACCCTATGTGAGAGCACTTTTTATTGCTAAACATCGAAAATGTCGCGTGGTTGTTAGATATAATGTTTGGCGAATGGCATCTACAGACGGGCGCAGTAGGAAGATTTCTTAGCTAAAAATGCATACGGATTATCTCAACGAATTACGTCAGCTAATCGATTTCGGTTTAGTGGTCTTACTCTGGCTGGTGCAGTGGATTATATATCCGTCATTTTTGCAGGTCGCGCCGGAGCGGCTGGTTAAGTGGCATGCCCAGTACACCCAGCGAATGGGCTATATTGTGATGCCGCTGATGTTCGGCCAATTGGGTTTATCCGTGCTGGCAGTCTGGCAAGTCGGTGTCGGCTTAGACTGGTTGGATTTGTTGTTGGTACTAAGCTGTTGGGGGCTGACTTTCGGGCTTTCGGTCCCTCTGCACCAACGAATTGCGGCAGGCGAGAGTCACCCGAAAATCTTACAGCGATTAGTGCTTACTAATTGGCCTCGCACGCTGGTTTGGACTTTGGTTTTCGGGTTGGGTTTTTGGCGTTAAGTACAATGCTGCGGTGCCCCATTTTGAGTCACGGCGTCAAATAGCCACTGGGTTCGACTCAGTGGATTGTTGATACGCTCATTGTATCAATGAAGCGGTTGCCTCTTTTGAGTTTTGCTGAATGCATGATCATAGACCCCCTGAAACGATCAGAGAAACCAGTACTCTAGGTAGTATGCCGGTGGATTCCATGACTCTTTTACCACTCGGGTAGAGGGTTAAATAGTGCCCTTTAAATTCATGTATTTTTTTACCGGACGGGTATTCCTTCACATACGAGCCATCAAACTGCAGCAACTTCTTCCCTGATGGATAAGTTTTGATGTATCCGTCTTCATATTTATAAATGATTTTACCTGAAGGGTACGCCTTTATTTTCTCTCCATCGAATTCATATAACTTTTTTTGGCTCGGGTATGATTTCAAATATTGCCCGTCATATGAAAACAATCGCTTTCCTGATGGATACGATTGCAGGTAATTATCTGCAGAAGCGCTTGTAGCTATTAGTGTTAGAATCGAAAATAATGAAAATAAACTACGCATATTGGCTCCTTATTTTATTTTAGAATATTGTATCCTCAAAGTTATGGGCACAACGTCAAAAGTGAGGTGCTGGTGGCTGGGAGCGTAGCGACTAAGTACTCAGCGTGCCAATGGCCTGGTGTTCGGTAGATGGTGGTGGGAGTATGTCGGAAGCGCTGGGGCGTGTGTTTAGCGGGCGCGACTGAGCATGATTTGATTGCCGTCGCTGTCTTCGCACATGGCGAGGTGGGGCGCTTCGCCGTCTTCTGGTTGAGGTTCGCGCTCGCACATGCCGCCTGCTGCGACGATCTCGGTTGCGCCTACGACGACGTCGGCCACTTGAAAGGTGAGGCCTGTCCAGGTGCGCTTGCCTTCGCCGCCGCCGTGGATGGCGATTAGACTGCCAGCGACCTCAATCTCTGTGATGTGCGGATTCTGTCGTACCACGGTTCCACCGAAGCAGGTTTGATAAAAGTGGGTGGCGCGCTCTGTGTCGGCTGCCCAGATCGTATATTTTAGTTTTTCGACGTGCATGGCGATCTTTGTAACTAAGAATCTGGTAGAAGCGACACTCATGTCGCTTTCTTGCAATGAGCGGCGCATCGCGGCTCTAAACATTCAACCACCCGCTAACGCTGGACGTAGCGCAACAGCGCCAAGATGGCCGAAGGCCCCAACGGGGTGTATGAGCTGGGTGCCCATTGGCCAAGCGAAAGAACAAATGCCGAGCAACTATGTCTGGGCGTAGCGACCCGCTGTCGCCTTCGGCTATGGAGGACAGGCTGGCTTTATGCCATGCCGATTAAATTTCCACAACCGCTTCGCTAGAGAGGGGGAGATTGGGGAGGAGACTCTGGTGCATGGAACGGTTATTCCGGAACAATCAATGATCTCCCAATCCTCGCCCGTCGGGCCCTTTATTATGCCCTTGGGTGCTAGCGCCGCCTGCCGCGTGCGCGTAGCGTTTTACCCAGCGGTTGTGAACCAGGCATCAGGTTGAGCTCAGTGCCAAGGCACTGGTCATCCACTAACAGTCGCGAAGAACCTTAGGACTTTAACTAGCAAAGTATCTTAAGATGCAGGATTTTTCATGTTTTCGGAGCCGATGGCATGCTCGCCTGGAAGTCGGAGACGTCTGCGCCACAACCTGGAGCTTTCATGCGTCTTGAGCGTTGAAGCTAGGTTGAATCTTTGCCTGAAAGTCACGATGAGTCTTATTTTTTGACGCTTTTTTCTGGCTCCATGCGGACAAGCGGCAAGAGTGTAGCGTCTACACCATCTATGAAAGTTGTCTTAGCGGAAAAACCCTCAGTCGCACGCGATATCGCGAAACACCTTGGAGCGACCACCCAAGGGAAGGGCTTTTTAAAGAACGACGAGTGGACTGTTACCTGGGCCTTTGGCCATATGGTCGAGCTGCAGGAACCGGAAGATTACACCCCAGAGTGGAAGCCGTGGCGCCTGAGTAGCCTGCCGATCATTCCAGAAGACTTTAAGTTGCGCTCACGCAAGGATGGGTCAGCGCATGAGCAGTTGATGATTATCAAGGGGCTGTTCGACGAGGCCGACGAGATCATTTGCGCGACGGACGCCGGCCGAGAGGGAGAGCTGATTTTTCGTTATATTTTAACCTGGGCGGAGTGCGAGTCGAAGCCGTGCCAGCGCTTGTGGATCAGCTCGCTGACGGCTGCGGCGATCGCGAAGGGCTTTAAAGCGCTAGTGCCGAGCGCTGACTATGATGGACTCTATCACGCGGCGAAGTGCCGTAGTGAGGCCGACTGGGTGGTGGGGCTGAATGCCACGCGCTTCTTCACGGTCGAATATGGCAGGCGTAACTTGTTGCTCAGTCTCGGGCGGGTGCAGACGCCGATTCTCGCGATGATTGTGAATCGTGACTTGGATGTGGAGTTTTTTAAGCCAAAGGATTTCTGGGAGGTCCACTCGGTCTGTCGCGAGGCACTGTTTAAACACACGGGCGGTAAGTTCGACGATCAGGCCAAGGCTGCGGCGATTGTTGAGAAAGTCACAGGCCAAGAGCTGGTGGTAAAGTCGGTCACCAAGAAAAACGAGAAGGCCAATCCACCGCAGCTCTATGACCTCACCTCGTTGCAGCAGGATATGAATAAGCGCTACGGCTTTACCGCCGATCAGACGCTGAAGCTCGCGCAGAGTCTTTACGAAAAGAAGCACCTGACCTATCCGCGAACGGACAGCCGTTATATTAGTACTGATATCCAGCCGACGATTCCGCCGCTGCTGGAAGCGCTACGCAGGCTCAAGCCAGATGCGATCGATCAGCTGGACCTAGGCGCACTGAATTTCACCAAACGGATCGTCGATGATAAGAAAGTGTCCGATCACCATGCGATCATTCCAACCGAGGTGCTGGGCGATGGCCTGACGGGCGATGAACGTAAGCTATACGGCGCAGTATTGGTTCGGTTGATCGCGGTATTCTTTCCGCCGTGCATTAAGGCCGTGACGGTGGTCGATGCGCTGGCTGCAGAAGAGCCGTTTCGGGCACGTGGCAAGGTGCTAGTCGATGCCGGTTGGCAGGCGCTGTATGCCAAGGATAAATCGGAGCAGTCGGACGATACGAAGAAAGGCAAAGACGATGCCGTGCAGGAGCTGCCTGATTTTCAGCAAGGCGAGAGCAATCCACATGAGCCGTCGCTGCCGCAGTTTAAGACGTCGGCACCGAAGCGCTTCAATGAGGCGACATTGCTACAATTGATGGAGACCGCAGGTAAGATCGTGACCGACGAGGCGCTCAAGGAGGCCTTGAAGGATAAAGGAGTCGGCACGCCTGCTACGCGCGCTTCGATCATCGAGGTATTGATTCAACGACAATACGTCGAGCGTAAGAAAAAAAGCCTCATCAGTACTGAATCGGGGCGTGGCTTGATTTCGCTGATTCAAGATGAACGGTTGAAGTCGCCCGAGCTCACCGGTGATTGGGAGTTTCGCCTTAAACAAATGGAGCGCGGCGAGTATGACCCTGTGCAGTTCATGACGGAGGTCGGCGATTATACGCGTGAGATTTTGCAATGCACGTCAGCGAAGACGGTGAATCCAGCGAACCTTGGGGCATGCCCGATTTGCAATGAACCGGTGATTCGTGGCAAGTCGGCCTACGGTTGCTCCGCATGGAAGCAGGGCTGTCAGTTTGTGCTGCCGGTAGCGCAGTGGGGCTTGTCAATTCAGCCCGAGTTGGCGCGCGAGATTTTTGCGCATAAACGTACTCTCACCCCTCATCCGATCGAGATCGATGGTCGCAAGCTGTTTGTCACACTCAGCCTCGATAAAAAAGGCCAGCTTGGTTATGCTGAGGCTGAGGTCGCGAAAAAAGAAGCGGGGCAAGAAGCGCTCGGGGTCTGTCCGACTTGTGGCGGCGATATCGTGGCGGGCGCCAAAGCATATGGCTGTTCGAATTGGCGCAATGGTTGCAAGTTCGTAATCTGGAAGACCATGGCGCAGCGGGAAATCCCACTGGAAGTGGCGCAGCAGCTTGTCAGCACTGGCACGACTGAAACGTTGAGCGGGTTCAAATCCAAGGCGGGCAACGACTTCGAGGCCAAGTTGAAGGTCATTGCTGGCGAAGTGAAATTCGACTTTTCGTAAGTGGGTGGCAGGGGCTTTGCACTACGGCAAGCTAAGGATAATAACTCGCAACGACCGACTTAGAAGTTTTCTTGTGGAGGAATGCCGTCCCAGTTGCTACTGGAATCGCGCGCGGAGATCGAGACGATGTCCCTCCAGCATAAATCGGATCGAATGGAGGAATGCTGATTCATTCAAGTCTTTAGGCAACTTCCGCCACCGCTCTACTGCAGAAACTCCACGCAGATCGGTTGCCCCGCAAACGGAATGTCGGCGCTTTTCAGTGTGAGCGCACCGGTGTCTTGATTGATCGAAAAGATCGCGAGGGTGGCTGATCGTTGTCCGCCGACGATCAGCCACTTGCCGCTTGGATCGATGTTGAAGTTGCGCGGGAAATGAACGGCAGCAGGTGTGTTGGCGATGAGCTTAATAGACCCGTCGGCTGCGCGCTGGAAGGTGCTAAGTAGGTCGCGCCCTTGTCCATTCAGATCGCGAATGGAGGCGTAGATCCATTGCTCCGAGGGGTGGATGCGGATCTCTGCGCAGCTCATTCCCTTGGCAGCGATGCCATTGGTGAAGACGGACTGAGTGTCGATGTAATCGAGATGGCCGTTTTTGAGGTTTACTGAGTAGCTCGCGATCGAGAGTGACAGTTCGTTCAAGACGTAGGCTCGCTTGCCATCGTCGGGGAATTTCATGTGGCGCGGGCCTTGGCTGCCGCCGGGCACATCGGCGAAGCCGGAGAGAGTGAGTTTGGCGCGCTCCGGATCGAGCGAGTAAATCATGACTTTGTCGATGCCGAGGTCGGGCACGTAGACGTGTCGATTGTTTGGGTGTATGCAGACGGAGTGAGGGTGTGGTTCTTTTTGACGATTGGGGTCTAGGGCAGAACCGGTATGCTGATGTGTGGAGGATGCGGGAGCCAATATTCCGTCTTTTCGTATCGGAAATGCGGATACGTTTCCGCTACTGTAGTTCGCGACGATTAGTGTTTGCCCGCTAGCATCTATACTGAGGTGGCATGGGCCGCGGCCGAGGGTCAGTTGTTTGTTGAGTAGGCTTAGGCTGCCATCGTCATGGATGCGAAATGCGGCGACTGCGCCTGTATTTGGTTTTTCGAATCCTGCGGTGGTGGAGTAGAGGTATTGCTGGTTTGGATGAGTCGCGAGGAAGCCGGGTGAGGCAATCTCTGCGGCCAGACTGATCGGCGTGAGGCTGCCTATCTCGGAGTCGAACTCGGCAGTGTAGATGCCCTCGCTTTGACTGGTGCCAAAGTATACCAGCCTGTCGGCTTTAGCGGGAAGAAAGGTGCTTAGGAGTGCCAGGGGTAGTAGCAGTTTGTTGAAAACATTTCGGGTCATGGTTTTTAGAATATATTTATGCATATCGAGACCAATCTCTAAAAAACGGAGTCATAGAAATTGATTCCAGGGCGCGGGGGCATCCGTCCTGCGTAATTTGGCGGGGCTTCTTTTACAATGTCACTTAAATGTGCGGTGTTTTGGATTAAATCCAAATACAAGACGAACCAGAAAAAGAGTTTAGCTGTAAATTTAATTTTCCAAATGGTGAGGAAAGCTCTTTAGCAAACATTTGTAGGCTTCGGAGATTTACTTGCGTTGGTGTAGGCAGTGCTTGCGCAATTATATAATTGCGCGGACCGCACGGAGTTCCTGCCGCATGTGGGGATGCTCTCCTTGAGCGGGGGTTCGGCTCCTCCGCAGCTCGTTATTTGATTGCCTGTCTGAAGATTTCCTTCGCGATGTGTCCTTGGGAATCGAGTGCGACTTCTTGCACTGCCGGGCTCGTGGCGACATCCGCGACTGCACGGGTGACGGTCGCAACGCCACTTGCAGTGTTGCCGATTGCGGAGGCGACGTCGCCTGTCATTTCACAAGTCGCGCAGACGACTTTGCCAGTCGTTTTTATTGCGGCGGTCGTGAGGTCTATCGGCGCTTTGACGACAGAGCAGCCTGATAGCAGGGCGCATGTCACAACGAGAATGATCTCAGGGGCTTGAAGTCTCATTGCTATCAACATGCAAGGCGCGATTGGTGCTGTCAATTATCCTGTGAGGTGGGTAATCAAGGAGCCTGTGCGAACTATGGCGTGTGGGCGATTCGCCCACGGCATTTCCGCCTTAAATAACACGAGGGCGAGTCGCGCTCCCTGCTTTGGGTCGCGCTACTCTGCCTCGTAAAGCGTCTGCACTGTGGCTGAATCAAAGTCGAGCGTCTCGACTTTGAGGAGTTTCATGCCGGGCAGGGTGTCGTTGATCAGTGCATCGACTGCTTTTAATTCGGTGAGCTCGTTGGTCACCGCTTGGCCTTTGTCGAGCCAGCTGAAGCGGTAAGCGATTTCGCGGTCAGCCAAGCGACGAATTTTAATGGCTGCCTCTTTGGCGGCGCGCTTGGTTTTGATGGCCTTCTTTTTAATGGTCGAAGGAATTATTACTTCCGGCGGGTCGAACGGATACTCCGCGCCGAGCAGTGCCGATATCTGTGCTTCAATCGAGTGCACACGCGCAAACTCAGCTTCCCGTTCTATCAGGAGGCTGTTGATCGCTATGAGCTCTTCAGTGGATGCGGACATGGAGTGTGACAATTCGTGGTCGTTCTGAGTTGAGTAAACGTGGCGCAACGCCGTCGTCGAATCGTGTGGCGTGCCCGCGCAGTACGCCAGGGGCGAGCGCATGGACACGTTCTCGATACTTAACTCAGGGAGACTGTCTTAGCTTTCTTTGCTTCCGTTCGCGTCGGCCTTGCTTGGCTTCTTGGTTTCTGGCTCAGGTGCTGTCTCTGCTTCGACGGTCTCGTCTGCTTCGGCGACTTCGTCAGATGCGGTGTCTGCTTCGACTTCGACTACTGGTGCTGCCTCGACCTTTTTCTTCGGTGCGGGCTTTTGCGCGTAAGTGGCGACATCCAGTGGTGGAGCGGGGAATGGGAAGATGCCGTCTTCGCCAACAATCTCGCTGACCTGTGTTTCGAGTTCGGCAATGCGGCGGTAAGCGGCTTCGCGTTCTTCGAGGAGGCTGTCGATTTGTATGCGTGCTTCGAGCGCCTGACGGATGATTTCCGAATCACCGCGCAGGATGATTTCCTGCAGTGTGAGCGGTTCCAGCTTCTGTGGTTTTTTAGCCATAGTTATGATGTTTGAGTTAAGGTGAATGGAGAGGTTTTATTCTCCGAAAAAGTTAACGATTTTTTTGAATAAAGCAGGTTTGTGTTTGCGACTGCGTGGTGGGGGTTTTTCTGGAGAATGGTTTGAAGGTGCGTCTTGGGCGGGGTTACTTTCGCGCAAGCGCTGCGCATAGGTCGCTTCTGCCGCGAAGATCACTTCGCGGTTGGGGTCTTCGCATAGTCGCTTGATCTGACTGTCGTCGAGCATTGGGTTGCTCGCGACTGCGAGTCGCACGCTGTCGCTTAGGTCCGAGGTGAGGCGTGAGCGAACGCGGCTGCTTAGATTAGTCGAGTAAGCGCTGAACGCGCGCAATGTCGGCGCATCGCTTTGGGCTAGTTGCTCTGCGACGGTCTCGCTGGTATTTGTGTATTCGATTTCCAAATACGCGAAATGCTCGGCCACGGTCAGACTTTCGCGTTGATTGATCAGTCGGTCGCGGTGCGTGTCGGTTAGATCGTCGCGGTAAGTGATCAGTAGCGCGATCTCATCTTCGGGGTGTCCGCAAAGGTAAGCGATTACGTCGTCGCTAATCGAAGGGTTCTTGGCGAGTGCGCGGCAGGAGCCGATGTCGCTGGATGCGGCAATGTGCAGTGCAATGGATTCGTATAGCGAGCCGTTGGCTGCAAGTCGGCGACGCACTTTTGGCGACGCGTCTTGCGCGAGGATACGTTGGATGCTTGCGGGCAGGTCCGACTGCTCGGCGATGAAGATTCGGTCGCGCGTGTCGTCGGACTCGGCGAGGAAGAGCATTTCGGGGCCGCTGAGTTCTTTGCCGGTGAGTGCGGTGCGGCAGGCGAATGAGTGCGGCGAAAAGTGAATCGCGCTTTGGATGCTGGCTGGCAGCGTCGATTTGCGGCGCAGCAGGAGCAATTGCTGGCACAGGTCGTCGCGGTCGGCCCATAGCTGTAGTAGTTCGTCGTCGAGTGTGCAGTGTAGGATCACGGCAGCGCGCACGGCGGTGTCGTCGCTCTGCGCTAGGTGCACGGCGATGTCGAGGTCGAGCGTCTTACGGTTGGCCAAGGAAATGCGCACGGCCGAGGATGTGTCGTCGGCTAGAATGAATTGCAGGTGAACTGGTAGGGATGGGTTCTGTGCGGCCTCTGCGCGCACGTAGGCATTCTGGTCTTCGACTAAAATTTGAAATTCTTTCGGTGTCAGGTTGGTGTTACTAGCGAGGGCATAGCGCACGATGACATCTTTATGCTTAACCAGTCGATTGAGTGCTTGTTGCGGGCAGCGCGGATTACTTGCCAGGCCGTGCGCAATGCCTGATTTTTTCGGATCGAGCTTGGTGGCAATCTGGTCGGCTAAATCCGATGGGATCAGCGGATAGTGTGCGAGGAACTCTAGATAGACGTCCTGGTCATGATACAGCTCGTAGAGGTCGCGCAGGATACGAGTCGGTAGCGGTGGCTTGCGGTGGACCTTTACAGTCTCCGCTACACCAAGGTCGTCGATTTGTTCGACCAGGTCGTCACAGGTGTTTATTTGCACCATTCAACTTCCTCCGGTGTTAAGAAAACTTCGCGTGGCGTGGAGCCGTTTTGCGGGCCGATATGCATACGGTCTTCGAGCTCTTCGATGAGTAGGGCGGCGCGATTGTAGCCGATGCGTAGGCGGCGTTGTAGGAAACTGGTGCTGGCCTTTTGTGATTCCGCCACGGTGAGCATGGCCTTCTTCAAAAGTGCTTCGTCGTCCTCACCTTCGATGCCATCGATCCCCATCTGGCTGCCGGACTGATCTTCGCCCGAGGCCGGGATAGATTTCAGATCGACGCGGAACTCTGGCAGGCGCTGACCGGAAATGTACTCAACCACGCTCTTGATTTCGTGATCTTCCACCATCGGGCTTTGGATACGAATCAGACGGGCGATGCCTGGGGGATTAAAAAGGAAGTCACCTTTGCCGAGTAGGCTTTCGGCGCCCTTGCAGTCGAGAATGGTGCGCGAATCGACGTTGGAGGAAACCTGGAACGCGACGCGGGTCGGGAAGTTTGCTTTAATGATGCCAGTGATGACATTCACGCTGGGTCGCTGGGTCGCCACGATGGTGTGGATGCCGACGGCGCGGGAAAGTTGTGCGATGCGGGCGAGCGCGCCTTCGGCTTCGCCTTTGGAAGTCATCATTAGGTCGGCGAGTTCGTCGATGATGACGACGGTGAAGGGCATCTTCTTGAAGCCATCCACCTCGGCCTTGTCATTGTAGCCTGCGATATTGCGCACTTGTTTCTCGGCGAGCACTTCGTAGCGGCGCTCCATCTCTTTGACGACCCACTTGAGCACCTGAACGGCGGGCTTGGCATCGGCCACGACGGAGTGAATCAGGTGAGGGATGGTGCGGAATAGGCCGAACTCGACGCGCTTCGGGTCAATCAGCACCAGTTCCAGCTCATCGGGTTTGAAGTTGTATAGCAGGCTGAGGATGAGCGTGCTCATGCAGACGGACTTACCGCTGCCCGTGGCGCCAGCGATGAGTAGGTGCGGGGCTTTGGCCAGATCGGTGATGATCGGCTTGCCTTGAATGTCGAGCCCCATAATTAGCGGGATCTCGCAGTCGTTCTGTAGCCATGCTTTAGTGCTGAGTAGAGAGCGCAGTGAGATGGGGACGGAATTGGTGTTGCCGATTTCGATGCCGACAAATGGTTCGCCTGGGATCGGGGCCTGCATGCGAATGCTGGAAGTGGCGAGTCCGAGGGAAATGTTCTTTTGCAGGTTGGTGATGGACTCGACGCGCACGCCCATGCCCGGTTGCACGCGGAACTGGGTGATGCGCGGGCCGATCAGCGCGTCGTAAACGTAGGCATCGACGGCGAAACTATCCAAAGTGTCTTGCAGTGTATTCTTCTGAGCCTCCAGTGCTTCGGGAGTGACGAGTGTGACCGATTCGGCGTCGGCTTTGTCGAGCAGGTCTAGGCTCGGGGCCTTGTAGTCGGCGATGTCGACGGGTTGCGCAATTGGCTCAGGCTCTGCCTCTAGTTCTGCGGCCGTGGTGCTCTCGTCTGCTTCGCGCTCGGCTAGTTCGGCAATCTCACGCGAGCGCGGGTCGATGCCTGCGAGTTGATCGCGGGCGCTTTGTAGCATGCGTTCGTAGCGCTGCTGACTCTCGTTGGCATAGTCTTTAAAATAGTGGCCACGCTCGGCGCGATCTTTGAGGATGCCCTCTAGCTCGCTGCGCCATTGGGCGAGTTGTGCTTGTTCGGCAGCGACAGTGGCTTCTTCGCGGCGCACGTCGGCGACGACTGCTTCGGGCAATTCGTCTTCTTCGAGCTCCTCAGTGGAGTCGTCGTCCTCGTATTCCCAGACGTATTCATATTCCTCCTCTTGGTTGTTGAGGTTCTCCTTCATCGTCTCGATCGTGCCGACGAGGCGACTGAGGCCAGCTTTCATGCGGCGCAGGGAGTTTTTATTTCTGGAAAATGAGAGTGCCATTGATGGGAATCAGAGTGCTCCGCTCCAGGCTTGATCAGATCCCGTATGCATCGCTTTGATTAAGCTGGAAATTCAGCGGAATGGTTCAAGGCTGAATTTGTGTTTTTGTGTGAAAGTTGGTGTGTCGCGCCAGCGTGGAGGATGGATATCTTATTCATGGCGGGGCAGGTTTCATTGTGACACCGCAGTGTCAGTTTCACGGAGGCACAAAAAAGCCCGCTGATTGTGACAATCAGCAGGCTTAAATGGCGGGATAGACGAGATTTGAACTCGCGACCTCCTGCGTGACAGGCAGGCGCTCTAACCAACTGAGCTACTACCCCTAAAAGTTGGAAGATGCCGACAGTAGAAATCGGATCTTTGAAGTCAAGCGGTGTTTTCGCCTGAAATCAGAATAATGTGTGTGACTGTTTGGGGGCACTTCAATTGGCTAAAGCTTGCCCGCTCAGGTGAGCGAAAATACGCGAAGTTCATTGGTGGGAGGGACGAGCTCTGCCTCGTCCGTCGATCCTGAGCTGGCATACTGCGGACGAGGCGGAGCTCGTCCCTCCCTCGTTCGATTGATATAGGCACAAAAAAGCCCGCTGATTGTGACAATCAGCAGGCTTAAATGGCGGGATAGACGAGATTTGAACTCGCGACCTCCTGCGTGACAGGCAGGCGCTCTAACCAACTGAGCTACTACCCCTAAAAGTTGGAAAACGCAGACAGTAGAAAACGGAGTTTCGATGTCAAGCGGTGTTTTCACGTTCTTGTGTGATTTTGCCGCAGCGCGGTTGGTGAGCCAAGCAAGCCACTTTTTTTATGACTCGGGTTTTGCTATTCGCCTATTTATTAAGCAGTTTGACTTATTGTATGCATTTATTAGCAAAAGAATCTGCGGCTGGATTGGAGCCGTGCCGCTCGAAGTTCGGGCCGCTGCTGTTGGCGTTGTTGATTCAGGGGGGAGTGTTGGGCCTTGCGGTATTTGTGGTGGTGCTGGTGCCGGAATTCCGCTCAGATCCTGAGTTCGTTGCGAAAAAGAAGATTTATTTGCCGCAAAAAGAGCTGCAGCATAAAGTGGCGTTAGCGGCGTTTCAGAATGCCGCGAGTTCGCCGATGCAGATGGAGCGAATTAGTACGGCGGCTTTACTGCCAGATGCGCTGCCCTCCCTGCCTGCTCTGCCTAAAAGTGAATTTAATCCGATTGAACGCAATCCAGCAGCCTTACAGTCGGATGCCTTGCTCGGGCAATCTGGTGTGTTGGGTGCTTTGCAAGGGTTGAAGACGGGGTCGTCCTCGGCCTCGTTGTTTGGCATCGAAGACAGCGGCCAGCGTATTTTGATCTTGTTCGATAATAGCTCGACCGTCTGGAACAAGGCGAGCGCAGCGGGGGTGACGACGGATGCCTTTGTGCGCGAATTGTCGATGCTGGTGGGCGGGTTGAATGCCAACACGCTATTCGGGCTAGTGCCTTTTGCACGGCAGGTCGGCACCTTTCGTGATTATATGGTCGCTGCGGGTGCGCGTAATAAGCAGGAGGCGAAGCGTTGGATCGCGGAGAATGTGCGTTCAAGTCGCAAGACAACGCAGCTGCCTTTCGCCGAAGATGGTATCCAAGGGGCGCTTACGGTCGCGTTTCAAATGGAGCCTGAAGTGATCTTTATTGTATCCGACGGCGATTTTCAGCGTGGCAAGACCGCCAAGGCCAGCGCGGGCGATGTGCCGTGGAAGGATGTGGATAAGACGCTGCGCGCGCTCACTCGCCAGTACGGGATCGAGCCGCGCATCCACTTCATCGGCTTCAAGGTCGAGCCCGAAGCGGCGGCTGCGATTGAGCAGATCACCCGCCGCTTTGATGGCGAGTTTAGTGATTTTTCGCAGTAGTCGGGGGGGGAGTGGAAGCGACACTCTTGTCGCTTTATTCCTCGCAGCCTTGGATTGAGCAAAGCGACAAGAGTGTCGCTTCCACGCTTCGCAGCCTTGGATTGAGCAAAGGCTGCGAGGAATAAGCAAAGCGACAAGAGTGTCGCTTCCACACCTCGCAGCCTTGGATTAAGCAAAGGCTGCGAGGAATAAGCAAAGCGACAAGAGTGTCGCTTCCACGCTTCGCAGCCTTGGATTAAGCAAAGGCTGCGAGGAATAAGCAAAGCGACAAGAGTGTCGCTTCCACGCTTCGCAGCCTTGGATTAAGCAAAGGCTGCGAGGAATAAGCAAAGCGACAAGAGTGTCGCTTCCACGCTTCGCAGCCTTGGATTAAGCAAAGGCTGCGAGGAATAAGCAAAGCGACAAGAGTGTCGCTTCCACGCCTCGCAGCCTTGGATTAAGCAAAGCGACAAGAGTGTCGCTTCCACGCCTCGCAGCCTTGGATTGAGCAAAGCGACAAGAGTGTCGCTTCCACGCTTCGCAGCCTTGGATTGAGCAAAGCGACAAGAGTGTCGCTGCCACGCTGTTTAAGGCAGTTTCGGAGGTCGCCCCTCCCTAATACTATTTGTTCTTACCCTTCTTAAAGGGCCGTGCGCTGGTCTTGGCGCGCTTCTTTGCACCGCCACCTTGGGTGAGTGGCGCGACGCTGGAGCGCTTGTGGCCCCCTTTTTTGATACGGTCGGCGGATGCTTGGCGGCCTTTGCTGCGGCGATTGTTTTTTTGATCGGGGCGGCGCTCAATCTTGCCAGTTGTCGCAGTGACGCGGAAGTCGATCTGACGCTTGTAGCGATCCACACGATTGACTTCGACCATGATGTGTTGGCCAAGTGAATACGTCTTATGCGTGCGGCGTCCGATTAATGAAGTGCCGTCGTCGCTTGCGTGGTAGAAGTCGTCATCGAGTTGAGAGATGTGCACCATGCCGAACGCGAGCGAGTCGGTGAGTTCGATAAACAAGCCGTGATTTTTGACGTCAGTGATGATGGCTTTGAAGGATTCCTTTTCGGGCTTCTTCAGTTCGCGTTCATAGAATTCGAGGAGCTTGGTTTTGACTGAGTCGCGCTCGGCATCGACACTGTTGCGCTCGGCGACGCTGAGGTGGTCGCCGAGTGATAGCAGCTTGCCTTGCGTGTAGCGGATGTCGGGCTCTTTGGGCGCCGAATCGACGCCAGTCTTGTGCATGTAGCCGTCGAGTACACGGTGCACAATTAAGTCGGAGTAGCGTCGGATCGGCGAGGTGAAGTGGGTGTAGTCGGGCTTGGCGAGGCCGTAGTGACCATCCGCGCTGGCGCGATATTGCGCCTGTTTGAGACTGCGTAGCACCTGGACTTTAAGCGTGTAGCCCTGTGGGTGCTCCTTGAGCTTTTTGAGTAGCATGCTCATCTCGCGTGGCTTGCTGAGGTTGCCGCATTGCACGCCGAAGGTGATCATCGTCTCGCGTAATTCCTGCAGCTTTTCGTCCTCCGGTTCGTCGTGGACACGATAGATACTGGGGAAGTTGGAGCGCTTCATCGCGCGGGCCACTTGTTCATTGGCGGAGAGCATGAACTCCTCGATCAGCTGGTGGCTCTCGTCGTTGAACTCTTTTTCGATGCGGTCGGTGTAACCTTCCTCATCGACGTAAAGTTTGACCGAAGTCATGTCGAGGTCGAGCGAGCCGTTCTTGAAGCGGCGCTGGCGTAGTATTGTGGCGATATCCCAACTCTTGCGAATATACTTTTGCAGTAGCATCATCTCGTCGTCGTTGACTTCGTCGAGTGAGCGTCCGGTCGAGCCTGTCTGGTGTTTCGGCGGCAGCGGCGTCTTGCGCACGACGTCGAGGTCGTCCTCATTCATAAACGCAAAGGCTTGCTTGTAGGTGAGGCGTTTATTACTGCAGATGACGGTGTTGGCGAAGTCGACGGCCACGATCTCGGCTTGGTCAGAGAAGGTAATGAAACAGGTCTTCGTGAGCCGGTCTTGTGCTTCGACTAGGCTGCAAAGGCCATTGGACAGCGCATGTGGCAGCATCGGGATGACGGTGCCAACCAGGTAGGTGCTGTTTGCGCGTTCCTGAGCCTCAACGTCGAGCGCTGTGCCTGGCTTGACATAGGCACTGACGTCAGCGATGTGCACGCCAACACGGATATTGCCGTCGTCTAATTGTTCTACAGAAATCGCGTCGTCAAAGTCTTTGGCGTCGTCTGGATCGATGGTAAAAGTGAAAATGTCGCGGCAATCTTGACGGCCTTCGGTATCTTGTTCGCGGACGTGGTCGGGGATGGCCTCGGTTTGCTTCTCAACGGCAGAGGGGAATTGCGGGTTAAGGTTGTATTTAAACAAAATGGCTTTGAACTCGGCATCGGGCTCGTGCGTGCGGCCGAGTACTTCGCTAATTTCGCCTTCTGGATTGAGGTGGCGTTGCTTCCATTCGAGTAGTTTGACCACGACTTTGTCGCCCACCTTGGGAATCGGTTTAATGCCGCTGTTTGAGGGCTGAGGGACTAGCACGTCTTGAGTGATACGAGGATCATCTGGGACAACGTAGTAGGTGTGGCGGCCTTTCTCGAGGGTGCCGGGGATGGCTTCGCGGGCGCGTTTAAGAATACGAATAACGCGCACATTCGGCTTTTCGTTTGGATCGTAGGCGGGTCGCTGTCGGCCTTTGCCGCGAAAGGGACTTTGCTGCGGCCGCTGTATAATGCGTGCGAGCACTTGGTCGGCATGTAGCGAGACTCCCGTGTCTTCGACTGCGACGGGGTAGCCAGCGCCCGGGCCAGAGGGTTTGCCGGTGGTGGATTCGGGGATCAGCGTCGCCGCGCCGTTTTGGCGGAACATGATGCGACCGCTAACGAGATCGGCATCATCAGGGATGCAGAGCTTGTCCTTCTTGAGGCGAGCGATCTCGCCGCGCTCGAGCATTTCATCGAGTAGGCTGTGGGCAGCAGCCATTTCTTTAGAGCCGATTTTAAGGACGGCGAAAATCTCTTCGCGCCGCATGGGCACGTAGTCTTTAGTGCCTAAAAGTTGCAGTAGTTGTGGGCGTAGTTCCATATTATGAGTCAGACTCAATCGAGTTTTAGAGGATATGCGAGCCGCGATCTTGTTACCAGTAGATGGGGCGCGGAGGGGCTTGACGATTGCAGGAGTGTTTCATGCGGAGGGATCAATGGAGCCGAAAATCAGAATCGAACTGACGACCTATTCATTACGAATGAATTGCTCTACCAACTGAGCTATTTCGGCAAACATTAAAAAATCAACAGCTTAAGGAGGTGATTGAGTTTCGAATATTCTGAACTTAACCACTAATTAGCCAATTATGGCTTGGTTGTGCGTCTCGGGTCTGTCGCTTAAGGAAGCGAAATTCCTCCGTCAATGAACAACAGATTGAGAATGTTTAGGGGTTCGTCAATACTTCCGTTGGCTATCTGAGCTAATTAATTAATCGATGTTTATTTGAAGGCACAGTGCGGGGTCTTGGTGGGATGTGTCCTTGGAGCCGTAAACTGCCGTCAGTGTTAAATAGCAAGGCCTGTGCGAATCTAGCGGGGAGAGTGACGCTTCGGTGCAAGTTACCAGATCGGGTGCTGGATAAATCGTACCGTCCTGAGGTTTTTTTTTGGGGGGGCAACCGCTAAGGCCCTAGTTGCGACTTTAAGCTGACCGACTAGTCATTTATTAGTCATAGATTAAAATAACGTAAAGTAAATTTGTAAATTTACGGGATGTCATTACGGTTTAATGATTATTTTAATTATCCTGCCGCTTTAATGGATGGCAATGCCTGCAATGCCAGTCTGACGGTTTTTAAGATAAGCCATGATATACATTACACTATTACTTTTCGCCGTCTTGGTTTACCGCCGATGGCGCGCGGACTCTCAACGACTAAAGAAATAATATGGGACTTTTAAAAAATATAGCCAAACGGACGGCACGGCAGACAGCGATGTCTGACTTTGAGCGACTCAAGTTTGCAATTCAGCAATTCCCCGAAAAGTCTATCGGGGACATTTTTCAAGTCACCGCGAATTTAGCACCGGCGCTGTCTGCAAAGCTGCCAGATCCTCACAATGTAACTTTCGATGCGGCAATGACATTAACCAGGAGTGATTTTCAAGCAAATGAACAAATAAGGAAGGATCTAGCGCGATTACTTTCAATTCTCACCAAGTTAGAGAAGGATTCAAAAGAAGCGCCAACTAAGTGGGGCACTTACCAGTGGGGCATTTACTTCTGGCGAGTCGTGCTAATGACTATGCTGCATGATGAGCTATATGATGATGCAAGAAAGCTATGGGAGTTAATTAAGCAACGAGAGGAAACCAAGGGTCGTTCTCTTTGCGCCCTGCGGCCAAGCTACTATCAATTTAAGTAAAAGTTGGAGTCCTGTTTCGGCAGCGCTGAGAGCAAATGGCATATTGCATGTACATGTAGGTGACATTAGGAGCGTTAACTTTTAGTTTCCCTTAGCGTCTGGATGGCATTATTGAGGCCTTAGAGCGGATCATCGATGCACTGCATGTGGCACTGGGCAGGTTGGGATCGAGTTAAAAAAGCACTCAATGCCGTCAGGCGTATCCTACCAGGCGGTAAAATAGTCCTTTTTGTATTTTGCCTTTTGTCATTTTAGCACTTTTACTGCCGCGCTTATGAGCTCTGTCTTGCAACTACTTCTTGAGGGTGAACACCTTAACACTGCCCAAATGGCGCAGGTGCTCGGCCTGTCCGAAAGCGACATTGCCGCCGAATTGAAGCGCCTTGAGGGCGAAGAAATCCTGCTCGGGTGGCGCCCAGTGTTCAACCCCGAGCGCGCCCAGGAAACGATCGTGCGAGCGGTCATCGAAGTGAAGATCAGTCCCGAGCGCGATGGCGGGTTTGATCGCCTCGCGACACGGATTAGTCGTTTTGATTCGGTGGAGTCCTGCTATTTAATGTCTGGCTCGTATGATCTGCTGGTGATCGCAACAGGCAGTGACCTACGTGATGTTGCGACTTTTGTGTCGGAGCGTCTCGCGAGCATCGAGGGCGTGTTGTCAACGGCAACCCACTTCATGTTGCGTGCCTATAAAGACCATGGGCATATCTTTTCATCTCCGACTGAGGACAGCGATAAACCTGCTGTGAGTGCATAATGGCAGACGACAGCCAACGCTTTGTGGCGGATCACGTCGTGAGTCTGCCTCGTTCTGGTATTCGCGATTTCTTTGCGATCGTCGCGGCGATGCCGCAGGCCATCTCGCTGGGTATCGGTGAACCTGATTTCGTCACGCCCTGGCATATTCGCGAGGCCGCGATCTTTGCTCTCGAAAAAGGTAAGACCAGCTATACCGACAATCTCGGCCTCATCCGTTTGCGCCGTGAGATCAATACTTACGTCGAGCATAATTTTGAGCTGAGTTACAATCCCGACAACGAGATCCTGGTCGCCGTCGGCGTGTCCGAGGCCTTAGATATTGCCCTGCGTGCGGTACTCAATCCGGGCGATAAGGTGCTCTATCACGAGCCTTGCTATGTTTCGTATAGTCCTAGCATCTTGCTGGCGCATGCGCAGCCGATTGCCATTGGCACCTCTGCGGAAGATCAGTTCGGCATCAACCCGGATGCGGTCGAAGCCGCTTGGGAGCCTGGTTGTAAGGTGCTGATGCTCAACTTCCCGACCAATCCGACTGGCGGCGTGACGGAGCGTGCGAAGCTCGAGCGCATCGCCAAGTTCGCGATTGAAAAGGATCTATTGGTGATCAGTGACGAGATTTACTCCGAGTTGACCTTCGAGGGCGAGCACACCAGTATTGCGACGCTGCCAGGCATGCAGGAGCGCACCATTTTTCTGCATGGATTTTCTAAGGCATTTGCCATGACCGGTTTTCGGATTGGTTACGCCTGTGGCCCCGCCCCGCTGATCGAGGCGATGATGAAGGTGCACCAATATAGTATGCTGTGTGCGCCGATTCTCTCTCAAGAAGCGGCGATTGAGGCATTGAAAAACGGCGGCCCTGCGGTCGCGAAGATGAAGGAGCAATACCATCGTCGTCGTGATCTGATCGTGCGTCGCTTCAACGAATCCGGCCTCACCTGCCACTTGCCGAAGGGCTCATTCTACGCATTTCCTTCGATCCAATCGACTGGGATGAGCTCGATGGACTTCTGCCGAGGCTTGTTGACCGAGGAAGAAGTTGCGATCGTTCCTGGCACGGCCTTTGGCCCGAGTGGTGCTGGGTTTGCCCGTGCGAGTTTCTCCACCAGCTACGAGCGAATTATCGAAGCGACTGATCGTATTGAGCGCTACGTCGATAAGGTTCGTAAATAGTTCTTGTAAGTTCTTCATTACTAAAGCATTCCCGCACGGCTCAGCTAGTTGCGCTCTTTAGTTGCTATCTTGCTTCAAGCATAGACAGCTCAGCTTGTTTTATTATAGTTCCACTTTTCTGAATTCTAACTTCTGAATTCTAACTCCTTTTTTAAATGATCGATCCATCCAGAACCGTAGCCATTGTTGGCCGTCCCAATGTCGGAAAAAGCCGCTTGTTTAACAGGCTGTGCGGGCGGCGCTTGTCGATTGTGCACGATATGCCCGGCGTCACGCGTGACTTGATCTCCGCCGAAGTGAATGACGACTTCGTCTTACTCGATACCGGTGGTCTCGGCATGGAGCTCAAGATGACGCCGAAGAAGATTGCGGATGCTGCCGAAGAGCAGGTGGGCTTTGCCATTCAGGCTTCAGCGGTCATTTTGTTTATCGTCGACGTTCGCCAGGGCATTACTGCGCTCGATGAGATTGTTGCCGAGAAGCTGCGTCGCTATGGCAAAGAGGTCATCCTTGTTGCTAATAAGGCAGATTCGGAGGACGTCGAAGACGACGCCTACGAGTTTATCAGCCTCGGCTTGGGTGATGCGATGCCAGTTTCCGCCGAGCATGGTCGTGGAATCACGGATCTTCTCGATGCGGTCAAGGTGAAGCTCGGCGAGAAGCCAGCGTTCGACGCCGATGCACCGGTCGAACCGAAGCGTATCCGCATTTCTTTGATGGGACGTCCCAATGTCGGCAAATCCTCGATCGGTAATCGCCTGCTCGATTCGAAGCGCCTGATCGTCAGCGACGTCGCTGGCACCACGCGCGATTCCGTCGAGCTAGATTTAGACTATAAGCATAAGGACGGCGAAATATTGAAATTCCGCATGGCTGATACTGCCGGTCTGCGCACCAAGACCAAGGTTGATAGCCCGGTGGAGTTCTTCTCCAGCGTGCGCACCCAGCATGCGATGGAAGCGTCTGATGTCGTGTTTCTGATTATTGATGCCGTTGATGGTGTGACTAAACAAGACCAAGCCCTCGCGGGTGCGGTGCTCGATGCCGGCCGTGCGTTGGTGATCGTGGTCAACAAGTGGGATCTGATTATTCAGCAATGGGAGCGCGAGCCGATCGAAGGTTTCCGTTCGCTCAAGCACTTCCTCGAGTCTTATGAGAAGTCGCTGCGCAAAGAGATGTTCTTCCTGCCCGATCCGCCGGTGCTGTTCGTTTCTGCTGAGACGGGCTTCCGGATTGAGTCGATGCTTGAAACTGCCGCGGCCATCTCTGCCACGCTCGATCTGAAGATTCCGACTGGCAAGCTCAACAGCCTGATGGAGTCGCTGTTTGAAGCGCGTTCGCCCAAGGTCGTTGGCACCAAGCGTTTCAAGGTGTTCTATGCCACGCAGACCGGTTCGCGGCCAATGCGTATCCGCTTCTTCTGTAACCGTATCGAGCGTCTGGATCCCGGTTATCGTCGTTATCTGGAGAAGGCAATCATCCACGAGTTCCGTCTCAGTGGTTGCCCGGTGCGTTTCGATCTCGTCGGTAAAGAGCGTCGCTACGAAGACGAGGAGGGCTCCGCAGAGCATGCGCACCGTCAGAGTGATGATCTACAGCGTAAGGCCCGTGTCCGCCAGATGGGTCCAGATGCTGCGAAGATCGATAAGAAGCACCCAGAGCGTCGCGCGAAGATCACGCAGAACAAGGCCGCACACAATCGGAGTGGCAAGAACCGGGAAAGCAGAAGCAGAAAGTAGCCTTCGATCCCAGGACCTTTCTGTCGCTGCGTTTATATTTTCAACCAGCCAGTGCCGCACTTAAGTGTGGCGCTGGCTTTTTTGTGGGTGGAGCTCGGCCCTCCCATAGTCTTGTGGTGCCATTTTATAGGTTTTATGCGCATGCAAATAGTGGAGGGCAACGCTCCGTCGTTGCCATGCGTCGGTGGCAGATGCCTTTAGGATCGGTGGCAGATGCCCTTAGGATCGGTGGCAGATACCCTTAGGGTCGGTGGCAACGACGGAGCGTTGCCCTCCACCGATCAAGCCTAGGTTATGTCAATGCCACACTCTTTAGCTGCGGCGTTGCGCGCGGACCCTCCCAAGTGTCGAGCCGACGTGCCAGTCATCGACGAGCTGCCGTTGTTTGATCGTGGTTAAGGGCGTGCGGATGCGCTGCGAGTTAGCTGAGCAGTTCGGCGGCGATGCCGTAGCGCAGGTTGTAGAACGAGTGCGTTACGCGGTCGCGGTCGGCGTACTCGAGTACGCTGTCGATGGTGATCAATGCGGCCGGGATAATGTCGGCCCGCGCGGCGGGTAAGTGCGGCACTGCCATGCGCTCATGTAGTGGCAAGGCCATCAGTGCTGCTTTGAGCGCGGTGATCTCCTCTTTGTGCAATACCGGGCAGCGCTGTTCGATGGTCTGCTCGTTTTGCGCGGCCAGCACGGCGCGGGTGACGGTGAATGCACCACCAGTGACGATGAGCGGCGCGGCGTTTGGCTCGAAGCTGAAGCCACTGGCTTGCAATGCCTCACTGACATGGGCGGCGATGCGGGCTGCGGTTTCGGCAGACAGCGCGGCATCGCGATCGGCGATGAATTGCTCAGTGAGGCGCACCGCGCCGAGCTGCAGGGACAGTGCTTGCTCGATCTGGCCGTGAGCAAAGCGGATCAGTTCGAGGCTGCCGCCGCCGAGGTCCATTTGGATGAAGTTGTGGATGCCGGCGATCTGCGGGTCGCAGCGGAGCCCCTTACCGATGTAGGTCGCTTCCTCTGCGCCGGACAGTATTTGTATTTCGATGCCAGTCGCCTCATTGACCAGTTCGATGAACTGGATGGCATTGGTCGCGTCGCGCACCGCGCTAGTGGCAACGATGCGCAAGGTCTTCGGCTGGTAGCCTTGTGCGAGGCGGGCGAGCTCGGTGATGGTTCCGCAGCCAGCTGCCATCGCGGCTTCTGTTAGGCTGGGCAGCGCCTGGCTGATGCCGGTGCTAATACGCGTCTCAATGGTCTCGGCAAAAATGGTTGCGACGCTGCCGGGCGCCGTGCCGCTGCGAGCGACGAGTAGCTTAATGGAATTACTGCCAACATCGATGACGGCGACTGTTTCAGGGCTAGGCATGGCACCGAGCAAATCTGCTGGCGCTGGAGGGTCAAGCTTGGGTCGTGGCTTTGAGCCGATCAGCTGCGCCGTTTTTTTGAGCCATTGCACTCTGCGAGTATAATAAACCGCGAACGGAGTGTGGGCGACTCGCCCACATTGATCTTGTGTTGCTGCCAAGGAGGGCGGGTCGCCCTCCCTCCTTTTAACAGTCTGGGTGGTGCGCTAGAGCAGGT
>Ga0209092_10000993_pt1 | contig 28614 bp, 15 predicted proteins | sample FraStrMetagenome_FD_187446 | JGI IMG/M metagenome (GOLD analysis project Ga0209092, IMG submission 187446) | Marine eukaryotic phytoplankton communities from Arctic Ocean - Fram Strait ARC3M Metagenome (SPAdes) (version 2) | ecosystem: Environmental > Aquatic > Marine > Oceanic | place: Fram...
TTCAGACGAAACATAGTTTTTCTTTTCCTCTCTAGAAAGCTTCTTGCAGCGCGTAGTAAAATAATTACCTATTATATACCTATGCAAATTTTGCCGAAAATGATGGTGCTAAAAGTCCTTCAATTTCCTTGTCATGAAAATAAAATTGACTTATTCCCGCACCAAGACTACGACAAAAAAACAATACTGTCATAGGGTTTTCTTTAAAGTTTAGGAAAGAACTGAAAGTTTAGTTAAAAAACGACATATGCAGGATTCGAACCTACGCGGGCGGAGCCCAGCAGATTTCGAATCTGCCTCCTTAACCACTCGGACAATATGTCTTGCGAAATAGGAAAAAATTATAAATATATTAATGCTTAAAAAATGTTTTCGTTAGCTAGTTCTTTTCGAGTGTTGAGACCATTGCAATCATTAGGGAATCTATTGCTATTTTACTCAAACAAACCAGAACAAAATTTCATGGTTTTTGTTTTCTTTTCATATCGCACGAGTAAAATTAATTTCATATGTTTCGATGAGTTTTTGTAGACGCTTCGAATTAAGAAAATATTTAGGCTTGTATTCTTATTGCTATTCAAAGTCTAGCCATTAATCAATATTTGTCATTGATTTTGTTTTCATCAGGTCAATTGATTTCAATATGTCTGATTTTAATGAATTTTCAATTGAAGTCATCAAATCAGATGTTGTCTCAGCAAAATTAGATATCTTAAATGAGTCATATTCACATTTTTGTTGAAGAATATCGTAGCCTCCGTTTACATCCAAAATATGACTGAAGGCGTTTTGTCGCGTTTCTCCCTCTTTTAAATGACATGCAACATCAGCAGCTATGTCTAAAATATTGCCTCCAATCATTTTATTTATTGATGTTTTGGTTGTCACAAGTTTGCAAAGCTTGTCAATAAATTGATTTTGACACTTTTGTCCCAACACCATAATTCCGATATCCTCAATGATTTTTTTCAAACGGATAATAATTGTACAAACCTCACTATCATTAAGATCAAGGTTGTCCCCCTCTTTCATTTCATACATAAATTTTTGTGTAACTGATGATATGACCTTTGATATCACAGCTTCCCCCTTCCCATCCCCAACACTCAAAAGAATCATAATATTTGATTTATCCAAACTTGCAACGAGTTCACAAGCATTGAGTAAAGTTCGAGTTAGGTCGTTATTGATTAATTCTTCAAGAATAAAAATAATCAACGGCCCATCTCCTACTTGATTCTTATGTAGACATAGTTCCAATAAAAGTTGAAGAAGTCTTCCTTTGAAGTTTTGACGATTATTTTTTCCGTGTTGGCGCCAGAGCGTTCGAGCAAATGATGTAAAATTCATGGTGCTTAACTGAATCAGATCTGAATGTGGCAATTCAAGACCCATTGCTTCTACTTCCATGGCTAGAAATAAACTGAAGGATATATTTTGCAACGTTAGAGACGTCCTTACATGTGTTGCATCAATGTAATTTCCCCTTTTTATCATATCAACAAGATTCTGTTGAGGAATTAAGAACATGAGACAACTCAGAGCGCGATGTCTCATAGCAAAAGTAAGAGATTCGTTTTTCTTCTTGCTTGATGATGAATGAAAAGATGATTTTGTTCCAAATGAGTTTGCTGAGACAATCCTAATTGTGGATTTTTCTGGCTTCGCAAATACCATATCAAGGAGTTCTTTCGCCTGTCCAGCCAGCATCATATCATTTTCAAAATCATTGTATTTCGTTGCACCAAGATGCGGTGATGACGTACTCTTGATATTCGAAAGAAATGGTGCTGATTTTGAAATTGAAAGCTTTTCTGATTTCTCTTCATTTTCAGCTCTTCCGATACTTGATACAGATGGATGATTTTTTATGGTCAAAACGAAAGCAATACGAAGTGATGCTCTTGCATTTATATTGTCCGAACTCTCTCTTACTGAACTAGAACTTTTGAGAGGATGTGCCTCTTCTCGTAAAAAGACTTGCTCTACAAGTTTAAGGCCATTATTTGAACTTACATCATCAAACAAACCACCATCACTAGTAGAGTTTAAATCCAATACGAAGTCCATCGTATTTTCTTCCTTACTAAATGAAAAATTCCGACTCGCCTCCGATTTTGATGTTGGGTGTTGAAATCTCCTTGATGAGTTTACATCAAAGGAAGAGCTTATATCATCATGATTTTTCATTAAATCTTTTTCAAGTCTATGAATGATATGAAGGGACTCATCTCCATGAACCAACCAACGCCTAGCAAGTAAATCTACACATTCATCAAGATTCACATGAGAGTATCTTTCAGAAAGTTCATTGCACACTATGCACACTTGTGACGCGATATTAAAAAAACCGCTGAAACTCAAGGAATCATTTTCATCCAAAGACGCAGTTGCTACTTCCAATGAAGCCTCTATCAATAGCCTCTGCATTAATTTCTCAGGAGAGATATCATCTTCAATAATTTCGACTAGAACTGCCTTTTGTAGAATCGTTTCAATAATTTTTTTCTCTCGATAAGTGCAACTTGATGTTGCTACTGACAATCTTTCTTGCACCTTAATCTTATCGTGAAGGTTGGAATACTCGGATTCTATTCGTTTCACCCTTTCCAATGCTTGATTCTCTTTCTGAACTAGTTGTACGCCATTGTTGCTTTCACTAATAGATAGGCGGGCGCCTTCCGCTTCACAAGACGCCTGCATAGCAAGAGTTAATGCATGATGTAGACATTTCAATCTTTCATAAGACCCTCTATCGTACAGTTTCGCGCACCACTCTGCAAGTTCTGCACCATCATCAGCTTTTTGCAACCTGTTCATCACTGGTAATATGCTACAATCAAATGAAGGCAAGGAGGAATCATCTTTTTCGAATTGTTCGAATCGAACACATAATGATCTCGCATGGATATATCCTGAAGGTATACCAAGCGAATGACAAAGAGGAGCGAGAGCGGCAATATGTGATGAATCGGAATTCTGAAGAAAGAATGGCTCTAAGCCAAGTAATGGATCAAATTCTGAAGAGACCACATTTTTCCCCCTAGGACCAAGAACTCCACAAAATAAAGGTTTCGGTTTTGAACGATCTGAACCGAAAGGATTAGGAAACGGAATAAAAAACGAATTATAAAAAGGCCGATTTCGTTTATCAGGAAAAATTGACTTCAGTACAAAAAGAACATTCTGACGATTTTCGATTCGCTTAATTTCTTCATTGAAAGTGCTTATGTGTGACTGTTTCATTTGCTTGTGCTCTCCTTTTACTTTGGTGATTTCTTGATGATATATAGAAAGAATGAGCAATTGGCGTTCATAATCGCTTTGACAACAAGAAGCATTCTCAAATGATATTATACATCTCCTCAATACTGCCGACCTAGCCATTGAAGATGGTAAAAGGTTCAGAGCAGCTTTCACAGCGCATAAAAAGTTCTCATCATCTTGATAGTAATCATTATGTCCATCAGGAGAAATTTGAATGGATTCTTGATTAAGCAGTGGAGAAAGCATAAATTCTATGACTTTTTGAGCTGCACAATTTGGGTCAATAGAAAATGCATTTCCAAAATTGATTGCTAATTGAAGAATCTCCTCTGGGTCTTGAAGCTTTTTAGAAGACCCATTGATGAGCATTGGAACCAAGGACTCTGCATATTCTACTGACGATTCATTCATTCCTCGACTATTTGTACTCAAATCCTCTCCGAATCCACGGGGATCAAAAGAAACATCGTAATATTTCAGTAAACTCCACCAAGAAGCACTCAAAGATAAGCTTCTACATTGGGTTACGAATTGAATTTGATTTTTCCAACTTGTACTTCCCCTTCCTTCCACACCTTCATTATGTGTCTTTATCCCTATGTTAGACAATTTTACAACACGGACAAAATCTCTCTTATTAATTGGAGATGGAAGCGCTGCTCTGAAAATCTGCAAAACGAAAAAATATTAGATCCATTTAAACTTTTTTCTTTTCATTATATTTTGTTCTTACCTTGAAAGCCTGTCTCATTGGTAATGATAGTAAAAGGGAAACTGCCAATTGAGAATCAATTTTTCCACTTATCAAACCTTGATTCGACCCTCCCAAGCATCGCTCAGCACACGACTGTATACTCTTGTCATACAATTGCATAAAATAGAGTAGTACTGAATCATTAAGTTGATCAGGTGACTTCAAGTGATTGCTCGCCATAAAAGTTATTTTTTGAATGAGAATCGACAAAGAAATACTCCAAGCACCTTTTTCAGAAAGAAATGAAAATAAATCTCCCGATAATAAATGATTGAAGCTCATTGTATCAGAAGTCTCTTTAAAGCTGTAATTTGGTATTTCGAAAAATCTCATTTGGTCTATACAGTGGTCCATACAATAGCAAAGAGCTTCCATCGGTGGTAAGAGCAAACCGTCACCAACATAAAAATTTGGATGTAATTTCGTTTGTGAAGGTGTTGATATTTCTAGCTCGTAATATTCGTTTTTAGAATCTTGACCAATGTAGGCTTCTTGGCGTGCTCTTGTCTCAATTTTTATCCTATTGAAATATTTTACTGTATTTTCACCAACGTATCCATCAGCTCTTGTTAGAACCTGTGTAACTAAGTCAATTATGGAACTAAGTGCTGCTATAGAGGGAAGAAACTTATCAGGGCAACTTTTTGCATTATCTTGCAAAAGCGACGATGCTCGCAGAATATTTCGCATCACATTCGGTAGCGTTGATGAATTCAATTCGTAAAGGTCCTTGCATCTAGGAGTGTTAGTGAAATCAGAAGTATCTTTGGAGGACCTATGACACAATGCCTTTGTTACATTTAAAAGCGCTTTAGAGGCTAGCTCTCCACTGTAAGGATCAAGCATCCCTGAGGCACTTAATAAGTCAAAACATAGAGAATCTTTCGATGAATCTGCCATTTTGCAAGCAGAGGAAGCAACGGCCTCGAACCAAGCGGATTCGTTACAGACATCAAAAATTAATGCACATCCTCTTTTAGCTTTTATAAGACATTTTTTCAGATTTTTATAAAACTTTTCATTTTCAATGTCATTCTTTAAAAGTAAAAGCTGCTCCGCAGGGAATAGAAGCTTCGATACAGAAGCTTTCTGAACGTCACATTTCCTTAAACAATGAAGGTTAAGAAAAATAGAAAAAGAAGTTTGCAATTCATAAATACGCTCAAACTGCCGTTTCAAAGAAGACCATTTACAGACTCCCTTTTTCGAGAAATCCTCGGAAAAAGAATTCCTGGAGCATTTCGTATTTTCATTATTAGACATAATTTGTAGGATAGAACAAGCTGAAGAGCAAACTCGAATGCATTTCATTTCATACTCTTTATGAACCTTGCAACGGTTATCTTCAAGAATTTGTGAGCAAAACGCTATTACTCTTGATCCTACCTCACTTGCTAAATGTTCATCAATTTGGTATAAGTTGGTTAAAAGGGATGCAGTTTGATTTGCTCTAGTTGGAAATGAATTTATGCCCTCTTTAATTGTTTCAGTTTTCAAGGCATTCACGTCAGAGGCAAGTATAACATTTTCAAGAAAGAGCGCACATACATCAATTTTGGATATATGCACATAAGAGTCACAGAGTAGTAAAGCATCAGTGAATGATTTAGGGTCATCCACAAACTTACAAACGTGCTCTATAAGTCGAAAAGCATGGCGTGGATCAGAAACACGAAAAAAGTCGTGTGCTGCGTTTCCACAGTATCTGCGAACTATAGAATCTATTTTCAATAACCGAGTAGCTTCTTCCAGTTCAGCTTTTACTTTATGTTGGGATAATTGGTTCGCCCATGTAATGGATTCACGCGATAATTCAGTCAAATGAGTAGGAATTTCTGAACACAGAAGTCCCGCTTGAAGAACTTGCAGAGCAATCTCACATTTTTTTGCCAAGTTTGAGCAATACTTGACTAATGATGATATATGGATCAAGGTATTTGCACAAATTCTTTTTCCACTAATGCAATATTCTTCAGTGTATTGATGAATTATGTCATCGAAGTTTAACGAAGTCTTTTCACAAAATGAACCAACTCGCATTACGATTGTTTCTATTTCAAGACTCTTTTCTGCACCTGATGATTTTGTGAGTAATAAATGGGCAATAAGTTTCTGAGCTAAAAATATCTCGGCACCATTTTTGTCGTAGTCATTGAGATGAACCATATCTGTAGGCAAGCCAAGTGATCGAGCTTGTAAAAGTATTTCAGCATGACGGAGTTTTAATTTACAATCATCAAATCCGTCTTCAGCAAACATGACGCCCGTCTCAGGAGGACTTCCAGTTGTAAGACTATCTTGAGAAAGGATTGAATCAACGGGAATTGATATGGAAAGAAAGTTTTTTCCTATAGTTGATGTATTTTTCTCGATTTTTGAAGCCCCATTGTGTGTCATCTTCATGTTTTGATTTTTATTCTGATCATTAGAGCAAGGAGTAGCAGCAATATCAGATAACTCGGAAGTCATAGGTGAACTAAAGGATCTTGCACTTGAAAATGGTTCTAGAGTTGTGTTTATATCTGCTTTCAGATCTTGCAAGGAAGTGATTTTTGAAACTGACATCATTTTTTTCGATTCTAGATTTGATGAGGCATGGCAGAAAGTCTTCAAATATGGATAAAATAAGTGAGAATAGAGAAGTTCAGATTGAATAAGACCAAGTGATCAATGCAATTACATACATACCTTCAATAAAATTATGGACATGCTTAGCCCATCCTCACCGAAAAGCTCTTGATTACTGTCAAATTCATCTGCAGCACGACATACCCATATTTTGATTCTATGAAAAACTGGATGATGAAGCGATAGTCTGGAGACAATATCGGAGAGCCATTCCGAATACGATTTTGGATTGATAAAAAGCGGTATTTTTTCAACACAAGATGCAGCGAATTCATTTGAGATGGTCGATTTCCTTGATAATTGGCGGATACGTTCCGAAACAGTTAGAAACCCATCTGTTATAAGTCTTCGATATAGGTCTTCAATAGAAGCTGCTAATGATATTGGTGCGTTTAAGTATAAATCTGGCACCAACTTTTTGTGATCACTTTGAAAGATCAAGACCTCTTCAATTACTTCCAATACTGATATCCTGTCTGCAAGTTTCGTCATTTCATTTTCTACAACTTTGGTGTACATCGATGGTATCGCATTCAAAACGTTAGACATAGCTGTTTTCATCCCAATGAGAGCATTTTTAAATTCGTTTACCCGCACTGTATGTATGCTATCCGATCTATCAGCATCATCTTTGTTCTCTTCTGGATTGTCACGGGAATGCTCAAATTTGTCAAAATTAGATCTCCAGGTCCACGAAGAAATGAGCCTGGCAGAATGTAAAAGATATTGTATTCCAATATCTCCTCCGGTAACAGCTCCATGTCCTAACCTCCTCAAACAATCCTTAGCCAAAGCTGCAGTATCTTTTGTATCGAATTTCATACCATATTTCTCCAGGAGAAATCTCAAATTCCACAAAGCCGTTTCAGAAGAATGAATAAATTTTGATAAGGGCTCTATCTCATTATTGTCGTTTTCTTTTTCCAGATTCACGAGGAGCGAGTCAGCTTGTTCAAATCGATTCATTGCAAGCAGTAATCGATACGATCCAACTTGTGAAAGAATAGAACTTAACATAAATACCTTGCATTCTTGCGACGAAGAATCATTCACAACAGTATACTTGAAAGAGTACGGCTCATTTCGAATGGAAACGAGATTAATTTGCTGCAAAAAATCTTGAGACCCTACCGGTTTGTGTGAAATATTATAAAGAAGGTGCGGATTTAGTATGTAACATTTTTGAAAATCTCCATTAGAAAAGTCGGATGAAGGAGTGCAAGCTTTCACAAGAAGTTGTACAATATGAAGAACAACGTCAATTTCCGAAGATTTGGGTTTCAACGCTATAGAGATAGCAACCGATGAGCCCGAAGAACAAGTAGAAACTGGTTCTACTCCAAGGAGAACAGGTGGGTCATTATTATTTGTAATTTTATCATGCACAAGAGGCATTGGTATGGGAGTTGGTGTGGAAGTGACATCATATTCGCAAAGGAGATCCAAAGTATTTACATCATACCAACATATTTTACTCCTTCCTATCAATTCGTTACAAGCAGATACTACAAAGAAAGGAGAAACGTTGCAATGTGTATCTATTTTGATTCCTAGTTGGGGGAGGCATTTCCATTCAATTTGAGTTGAATCTATTTGTGCTTCCCTTGTGATTGGAAGGAATGATTCAATGGCGGTAGCATTATTAAGCTTTATATCATAGTCATGCACATGAAGCTGACCTTTTGTATCACAAATCATGAAACGAATCAGTCGACCATTTTTTAAAAATAATCCGTTTATTGCAGCAACTAAAATTTTGTTGGCACCATATACAATCGACCTGTCGGACCCACTGTCAGATGTGAGTTCAAATTGCAATGCATTTACGGTCAAGTTTTGGGCAGCACTAGTAACGACTGAAGAATGAGAGGAAGCAAGGTCCCCACCATTGATGCCTGTGACGAGTAAAGGGTCCGAGTTTTTGTGATTCTGGAGTGATGGCGAAATAGGAGCAATAGAGCCAGTACTGGAATTGGATTGGTATTGAAATGGAAATGAAGGAGTAAATATAATAAGTGCATCATTGGATCCTTCATCTTTGTTTGGCCGCTTCACTTTTGAAACAAACTGTACTTCTGTTGGTAGGAAAAACGTTTCTTGACCTATTCATGATCACGATGTCACGTTTGAAATCAAACATGTCAATTTAGATAAAAGATTTAAAGTCGCAACAATCAAATCAACCAATAAAGTCAGTCTCACCTGCAATCTGTCTTGTTGCTAGAATAGCACCATCTCTTCCATTTAATAAAGAAACATATCCACCAGTTGTAGAAATAGCAATGATATTACCGTCAGGGGTTGATGTAATGCGCATCACGGAATGAGGAGCAAAGGATGTTTTCCATTGGAATCCTCCTGATAATGATTGTGTTTGCAGTACTGATGATAATGGACTCTGTTGAGAGCAATTTGGAGTTGCAAAGGAGGATTCTGATAGGTGATAAGAATCATCATCTTGTCTTGACTGTACTGTAGTTGTAGGAAAAGTCGCATCAGCTGATATATTAGGTAAAGATGAAAGATGAGCATCGTCGACCAGACCAATCACCTCATGATTATGTACCAATGCATGTGTACAAATGGAAGCATAAGATATCGAATTATTAGTCTGTTGATTTGAAATGTTGCTCGTGTGATTTGATTTTTCATATTGTGACATGTTGATGTCATCAGTATGAGTGTATATTGTAGATGTCGTAGGCGATGCTTTTGGAGAAGGAAAGAAAGTAGAATTCATCGTAGGAGAAGGTATAGCGCTTAAATTTGCATTTTTGGGAGATCGAAAACGCCCTGTTCGGTAATGAAATTCTTGGAAATCAAATTGTGGCTTTGCATAGTTTTTTTTAGTCTTATTTGCGATGGCCGTATTATAATGCCGGGAGCGACGGTTTAGGATGTGTTCATCACTGTAAGAAAAATGAGAAAGGGAGGATGTAGAGCTAGAAGTGGAATTTAAAGGCGACTTTCGCTCGCTTTGCTTGAGAGTATCTGATGATGTATTGATTGAATATTGAAGATTATCAATTCGTTGGAAGGGTCGACGTTTTTGTGTATGCTGAATGTTCTGTTCGGGTGTCATTTTGTAATTCTATGGCTACAAAGAGATTTTTTTCATTTAGACTTGCCTGTTTGTTGTGTGAATTACTTGTACACTGCTGAGATAGAAGAATCAGTTGTCTTGTATTTTCGTTGGATTATTATAAAGTTCGTTCAGGAGATATGTTTCCCACATACGGAATTTTCGACTTTCGAGAGGGAAAGCAAAGTTGAAATTCAAAATTTGAGACTTTTTGCTTCGAGTTTCTCTAACGGTTTTGCTTAGATGATCTATCATAAATTCGTACTACCTTCTTACATGCCATACGTAGTGAGAGTAATTCTTTTGATTGCATTCAAATAAATTAGGTATGAAACTGTCCCATCAAGTAGACTTATGTAGAATGTACGTTTTTCAAGTTGAACAGTTGAAAATTAATTAACTCTCTCTAGAGAGAAAGAAGAGCACATGAAAAATATAATTCTCATATAGGTATACTACAGGAGAGGTATAGTAGGTAACGACGATAATAAACAAACATACGAGAAATGGAGATGAAATCCATTTTTTATTAATTACTTTCTTGTGAGTATATAGCATACAGGATGCACTTACGAACTTATCGTACGGACAAACCTTGGTTTAGTATCTACAGGTATCATTTCCACAAGGACAACCTCAAAAGAAAAAACAAACTTCACCATGGATGGAACAACATCTGCAAAGAGTGATGACCCTGGCGACACTGGAACTGGAGCAAGTGATAATATTCTCGACCCAAACCGTTATGTTCACAAAATCATACGGGACCCTAACGATCCAGGACCCACTAGAGAAGAGCTTAGAGCACGTGATCTTATGTACCAATCAGATCTAGAACATGACGAAAAAGATCGACAACAGCAACAATTACAACATCAACAAAAGGAGGAAAGCGGTCAAACTTCAGACGCGCCTCACAAAAAAGAGGACGTGGATGAAAGCGCTACTAGCACATCTCACACAATTTCCAGCACCAACGCCGTAGATGGCAATAAGGCTAACAGCGGTAGTTTTACCAATGGTGGAGGGAAAGCAGGAAGCAGCACTAGTGATCCACCACGCGAAAGAGATCGTGATCCGGAACGAGATCACAGTCGAGATCGAGAAAAAGAAAATGATCGCGAAATATCCGCTGAAAGTTCACGCCATAATTCATCCTCTTCCCTTTACACTGGTACTGTAAGTGGAAGTGCCACGAAAAAAGTCAAGGAAAAGAAAAAACCCAGAAAAAAACGAAAATCAAGAAACACGGAGGATGATCCTTCCATAACGGATCCCTCTGCTCAGTCTCCTAATAATAGTAGTAATAATTTACGTTACGATGGCGAAAAGGGTGAAAAAGGCATGTACGGTGAAAAAAACAGTAAATCACGTCTTGACAACCCTAAGTACAGTTCGAAATATGAACTTTCTCGTAAAAGCTCTGGTAATTCCTCTATTACTTCTAGCAAACCAGGACCTAAGAAAGGCAGTAAGAAGCGTAAAGATAAGGAATCGAAGAAGAAAGGTAGCGCAGCAGATGACGAATACCACCATTCGGGACGAGGGTTCAGCAGTCATCGAGGAGAACGAGACAGTAAAAAACATGGTATCAATGGGCCGGGTTCTAGTCCCACTTTTCGTAAGCATAAAAAACTTAAGCATCTCTCACATTCAGGTAATAACTCCAGCAATGTAGCCAACAGTAATACTGGCAGTTATCTTGACCCACTTTCTTTTCACCCTATTTATTCTCCAGAGCAAGCAAGTGTCAATGATATGATGCGACGAGCCCTAGAAGAGGATCAATACTCTGCATTAGGAAGTGTGGTGGACACAGATTCAAGTGACGAAGAAGACTATTACAGAGATTACTATGCTTCGGCTTCAGCCTCCTATGCTAGTAGAAACAAACGATCCCATTCTTCCTTTAATTCCAGCAGTCAGTTTAATTCTTCCTCCAACCCTATTTCAGGCCCTGGAAATCATACTTCTAGTCAAAACAATCAAGGAGGAAACTCAGGAAGTGGTAGTCTGCCCGGATACTCTCGAAGTCCTCCTGTACCACCTGTAATGTATGGAATGGACCGCACCACTATTCAAAATGCGATGAAAAAACGCATGCGGCTTATTAGAGCAAATGGAAATAGCGCAACTGCGTCAATTTCTAGGAAACGAGGCGATGGAATTGGAGGGACTAGAATGATGGACTATGATGATGCACGTTGTGTAGTTGTTGGAAAGGGAGACGAAGCCGATGACCAAGGAGGTCCTGTTGTGGGATCAGTTGGACGAAAGAAGAAACGTAAAAAAGGAAAGAGAGGAATTCCAAGTAAAAATGCAGATCACCCTTCATTTACTTCCGACAATGATGATCAAGCGACTGATCCTAATATTTCCAATGCTCCTCCCTCAATGAAACGTAACAACGATACCCCTTACTCCAGCAACAAAAATGATGCTAGTAACTTATATAATGATGATGATGATGTCGAGGAAGAAGGAAGCATTTTTGGTCAAACGACTGGATCCACTAACGCTACATGGGTTGTTTGTGACAAATGTGAAAAATGGCGTCGTTTAAGAGGTGTCGTAGATGCTAAGAAATTACCCTCTAAATGGTATTGCAGCATGAATAAAAATGACCCAGAACGTGCTCGTTGCTCTGCACCTGAGGAGGCATACGATACTCCTGAAAGTGCCACGGATCATAGAGCCCGAAAGCATTTGCGTCTATGGGTTCGAAGACTACAATCAAATGAGGCCTATGAGGCAAGGCTGCCAACCATGACGAGAGGGAAGAGGAGAACAAATTCCAATAAACCTTCAGAGCCTTATGAGTGGGTTAGATGCTGCGCACCTTCTTGTGGAAAGTGGAGGGCTGTACTAAAAATTATGGATGTTGCATCAGTTTTGGATAAGGCTAGAAACGGGGAATGGTATTGTGTCTTGAATACGTGGGATGAGAAGTTTGCTAGTTGTGCGGCCCCTCAGGAAAATTTGCCCGCAATTGGATGTCCTACATGGGTAAGGGACGACAATCGCGGTGAGAACAAAGTGGTAGATCAAGATGGATATCGACAAATAGATGAAAAGTGAAGATATCAATTATATTTAAAATAGGTAGATTTCACGAATGTCAAGATTTTTAATTGCATAATAGAACAAATTTTTCGTAAGGGTAATCATTCAATCTTGTCAAATAATTTCTCGTTACACTGTTAGACATTTGTAATTTACCCACCGTGGATTCTGACCGATTAAGTACTAGTTCAAAATAAAGATTCTGTTTTGTAGTGTCTCGTTTATTCAATATTTTATGATCAGAATAATGAGTCAAATGAATAGATTTCATATCAGACTGTTGTATTCATGTCTTATTAATCTGCAATAAAAGATGGCGATTTCATAATAAGCGTTGCAGGGGTGAATTCCATTTCACTAGTTTCACTTGCCATTCGTCATGAGCAATTGTCCCTAACATTACCACCAGATAACACTTTAAATCATTGTGCTCCCTCTTTGTTTTCGTGAAGAGTTCCAATTTTTTAATGGAACAAATAGGTAAAGCAAAGTGACCCAAAACGCACTGTACATCTTAATTGAATATCTTAATCCCAGCAGCCTCAAGAGCTTCTCCAACCCATTGTGGAACATCTTCACCGCCATTTTCTTTTCCGCGGAATTGGTTTTTAACAAATGATGTTACAAATTCAGCGTAAGTATTGTTCATTATAGCGTTCCTCATCCTTGTTGTCAAAGCCATCATATATGCTAGATTATGGTGCGTCATTAATTGAGCTGCTAATGGATTATTCGCTTTCAGCATCTCATGCAATCTAGCTCTTGTATAACCTCCTTTGCAAGCAGCACAACTACAGTTTTCCATAATGGGACGGAAGTCATTTTGAAACTCATTGCTTTTCAATCGTAATGTACCAGATCCCTCTCCATCCACTAGAGCAACTCCAAATCGTGCTGTCCTTGTAGGATATACGCAATCATACATATCAACTCCAAGAGCAGTACAAATAACTAGATCTAAGGGGTATCCTACTCCCATCAAATATCTGGGTTTGTTATCTGGAAGAGCCTTGCAGCATTGATCCACAACTCTCCAAAATTGATCCTTACTTTCCCCTCCAGCAAGACCACCAATAGCGTATCCAGGTATATGATCATCGCGATGTCTAAATCCAGCAAGACAATGCTCCCTTAATCCATTCACAGATGTATCCAAACCCCCTTGCACGATTGGAAATAAATTCTGAGTTTGTGGATTTTGATGGGCCTGAAAGCAACGATCTAGCCAACGCAGAGTTCGGTACGTGGCAATTCGAAATCGATCATCATCGTCCGCAATGCTGGAAACAACATCATCTAAGGCCATTATAATATCTGCTCCTATCTTATTTTGATGCAAAATGGAATCTTCTGGACGAAGAAGCATCCGTGTGGATTCAGATTTATTGGATCCATCCTTATAAGGGGATTCAAATGTAACCCCTTCCTCTGTAATCTCTGCTAGTTTTAATAATGATACCATTTGGAATCCTCCTGAATCTGTTAAAATATTTCGTTTCCAGTTCATAAATTTATGTAAGCCACCTAATTTTTCCAACAAGTCTGTACCTGGTGCTAATGCTAAATGGTAAGTATTTCCTAAAATAATATGATTGTTCAAAGCATCATCGGAACATATTTCTTCGGTTGTGACTCCCTTTATGGTCCCTTTTGTACCAACAGGCATAAATACTGGTAGATCAATAGGACCATGGGGAAGATGAAGTGTGCTTGCTCGAGCACGTCCACAAACACCATGAACATGCAGGCATAAGGCTGGGTTCTGTTTGGTGAAGAAGGATTTTGAATCTATGGTCAAACCGTCTTTTTCTGATATGGGTACTAATGGTAATGGAGGGAGATTTTTACCATTTTCATCTTTGTAGGGTGCACATTTCCGCCACATGATTCGTTTGGTGAAATCAACATCTTCAAGTTCTTTGGGAAGTTTTAGATATTCTGCGTTTGATGCATTGTTAGATTTTTGTGATTCTTTCAGTTCAACACTTTCATGGGTGGAATCATGGACTTCAGTAGATTCATTCGTTGGAGAGGAACATCGTTTTCGTTTTTGTACCCAAGAAGGGCGGGTTTGTTGTTGTTCATTCATCCCAAGATTCTTTTTTATGAATTTGTTAATCGAAATAATCTCTATTTTTTTAATTGATTGGATGGTGAGAAGGTTCCGTAAAGACATACGAGGAGATATAGCTCAAACATGTCTAAATTATTTATCCATAGTAACTACGTTTAAACGTTTGGTAAGAGATTTTACATGAAAATCAATTTTTCTTGTAAAACCAACTGCTGCTGTATCTTCTTGATTGTTGTTGTATCCATGTTCATACTACAAAAGTTTAGATATAGCATTATCTATCACAGTCCTCTATTCAAAAAGTATAATCTACTAAATTGAGAATTCAAAAAATCAAAGTTTCAATCTTCTCTTGGCATTATCTCGTGCATTTATAATAATGTCGACAGCAGCTTCAGCATCCTCTGCATATATATCATGCTACAAATAAACAATTAAATGGTGTTGTATAAGATCATCCTACATGAACATTATATTTCATTCCAGACGTTACATAAATGTATTAAAAACTCACCCGATCTATACATTGTAAAAATGGGGGACAACATGCTGGAGCAAAGGAAATACCATCTTTCCCTCTTTTACAGGCACCGCAACAAAAGTTACTCTCAATTCGGATGGGTTCTCCTATCCCTCCACAACATGTCGTTCTTGAAGAATGACAACACCGGACATCACTTCGTACTATTCATCATCCAACATAAATGAAAAAGTAATGAATTGGGTTAGGTGACATTATCGAAGTAAAAGTATTTGGTAATCCCATTTATGGATAATTCTGAATGACATTACGCACCATCTTCAAACTGAATATCGTCGAAATATAACACAGATACATGATCTTTGACTGATAAATCAACGCAGGATAATCCACAGCAATATCCTGCATTGGGTCTCATGGTGGGATTATTCCATTCCATAGAATTTTCTCGGATATAAATACTAGATTGAAAATGAGAAAAAAAAAATCATTCTCAAATGAAATCAATGTGGAACTTGTGACTTACTATCGGGAGGCATCAATTTCGTTGAGAATGTATCGAGGATAATCGCAACAGGGGCATAGGCAAGCACAAATGGGAAGGGATACGGGAGCATTGCAACAGGTGAGTATTCCGGGGGCTCGCTTTCCAGGTTCAATCGTATGTGTTATTTTGACTTGAATGTAGAATAAAAGAGTTGAATTGGAAATGGAATGAAGAGAGGAGGGGGGTCAAAAGGAATGTTGGAAAGATCAATCGATTGATTAGATCTCAAACTGAAGAAGATTGACATTGGAAATATACTTTCAAAATTGAATCTGATAAGATGACTCACTTCGATTTGCTGACACTCTTGATATCATTCGTCGATCTTCGACAATGTAAGGATTGTTCTCTGTTGAACTCATGGAGATAGTTGTACGATTATCAATTCAAATCGAATTCGATTCAATTTCAATTCAATTCAATTCAATTCAATTCAATTCAATTATATTCTATTTCATTCAATTTTAAATGATTATGCACAGCAAGTTGGTTGGAAATGAAATTAATAAATTGAATAGGCGCAAGGCAATGCCATTGTCCAACTTGAATCTAATTAATTCCCGGGAAATACCTTTCGGAATGGGTAGTATGTAAAAGTATACTAACATGATAATGTAAAAGCCGTTATCTGTAGTAATACTGAAATGCACATACAGCGTCAATTCTCCTTCATTCATCTTCTAAATTTCAATTGGGATTCGTTCTTTTTTATTTAGGAAATGGATCCACAGGCCATTAAAAACTCTCGCTTACGTAAATAACTTTTCACACAAAATTCCATTCTATTCCATTCATTCGATCTATGCAACATTGCACGAGTTAAAGTCTCGATGCTTCGTGCAAGGATTGCCCTTCGAAACAACAATCGATATGTGTCTTCTTTATCTTCCCATAGACCATTCGCATGTGCTTACAGCTCTTTGCCTAATTCAAATAATCATGTGCGGTTTCGTACGTCCAAACTTCTAAGCAATGCATTGTATCAATATAAGCCACTTCCTGCACCTACGTTATTGCAAACACGGAACTACATCTTTCTACCATCCTCCTTCTCTGATATAGCAGAAGCGCTACGTACAACTTTCCCATCACTTCGAATTATTTTAAAATCTCCCAAACATCGACGCAATCTTAAACTTCAACTTCGAGAATGGGTTCGCATCAAGGTCTCTCCTCTTTCGTTACCTCTCAATGAACAACCTCTAGTTCAAAAATTCCAATCTAAAATCGTCAGAGCTCGTCATCATGTTCAGAAAACATGGGAGGACTATTTACAATCTTCTCATTTGAAATCCAATACCAAATTAGTACGTTGGTGGGAACGACGAAAACAGAGAGGAAATATTCAATCCTTAGTCTCACCTAAATCGAAACGCTTTCTAAAAAACTCCCTACTCAAATCGCACATCCCTCGCTTTCCGAAATTTCATAAGTCTCGCACCTCCATTCTTTCACCACGTAAATATATTCAACATCAATATCGACTTCAATGGAAACATTATCGAGAAATCTGGAAACAAAAAACAGCCATCATTCAAGAACCAACTTTAAATGATTGGTTTGACAAAGATGGATATCCCATCACTTCACGTCATTGGCTAACACAGCGGTTTGTGAATCCGTGGCAATCGGAGAGTTCAGATGGGAACCACTCCTTACAACAAGTTTGGAAATGGAGATTTCAAAGGATAGTCAATCAATACAAAGAAGCTAGAGAATATTATGCTCAAAAACGAATCAAATCTCAATTGTCCATGGAGGATGTAGTGGGGCCATCCACCATAATAACTCAGGATTATTCTCCTTCCCAAAATGATAAAATTCGACTTACTTGGATTGGTCATTCGACTTGTTTGGTCTCTATGCAAGGATTCACAATCCTTACAGATCCTATATTTTCAGAGAGAGCGAGTCCTATTCAATTTTCTGGTGTTGGAGTAGGTAGAAGTAAACCGCCGTCTACTCCAATTTCCCAATTATTAGATTCGAACGATAAAATTGACGCAGTCTTGATCTCACATGATCACTATGATCATTTAGATTATGATTCCGTAATGCAATTGCACAAAAGTAATAAAGTCAAATATTGGGTTGTTCCTAAAGGAATCAAACAATGGCTTATGGATAATTGTGAAATATCACAGCGCAATATTGTGGAATTGGAATGGTGGGAAAAAGCTCATTTTCAGCGAAATCGACCAAATCTTCACATCATCGATGATTTTCAACTCGATCAAAATCAAAATGACATTATGACAATTACTTGTGCTCCTACTCATCATTGGTGCTGTCGAACTCCCTTTGATCGAAATAAACGACTATGGTGTTCCTTTGCCGTCCAAACCACTCCTTCGTCCACTACTTTGTCCCCTTCTTCTCCACTTCGATTCTATTTTGGCGGTGATACCGCCCTTCCACGTACTTTCCCCCTCCATCGGCAAATTGGTGATCGACTTGGTCCCTTTGATTTAGCTGCCTTACCTATAGGAGCATATGAACCGCAATACTTCATGCGGCATTCTCATTGCAATCCTCAAGAAGCTGTTCAAATTCATAAGGATGTTAGGGCAAAGAAGAGTGTGGGAATCCATTGGGGAACTTTTCCTTTGGCAGAAGAGGGTCTGAATGAACCGGCGGCGGAACTGAAGAGAGTTTTAGAGCGTCATTCGAAAAGAGAGGATTTTAGTGTTATTGGAGTTGGCTCACATGTTGAATCAGAAGGTCAGGAGAAAGACACAGAGGAAATAGAGATTTCTGGTGTGCTAGAATCGGATGATGAAGAATTCAAATATGGTTGACTCTAATCTTACTAATGACAATATTATATTTACTATCAGTACGATTCTAGAACTAGTTATGATCTTAATTCATAAACAGCAGTTCCTTGCTTGGGAGTTCCTATTACCAATCGTGAACCATCTTCTGAAAGAGAGGCTGAGTATCGTAAATATTCATCACCAACAGTACCATTATCGAAGCAAAAACTTCGTTGGATCCAAGTCTGTACAAATTCATTGAATTTATACACACATATTCGACCAGTAATTGGAGCAATAACCAAGAGAGAATTCCCATCTTCGGACAAGGTAACCATCTGACCAAATTTCTCGGCGGATATGTTTCCATTCTTAGATCCAATCAAATTCCAATCAAATAAGGAAGGAGAATATTCAAATATTTGTACAGCCGATATTTGTGGTATTCCCACTGCCAACCGATTTCCATCTCCGGACAAGGTTACAATCCCAAAATTACTATTCAGTGGACCTCGTAATTCCTTCCCCTTTTCCTCCCAAGTTTGTCGAATGATATTTAATTGGTAGACCTTTACACTGCCACGTTCTTTTGATCCATCCTTGGGTGCAGCCACTGCCACTGTTAATCCATCACTGGACATAGCCACAGAAGCACCAAACATGGGTCCTTCTCGATCCACTAACAAACTTTGAACTAGACCAGGATTAAACCCTTCAATCTCATTCCCAAGTAGATTCCAAGCAACATTTGCATCATCATACTCATACACACGAGCTCCTTCTCCATTCCATCCGCCTGTAATCAAACGATTCTTAGCATGTTTCGCATATCCCAAACTTGATCCATAACTCGATCCTCCCGGTGACTGCTCATAACCACCCACTTTCCCACGTCGGATCCAATTCCCATCAAAGAGAGTAAATAAAGCTACCCGCCCTATATCCTTCAATGCCAAATCCCATGCAAATTCCATCCCGTCGGAGGATAATGTAATACTAGTGGAAACGATTTCGTTATCAGAGAAGACAGAATTCCATGTTTTACCAGTATCAAACAATAACCAAACGGCAAATACATCGGAGCCTAATTTTGACCATCGAAAGTTTTCATATTGATATACAGAGACAGCGTCTTCATGTAAAACTGCTAAACGAGTCCCATCGGCTGAAAGGGAAGTTGAGAACCCATAGGTGGTTGAATCTGTATCAGTATGAAAGTCTGGTGAGATTTTGACCCATTGTGGTTCTGGTGAGGGTCGAGATGTGGGAAAGTTAGACGGAGTCATGGATTTTGATGGATTTGAGGAAGAGAAGCGTGATGGACTCGATGAAGGACTTTGAGAGGGCTTGCGTGAAGGAAAATGAGTGGAGGGTACTGCAGAAGGTTTCGATGTGGGATTTATGGATGGTTTTCCTGATGGATGATTAGAAGGCGACAGGGAAGGGGATTTGGATGGGACTGTAGATGATAATAAGGTGGGTGCAGATGATGGCTGTTTAGATGGTGTACGAGACGGGTACAAGGATGGAGAGAACGACGGCAGTTGAAGTCGCAGAGGAGCATCATCATCAAACAAATCATCCTCATTTATGACCTCAAAGTCAAAGCTCTTATCAGCATTAGTGGAAGTTTGATCAAAATCTCGATTTAAATCAATCTGAATATCCAGTTCTGGATCCAATCCATTTTGGATCGGATTGCTGGTATTCTCATCTTCTGATTTCACCTTTTCCTGAAATGGACGATACCAATAAAAATACGCCAAGATTAAGGGAGCAGCGATTAACACCAGCACCAAAAAAAATGAGAGAATTAAAAATCGATTTCGTTTTTTTCGTTGCTTTTGGATAATCGTGGCATTATCACTTTTTGAAGTATTTAGCGATTCATCTCCATCATGATTAACATCGTCGTCATAATCATCCTCGTCGTCATCGTCTTCTTCGTCTGTGGCGAGACTTTCAAGAACTTTTTCATTTTGTCTATTTTTACGTGCCCCACTTAAAATCATATCTCGTGTTTGATGGCTAAATCCTAAAGACGATTCATCAAATGAAACTCCAATCGGTGGTTCATTAGGGACAATGATTTGATTGTGTTGTCGTAGAACACTATCTTCTTCCTCATTGTATGTAATTTGAGGATTATACATTTGTGGTGGAGGTTGTTCACTATAGTAACCTTGTGGGGGATGTTGTGGATGTTGTTGCGTTTGTGGGTGATTATGATGATGATGCGGGTAATGAGAAGGAGAAGGCAGTGGCTGAGTATGGGGTTGTATATTGGAATAGGAATGAGATGCACTTGCATCTTCGTTAATAGGAGGAGTTGTTGCAAAATCGTGATAACGAGGTGTTTGTGTATTGGAAATGTATGGCTGTCGTCTAGCAGGAGTTCGTTGTTGGGGACGAGATTGCCTTCTTATTGGATTTGTTACTGGTGGTGGAGGTGAAGGATGTGGCGGTGAAGGCAGCGGATGTTGCTCATATTCTGAAGGATTGTATGGTACCACAGCCGACTCATAATTATCATAGTTTAACCCTTGGTTCGTATAGGGCTGTGTTGTTGGATTTTGATTAGGATTTGGTGTTGAATAAGTCTCTGCCAAGACTCGTTGAGGACTTTCATGATAATTGGAATATTCTGGAGCATTATGTGCAAATGTATTGTTCTGAGAAGTGGGAGGGTAATCATACGATGTGCTTTGATGAACATCAGAAGTTACCCCGGCATCATTTGAATACTCTGGATAATTATAAGCCTCCTGAGAATATTGATTGCCATGAGTATTCGCATACACCTTTTCGGGGCTCAATTCACCAGAGTAATGATTAGAAGCTGGAACTGTTGTAGAAGGAACGGGATCATTGCTATTGTAAGCTGATTGACTGACATAATCTCTTGCATAATTTGTACCATGTGGATGATGAGAATGTGCAATCGTTGTTTCTGCACTTTGATAATGAGCATCTGCATATGGCGGTTCCACTGAATGGGACCACCCCCCTTCTGTATTTGAGGCAAGACTATACGATAAATGGCTTTGATCTTCCACATGATGAGAAGAAGAGGATGTATTTGGAGGATCATGATAAGAACGCTCATAATCGTTGCTATTTTGAGTTTCATCATAGTAAGAAGATTCATAGCCTTCTGACCTATCATAATGCGAACTAGGGGCGTTAGAATATTCATAACTCGTATTAGAATCATACATTTGGTCTTGGCTTTCGTTATTCGTTGTGTCATCATGAGTTTTGCTTAATGGACTTTTTGAAGTTCCAACCACCGGAGTATATATATATCCACCTTGTCCATCTTTTTCTATATTGTATTCATAATTGGAATTATCATTTCTTTGTGGTGTCTGATAATCCTGTTCTGATGGATAGCCATTCATGCTTCTTAATTGCTTCAAAATCGTTTTTTTCACGAAACTTGTTGATGAGGTATGATTGTTTACTATCTCTCAATATCAAAAGGAATAGATAAGTCAGCGAGTTATTTTCTGCAGCGTTCAATTTTCATGTAAAGGCTTTGAGGGAGTTTATAATCAACAAAAAGATTATTCTCTACTCTTGTGCCAAAAGTAAAAGCACTTGCATGCTGTGCACAAAAACTGCAATGTGAAACTACTCATTTTTTATATGAACTCCATGTATAATGAATCAATCCCACATGTTTGTGACGAATTTAATATCAGTAACAACATTTTTATTCAACGGAGACTATTTACAGAAATTATTTATGACGGACTCTTTGATAGAGAACTTGCATGTATATACTTTAAATATTGTGTTATGTCTATTTTCATTTAAAAGTTTACTTAGATATACAAGATTAATTAATATAAAATTCAATACAATGGAAATATTGATAAATCCTTTGAACATTTCTTTCTTTACAAAACCATTTCACTTTCTTTACCTCTCGTCATTTCATGAATAAACTTTGTAACATGAACATGTCCAATAGAAAACTAATCAATTCAAAAATTTTAACAAAATACTATTAATCATGTATTTTAAATCACACACTTGCGCTATCCACGTTTGCTCCAAACGACAAGCAGGGACCAAGAACAAGTAATCCAAACTGTTGATTTGATTTTATGTCCGTGGTGAACGTTTGTTTTGAAGTCTGATGTGAGAAACTGCCCTACTTCGACCGTGTCTTTGAATACTTTAACTAGCACCTTAGTGGCATATGGAACTTTGTATGCATGATAGATCAACCCATAGATACTAAGGACTTGCTTTACATTTTTTCCATAACCATCATTATATAATTAAGTACCTTACATTGATAAAGTTGTTTTGTTTCAAGAATGCACAAATGTAAACTCTATGAAACCATTTTGATGACTTTCTGAATGACTACAGATGAAGAACACATGAATGGAATAAATATACTATTCTCCTGCATTAAAGTAATACTAAGAGTTTTCTAAGGTTTTAGGCACACGTTCATTTTTTTCTATGGACTCTAATACGAAGATCGAAGATAATATTGAAACTATGGGAACTGCCGCAGCATAATGCCATTTAGACAATTCAAATAAATATCATGCACAAAAACATATGAATGATGCTTTCAATGTTTAGATTGAGACTATGCGAACGATTTTTGAGTTGGAACGTCTTTCAGCAGACAAACCCACAAGTTTTCATGATATTTTTGTACGGCTATGGTACTGCTCAACTTGCAGCAAACATTTTAGATTGCTCATACTATTTGATTGGGAGGTAGTAAGTAATAATTTTAAGTAGGGAAGTCATATACCGTTAAAGACACACATTCAGTCATGGTCATAATTTTTTTCTTAGTCTTTAATGTTTAAAGGTGAAGGTGCACTTCTTAAATGACTTCAGCATGCTATAGTGAGTATTGAAACATATATACCCTGTAAAGTCATTCTTTTACTTCTTTTTGTTATCGTGGTCACGTCATTGTGGTTATCCATTTTTCATTTCTTTCAATAACTTTTTCAATGTGATCACACTTGCAACAAGCTGAGAAAAAAGTAAACAAAAATACCTCTAAGCGGAAATTGAAAAACTCTGTACCATGGACGATGAAATTCAAATGGCCAGAGGCATGTATCAAAATGAACAAAGCATTAGAAAACCGCGATTCGATCCTTTATCTGGACGGAATTTTTGTATAATTGTAACTATAACTTTCTTCATGGCAATATCAAGTCTTAAGGGTTTTGACCATGAAAACAGTGTTTTTGCTAGAACAGTTAGCGATGTATCACTTCTTGCTTCGAAACCAGTTTCATGGGAATACTCTAACTCACCTTCTAAACATAATGGAGTATTGATTATGGGAGCACCCATGTCAAGAATGTCTCTTTTGACTTCTTATCTAGACGAAGCAGGATTTCGTATCAAAAACAAAGACGAGGATATTCACAAATCTTTAATTTCATTTGATACTAGCGATGCTTCTGTCGCATTTGGAGTAGCCACCGAGCCTCTGCAACGCATGGATTCGTACTACGAGAACGATTTGCTTTTGAGCAAACAAGATTTGAAATGGTTTTCTGATAATATCGAAAGGTTTGATGTGATCAAAGCTAAATCAATGGTCAAAGAAGGCTTATCTGAAAATTCCAATGTGCTGGGATTAATAGAGGGAAGTGAAGACGACATTGAGCCTTGGGCGTGGCAAGACTCTCAATTATGTATAACTTTACCAGCGTGGATTGACTCAATACATGAACTCAAGAAAAACACAAAAGACTTTAAATTTGCGACAGTTTTCACTTATCGCCATCCACTTGAAATGGCCAAAAAAGTACAAACCAAATTTCCTTACATATCTTTGACACAAGGAATGCGAATTTGGCTGAATTACAATCACAAATGCTGGACTAATATTGTGAAAGAAGAAAGCATGTGTGTTGTTCAAACATCTAACGGCCAAATTTCATCTGATCCTCAACGTGAAGTTAACCGTGTTTTGACGGAACTTGATGAATCATGTGATATTGCACCAGGACCACCGGGGAGATTGAGTTTATGGGGAGCCTACTACAGAAGAAAGCAAATGAGAGAATACGAATCAAATCAGAAAGCTGTGATGGAAGTGACAAATGAATATAGCATGGATGAAATAAGTGATGACTTGGTTTTGGAAGCTCTAGGAATAAAAGAACTGCTCGAGAAGAAATCAGATTGCTACTTTTACGCAATGAGAAGAGAGATGGATGAAGATAAAGAAAGCAATGATGAAGAAAATGGGGAAATTGAAGAGATCACCGATGTGGAGGATGAAGAAAACAATGTAGATTATGAGGAATTTAATGTGTTTATGGAGTTTTATCAAAATCATTTACAAAACGAAATTAACAAGTGGATAGGAGAAGAAGCTGCAGACGCTTTGCATCAGATTTATCACTTGCACATGGAAAGTAAAAATGCTAATGATGAAAATGATTCAACCGCTTGGATATCAAACGAAAAAGTAAATTTCTTGAAAGACGTGAGGATGCACATTACTTCTGCTTATGAGGATGCTATGCAAGTGTATTGTGACATGGAAGTTGGTATTGCTTTTGAGGACGAATATTCATGGCCTCAAGATAAAAGTTTTTCGCTTTAGATTGTAAGGTTAACTCATAAAAAAACTTATTGAAAATTGAAAATGTGTTATTTCGTTTTGGTATTTCCTATTATTATTTATGTGTTCGTCCTCTATTTCCGTAATGATGTGATGGTCTGTATTCATTGTTTCGAAACGAAGAATTAACTTTTCCTCTATGCGACCCATGCTGCTGCTGTCTCTTAGTATATCTGCTGGATTGATTTCTCCCTTGATTTTTATCTCCATATCTATCTGAAATCTTCATGGGTCTTTTTTCATCAATCACGACATAATCATCTATAGCTTGCCCCATTTCTTTCTCCTTCCGAAGAGACTCGTCATCAACATGCTTTTTACATTTGAAATTCGTCTTTATCCAATCACTTTGGTCTTTGTTTTCATCTTCATCATTAGAATCTTGCTCTAAAATTTGTCCATGATAACTAACAGATTTTGTCTTTTGTGCAAAATTTTGAGAAACGTCAAGTCATTACAAATAACCATAACATGAAGAGTATAAATATCTTTACGACTCACCGTTTTACCACTGTTCTTAGGATTTCCCTTGATTTTCATGACTTTGCTTCGGAATGCCAACAATTTAGATAAGGTATTTTCGTCCCGTTTTCCTTTTTTACTGGCCATGGGATCGTCACCGGGACTTTTTCGTTTTTTTAGATATTTTGCTCTTCGTGCTTCGACAGCACTTATTTTGGGCTTCGATTCCGTCTTTTTGGATAACGATGTTTTTACTTTGGTCTCTGTAGTTACATTTGTAGAATGTAGCGTCGATGGTAACATTGATGAATTCGAAGAAGTTTCAGGTGCTAGCTTTTGAAATTTTTCATCCGTGTTTGAGTAATTCTTTACATCTTCATCTTTATGATTAATTGATGATTGCATTTTTTCAGAGGACAAAACTAATTTTTCATCATTCAAATCTTTCTTGACGCTCTTTTTTTTCTTTTCCTTTTCTAATTTCTTATTCTCATCTCCATATACTAATTTAGCAACCTGAATATCCACATTCTTACTTAATGACGATCCATTCTCAATTCCAATAACATCGTGGCTACTCTTCATCCCTACAGCTTCTTCTTTATGAATAATCTGATCCATTTCTTCTTCTTCGTTTCCAAAACTCAATACATTCAAGTCTCTTTTTCCTTTTCTCTTCTTTTTCTTCTTCTTCTTATCGTCTAACGATGCATTGTTAACCGATATTTTCCATGGAATATCCTTCGACATGACCAAATCCGTAAAAGGATGGTCTTTAATTATTACTTTTTTAACAAGAGGACATGATTCCATATCCATCGGTGATCCATCTTCTGCTGCTTCGATCCTACCTATGCGCAAAGCATTGAAGACAGTCGGACCCACAATACTTCCGAATATAATATGTTTGTCATTTAAATGTGTCGCTTCATCCAAGGTCATAAAGAATTGTCCTCGCAAATGTGTTTCATCCTTTTTGAATGCAATTGCAGGATCGCAAGAGCGAGCCATTGCTACCTGTCCACGATGATTAAACCGTATACGCGCCATGGTCTCTACAGGATCTTGTTTGATTCCTCCCTGTACTTCTAAATATTGAAAATAAGCATCTCGTTCTTTTGGGAGATCCGTTTCATGACTGGATGTATTTATTTTGGGGCGCTGACCTGTTTGGATCATAAAGTCCTGCATAATTCGATGAAAGGGAAGGCTATCATAATATCCATCCAGAGCTAATTGGAGAAAGAGGCGACACGTGTGCGGACACTCTTTGCACCATAAATGTATATCAATAGGCCCATGTGTTGTATCGAGTATAACTTGACCTGTTGTAGATGGTTCTGTGGAATATACTTGACTCATTTTCTCTTTGTAGAGCTATTCATTTGCTTATCTGCCTTGAAGCATGTGCTTGATTGCGTCAAAGTAATAATAATTATCAACGTAGGTGAAGCATAGTATGAAACTCTATCGTAGAATTGTCATTTTTATGAGTTTTGAAGAATGAAGCCACATAGATTCCCGATCATCTCTTAGCTCCATCACAAATCTATATTAACAAGGTACAAAACACTCAGCAACAGTTCTTTCTCATCACTGCAAGTATGCATACAAATTTAAAGCATATTCTTCACTGATGCTACAAATTTTTATCTATATTTAATCAATTTTATTGAAGTTGTACGCCTTTCTAATTTTACCTCAAATTTTATTACAAAGAGTTTCCTTGTCAAAATTTTTTTACAACGGATGAGTAAGACCAAAAGTATCTCCATTCTCCGTGCACCACCTCAAGACGGAGAAGATGCCTCCCATTCCTTCGCACAACTTGCTTCGACTCTAATCACAGATAATGGTATAAGTAGAGTGCATATCAAAACTTTGACGGTCGCATCGGTCGAAGAGTTGGTTGATACTAAAGATGAAGAAAATTTTGTCATTTTTATAATTTCATGTGCTGCGGATGGATCTGTGGATAGACTCGTGAGGAAAGCAATACGAAAACTCAAAGAGCCCATTAAGTCGAATGGAAAAGTTGATTTTGCAATAGCTTTGCTGGGTCATGCCCGATGTGAAAACTCAGCTGGTCAAATGAGTGATACTATTTTCGGTACAGGACGTAGATTTGAAAAGTCACTCATGACGAATAATATATTCAGAACTCTGTCATGTGTGTCTAGACTGGAGACCCAGGTGGAACTTCGGAGTCCAGATGAGGAATTTGATCCATGGATGAAAAATATAATAAGTTGGATCCTATCACAACAATCATAATTAAAGAAAGCTAAATTATGATGGATGAATCGAGCCAATTTGTACAAAAAAATCATCAATCGTACTCTGGATTTATTCCCTATATATGTTCATTGTTTATTATGACATGCTCACAAGTTCCCTTCAGTTCAATTTTATTCCAGTATGGTTTTTCATTCAAAATCCTGAATAGCTCATATCTGAATTTCGCCAAAACGATAAATAAAATGAAATGCTTCCCGAAAAAAGTTCTTCGCAAAATTCATTGTTAGTTAGTTGACTTACGCACATTGATTGCGTGCTTCCAGATGTAGTTTCCTCATGAACCAATTCGAAGCGTACGAGCGATGATTTTTGTACGTACTAGATTCCTAGCTGTTATTCGTAGCTTTAGTGGTTCGGAGCTTGGTTAAGGTTCAAGCGTCCGTGGGTTCGAATCCCTCAAATAATGACGGTAGAGGGAGGACCACCCGACAGATCCCAGTGATGGTAACTTAGGTTACGTACGCGACGGTGAACTATTCGGTGGAATAGAGGGCAGGAAATCTCAGTGGGGCGTGAAGACTGGTTACACATCTCAGAATGATTTCCAATAGTAACACGTTAAAAAAATAACATA